>Ga0222420_100142_pt1 | contig 120272 bp, 118 predicted proteins | sample 3A2ome_FD_182470 | JGI IMG/M metagenome (GOLD analysis project Ga0222420, IMG submission 182470) | Enriched microbial communities from leaf-cutter ant dump, University of Wisconsin, Madison, United States - 3A200A (version 2) | ecosystem: Environmental > Terrestrial > Nest > Insects nest > Nest...
GCCATGGAAGGCTTCAAGGTCGTGACGATGGAAGAAGCGGCCGCGCACGGCGACATCTTCGTCACCGCTACCGGCAACTACCACGTCATCACGCGCGAGCACATGAACGCCATGAAGGACCAGGCCATCGTGTGCAACATCGGCCACTTCGACAATGAAATCGACGTCGCCAGCCTGGCCGACTGCAAGTGGGAAGAGATCAAGCCGCAGGTCGACCACGTCATCTTCCCGGACGGCAAGCGCATCATCCTGCTGGCCCAGGGCCGCCTGGTGAACCTGGGCTGCGCCACCGGCCACCCGTCGTTCGTGATGTCGTCGTCGTTCGCCAACCAGACCATCGCCCAGATCGAGCTGTACACGCGCAACGAGGCCTACAAGTCCGGCGAAGTCTATGTGCTGCCCAAGCACCTGGACGAGAAGGTCGCCCGCCTGCACCTGAAGAAGCTGGGCGTGAAGCTGACCACCCTGCGCCAGGAGCAGGCCGACTACATCAGCGTGCCGGTCGAGGGTCCCTACAAGCCCAATCACTACCGCTATTGATCGGTTGATAGCAAAATAGGAAGGGTGCCGCGCCATGTCGGCGCGGGCTTTCCGGTCCGCGGAGTTCCCTCGCGACCGCATGGCGGGCGCGGGGCCGACGGGCCCAAAACAGGAGGCCGAAATGGCATTGATACTCGTCTGGATCCTGAACGCGGTGGCCCTGCTGGCCGTTGCCTACCTGCTGCCCGGCATCACGGTGGCCAGTTTCGGATCGGCGCTCATCGCCGCGCTGGTGCTGGGTCTGGTGAACATGCTGGTCAAGCCGGTGCTGGTGCTGCTGACACTGCCCATCACGATCGTCACTCTCGGCCTCTTCCTCATCGTCATCAACGCCCTGTTGTTCTGGTTCGTCGGCTCCGTGCTGAAGGGATTCCAGGTCAACGGGTTCTGGTGGGCCGTGGGCGGTGCGATCCTGTACAGCATCATCTCGGGCCTGCTTACCAAGCTGATCCCCTAAAGTAGACCTTAACCCTGAAAGGTTTCCCCCCCGAGCGCTGCGCGCTCCCCCCAGGGGGGGGCATGCCTGCGGACCGGCGGAGCCGGATCCGCGGCATCCCGATGGGGGCGGGGCCTGCTTCAAGGGCCGATGTGTTCGGCGCCATGGATAATTGAAATGTCCGATTCGATTTCTCCTGCATTCAGTCTGGAGTTCTTTCCCCCGCGCGACCTGGCCGGCCAAGAGCGGCTGGTGCGCGCGGCCAAGCAGATGCTGGCCATCCAGCCCAAGTACGTCAGCGTGACGTTCGGCGCGGGCGGTTCCACGCGCGCCGGCACGGCCGACGCCGTGCGCACGCTGCGCAACCTGGGCTGCGACGCGGCGCCGCACCTGTCGTGCGTCGGCGCCACCCGCCAGGACCTGCGGGACATTCTCCAGGCCTACAAGAACGAAGGCGTGCGGCGCGTGGTCGCCCTGCGCGGCGACCTGCCCTCGGGCATGGGCGGCGACGCCGGCGAGCTGCGCTACGCCAACGAACTGGTGTCGTTCATCCGCGAGGAAACCGGCGACTGGTTCCACATCGAAGTGGCCGCCTATCCCGAAATGCATCCCCAGGCGGCCAACCCCTCGGCCGACCTGGACCATTTCGTGCGCAAGGTGCAGGCCGGCGCCGATGCGGCGATCACGCAGTACTTCTTCAACGCCGACGCCTATTTCGACTTCGTCGATCGGGCCCAGGCCAAGGGCGTAGGCGTGCCCATCGTGCCGGGCATCATGCCCATCACGAACCACACGCAGCTCCTGCGCTTCTCGGAAATGTGCGGCGCGGAAGTGCCGCGCTGGATCCGCCTGCGCCTGGCCGAGTTCGGCGACGACAAGGCCTCCATCCGCGCTTTCGGCGTGGACGTGGTGACCGAGCTGTGCCAGACGCTGCTGGACAACGGCGCGCCCGGCCTGCATTTCTACACCTTGAACCACGCGGAAGCCCCGCTGGCGGTGTGGAAGGATCTGTCGTTGCAGGACTAGTCCGCGCGCCGGCATGCCGCGCGGGCCAGACAAGCCCACCCGCGAGGGTGGGCTTTTCCTTGCCCGCCGGCGGCCTATTCCGGCTGGATGCCGGCCTGGCGGATCTGCTGTCCCCAGGCGTCGTACTGGGCCTGGACGAACTGCTGCAGCGGTTCGCCGACTGCCAGGTCGGGCTCCATGCCCATGGCGCGCAGCCGGTCCTGCACCGCGGATTCGCGCATCGTCGCCGTCAGTTGCTCGGACCACCACGTCGCGGCCTCGGGCGCCAGCCCGGCCGGACCCGCCACGCCGATCCAGCCGGTCAGGTCCAGGCTGCCCATGCCCAGTTCCTGGGCGGTGGGCACGGCCGGAAGAATGGTCGAGCGCTTGCTGGACACCAGGGCCACGGCGTTCAGGTTCTGCGCGCGGATCTGCGGCAGCACCGCGCCCAGGTCGGCGGCCACGAAATCGATGCGTCCGCCCAGCAGGTCCGTCACGGCGGCCGGCTGGCCCTTGTACGGCACGCCCAGCACTTCGGCGCCGGCGGCGCGGCTGAAGGCCGCCGCGACGACCTGGCCGGTGCCCGAGCCATAGCCGCTCGTCACGGCGTTGGGTTTTTCCTTGGCCGCCGCCACCAGTTGGCGGGCGTCGCCGTGTTTGCCCGCTGCGCGCGTGACGATCACGACGTCGAACCGGACCACGCGCCCGACCTGGGTGAAGTCCTTGATGGCGTCATAGCGCTGGAAGGCCTTGGACAGGTAAGGGCCGGACGAGCTGGTGGCGCTCGAGCTCGGCATCATGGTGTAGCCGTCCGGCGCCGCGCGCGCCACGGTGTCCACGCCCAGCACGCCCAGCGCGCCCGGCTTGTTCTCGACGATGATCTGCGCGCCGGTGCGGGCGCGGATATCGTCGACCACCACGCGCGAGACGTTGTCGATGGTGCTGCCGGCGGGAAAGCCGACGACGAAGTGGATGGGCTTGTCCGCTTGTGGGTAGCTGGGGGCGCCTGAGCTGGGGGCGCCTGAGCTGGGGCCGGCGGCGCCGGCCAGCGCGGGCAGGCAGAGCGCGGCCGCGATGACGGCGGATCGGGTCGTTGTTTTCATGTTTGTCTCCTCGTGCTTGTATCGTGGTCTCAGTCCGCCCGTCCGGCGCCGGCCTCCGCCAGGATCTCGGCGGTGTGCTCGCCCAGCCCGGGCGGGTGCCGCCGGATCTCGCCCGGCGTGCGGCTGAACTTGACCGGCAGGCCCGCCTGGACCAGCCTGCCTTCCGTGGGGTGTTCCGATTCGTGCCAGAAGCCGGTGGCCCGCAGGTGGGGATCGGCCAGCAGTTCCTCGAAGCCGTTGACCGGCGCGAAGGGGATGTCGGCCGTCGCCAGCAGTTCGGTCCACTGCGCCGTGCTGCGTTCGGGCAGCACCGTTTCGACGTAGCGGTACAGTTCCGGGAAGTGCCGGCTGCGGCTGTTGAGCGTCCGGTAGCGCGGGTCCTGCGCCATGTCGGGATGGCCGGCCAGGGCGAAGAAGCGCTGCCATTGCGGCGTGGTGTAGGGCACCACGCTCATGTAGCCGTCGCGCGTGCGGAACGGGCGGCGATACTCGTTCAGCAGGCGCGCATAGCCCGCCGGGCCCTCCGGCGGGACGAAGGTCAGGCCGGCCAGGTGCTCCGGCGCCAGGAAGGCCACCATGCATTCGAACATCGGCACTTCCACCGCCTGGCCGCCGGCGCCGCGTTCGCGCGCCAGCAGCGCGCTGGTCACCGCGTTGGCCACGTACAGCGCCACGACCTTGTCGGCGACCACCGAGTTCACGTAGCGGGGAGCGCCTGCGCCCGCGCCGCCCTGCAGCCAGGCCATGCCGGAGGCGGCCTGGATGGTGTCGTCGATGGCCGCGCGTCCCGCGTAGGGGCCGTCTTCCGAATAGCCGTAGCAGGCGCAATAGACCAGGTCGGGAAAGCGCGCCGCAAGCGCCGCGTAGTCCAGGCCCAGCCGGCGCATCGCGGGGGCGCGCATGTTCGAAATGAACACGTCGGCCCCGCCGATCAGCGCGTCGAGCTGCGCCCGGCCCTCGGCGGTCTTGGCGTCGATCACCGCGCTGCGCTTGTTGCGGTTCAGGTTGAGGTGGGTGTGGCTCATGGCGGCGTGGCGCTGGGGGGTGACGTGGCGGAACACGTCGCCTTCCGCGGACTCGATCTTGATCACGTCCGCGCCCATGTCGCCCAGCATCTGGGTGGCCATGGGCCCCATGCCGACGCTGGTCATGTCGACGACCCGTATGCCGTGCAGCGGTCCCGGCATGTTCAGTCCTCCCCCAGCAGCCGGCGCGCCAGGCGCAGGTGCGGCCGGTCGATCATCCTGCCGTCCAGCCGCAGCGTGCCCGCGGCGGGGTTTCCGGCGAACGCGGCGACGACGGCCCGCGCCCATTGCAGTTGTCCTTCGTCGGGACTCAGCGCGGCGTTGACTGCGTCGACGTGGCGGGGGTGGATCGCCATTTTGCCGACGAAGCCGTCGCGGAACGCCTCGCCGGACTCGGCGGCCAGGACCTCGGGCGCGTCCAGGTCGACGCAGACGGTGTCGATGGCGCGGACGCCGGCGGCCGCGGCGGCCATCAGGCACAGCGAGCGCGCCAGGCGGAAGGGTTCGGTGTAGCGGCCCGCATCGCGGTTGCGCAGCGCGCCGACGTCCGCCGCCAGGTCTTCGCCTCCCCACGACAGTCCCCACAAGCGGGGCGTGGCGTCGCGGTAATCATGCAGCCCGAACAGCGACTGCGCGGTTTCGGTGACGATGGCCAGGATGCGGGTGGCGCCCGGGACGGCGCCCGCCGCGGCCTCGAACGCATCGAGGTAGTGGGACAGTTGCCGCAGGCCTTCGCGGCCGGCGCACTTGGGCAGCACGATGCCGTAGGGCGAGGCCGGCATCACGGCGGCCAGGTCGGCCAGGGCGTCATCGCCGTCCAGCGCGTTGATGCGCACCCACAGCGGCTTGCCGGCGGCGCCGCGTTCCAGCATGGCGCGGACCTGCGCCCGCGCCGCGGGCTTCTGGTCGGGCGCGACGGAGTCTTCCAGGTCCAGGATCAGGGCATCGGCGGCGCTGGCGGCCGCATGGTCGAACTTGCGCCCGGAATCGCCGGGCACGAACAGCAGGGATCGGGTCATGGCGGCGTTCCTAGGCGGGCCGCTTGCGCATCAGGGCCGAGCGCTTGCAGACGGCGACCACTTCGTCGCGGTGATTCAGCGCCGTGTGCTCGAATTCCACGATGCCCGCGTCGGGCCGGGACTTGCTTTCGCGCATGGACAGCACGCGCGTGCGCACGTGCAGGGTATCGCCGGCGAAGACGGGCTTGGGGAAGGCCACGTCGGTCATGCCGAGGTTGGCCACCGTGGTGCCCAGCGTGGTGTCGTTCACCGTCATGCCGATCAGCAGGCCCAGCGTGAACAGGCTGTTGACCAGGGGCTTGCCGAATTCCGTCTGCGCGGCGAAATGCGCGTCCAGGTGCAGGGGCTGCACGTTCATCGTCAACGAACTGAACAGCACGTTGTCCATTTCGGTCAGGGTGCGGGTCCAGGCGTGATCGAAAGCCTGCCCGGCGGAAAACTGTTCGTAATAGAGGCCAGCCATGTTCCTTCCTTCAGGGGAGAGCGCCGGGCGCCAGCCCGGATCCGGAGCGGCCACGATCGGCATGTCCATGACCGTGTTCTCACTCTTGAACAAAAGTTTATATTCATGAACACTGATCGGCAACGGTTTTCGCTTGGCGTAAACCCGCAAGCCCGCCGCGCCGGGCAGGCGGCGCGAAGCCGCGCCGACCCGGATGGGCATGCAGAGGAGGGGAAAGAAAGAATCGGCCGCGAGGCCGGAGGAGGCGCGGCGCTTGCCGGGGGATTACACCGCGGGCGTGGCGGCCGCGGCGCCGTCGATGCGCTGGGCCAATTGGCGGCTGGCGGCGAGCAGGGTCTGGCCGATGGCGTCGGCCTTGGCCGCCGAGCGGTCCAGCGGGGCGCCCACCACCAGCGCCAGCACGGTGCCGTACAGCACCAGCGGCGCGGCGACCGACAGGGTGTCGGCCTGGTGCTCCGCGAGGTTCACGTGCCAGCCCCGGGCGGCCTCGGCCTCGACCACCCGCAGCAACTGCTTGTGGGTTTTGACGGTCTGGCCGGTGTAGCGGTCCAGGCTGAGGCGGGCGACCAGGGTTTCCCGATCGGCGGGCGCCATGGCGCCCAGCAGCGCGCGCCCCGACGCGGACGCGTGCAGCGGCTTCTGCTGGCCCACTCTGGCCGTGAAGCGCACGATGCGGTCGGGTTCGGCCACGTCCAGGTAGACCACGTGGTCGCCCGACCGCTGCGCGAGGATCAGCGTTTCGCCGAGTTCGTCGCGCAGCGCTTCCAGCGTGGGCCGGATGCGCGTGGTCAATTGGTCATGTTCGGCGACGGTAAGGGCCTCGTTCAGCCAGCGCCGCGTCAGGTAGTAGCGCCCCGCCGTCTGGTGCGCATAGCCGTCGCCCTCGAGGGTGTCCAGCAGGGCCAGGCAACTGGACTTGGGGATGCCCAGCCCGGCCGAAATCTGCGACAGGGTGGCGGGAGCCCGCGTATTCGCGAAGAACTGCAGGATGTCCAGCACGCGCCTGGCGCTTTTTACGTCGTTCGTACTCATGCACGGGAATATATATTCATGAACAGGCAGCGGCAACCGCCGCTGCCCGCCGCGCTTCAGTCGGCGTACACCCCCGCCTTGCGGATGACGCCGCCCCACTTGTCGACTTCGCTCTGCAGCCAGGTCTGCAGGCCTTCGGGCGTCTGTTTCGATTCCGGCACGATCTCGGCGCCGAGTTCCGCCATCTTCTGGGTGAAGGCGGGGTCCTTGAGCGCGGCGCGCAGGGCCTCGTTGAACTTGGCGACGGCCTCGGGCGGCGTGCCCTTGGGCGCGTAGACCCCGTGCCACACCTTGACTTCGAAGTCCTTCAGGCCGTTTTCCTGCAAGGTCGGCGCGTCGGGCAGCGTCTTGATGCGCTCCAGCGTGGTGACGCCGTACAGTTTCACGCGGTCCGCCTTGATCTGGGGAATGGTCTGGGTGGTCTGGTCGCACAGCACATCCACCTGGCCGCCCAGCAGCGCGGTCATGGCCGGCGCCGTGCCGGCGTAGGGCACCGTGGTGAACTGCACGCCCAGCGATTCCTGCAGCAGCATGCCGCAAAGCTGCGACACCGCGCCCAGGCCGGCGTTGGCCAGGTTGATCTTGTTGCCGTTTTCCTTGGCGTACTTGATGAAGTCCCTCATGCCGTCCGCGGGCAGGTCCTTGCGGCCCAGCAGCGTCATGGGCACGTCCGCCACCTGGCCGACGTAGGCGAAGTCCGTCAGCGGATTGAACGACAGCTTGCGGTACAGCGCCGGCGCGGTGGCCATGCCGTTGTGGTGGATCAGGAAGGTATAGCCGTCGGGCGCCGCGCGCGCCACGTGCTGGGATGCCAGCGTGCCGCCCGCGCCCGTGCGGTTCTCGATGATGATGCTCTGGCCCAGCGTCTTGGACATCGACGCCCCCAGGCTGCGCGCGACCACGTCGGTGGGCCCGCCCGCGGCGAAGGGCACGACCAGCGAAATGGGATGGTTGGGGTAGGCGCCTTGGGCGGCCGCAGTGCCCGAAGCCAGGCATGAAAGGGCCAGGATAGGCCAGGCGGCGTGCTTGGACGCACGCGCGAAAATAGGGGGCATGTCTCGCTCCTCGTGGTTTTGTCGGGGCCCCCAGGGCAAAGCATGACGGGCCGACGCCAGTGTGGCCTACCCGCGCCCGGATGAGAATTCGTTGTTCTGCAAGCCGGGTTTCGGTTGATGGAAAGGAGGGTTTACACGGGATCGACGCAAGAGGCCGGGCGGCCTAAACCGCCTCGAAGACGTTGCGAAATTTCCGAATCGGACTGAATTTCCTTGGAAACCGGCCTCGTCAGCCCGGCCCTAATTCGCCTGATCCTTGCCCGGATCCTCTGCCAGCACCTGCGGCGCCGGGTAGCTTTCCGCAGGCTCGTCCACCGGCTCGGCGCGCAGCGGCTGGTGCACGCGGCTGGACGGCACCAGGGAGACGGGATCCTCCGGGCTGGTCCACAGCGGGTCCGGGATTTCGGCGAAGACCTGCCGCAGGCGTTCGCCCCAGGTGCCGCGGATCATGCGGAAATACTCATTGTGCTCGTCGATGCTGGCGAAATGCGTGACGCGCAGCGCGTCCGCGTCGTAGACCAGCAGGTCCAGGGGCAGGCCCACCGAGATGTTCGAGCGCAGCGTGGAGTCCATGGAGATCAGCGCGCACTTCGCGGCTTCGTCCAGCGTGGTGTCGGGGCGCAGCACGCGGTCCAGGATGGGCTTGCCGTACTTGGCCTCGCCGATCTGGAAGTAGGGACACTCCTGCCCCGCCTCGATGAAGTTGCCGGCCGAGTACACCTGGAACAGCCGGCAGCGTTCGGCGCCGATCTGGCCGCCGAAGATCAGGTTGACGTTGAAGTCCACGCCCTGCTCGTGCAGGGCGGGGGCTTCGCGGTGATAGACGTCGCGCACCGCCGCGCCGACTCGGTGCGCGGCCTCGAACATGTCGGGCGCGTTCCAGAGCGTCTCGCCGCCTTCGGCGTGCTGGCGCTTCAGGGCGTTCAGCACGGCCTGGCTGACCGCCAGGTTGCCGGAAGTCATCAGCACCATCACGCGTTCGCCTGGGCGCTCGAAAACGGTCATCTTGCGGAAGACGCTGATCTGGTCGACGCCGGCGTTGGTGCGGGAGTCGGACAGGAAGACCAGGCCGGAATCAAGGCGGGCTGCTACGCAGTAGGTCATGATCGGAAATAGGGAAAACCACGCCGCATTGTATTGCGGCGCGGCCTGGCGAATGTTACTGCTGGACGCTGGTCTGGACCTGCACGCTGACTTCCATGGATTCCTTGCCGCCGCCGCTGCGCACGCCGCGCACCGGCGACGCCGAATCGTAGTCCCGCGCCACCGCCAGCCGGCAATGGCAATCCGAGGCGAACTGGCGGTTGGTGATGTCCACGCTGGTCCAGCCGACCCCGGCCAGCCAGACGTCGGCCCAGGCATGGCTGGCCGCGTGTTCGGCGGTGGTGTAGAGATAGCCGCTGACGTAGCGGGCGGGCACGCCCAGGCCGCGCACGCCGGCCAGGAACAGGTGGGCATGGTCCTGGCAGACGCCGTGGCCCATCGCCAGCACTTGCGCCGCGGCCGTGGTGACGTCGGTGGTGCCGGGTTCGTAGGCGACCCGGTCGCTGATGGCGGTGGCCAGGGCCAGGATGTCGTCCGGCGTGTTCAGGCCGCCCGGCAGCGTTTCGCGCACGAATGCCATGACGGTGTCGTCCGCCTGGGTCAGCGGCGTCTGCACGCAGTAGGCGTGCACCGGCAGCCGGCTGTCTTCGCCGCCGAGCAGGCCGCGTTCCAGTGGCGCCACCACCACCTGTCCGGACACGCGCAGCTCGATGTCGGTATGCGGATGGTTCAGCGTCAGCGTGTGCGTGATGTTGCCGTAGGCGTCCACCTGCTTCTCCAGCGCGCCGGGCGCTTCGATATGCCAGCGCAGGACGCGCTGGTGCTCGTCGTCGCGCGGGGTCAGGCGCAGGGTCTGGATGCTGTAGGTGACGGGCGCGGTGTAGCGGTAGTGCGTGAGATGCGTGATGATCTGCTTCATTCCTGTCTCCGTGTTATGCCGACAGCGGCACCAGGAAGTCCTGGCTGATCCGGTTGCCCAGGTCGTTGATGCGGTCGAGGAAATGGTCCAGGTACTGGTGCAGCCCGCTGGCCAGGATGTCTTCGACCCGGCCGTATTGCAGTTCGGCGCACAGCATGCCCGCGCGCCGTTCGGTCTCGGTCGAGCGCTGGTTGGAGACGCGCGCCAGGTCGTCGGCCACCGCCCGCATCGAGGCCAGCAGCGAGCGCGGCATGTCGCCGTGCAGGATCAGCAGCTCGGCCACGCGGTCCGGGGTGATGACGTCGCGGTACACCTTGCGGTAGATCTCCAGCCCCGACACCGAACTCAGCAGCGCCGACCAGCGGTAGAACTCGCTTTGCGGCGCCGCGCCGGCGGATTCGCCGCGGCTCTCCTGGCCGTTGCCGTCGCGTTCGTGGAACTTCACGTCCAGCATGCGCGCGGTATTGTCGGCGCGTTCCAGGTGCATGCCGATGCGCAGGAAGTACAGGGCCTCGTCCTGCAGCATGGTGCCGATGGTGACGCCGCGCGCCAGGTGCGAGCGGAATTTCACCCATTCGAAGAATTCGCCCGGATTGCGCTCCAGCAGGCCGGTGTGCAGGTGCTTCAGCAGTTCGAGCCAGGTGGTGTTGTAGGTTTCCCAGACCTCGGTCGTGAGGCTGCCGCGCACGGCGCGGGCATTCTCGCGGGCCGCGCGCATGCAGGAAAAGATGGACGAGGGGTTTTCGGGGTCGCGCACCATGTACTGCAGCACGTCGTGCGGCGAGATGGACGCGTACTTCTGGCCGTACAGGCCCTGCAGCTCGGAGATGCGCAGCACGCCCAGCCACGAGCCCTCGCGCGTCTGCGCGTCCTGCGGCAGCAGCGACATCTGCAGGTTCACGTCCAGCATGCGGGCGGTGTTCTCGGCGCGCTCGGTGTAGCGGCACATCCAGAAGAGGTTGTCGGCGGTTCGGCTCAGCATGCTCAGTCCTCCTCCAGTACCCAGGTGTCCTTGGTGCCGCCGCCCTGGCTGCTGTTGACCACCAGCGAGCCCTCGGTCAGCGCCACGCGGCACAGCCCGCCGGGCACGGTCCGGATGTCCTTGCCGCACAGCACGTAGGGCCGCAGGTCCACGTGGCGCGGCGCCACGCCCGAATCGACGTAGGTCGGCACGGTGGACAGCGCCAGCGTGGGCTGCGCGATGTAGTTGGCGGGGTTGGCGCGCACGCGCTCGCGGAACGCGTCGACCTCCGCGCGCGAGGCGGTCGGGCCCACCAGCATGCCGTAGCCGCCTGAACCGTGGACCTCCTTCACCACCAGTTCATCCAGGTGGGCCAGCACGTGCGACAGTTCGTCCGGCCGGCTGCAGCGCCAGGTCGGCACGTTGGACAGCACCGGCTCCTCGCCGAGATAGAAGCGGATCATGTCCGGCACGTACAGGTAGGTGGCCTTGTCGTCCGCGATGCCGGTGCCGATGGCGTTGGCCAGGGTGACGCGGCCGGCGCGATACACCGACAGCAGGCCGGGCACGCCCAGCACGGAGTCGGCGCGGAACGACAGCGGGTCGAGGAAGTCGTCGTCCAGCCGGCGGTAGATCACGTCGACCTTCCGCGGCCCCTGCGTGGTTCGCATGTAGACGGTGTTCTGCTCGACGAACAGGTCCTGGCCTTCGACCAGCTCCACGCCCATCTGCTGGGCCAGGAAGGCGTGCTCGAAATAGGCCGAGTTGTACATGCCCGGCGTCAGCACCACCACGGTGGGATCGTCGCCGCCGTGCGGCGCGACCTCGCGCAGGTTGTCCAGCAGCAGGTCGGGATAGTGCGCCACCGGTTCCACCTTGATGCGGCTGAAGGCGTCGGGCATCAGCCGCATCGACATCTTGCGGTTCTCCAGCATGTAGGACACGCCGGACGGCACGCGCAGATTGTCTTCCAGCACATAGAATTCGCCCGCGCCGGCGCGCACGATGTCCACCCCGGCGATGTGGCAGTAGATGTCCTCGGCCACGTCCACGTCCTGCATCTCGGGACGGTACTGGGCGTTGAGGAAGACCTGTTCGGCGGGCACCACGCCGGCGCGCACGATGTCGTGCCCATGATAGATGTCGTGGATGAACATATTGAGCGCGCGCACGCGCTGCTTCAGGCCGGCCTCCAGCAGGCGCCATTCGTCGGCGGGAATGATCCGCGGGATCAGGTCGAAGGGGATCAGGCGCTCGGTGCCGGCGGCGTCGCCGGCGACCGAGAAGGTGATGCCGACCCGGCGAAAACTCAGGTCCGCCTCCAGCCGGCGCACGGCCATGGCTTCAGCGGATTGCTCATCGTGCCAGCGCTCGAAGGCCTGGTAGTGGGAGCGTATGCCGCCTGCGCTGTCGCGCATTTCGTCATAGGCGGCGGGACGGGATGTTCTGTCCTTCATGGCTCCTCCGGTACTGTGGTGCTTGTGGCCGGCTTGCGCGCGGCCCTTGCGGGTACAAGCAACACGCATGCCAGCTTCGTCGGGGCGAGGGCGAGCGGGCCCCTAGCGGACAATATCCTCCCAAGGACGTGGGAATGCCATCCCCACGGCGGTTGACGCCGGGGAGAGGTCCGCGCAGCCATGTTTGCACCAAAATGGTGCAAACCGCCGGGGCGATGCTGGTGCGTCAGTTCATCCGGTAGCTGTGCAGGGTGGTGCCGCCTGCACCGCCTTGTTCCAGCGGCGCCTGGGGCACCCAGCCGTCCTGGGTCAGTACCGCGTCCAGGCGGAAATCATGCGCGGCGGGCTCGTAGTCGGCATCCAGTTCGCCGCAGCTCCAGGCGATGCCGATCGCGATGAACGGATGGCCTCGGTCGCGCAGGGCGGCCAGGCTGCGGTCGTAGTAGCCGCCGCCGTAGCCCAGGCGGTCGCCGTGTTCGGTGTAGCCCAGGGTGGGCACCAGCACCACATCGGGCAGCAGTTCGGGGCCGTGGACCGGTTCCTGGATGCCGTAGGGGCCGGCGCGCAGCTCGGCGTCCGGCGTCCAGGGCAGGAAGGCCAGCGGCGCGTTGCGTTCCCGCACCACCGGCAGCGCGACCGCCACGCCGCCGTCGACCCACTGCTGCAGCAAGGGACGCAGGTCGGGCTCGTCCGCCATGGGCCAGAAAGCGGCCACGGTGGCGGGCGCCGGACGACCGGCGCGGACGGCTTCGTCGCGCGCCACGTTCAGCCAGGTGAACAGCCGGGCGCGCATCAGCAGACCGCCGCGGCTGCGCTGGTCTTCCGCCAGTTCGGCGCGCATTTTCCACAATCGCGTGCGTAGCTGGACTGCGGTATCCTCTGGAGTATTTTGCGTAGTCATGCGGTGGCTGTGATGGGGATGGACAAAGATGGCGGACGGGCGGACAGGCCTGCGGATGGCCAACATGCATGGCCAACATGCGGGCTTGCGGCAAGCCCACTGTATGAGGGACGGGGCATGACACAGACTCTGCAACCCGGAAAGTATCAGAAAACCGCGCGCGCCGTCGCCGAGGCCCGTTCCGGCCTGCGCCGCTGGCTGCCGCTGGTGGCGCTCTTCACCGCGGCCTGTGCGCCGGTCGACGCGCAACAGCGCAGTGCCGCCATCAATACCCAGCCCCAACCCGCAGCCCAGGCCGCGCAGCCCGTCATCGCGGTGCCGCCCGCGGTGCTGGCGGGCCTGCCGCCCACCGCCGATACGCCCGCCCTGGCCGCCGTGGTCGCCGCGCGCGAGGCCATGAACCGCAAGCAATGGTCCATCCTGGGCGCGCTGGTGCCGCAGGCCAAGCCGGACCCGCTGGGCATGTACCCCGAATACTGGCTGCTGCGCTACCAATTATGGACGCCGCCCGCCACCGGCCGGCCCACCGCCGCGTTGCAGCAGTTCATCAGCAGCAACCAGGACGCCTACCTGGCCGACCGCCTGCGCGGCGACTGGCTGCTGGCGGCCGCGCGCAGCGGCGACTTCGAAACCGTCCGCAAACTGGCGCCGGTGAAGAACGGCAACGCCCAGATCGAATGCGCCATCCTGGACGCCAGGCACATGACCGGGCAGCGCGCCACCGCCGCGCAGGCCACGGCGGCGTTCGCGCCGGGAAGCGCCTGCTGGGCGCTGTACGACCAGCTCGTGGCCGACGGCGTGCTGGGGTGGGAACAACTGGAACCGCAGTTCCGCGATGCCATCGAAGCCAACAAGACGACCGACGCTCGCAAGTTCGCGCAATACATGTTCGAGCCGCGCGACCTGAAGGTCTACGACCAGCTCATGAAGGACCCCATGAAGTGGCTGACGCGCCAGGACCGTCAGCCCGTGGGCCGCAACGAGAAAGAACTGGTGACCATCGCGCTGGCCCGCCTGGCGCGTTCCGACGTCAGCGTGGCCGATTCCTATCTGCGCCGCGAATGGGGCAAGTCCGGGGACTGGTCCAAGTCCATGGCCAAGTCGAACCTCGCCTGGGTGCGCGGGCAGTACGCGCTGGTGGCCGCGCTGAACCTGGATAGCCGGGCGGACGATTGGTACCGCGAGGCCGGCCATATCCGCATGACGGAATACAACGCCGCCTGGAAGGTGCGCGCCGCCCTGCGCCAGCCCAGGATCGACTGGAAGTGGGTCATCGGTTCCATCGAGCAGATGCCGGCCGCCCAGCAGGCGGATCCGTCCTGGGTGTACTGGAAGGCGCGCGGGCAGGCGGCCCTGGGCAAGAAGGAGCAGGCCGAGGCCGCTTACGCCAGCATCGCGGACCGCTTCGATTTCTACGGCCAACTGGCCGCCGAGGAACTGGGCCGGCGCATCAATGTGCCGCCGCGTCCCGCGCCCGTCAGCGACCAGGAAATCGCCGAAGCCCGCGCCAATCCCGGCCTGCGCCGCGCGGTGCAGTTGTTCCGCCTGGGCTGGCGCGCCGAAGCCGTGCCCGAATGGAACTACAGCCTGCGCGGCATGAGCGACCGCCAGCTCCTGGCCGCCGCCGAACTGGCCCGCGCCGAGAACATCTACGACCGCGTGGTCAATACCTCCGACCGCACCGAAAAGGAATTCGACTTCAGCCAGCGCTTCATCGCGCCCTTCGAAGGCCGCGTCACCGCCAAGGCCAACGCCATCGCGCTGGATCCGGCCTGGGTCTACGGCCTGATCCGGCAGGAGTCCCGCTTCATCATGGACGCGCGTTCGCACGTGGGCGCCTCCGGCCTGATGCAGCTCATGCCGGCCACCGCCAAGTGGGTGGCGGGCAAGATCGGCATGAGCGACTTCACGCCCGCCAGCGTCAACGACTTCGACACCAACACCGTACTGGGCACCAACTACCTGAACATCGTGCTGCGCGACCTGAACGGTTCGCAGATGCTGGCCAGCGCGGGCTACAACGCGGGTCCGCGCCGTCCGCACAACTGGCGCTCGACGTTCACGCATCCGGTGGAAGGCGCCATTTTCGCGGAAACCATTCCGTTCACCGAAACGCGCACCTACGTGAAGAACGTGATGTCCAACGCCGTGTATTACGCGGCCATGTTCAGCGGCCAGCCCCAGTCCCTGAAGGAGCGCCTGGGCAACGTCGTGCCGCTGGGCGACGAAAGCACGTCGGTCCCATGAGCCGGGATCCGGCCACGGAGGGCTTGCAGGTGTATATCGTGGGCGGTGCGGTGCGCGACGCGCTGCTCGGCCTGCCGCCCGGCGACCACGATTGGGTCGTGGTGGGCGCCACGCCCGAAGACATGGCGCGCCGCGGCTTCATTCCGGTGGGCGGCGACTTCCCGGTTTTCCTGCACCCGCGCAGCAAAGAGGAATACGCGCTGGCGCGCACCGAGCGCAAGTCCGGCCGAGGCTACAAGGGCTTCACCTTCTATACCGGCGCCGACGTCACGCTCGAGGACGACCTGCGCCGCCGCGACCTGACGGTCAATGCCATTGCGCAGACGCCGGAGGGCGGGCTGGTCGATCCCCTGGGCGGCGAGGCCGACCTGCGGGCCAGGGTCCTGCGCCACGTGGGCGGGGCCTTCGAAGAGGATCCCGTGCGCATCCTGCGGCTGGGCCGCTTCGCGGCGCGCTTCGGCGATTTCACCGTCGCGCCCGCCACGCTGGAATTGTGCCGCCGCATGGTCGAGGCCGGCGAGGCCGATGCGCTGGTGGCCGAGCGGGTCTGGAAGGAACTGTCGCGCGGCCTGATGGCGGCCGCGCCTTCGCGCATGCTGGGCTTGCTGCACGACTGCGGCGCGCTGGCCCGGGTGATGCCGGAACTGCGCGGCGTGGACGAGGTGGGGGCGGACGTGGACCGCGCGGCCGCCCTGGGCCTGTCGCTGCCGGGCCGCTATGCCCTGCTGTGCCGGCTGACGCCCGGGCGCGAGGCGCTGGGGCGCCGGCTGCGCGTGCCTGCGGAATGCAATGACTATGCGCGCCTGCTGCCCGAAGTGCTGGCCGGCCTGGACGCCGCGCAGGGCGGCGGGGATGCTGTCGGCGCGCAACTGGCGCTGATGGAGCGCGCCGACGCCTTGCGCAAGCCGGAACGTTTTTTCGACCTGCTGGCGGCGGCGTCGGTGTTGCGCCCGCTGGACCGGGAGGCGTGGCGCGCGCGCGTGGACGCGGTGCGCGGGGTGGACGCCGGGGCCATCGCCAAGGCCTGCGCCGGCGATCCGGCGCGCATCAAGGAGCGCGTGCGCGAGGCCCGGCTGGAGCGCCTGCGGGCCGGCGCCGCGCCGCTATCGCTATAGCTTGCCCAGCCTGTCGCCGCGCGAAAAACCCGCCAGCGGCTCCGTCATGCCGCGTCCCACCGCCAGCACCTTGAACAGCTCGCCCATTTCCGCCTCGGACAACAGTTTCTGCACCGGCGCGACGGTCTGCGCGTAGTTCTGCACGTCCGCCGGATCGAGCTGCGCCAGCAGTTCCATCAACCCGGCGTTCATCAGGAAGCGGGCCTGCGAGGTATAGCCCAGGACTTGCAGGCCGGCCGCCTGCGCCGCGTCCGCCATCGCGGTGAAATCGACGTGCGCGGTGATGTCCTGCAGGCCGGGGGCGGTGAACGGATCGCCGTGCGCGTGATGGCGCAGATGGCACATGAGCGTGCCGCCCGCGCGCTGCGGGTGGTAGTACTCGCCGCGGGGAAAGCCGTAGTCCACCAGCAGCGCCGCGCCGCGTTCGAGCCAGCCGCCCATCGCGGCGATCCAGGCTTCGCCCTGCGGGTTGATTTCGGAGACGTAGCCGGGCAGCGCCGGCATGCGGGCGGCGACGGCGGAGGCCAGCGCGGGCGGCGCCGGCCGGTCTTCCCAGATGAAGGCCTGGGCGGCATCCAGCGCTACGCCGCGTTCCAGCACCGTGCCGTCGTCGCTCCAGCGGAAGATCGAGACCGGCATCGCGTCCAGGACTTCGTTGGCCAGCACGCAGCCGGCGAAGGTGCCGGGCAGCGCGTCCAGCCATTGCACGCGGTCGCCGAACGCCGCCAGCCTTTCGGCCTGGCGCGCGCGCAGGTCGGCGGAGACTTCGAGGATCAGGTAGCGGGTGCGCTCCAGGCCCATGGCGTCCAGTTCGGCCAGCACGCCTTCGGCCAGCGCGCCGGTGCCGGCGCCGAATTCCAGCACGGCGTCCGTCTGCGTCTGGCGCAGCACCTGGGCGGCCTGGCGGGCCAGCGTGCGGGCGAACAGCGGCGTCAACTGCGGCGCGGTGACGAAGTCGCCGGTCGGCATGCGGGCGTCGCCGTCCGCCTCGGCCAGCTTGACGTTGCCCGCCGCGTAATAGCCCAGCCCGGGCGCGTACAGCGCCTGCGCCATCCAGCGGTCGAACGGCAGCCAGCCGCCGTTGGCTGCGATGGCGGCGCGCAGGTGGGCGGCCATGGTCGCGCTGTGCTCGAGGGCGGCGGGGGGCAGGGCGGGCAGGTTGGCGGGGGAGGGGCGTTGCATGTCTGGATGGGGGGCGGTCGATACGGCATTTTCCCAAAAAATGGGCCCCTGCGCCGCGCGTGCTTGCTGCCCCTTCGCGGGGACGTCTTTGTCTTGCGACGACAAAAAAACCCCGCGGCGCGCGCGGGGTTTCGGGGACTCAGGCCTGCCGCTCAGCCGCGGCGGTCGGCCGACTTGGTGAAGCGCTTGGCGGGGCCGCCGGGGCGCTTGTCGAACGAGGGCTTGGCGCGGAAGCCGCCTTCCGGACGGTCGCCGCCGCGGAAGCCGCCTTCGCGCTGGGGACGGTCGCCGAAGCTGGCGCGGTCGTTGAAGCTCGGACGCGCGTCGCGGTCGGCGCCGCGGAAACCGCCTTCACGCTGCGGGCGCTCGCTGAACGGGCGCGGATCGCGTTGGGGACGATCGCCGAAGCTGGGGCGGTCGCTGAAGCTCGGGCGCGAGTCGCGGTCGCCGCCACGGAAGCCGCCTTCACGCTGGGGACGATCGCCCCAGGGACGGTTGCCCTGGTAGCCGCCTTCGCGTTGGGGACGGTCGCCGAAGCTGGGACGGTCGCCGAAGGAACGGGCCGGGCGCGCATCGCGATCGCCGCGGAAGCCGCCTTCGCGGGCACCTTGGTAACCGCCTTCGCGCGGCTTGAATTCGCCTCGCGGTCCGCCGAAGGAGCGGCCCTCGCGGTTGCCCTGGTAGCCGCCTTCGTGGCGCGAGCCGCCGAAGCCGCCGGGGCGCTTGCCGAAAGGCTTGCCGCCGCGCGGGCCGCCGGTGGACGGACGCGGGGTGCGCTTGGGTTCCAGGCCGGCGATCACTTCAGGGGTGATCGATTGGCCGATGTAGTGCTCGATGCGGCGCACCTTGTGGCGCTCGGAATGCGTGGCCAGCGTGAAGGCCAGGCCGTTGCGGCCGGCGCGGCCGGTGCGGCCGATGCGGTGCACGTAATCTTCGGCCTGCATCGGCAGGTCGAAGTTGACGGCGTGGCTGATGCCTTGGACGTCGATGCCGCGGGCGGCTACGTCGGTGGCGACCAGGATGCGCAGTTGGCCGCGTTGCAGTTGCGACAGGGTGCGGGTGCGCTGGCGCTGGTTCATGTCGCCGTGCAGGGCGGCGGCGGCGAAGCCCTGGTCGGCCAGGTGGTCGGCCAGGTCGTCGGCGCCGCGCTTGGTCGACGTGAAGACGATGGCCTGGTCCAGCGAGGCGTCGCGCAGCACGTGGTCCAGCAATTGCATCTTGTGGCTGGCGTCGTCCGCGTACAGCAGGCTCTGCGTGATGTTGGTGTGCTTTTCCTTGGCGCCGGCGATTTCGATGCGCTGCGGCTCGCGCATCATGCGCGCGGCCAGCTTGGCGACGGTGCCGTCCAGCGTGGCGGAGAACAGCAGCGTCTGGCGGCCTTCCGGCAGGCGCTCGACGATGGTCTCGATATCTTCGATGAAGCCCATGTCCAGCATGCGGTCGGCTTCGTCCAGCACCAGCGTGTGCACGGTGTTCAGCTTGACGCGGCCGGATTGCAGGTGGTCGATCAGGCGGCCGGGGGTGGCGACCAGCACGTCCACGCGGCGCGACAGCGCCTTGAGCTGCGCGCCGTAGGGCATGCCGCCCACGACGGTGGCGGTGCGCAGGTCGGCCAGCTTGCGGCCGTAGGTGGCAGTGGCGTCGGTGACCTGCAGGGCCAGTTCGCGGGTCGGGGTCAGCACCAGCACCTGCACGCCGACGCCCTTGTTGGCGGGCTGCTGGGCGATGCGATGCAGCGCCGGCAGCATGAAGGCGGCGGTCTTGCCGCTGCCCGTCTGCGAGGACACCATCAGGTCGTGGCCGGCCAGCGCCTGCGGAATGGCGGCGGCCTGGACGGCGGTGGGGGTGGTGAAGCCGGCTTCTTGGACGGCCGACAACAGGGCGGGCGCGAGGCCCAGGTTTTCGAAAGACATTACTTTCCCTTGCCGCAATCAATGCGACGCAATGCTTGGGCGGGCCAGGGGATTAGGCGGCCGGATCCAGGCGACGGTTGATGGAGCATCGTGCCGACCGGATCAACCATGCGCGTGGCGCGTTCTCTGATGGAGATTGGAACGCAGGGCGAAAGGAAAGGGGTCAGGAATCGATGATGGTTCGGCAGGGGCCGGGGCTCTTGCCCGGCAGACTGCGAAAACTTCCGCTAAATCAAGGCGGTAAATGCCGAACTCGTTTTGTGCAGTGCGGCGATCATAACCCGGATTCGCTCCGCAGGGGAATTATTTTTTTGTCCAGCCCCCAATCAATAGGGTTTTTCCCTTGGTCGGCCAGCCACTCGTTGGTCGTCCGGAAGTGGCCGCAGCCCAGGAACGGCACGGGCGGCCTGCCCGCGGAAAGCGGCGAGGGATGATTGGCCATCAGGACCAGGTGGCCGCTGTTGTCGGGAAGCAACGAACGCTTGGCCTGGGCATGCGCGCCCCAGAGCATGAAAACCTTGGGAGCAGGGTCGCGGGCGACCAGCGAGATCAGCGCGTCCGTCACGGTTTCCCAGCCGCGCTTCGCGTGCGAGGCGGGCTGCCCGTCTTCCACCGTCAGCGAGGTGTTCAGCAGCAGCACGCCCTGCTCGGCCCAACTGCTCAGGTCGTTGCCGGCGGGCACGGGCGTGCCCGGATACTCCTGGGCGATCTCTTTGAAGATGTTGCGCAGGCTGGGCGGGCGCTTGCAGTCGTCCGGCACCGAGAAGGCCAGGCCCTGGGCCTGGCCCGGGCCATGATAGGGATCCTGTCCCAGGATCACGACCCGCACGTCCGACGGCGCCAGTCCGTGCAAGGCCCGAAAGGGCGTGGCGGGATAGATGGTGGCACCCTCGCCCAGGCGCTGTTCGACGTGGGCGGTCACCTGCGCCAGCGCGTCGGCGACCCGCCTGTCGGCGAAAGCCGCCTGCCAGGCGGCGGGAAGTTCGGCCGTCTGGGCGGCGAGGGCGTGGGGAGTCAGGCGGTTGTCGATCGGCATGGGCCGGATTTTGGCACACGGCCGCGGGCTGCGCCGCGCTTCGGGGCGCTCAGACCGGCCAGCCGCCCTGGCGGTATGCGGAATCCCAGAACATCCATTCCAGTTGCGCCGCGTGCGTATAGGCCTGGTGCATGGCCTCGCGCGTTTCGGCCGAGGCGGTCTCGGCGCTGCGGTCCACCGTGGCGATGACGGCGCGCACCAGGGCGTGGAATTCCTCGCCCGCGTAGGCGTCGATCCACGCGGCGTAGGGGTTCGGTTTCACGGCGCGCGACTGGATGTCGCGGCCGATTTCGGCGTAGATCCAGAAGCAGGGCAGCAAGGCCGCCAGCGCCACCGGGTACGGGGCGCTCCAGGCGGTGGCGATCAGGAAGCTGGTGTAGTGGTGGCTGGCGGGCGACAGGGGCGTGGCCTCGAAGGTGGCGGCGTCGATGCCGAACTGCTTCATGAAGCCGGCGTGCAGGCTGCGCTCGACGATGACGGCGCCCTTGGCGGCGTCCGCGAACTGCACCACGCCGTCGGCATGGTCGGCCTTGGCCGCCGCGACGGCCAGGGCGCGTCCGAACGCGACCAGATAGTGCGCGTCCTGGATCATGTAGTGGCGGAAGGCGTTCTCATCGAGCTGGCCGCTGGCCAGTTCCTGGTTGAACGGCATGGTGCGCGTTTTCTCGTAGAGCGCGGCGTTGCGCGCCCAGGCGTCGGAACTGAAAGACATGGGGTTTCCTCAAGACATGGCATGCCTGCCGGCGCGCAAAGGCGCGCGCCGGCGCCAGGGTATCAAAGAGCCGGCCTCAGGCCGGCCGCTTGCCGTGATGGCGGGCATAGTCCAGCAGGGCGTCCCGCAGCACGACCGCCTGGTTGTGTTCGGTGTCGTGGGCGCCGTAAAGCAGGGTCAGCGGTTTCTTGCCCGCGGCCGCCAGCAGGGCGGCCATGCGTTCCTGCTGTTCCGGGGCGGCCAGCTCCGCCAGGTACTTGCGGCGGAAGTCCTCCCAGCGCTCTTCGACGTGGTTGAACCATTTGCGCAGCTCGGCGGTGGGAGCGAGGTCGCGGGCCCATGCGTCCAGCCCCAGGTCGGCCCGGCGCAGGCCGCGCGGCCAGACCCGGTCCACCAGCGCCCGGTAGCTGCCTTCCGGGCCGGTGCCTTCGTAGACGCGTTGCACGGTGATGGCGGGCGGTTTCATGGCGGCTCCTCGGGATCGTGGCGGCTGACCCCGTCTACTTTAGCGCCTGCTGCGCCCCTTCATCGAGATTCCGGGCAGCGGCGGGCGCGCCGCGGGCGCGCAGCAGCGCGAACCCGGCGACGGCGGATGCCAGCGACCCCGTCAGCACGCCGATCTTGGTGGCGTCCACGGCGGCCGGATCCGTGAAGGCCAGGGCGCCGATGAACAGGCTCATCGTGAATCCGATGCCGCACAGCAGCGCGACGCCATACAACTGCGCGAAGCTGGCGTGCCGGGGCAGGCTGGCGATGCCGCTCTTGATGGCGAGCCAGGCAAAACCGAACACGCCTAGCTGCTTGCCCACGAACAGGCCCAGGGCCACGCCCAGCGGCACGGGCTGCGCCAGGCTGGCCAACCCCAGGCCGGCGAAGGACACGCCGGCGTTGGCAAAGCCGAACACCGGGACGATCAGCAGGGCGACCGGCTTGTGCAGGGCATGTTCCAGCGCATGCAGCGGGGAATGTGTGCCCGGATGCCCCTGGTGCTGCGGGCGCAGCGGGATGGCCAGCGCCAGCGCCACCCCGGCCAGCGTGGCATGCACGCCCGACTTCAGGACGAAGTACCACAGCACCGCGCCGATCAGCAGGTAGGGCGACAGCCGCAGCACGCCCGCGCGGTTGAGGCAGAACAGGCAGGCCAGCAGGGCGCCCGCCATGGCCAGGGCGAAGGTATTGAGCGTGGACGTGTAGAACAGCGCGATGATGACGATGGCGCCCAGGTCGTCCAGGATCGCCAATGCGGTCAGGAAGATTTTCAGCGAGATCGGCACGCGGCTGCCCAGCAGCGCCAGGATGCCCAGCGCGAAGGCGATATCGGTCGCGGCGGGAATGGCCCAGCCGCGCAGCGTGCCGGGGCTGCCGGCGTTGATCAGCACGTAGACGAGCGCCGGCAGCGCCATGCCGCCCAGCGCGGCGATGCCCGGCAGGACGATGCGCGAGGCGCCGCGCAGTTGGCCGTCCAGCACCTCGCGTTTGATTTCCAGCCCGACCAGCAGGAAGAACACGGCCATCAGGCCGTCGTTGATCCAGTGCAGCAGGGTTTCCTTGAGCACCACGGGGCCGGCCTGGAAGCCCAGCTTGGTTTCGAGCGCGCCGAAGTAAAACGGAGCGGCGGGACTGTTGGCGACCGCCAGGGCAACCAGCGCAGCCAGCATGAGCACGTAGCCGCCAAGCGCTTCGGACTGGAGGAAAGACTGGAGGAAAGAGGGGGTTTTGGGTGGGGACGATGCCGGCGAATTCACTATTAGGCGTCCTTTGTGGCTTCTCGATGGTGCGCGCAGCACAAACCTGAATTTTAACTGAACAGCATGAAATGGGCCCTCTATTTCGGCGAACCTCGTTCAATTTTCGGATAAGGCGGGCGACGCGCGCCGAGCTTTCTTCCCGCCTATCTCAGACGGATTCCGCTATTCGCGGCAGAGCCCGTTCTTTAGAGTCCGAACGCAGGCGCCCGACTGCGCGATCTCTCCCGCCTTGCGGCGGCCCTTGCAAGCCCATGCCATTACCTCCCCTTACCATCCTGACCTACACGCCCGCCCAGCCCGGTGCCGCGAGCCGCCTGGTGGACGTCGGCGACGCCCTGTCCGCGCCCGCGGAACCTGTCTCGCACGGCGTGTATCGGGTCCACCGGCTGCTGCCCGGCGCGTGCCTGCTGGGCTGGGCCCAAGAAGGCGCGCGTTTCGGCCTGTCCCGCACGGGGGCCGTGCGCGTCTGGCTGCGCGGCAGGCTCCAGGCCGCCGAATGCGCGCGGGATTGCGCAAGCTCGGGCGCGGCGGCGCTGGGCCCGCAAGACATCGCCTATCTGCAAGCGTATCTGCTGTCGCAGGGCCGGCGCTGGAGCGATGCCGTCTCCCGTGGAGGCGATTCTTCCCCCGCATGTTGAGTCCCGCTGAAACGCCGGGCGGCCAGGCCCATCCGGGCGCGCGCCTGCGCATCCTGCATACCGAGGCCGCCACCTCGTTCGGGGGGCAGGAGTTCTGTATCTACAAGGAAATGATCGCCATGCGCGGTCGCGGCCATCACCTGGAGGCGGTCTGCCAGCCCGGCGCGGAACTCGCCGTCCGCCTGCGCGCGGCGGGTTTCACGGTGCACCTGCTGCCCATGGACGGCGCGGGCAGTTTCATCCGCGGCGTCGCGTCCGTGCGCAGCCTGCTGCGGCGCGAGCGCTTCGACGTGGTCAATACCCACAGCCGCCGCGATACCGTCCTGGCCGCGATCGCGGCCCGCCTGGCGGGCACACCGCTCATCGTGCGCACGCGGCATCTGGCCAAACCCATCAATTCGCTCTACGCCTACACCTGGCTGGCGCACCGCGTCATCGCCGTCAGCGCCCATGTGCGCAAGCAGTTGCTGGATGCCGGCGCGCGGCCGGCGGCGGTCGCCGCCATCCATTCGCCGGTGGCGTTGCCCCAGGTGCGGCCGGGTGTGAGCGTCAGGCGCGAGCTGGGCCTGTCCGGAGGCGCTCTCGTGGTCGGCTGTGTGGCCGTCATGCGGGCGGAAAAGGGGCATGCCGACCTGATCGAGGCCTTCCACCGCATTTCCAGCCGGTTTCCGCAGGCGCATCTGGTGCTGGTGGGCGACGGCATGCCCGTGTTCGAGCGCCTGCAGGCACAGGCGGTCGCGCTGGGGCTGGCGCCGCGCGTGCATTTCACCGGCCGTCGCCACGACATCGGCGACGTCATGACGGCGTTCGACGTGTTCGCCCTGCCGACGCAGCGGGAAGCCCTGGGCACCGTCTTCGTCGAGGCCGCGGCCATGGGGCTGCCGGTCATCGGCACGGACGTGGGCGGCGTGCCGGAAACGATGCGGGCGGGGGTGACCGGCCTGCTGGTGCCGCCGAAGGATCCGGACGCCTTGGCGGCGGCGCTGGAAAGCCTGCTGGCCGATCCCGCGCTGCGCCGGCGCATGGGCAATGCCGGCCGCGACCTGATCCGCGGCCAGGGCCTGTTCTCGCCCGAACGCATGGCGATCCAGGTGGAGCAGGCCTACCTGCGCTGGCTGGACGAACTGCGCGCGCCGGCCCGCGCGGCCTGAGGCCGCCAGGCGCTCAGTGCCAGAGCAGGGCGTTCATGGCCTCGACCAGCCGGTTGCGGTAGCGGGGCAGCAGGGCCGCCGTTTGCGCGCGCCGTTCCTTCCAGTCTTCCGATTCCGAGCCCGCCGGCACCCGCGGCTGGGCCCAGATCGGGTCGGGGAAGTGGCGGTCGCCGCGCCAGCGCGGGATCACGTGCCAATGCAGGTGCGGCACCATATTGCCCAGCGAGGCCAGGTTGATCTTGTCCGGCGCCAGGATCGATTGCTGCGTTTCCTCCACCACGTACACGGCCCGCATCAGCAGATCGCGTCCGTGCGTCGACAGGCTGGTCATCTCGGCCAGGTGGCCGTTCCAGATCACCCGCGTGAAGCCGGGGTAGTCGGCGTCGGCCACCTCGACGATGCGCAGGTGCGGGCCCCGCCACAGCAGCGTGCCGCCGTCTTCCTGGCACAAGGGACAGTTGGGATCGCGCGCGCTCACGGCATCACCTTGCGGTACTGGATGAAGCCGGAACGGTCGGCGATGCGGTCGTACAACTGGATGGCGGTGGCGTTGGTTTCATGGGTCAGCCAGTACACGCGCGCGCAATTGGCCGCCGCGGCCTGCGCGTATACGTGTTCGATCAGCTTGCGGCCGGCGCCGGTGCCGCGCACGTCCGGGGCCACGTACAGATCTTGCAGGTAACAGTAGTCGCCGGCGGTCCAGGTCGAGCGGTGGAAGATCCAGTGCACCAGGCCGATGGCCCGGCCGCTGTCGTAGGCCAGCGCGGCATGCATGGGTTCGGCGGCGTCCAGGAACCGTGCCCAGGTGTTGCGCGTCACGGCGTCGTCGATGTCGACGCGGTAGAAGTCCTGGTAGCCTTTCCATAGCGGCAGCCAGGCCTCGAAGTCGGCGGCGACGATGGGACGGATTTCAACGGTACTCATGGCTTGCGGTCTCCCGGGGCGATTCAATGTTGGTCTTCCATGGCTTCGACGATATGCCGCAGCACTTGCAGCCGAGCGTAACGCTTGTCGTTGGCCGACACCAGATGCCAGGGGGCATGGGCGACGTCGGTCCGGGCCAGCATTTCGTTGGTGGCCGCCGCGTAGTCCTTCCATTTGTCGCGGTTGCGCCAATCCTCGGCCGTGATCTTGAAATTCTTGAACGGCGATTTCTCGCGCTCCTTGAACCGCTCCAGTTGCACGTCGGGCGTGACCGCCAGCCAGAACTTCAGCACCAGCGCGCCGCTCGCGGCCAACTGCTCCTCGAAGTCGTTGATTTCGGCGTAGGCCCGGCGCCACTGGGAGGACGCGGTCAGTTTCTCCACGCGTTCGACCAGCACGCGGCCGTACCAGGAGCGGTCGAAGATGGCGATGCGGCCGTGGCGCGGCACCTGGCGCCAGAACCGCCACAGATAAGGCCGGGCCAGCGCTTCGCTATTGGGCGCCGCCACCGGGGTGATGTCGAACTGGCGCGCGTCCAGCGCGTGCGTCACGCGCCGGATGGCGCCGCCCTTGCCGGCCGCGTCCTGGCCTTCGAACACCAGCACCAGCGAACGCTCCTGGAATTTGCGCGAGCGCGCCGCGCGCGCCAGCCGGCCCTGCAGCAGGCCCAGCTCGGATTCGTAGTCGTCCTTGTCGATCTTGGCGTCGTAGTCCAGTTGCCCCAGCCGGTCGACCACGCGCGTGGGCCGGGAGTGGGCCACGAAAGAGGGCGAGATGCGGGGCACGCCGCGCTGGCGCATGGCGGCCAGCACCGCCTCGGCCGTGCGGGCGGCGCGCATGTTTTCGTCGGCGCTGGGGATCACGACCCAGGGCGCGTGGCCGCTGTCCGTGCGGTTCAGCACCGATTGCCCGGCGTTGCGGATGCGGTCGTATTTTTTGTAGACCTTCAGGTCGACCGGGCTGACCTGCCAGGAGGTCTCCGGGCTGGACAGCAGGCGCTTGGCGCGGGCCTTCTGGGCCTCGGCCGACAGATGGAACCAGAGCTTGACGATCTGCACGCCTTCGGCGGCCAGCATCGCCTCGAAGCGCCGGATCGTGGCGGCCTGCGCCTCGATGCTGTCCTGGTTGGGCTTCTTGCGCGTGGCCTCGATGATCAGCGGCGCATACCAGGAGCCGAACACGATGCCGGTGCTGCCCTTGGGCGGCAGGTCCTTCCAGTAGCGCCACAACGGCGGCCGCTCCAGCTCTTCGCCTTCGCGCGGGCCGTAGGCCAGCGTCTTGATGTGGCGGGGATCCATCCATTCGTTCAGCAGGTTCACGGTGGCGCCCTTGCCGGCGCCGTCGATCCCCGCCACGACCACCAGCAGCGTTTTCTCCGCGCTGGCGAGGCGCTGGTACTGCGCGTTCAGCAGGGCGACGCGCAGCCGCGCCTCCAGCGGCTTGAATTCTTCCTTGGACAGGCTGGGGTCGGCTTCGGCTTCGGCGAACATGGAGAGATCCGTCTGGTCGGCAATTCTGCGATCGGACGATCTTGCGGGATAAGCCCGGGGCACGCAAGCCCGGGGCGCGCAAGCCCGGGGCGCGCTAGCCCGGCGGCCGGGACTACAGCGCGTCGACGGGAATCTTCAGGTAGCGCACGCCGTTGTCTTCGGCCGGCGGGAAGTTGCCGGCGCGGATGTTCACCTGGATGGCCGGCAGGATGAGAGTGGGCATGGCGAGCGTGGCGTCGCGCCGGGTGCGCATGGAGACGAAATCGTCTTCGCCGATGCCGTCGCGCACGTGGATGTTGGCGCGGCGCTGTTCGGCCACCGTGGTCTGCCACGACGCCTCGCGGCCGGCGGGCGGATAGTCGTGGCACATGTACAGCCGGGTGTCCGCGGGCAGGTCCAGCAGGCGGTGGATGGAGCGGTAGAGCTGGTGCGCGTCGCCGCCGGGGAAGTCGCAGCGGGCGGTGCCCACGTCGGGCATGAACAGCGTGTCGCCCACGAAGGCTGCGTCGCCGATCAGGTAGGCCATGTCGGCCGGCGTGTGCCCCGGCACATGGATGGCCTGCGCCGTCAGCCCGCCGATGCGGAAGGTTTCGCCGTCGGCGAACAGGTGGCCGAACTGGGATCCATCCAACTGGAATTCCGGCTCCAGGTTGAAGATCTTCTTGAACACGCCCTGCACGGTCTGGATGCTCTGCCCGATGGCGATCACGCCGCCCAACTGACGCTGCAGGTAGGGCGCGGCCGACAGGTGGTCGGCGTGGGCGTGGGTTTCCAGCAGCCATTCGGTCTTCAGCCTGTGCCGGCGCACGTACTCGGCCACGCAGTCGGCGCTGCCCGTGCCGCTGCGGCCGGACTTCGGGTCATAGTCCAGGACCGAATCGATGATGGCACAGGCGCCGCCCGGCGCGGGTTCGTGGACCACGTAGGTGATGGTGGCGGTGACGGAATCGAAGAAACCCTGGATCTGAGGTGGCATGGACGCTCGCCTGGCAGCGCATCGCTGCGCGGTCAAAACAATATATGTATTTCAATAATATTGTTGAATATTCTATTGGTCAATATAATGATCAACCTGTCCTAGGCCGATTGATGCTCATCAAATGAACGAAGTCCTGACCGAGTGCGAGGTCGCCGTCCTGCGCGAATCCGCCTCCCAGGCCTGCGCCCTGCTCAAGGCGCTGGCCAACGAAGACCGCCTGCTGCTGCTTTGCCAACTGGTGCAGAACGAACGCAATGTGGGCGAGCTCGAAGCCCTGACCGGCATCCGCCAGCCCACCTTGTCCCAGCAACTCGGAGTGCTGCGCGACGAGGGGCTGGTGGCCACCCGGCGCGAAGGCAAGTACGTCTACTACCAGATGGCCAGCTTCGAGGTCAGCCAGATCATGAAGACGCTATCGAGTTTGTACTGCGGCCGCGCCCTGGAGTCACTGAAGTGAACCTGGACTGGTCCGCCTTCACCCCCGCAGCGTCGGCCGCGGGCGGATTGCTGATCGGCGCCGCGGCCGTATTGCTGATGGGCGGGGCGGGCCGGATCGCCGGCATCAGCGGCATCCTGGGCGGTTTGTGGCCGCCCGAAAGAGGCGGCTCATGGCGGGCGGCCTTCCTGCTGGGCCTGTTCGCCTCGCCGTGGCTGTATCGCCTGGGCGCCGCGCTGCCCGCGATCACGGTCGAGGCCGGCACGGCCCGCCTGATCGCCGCGGGCCTGCTGGTGGGCGTCGGCACCCGCTATGCGTCGGGCTGCACCAGCGGCCACGGGGTCTGCGGCCTGTCGCGCGGCTCGCCGCGCTCGCTGGCCGCGACGGCATTGTTCATGGCGGCGGGCTTCGGCGTCGTCTACGTCACGCGCCACCTGGCGGGAGGCGGGGCATGATTGCCCTGTTCGCCTTCGTGTCGGGCCTGGTCTTCGGGCTGGGGCTGATCGTGTCCGGCATGGCCAATCCCGCCAAGGTGCTGGGCTTCCTGGACCTCGCCGGTTCATGGGATCCGTCGCTGGCCTTCGTGATGGGGGGCGCCGTGCTGGTTGCCTCGGCGGGCTACGCCGTATTGCGGCGGCGCCGCGCCAGTCTGTCGGGCGAGCCCTTGCGTTGGCCCGCCGCGACCCGTATCGACGCGCGCCTCGCGCTCGGCAGCCTGGCATTCGGGGCGGGCTGGGGGCTGGCCGGGTTCTGCCCCGGGCCGGCGCTGGTGGCGGCGTCGGCCGGTGTGTCCGAAGCGCTGGTATTCGTGGCCGCCATGCTTGCCGGCATGGCGATATTTTCAATCCTGGAAAAAATCAGAAGCCGGTAGACCGGCACGGAGACAAACATGCCCATGGCACAAGGCCCACGCGATTTCGACGTGCTGGTGGTGGGCGGCGGAGCGGCAGGCATCGGCGTGACCGCCAGCCTGCTGCGCCGGCGGCCGGACCTGCGCATCGGGGTCGTCGAACCCAGCGACAAGCATTACTACCAACCCGCCTGGACCCTGGTGGGCGGCGGCGCCTTCGACGTGTCCAAGACCGTGCGTCCGACCCGCGCCGTCATGCCGTCGCGCGCCACCTGGCTGCAGGCCGCCGCCGCGGGCTTCGAGCCCGAGGCCGACCGCGTCCTGCTGGCGGACGGCCGCGCCGTGACCTACCGGCAATTGATCGTCTGCCCCGGGCTGCGCCTGGCGTGGGAGCAGGTCGACGGGCTGGCCGAGACGCTGGGCCGGCAAGGCGTCACCTCCAACTACCGCTACGACCTGGCGCCCTATACCTGGGAGCTGGTGCGGGGGCTGAAGGGCGGCCGGGCGCTGTTCACGCAGCCGGCCATGCCCATCAAGTGCGCCGGCGCGCCGCAGAAGGCGATGTACCTGGCATGCGACCACTGGCGGCGCACGGGCGCGCTGGGCCGCATCGAGGTGGAATTCGACCTGGCCGGCGCGGTGCTCTTCGGCGTGCCGACCTTCGTGCCGCCGCTGATGCGCTACGTGGAAAGCTACGGCATCGGGCTGGCCTTCAACTCGGCGCTGGCGGCCGTGGACGGCGCGGCGCGCAAGGCCTGGTTCGACGTGAAGGGCGCCGACGGCGCGGTGGCGCGTGTGGAAAAGACCTACGACATGCTGCACGCGGTGCCTCCCCAGGTGCCGCACGCCTTCCTGAAGAACAGTCCGCTGGCGGATGCCGCCGGCTGGTGCGAAGTGGATCCCGCCACGCTGCGCCACGTGCGCTACGGCAACGTCTTCGGGCTGGGCGACGGTATCAGCACGACCAACGCCAAGACCGCCGCGGCGGCGCGCAAGCAGATCGTCACGGTGGCCGAGAACCTGCTGGCGCTGCGCGAAGGCCGCGGCATGCCGGTGACGTACGACGGCTATGGGTCCTGCCCGCTGACCGTCGAGCGCGGCCGCATCGTGCTGGCCGAATTCGGCTACGGCGGCAAGTTGCTGCCCACCTTCCCGCTGGATCCGACCGTGCCGCGCAGGAGCGCCTGGTTCCTCAAGGCCAGGATGCTGCCGTGGATCTACTGGAACGGCATGCTGAAGGGCCGCGAATGGCTCGCCCGTCCCTTGGGCAACTGAGCGCGCGTCCATGATCGCTACGGTATGGGCGGCCAGCGCCGCGCTGGGAGGATGCGTGGGCCTGATCCTCGGGCTGACCGGCGCGGGCGGCGCCATCATGGCCGTGCCCCTGCTGGTCTTCGGCCTGCATTTGCAGATGGCGCAGGCCGCGCCCATCGCCTTGCTGGCGGTGGGGCTGTCCGCCGCGCTGGGGGCGGTGCTGGGGCTGCGCAAGGGCCAGGTCCGCTATCGGGCGGCGGGCTTCATGGCCGCCACCGGCATCCTCGTGTCGCCGCTGGGCCTGTGGGCCGCGCGGCGCCTGCCCAATGCGCCGCTGGCCATCCTCTTCGCCGGCGTGCTGGGCATGGTGGCGTGGCGCATGTGGAACCAGGGCGCCCGGCCGGCCGCCGCGGCGGAGGCGCCGCGCGCGCCGCCCTGCCTGCTCAACGCCAGCACCGGCCGGCTGCGCTGGACGGCGCCTTGCGCCCGCGCATTGACGGGCACGGGCGTGATCGCCGGTTTCCTTTCCGGCCTGCTGGGCGTCGGGGGAGGCTTCGTCATCGTTCCGGCGCTGCGCCGCGCCAGCGACCTGCCGATGCAGGCCATCGTGGGGACTTCGCTGGCCGTGATCGCGCTGGTGTCGGCCAGCGGCGTGGCGGCCGCGGCGGCGGGCGGCCACCTGGAGTGGGGCATCGCGGCGCCGTTCACGGCCTTCGCGGTGCTGGGCATGCTGGCGGGACGCGCGGTCGCCGACCGCTTTCCGCCAAGGCGCCTGCAGCAGAGCTTCGCCCTGTTCGCCGGGGCGGTGGCGGCGGCGATGCTGGTGAAAGGGGCGCTGGCGCTGATCGCGGCCGCGTGAATCCACGCGGCCGCGCCGTTCATTCGTAGGTGCGCACGTCGTCGATGACCTTGCCGTCGTTCGGCAGGCTGCCGGCGTCCACCCACTCCACGTCGCTGCGCAGCTTGGTCACGTCGCGCACCGATTCCGCGATGCGCTTGCCGAGTTCTTCGCTGCGCGCCTGCGATTCCACCTTGAGCACCATGCGGTCGGATCCCGTGCTGCCGCTGATCACCAGCCGCGCCCGCAGGATCTCGGGGTGGCGGCGCGCCACGTCGGCGACCTGCGACGGATGCACGAACATGCCGCGCACCTTGGTGGTCTGGTCCGCGCGTCCCATCCAGCCCTTGATGCGGGTGTTGGTGCGCCCGCAGGGCGAGAGGCCGGGCATGACGGCCGACAGGTCGCCGGTGCCGAAGCGCACTAGCGGATAGTCCGGGTTCAGGGTGGTGACCACCACTTCGCCGACTTCTCCGTCGGGCACGGGCTCGCCGGTGCCGGGCCGGACGATCTCGACGATGATGTCCTCGCCCAGCACCAGCCCCTCGCGGGCGGGCGTTTCGAAGGCCACCATGCCGAGGTCTGCGCTGCCGTAGGCCTGGTAGCCCTCGATGCCGCGGGCGGCCAGCCAGTCGCGCAGGGACGGCGGGAAGGCCTCGCCGGACACCAGCGCGCGGCGCAGCGAATCCAGCTTCACGCCCAGCTCGTCGGCCTTTTCCAGGATGATCTTGAGGAAGCTGGGCGTGCCGGTGTAGCCGGTGGGCGCCAGGTCCTGGATGGCGCGCACCTGCTGCTCGGTCTGGCCGGTGCCGCCGGGGAACACGGTGCAGCCCACGGCGTGCGCCGCGGTTTCCATCATGGAGCCAGCGGGCGTGAAGTGATAGGAAAAGCAGTTGTAGGCCAGCTCGCCGGCGCGGAAGCCCGCGGCGTGCAAGGCGCGGGCGAAGCGCCAGTAGTCGGCGCGCGCGCTTTCCGGTTCATAGATGGGGCCCGGCGATGCGAAGACGCGCATCGCCTCGCCCCAGCCGATCGCGGAGAAGCCGCCGAAGGCCTTGCGCGGCCCGGCGGGCGCGGCGTCGTCGTCGCGGCTGTGTTGCTGCCGTTCCAGCAGCTCGTGCTTGCGCAGCACGGGCAGGCCCGCCAGCGCTGCGCGCGACGTGATGGTCGCCGGATCGATGCCGCGCAATTGCTCGGCGATGGCCGGCGCCCGGGCGATGGCCCGGGCGATGGCGCCGGGCAGGGCGGCCATCAGGTCGCGCTCGCGCTGCTCGGGCGCGCGGGTTTCCAGAACATCGAAAAACTCGGACATGGGATCGCACCCTCTCGTGTGCCGTACTGCGGTGTCGTTGCCGGCGGCGGGCCGGACCGCGCCGGCTTCGCCGCTCCAGGAATCAGGCCAGCCAGCGCTTGCGGCGGCGATAGAACTTGTTGTCGCGGAAACTCTTGCGTTCGCCGCTGGAGATGCCCAGGTAGAACTCCTTCACGTCCTCGTTCTCGGCGAGGTCCGAGGCCGCGCCGTCCATCATCACGCGCCCGTTCTCCAGGATGTAGCCGTAGTCGGCATAGCGCAGCGCGATGTTGGTGTTCTGCTCGGCCAGCAGGAAGCTGACGCGCTCGCGCTGGTTCAGGTCGCGCACGATTTCGAAGATTTCCTCGACGATCTGCGGCGCCAGCCCCATGGAGGGCTCGTCCAGCAGGATCATGTTGGGATTGGCCATCAGCGCGCGGCCGATGGCGGTCATTTGCTGTTCGCCGCCCGAGGTGTAGCCGGCCTGGCTGCCCCGGCGCTGCTTCAGGCGCGGGAAGTACTGGTACACCCGCTCCAGCGCCGCCGTGGTGTCGCCGCGGTTCATGCTGCGCGTATAGGCCCCGGTCAGCAGGTTTTCTTCGATGGTCAGGTGCGCAAAGCAATGGCGGCCTTCCATTACCTGCACGACGCCGCGCTTGACCAGTTCGGCCGGCGACAGCTTTTCGATGCGCTGGTCGCGGTACTGGATATAGCCCTTGGTGACGTCGCCGCGCTCGCCCTTGAGCAGGTTCGAGATGGCGCGCAGCGTGGTGGTCTTGCCCGCGCCGTTGGCGCCCAGCAGAGCCACGATCCGGCCTTCCGGCACTTGCAGGGACACGCCCTTGAGCACCAGGATGACGTGGTTGTAGATCACCTCGATGCCGTTCACGTCGAGCAGCACCTTGGGCGCGTCGGCGGTGGCGGCGGTAGTAGTGGCGGTCATGATCGTTCCTGCTGCGTGGTGACGACCGGCCCCATGGACCGTTCGTCGGTTCATATCAACATGCTAGGCTCGCCTGCGGCACTCTCGCCGCAGGCAGCCGACGCTCCCTCAAGCCGGGCCGCGGCGGATCCGGCTCCGCCGGTCCCCAGCGGCGCCCCCCTGGGGGGGAAGCGCCAAAGGCGCTTCGGGGGGGGACCACCTTCTACTTGCAATCACTGGGAGTGATGTTCTTCTCCTTGGCGTACTTCGCCGCGGCGTCCTTGACCATGGGATCGAGAATGGCCTTGTCCGACTGGTACCAGTCGGAGACGACCTTGAACTTCGAGCCGTCCCACTGCACGATGCGGGCCCAGTCGTCGCCCATGTGGTTGCCGCAAGAGGTCTTGACCGGACGCATGATCTGGCCGAAGCCCAGCTTGTCCAGCTTTTCCTGCGTCAGGTCCAGGTTTTCGAAGCCCCAGCGCACTTGCTCCGGCGTCATCGCCTTGCCCTTGCCGTACTTCTCCTGCGCCGTGCGGATCGCCTCGACCTGCAGCATCGAGATCATCATGCCGCGCGTGTGGGCGATGGTGCCCAGCGTGGTACTGCCAGACTTGTCCGAACCCTGGCCCTTGTCGTAGACGAACTTCTTCAGGTCGTCGTAGACCTTGTCGTGGTCGGCGCCGCTGTTGTGGATGGTGATGGCGTTGTAGCCCTTGGCGACGTCGCCGAGGTCTTTCACGTCGCCTTCGGAGCCGGCCCACCAGATGGCGTACATCTTGTCCCGCGGATAGCCGCTGGCCTGCGCTTCGCGGATGGCGGTGGGCGTCATGATGCCGGCGCTCCACAGCAGCACGTAGGCCGGGCGCGCCTGGCGGATCTGCAGCCAGGTGGACTTCTGCTCGACGCCGGGAGCCGTCACCGGATACAGCACCAGCTCGAAGCCTTCCTTGGCCGCGCGCTTCTGCAGCAGCGGGATGGGTTCCTTGCCGTAGGGCGAGTCATGGTAGACCAGGGCGATCTTCTTGCCCTTGAGCTTGTCCATGCCGCCTTCTTTCTTGGCGATGTCCTGGATCATCACGTCGGCCGCGGTCCAGTACGTGCCGAGCAGCGGGAAGTTCCATTGGAAGACGCTGCCGTCGACCGACTGGGACAGGCCGTAGCCCATCGTCTCGACCGGCACCTTGTCGACCATGGCCTTGTCGCTGACGGCGAAGGTGATGCCGGTGGACTGGGTGTCGAAGCCCGAGGCGCCGGTGCCCTTGCCCTTCAGGCGCTCGTAGCATTCCACGCCGCGGTCGGTGGCGTAGGCGGTTTCACATTCCTCGTACGTGATCTTGACGCCGTTGACGCCGCCATCGCGTTCGTTGACCAGCTTCAGGTAGTCCAGCTTGCCGTCGGCCCAGGGAATGCCCAGGGGGGCGAAGGATCCGGTGCGGTACACCAGCAACGGAACGAACTGCTCTTCGGCCGCCATCGCCGGCGTGGCCACGGCGCCGACGGCGCCCGCTGCGGCCACCAGGGCTGCCGCCAACTTCAGGTTAAGACGCTTCATCTCCATTTACCTCCTGCGTGGTGCTTGGGTCCATAAACCCTGGGACACCGGGATTGGCCCGGTCTTGAGCCGGGTATTCAGGGTGCCGGCCGCAGCGCTCATGCCGCTACTGCCGACGATGATCAAAACTGAGGCCGCCTCATCCGGGCCACACCCCTAGTGGGGGAAAGGCCAGATGCGGAGCTTCTCCTTGCCTATGCTCCACAGCCTGGCCAGCCCGTGCGGTTCGGCGATCAGGAAGAACACGATCAGCGCGCCGAACACCATGTGCTCCACGTGCGCCGCCGTGTCCACCGACAGCGGCAGGCCCAGCATGTGCGGAATATTCGTCAGCGCCACCGGCACCAGCACGATGAACGCCGCGCCGAAGAAGCTGCCGATGATGGATCCCAGCCCGCCGATGATGACCATGAACAGCAACTGGAACGAGCGCGACAGGTCGAAGGCCAGCGGTTCCCAGGAACCCAGGTGGATGTAGCCCCACAAGGCGCCCGCCACGCCGACGATGAACGAGCTGACCGCGAAGGCCGTGAGCTTGGCGTACATGGGTCGGATGCCGATGACCGAGGCCGCCACGTCCATGTCGCGGATCGCCATCCACTGCCGGCCGATCGCGCCGCGCACCAGGTTCTTGGCCAGCAGGCTGAACACCACCACCAGGATCAGCACGAACAGGTACTTCTCCATGGCGCTCTGTACCGGCAGGCCGAACGCCGTCAGCCGCGGCACCGACACGCTGCCGGACGAGGAGTAGTTCGTGAAGAACGGAATGCGCAGGAACGCCCAGTCCACGAAGAACTGCGCGGCCAGCGTGGCCACCGCCAGGTACAGTCCCCGGATGCGCAGGCTGGGTATGCCGAATATCACGCCCACGATGGTGGCGAAGAATCCGCCCAGCAGGATCTGCAGGATCAGGGGCATGCCGGGAAAGCGCACGCCGAAATTCCATGCCGCGTAGGCGCCGACGGCCATGAAGGCCCCCGTGCCCAGCGAGATCTGGCCGCAATAGCCCACCAGGATGTTCAGGCCCACGGCGGCCAGCGCCAGGATCAGGAACGGGATCAGGATGGCGCGCAGCAGGTAGTCGCTGGCCAGCGCCGGGATGGCGACGAACGCCACCGCCAGCAGCAGCCAGATGAAGACGCGGTCCTGGCGGATCGGGAAGATCTGCTGGTCGGCGCGATAGCTGGTCTTGAATTGGCCGTTTTCGCGATAGAACATTTTCTTATCCTAGAGGTCCTGTCTGCCTAGACGCGGTCGATGATCTTCTCGCCGAACAGCCCTTGCGGACGGAACAGCAGGAATACCAGCGCCAGCACGTAGGCGAACCAGATTTCGATACCGCCGCCCACGAGCGACCCCAGGTAGACCTCGGACAGCTTTTCGCCGACGCCGATGATCAGGCCGCCCAGGATGGCGCCCGGCACCGAGGTCAGGCCGCCCAGGATCACCACCGGCAGCGCCCGCAGCGCCGCGGTGGAGAGCGTGAACTGCACGCCGAATTTCGATCCCCAGATGATGCCGGCCACCAGCGCCACCAGGCCCGCCACGCTCCAGACGATCACCCAGATCCGGTTCAGCGGAATGCCGATGGATTGAGCGGCCTGGTGGTCGTCGGCCACCGCGCGCAGGGCGCGGCCGGTCGAGGTGTACTGGAAGAAGAGCGCCAGCGCCGCCACCAGCAGGGCGGCGATGATGGCCGCCGTCAGGTCCTCCAGGTTGATCAGCAGTCCGCCTTCGAAGACGGATTCCAGGATCATCAGGGGATCCTTGGGCATGCCGACGTTGATGGAGTACACCGAGCTGCCGAAGGTGATCTGGCCCAGGCCGTCCAGGAAATAGCTGATGCCCAGCGTGGCCATCAGCAGGGTGGTGGCTTCCTGGTTGACCAGGTGGCGCAGCACGAAGCGTTCGATGGCGACCGCCAGCACGAACATCACGGCGGCGCTGACGATGAACGCCAGCACGTTGGCCAGGATCATGTTGTCGAAGCCGAACCAGCGCGGCAGCCACTCCGAGAAGCGCGCCATGGACAGCGCGGCCACCAGCACCATCGCGCCCTGCGCGAAGTTGAAGACGCCGGACGCCTTGAAGATCAGCACGAAGCCCAGGCCGATCAGGGCATACAGCATGCCGCTCATCAAGCCGCCGAATAAGGTCTCTAGAAAAAATCCCATGTCTGGCCCCTTAAGTCCGTGCAGCCTGTGAGTTGTCTCCCTCCCCCTTGGGGGGAGGGTTAGGGGCGGGGGCCGTCGCCTGCGCAGGAGCGTCCTTGGCGACGACGGCTTCGCCGCCGACGCCAAGGTAAGCTCTGATGACGTCTTCGTTGGCCCGGACTTCATCCGGCTTGCCGTCGCCGATCTTCTTGCCGTAGTCCAGTACCACCACGCGGTCGGAGATGTCCATGACCACGCCCATGTCGTGCTCGATCAGCACGATGGTGGTGCCGAATTCGTCGTTCACGTCCAGGATGAAGCGGCTCATGTCCTGCTTCTCCTCGATGTTCATGCCGGCCATCGGTTCGTCCAGCAGCAGCAGGCGCGGCTCCATCGCCAGCGCGCGTCCCAGGTCCACGCGCTTTTGCAGGCCGTAGGGCAGGCGGCCGACCGGCGTCTTGCGGTGGGCCTGGATCTCCAGGAAGTCGATGATGTTCTCGACGAATTCGCGGTGCTGGATCTCTTCGCGCTCGGCCCGGCCCAGGCGGAACGCCTGCGACAGCAGCCCGCACTTCATGCGCAGGTTGCGGCCCGTCATGATGTTGTCCAGCACGCTCATGCCCTTGAACAGCGCCAGGTTCTGGAAGGTGCGCGCGATGCCCATTTCGGCGGCGCGGCGGGGATTCATGCGCGAGAAACGCTCGCCGCGGAACGCGATGCTGCCTTCCTGGGGCGTATAGACGCCGTTGATGACGTTGAGCATCGAGCTCTTGCCCGCGCCGTTGGGGCCGATGATGGCGCGGATCTCGTGCTCGCGCACGTTGAAGGAGATGTCCGTCAGCGCCTTGACGCCGCCGAAGGACAGGGAAATGTTCTGCATGTCCAGCATGACGTCGCCGATACGCTGGTCGCGGTCGTTGTGGCTCATGGTCTCTACGCGGCTCGGGCGGTGATGGCGGGGAACGTCTTTACCGGGCGGATCTTCAGGTCCGCCGAGATCTTGCCGGTGCGTCCGTCTTCGAATTTCACTTCGGTCTCGATGAACTGCGACTGCTTGCCGCTGTAGAGCGCGTCGATCAGCACGCCGTACTTCTGCGCGATGAAGGCGCGGCGGACCTTGCGCGTGCGGGTCAGTTCGTCGTCGTCGGGATCCAGTTCCTTGTGCAGGATCAGGAAGCGGCTGACCTGCGAGGCCGACAGCTTGGGATCGGTGGCCAGGTCCGCATTGACCTGTTCCACGCATTCCGCGATGAGCTGGTAGACCTCGTCCTTGGAGGCCAGGTCGGTATAGCCCGCGTAGGGCATGCCGCGGCGTTCGGCCCAGTTGCCGACGGCTTCCAGGTCGATATTGATGAAGGCGCACACGTCGTCGCGGTCGGCGCCGAAGGCGACCGCTTCCTTGATGTGCTGGAAGAACTTGAGTTTGTTCTCGATGTACTTGGGCGCGAACAGGCTGCCGTTGGCGAGCTTGCCCACGTCCTTGGCGCGGTCGATGATCTTCAACTGGCCGTCGGTGTCCAGATAGCCCGCATCGCCCGTGTGGAACCAGCCGTCCGCGCTGCGCGCTTCCGCCGTCGCCTCGGGATTGCGGTAGTACTCCTTGAACAGGCCGGGGCTCTTGACCAGGATCTCGCCGTTGTCGGCCACGCGGATCTCCACGCCCTGCACGGGCGGTCCCACGGTGTCGTCGCGCACCTGGCCGTCCGGCTGCACGCAGACGAATACCGAGGTTTCGGTGGAGCCGTAGAGCTGCTTCAGGTTGATGCCGATAGAGCGGTAGAACACGAACAGGTCGGGCCCGATGGCCTCGCCCGCCGTATACGCCACGCGCACGCGGCTCATGCCCAGCGCGTTGCGCAGCGGGCCGTAGATCAGCGCGTTGCCCAGCGCGTAGCGCAGGCGGTCCCAGGCGCCGACGGATTCGCCGTCCAGGATGCGCGTGCCGACGCGGCGCGCGAGCTTCATGCAGCTCGCGAACAGCTTGCGCTTGATGAAGCCCGCGTCTTCCATGCGGATCATCACATGGGTCAGCAGGCCTTCCAGCACGCGCGGCGGCGCGAAGTAATAGGTGGGTCCGATGTCGCGCATGTCGATCGCCACGGTGTCGGGCGATTCGGGATGGTTCACGGTGAAGCCCGTGACCAGCAATTGCGTGTACGAGAACATGTTCTGGCCGATCCACGCGGGCGGCAGGTAGGCCAGCACGTCTTCCTGGTCGGTCAGCTTTTCCAGTTCGGACACGGCGCGCGCGCGATCGATCAACGCATGGTGCGTCAGCACGACGCCCTTGGGCTTGCCGGTGGTGCCCGAGGTGTAGAACATGGCGGCCGGGTCCTGCGGCTGCACGGCGGCGATGGCGCCGTCCAGGAAGCCGGGATGCTGCGCGGCGTAGTCGGCGCCCAGCTCTTCCAGGCGTTCATACGACATCAGCATCGGGTCGGAGTAATGGCGCAGGCCGCGCGGATCGTCGAACACCACGCGCTTCAGGGCGGGGCACTGTTCGCGGATCTCGAGCATCTTGTCGACCTGCTCCTGGTCCTCGACGATGGCCACGCTGATCTCGGCGTCCTGCAGCACGTAGACCATTTCCTGGGCGACGGCGTCCTGGTAGAGCGGCACGGGAATCGCGCCCAGCGATTGCGCGGCCATCATGGCCATGTACAGGCGCGGACGGTTTTCGCCGACCACGGCGACGTGCATGCCGGGACGGATGCCCAATGCGGCAAGGCCGTGGGCCACGTGCCGGACATGCTCCGCCACTTCGGACCACGTAAGGGTTTGCCAGATCCCCAGATCTTTCTCGCGTATCGCGGGCCGCGACCCGCGAACCTTGGCATGCGTGAACAGCAGCGCCGGAAAGGTGTCCGACGCCGCCGGCATCCGTGCGGATGCGGGCGCTGTATGTGCCACGTTGTCTCCTCCGGTTTGGGCGCATCGGGCCAGGAGTCCGCCGGGGGCGGCGATGGCGATGAGGTGCTTGACCAGTTGGTTTTAGATTTACGGCAGGAGTTAAGGTATAAGGTTGGGTTGCTACCAACTGTCACCATCGCGACATTCAAGGACCTTTTAGGGTATTCCCGATGCAGCTAGCCGATTCCCTGCAACTCGCCGCGGCCTGGTTTCGCGTGCTCGACCGCGAACAGCAAATGCGCGTCGAGCGGGACCTGACCGTGCAGCAGGTTGCCGCCGGATCGATCATAGAGCGCAAAGGCGAACTCGCACAGGCTTGGATCGGCGTGCTGGCCGGGCTGGTCAAGGTGTCGGTGGGCAATGCCGAAGGCAAGGTGGCCTCGCTGACCGGCGTCCCCGCGGGCGGATGGATAGGCGAGGGGTCGTTGCTCAAGAACGAAGTCCGCAAGTACGACATCGTCGCGCTGCGGGATTCGGTGGTGGCGCGCCTGCCCGGCGCCACCTTCGACTGGCTGCTGGACACCAGCATTCCGTTCAACCGCTATCTGCTCCATCAATTGAACGAGCGCGTCGCGCAGTTCATCGGCAAGGCGGAGTACGACCGTCTGCTGGATCCGGACGCGCGCGTGGCCCGCTGCCTGGCCGAACTGTTCAATCCTTTGCTGTATCCCGGCATGGGCATGCGCCTGACGATTACGCAGGAAGAAGTCGGCTATCTGGCCCGGGTGTCGCGCCAGCGGGCCAACCAGGCGCTGCGCAAGCTTGAAGAGGCCGGCCTGCTGAACGTGGAATACGGCGCGGTGCGGGTGCTGGACCTGGATGGATTGAAACAGTACGGATCGGACCGCGGCGCGGCCGACGGCGAGCAGGCTGCGAGCTAGGGACGAACGCGCTGAAAAAAAAACGCTTGACGTTAAATAGTGCGCTATTTAATATTGCGCAATGAAATCCAGATCCAAACCCAAAGGCGCTTTCGATCCGCTGCTGCTGGACAGCCAGCTCTGCTTCGCCCTGTACTCGACCTCGCTGGCGATGAACAAGGTGTATCGCAAGCTGCTGCGCGACCTGGACTTGACCTATCCGCAATACCTGGTGATGCTGGTGCTGTGGGAAGGCGACGGAATCACGGTGACGGATATCGGCGAACGCCTGTTCCTGGACTCGGCCACGCTGACGCCCCTGCTGAAGCGGCTGGAAGCGGCGGGCCTGGTGACCCGGCAGCGGGCCCGGGACGACGAGCGCCAGGTGATCGTGGCCTTGACCCGGCAGGGCCGGGATCTGCGCGACAAGGCGCAGGCCGTGCCCCAGGCCATCGCCGCGGCCGCGCAGTGCACGCTGGACGAGGCGCAGGACACCATGAAGGCGCTACATGCCTTGCGGGAGAAGCTGGTCAACAGTCTTTGAGGCGGACGGTGGCGCCTGCCATCGTCCGGTTATTTAAATAGTGTGCGATATGATTGTGCACTATGGTTTTAGTAAGGCCGAAACGGGAAGGGTCCCGCCAGGCCCGGCAGTCCAACCTTTGTCTTTTTAAGGAAACGCATCATGTCTATCGAAAAAGTGCTGTACCGCGCCCATGCGCATGTCACCGGCGGCCGTGAAGGCACGGGCGCCTCGGACGACGGCAACCTGAACGTCAAGCTGACCACCCCCAAGGAACTGGGCGGCGCTGGCGCGGCCGGCACCAACCCCGAACAGTTGTTCGCCGTGGGCTATTCGGCGTGCTTCATGGGCGCCATGAAATTCGTCGCCGGCCGCGACAAGATCGCCATGCCTTCGAACGCGACCATCGACGGCGCCGTCGGCATCGGCCCGATTCCGACGGGGTTCGGGATCGAGGTCGAGCTGAAGATCTCGCTGCCGGGGATGGACCGGGCGGAAGCCGAAAAGCTCGTCGCCGCCGCGCACATCGTGTGCCCGTACTCGAACGCGACGCGCGGCAACATCGATGTGACGCTCACGATAGTCTGAGGGCGCCGTGGCGGGGATGCCCGCTGCAAGTGTCTGACACCCCGGCGGTAAGTGTCTGACACCCGTACGAGACGCACTCCATTCTGAGTGTCTGACACCCGTACGAGACGGCCGTCCGGCTGAAGCGGAGCTTCCTGGGTGTCTGACACCGACGCGTTCATGCTTTCGTTGGTGTCAGACACCCGGGAGGCGTCGTGGCAGAATGGAGTGCGTCTCGTACGGGTGTCAGACACTTAGGATGGAACGGGTGTCAGACACTGCCTCTCCATCGGACGCCTGTCATTGCGACCCGCCAAGATAGGCCGCGACCACCGCGGGGTCGTGTTTCAGCTTGTCCGCGCTGCCGTGGACGGAAATCCGCCCGTTCTCCAGCACGTAGCCGTAATCCGCCACATTCAGCGCCGCGGCCGCGAACTGCTCGACCAGCAGCATCGTGACCCCTTCGTCCTTCAGCCGCGCGATGATCCTGAACACCTCTTCCACCAGGATGGGCGCCAGTCCCATCGACGGCTCGTCCAGCAGCACCAATTCCGGATTCAGCATCACCGCCCGCGCCATGGCCAGCATCTGCTGCTCGCCGCCGGACAGCGTGCCCGCCAATTGGTCGCGGCGTTCCTTCAGGCGCGGGAACAGGTCCATGGCGCGGCCCAGGTCGGCCTGCACGTCGCCCTTGGGGCGGCTGCCCGTCAGGCGCGGAAACGCGCCCAGCAGCAGGTTGTCGGTCACCGACAGGGTCGGGAACACCCGCCGTCCCTCGGGCGAATGCGCCAGTCCCAGCCGCGCGATGCGGTGGGACTCCAATCCGTCGATGCGCTTGCCGCCCAGCACGATCTCGCCCGCGGTGGGGCGGATCATGCCCGACAGCGCCCGCATCGTGGTCGTCTTGCCGGCGCCGTTGGAGCCGATCAGGGTCACCACCTTGGCCTTGGGCACTTCCATGCTGATGCCGTGCAGCACCTTCACCTTGCCGTAGCCCGCTTCCAGATTCTTGATCGATAGCATCTTGTCGTCCCCTTGGCGTCAGGCGGGCGCGCCGCCCAGATACGCCTCGATGACCTTGGCGTTGCTTTGCACTTCGTTGGGCAGGCCCTCGGCGATCTTCTGGCCGAAGTCCAGCACCGATACGGTGTCGCAGACCCCCATCACCACGTCCATGTGGTGCTCGATGAGAATCAGCGTGATGCCGTGGTCGCGCACCTTGCGGATGATGGCCAGCAGCTCGACGATGTCGGGCGCGGTCAGGCCGGCCGCCGGTTCGTCCAGCAGCAGCAGTTGCGGATCCAGGGCCAGCGCGCGCGCGATCTCCAGCAGGCGCTGCTTGCCGTAGGGCAGGTTGCGGGCCTCTTCGCTGGCCAGCGATTCCAGGCCCACGAATTCCAGCAGCGCCATGGCGCGCGCGCGGGCGCCCTGTTCCTCGCCCTTCCACTTGGACGTGCGCAGCGCGATACCGGCCAGCCCGGTGGTGAAGGTGTGGTGCAGGCCGACCAGTACGTTCTCCAGCGCGGTCATTTCGCCGAAGAGCTGCACGTTCTGGAAGGTCCGCGCGATGCCCGCCTCGGCGATGTCCGCGGGCGCCAGGCCCACCAGCGACTTGCCCGAGAACTCCACCGCGCCGGCGGTCGGCACGTAGATGCCCGTCAGCACGTTCATCATGGTGCTTTTGCCGGAGCCGTTCGGCCCGATCAGGCCGTGGATGGTGCCGCGCTTGACGGTCAGGTCGACCTGGTTCAAGGCCTTCAGGCCGCCGAACTGCATCAGCACGCCCTTGGCCGCCAGCAGGGTCTCGTCCTTGCCCTTGGCCGCGTCGGGCACCGCGTCCTGCGCCTTCACCAGGTCGGACTTGACGGCGAGCGCGGTGCGGCGGCTGGAGAAGAACAGGTTGCGCACGAAGCCCACGATGCCGTCGGGCAGGTAGTACACGACGAACAGGATCATGACCCCGAAGATCGTCAGGCGCCAGTCGGTGACGGCCTCCAGCCAGTACGAGAAGATCGCCAGCAGAATGGTGCCCACGACCGGCACGGCGACGCGGCGCGGGTCGGCGCGGCCCTTGGAGACCGCGACCGCGCTGCCCGCCGTCACCAGCACGGCCACGCCCAGCGCGATCAGCCTGAAGGTGGAAATGTCGTCCAGCATCTTGGGCAGCAGCACGATGATGGAGGCGCCCAGCAGCGCGCCGGTGCGGCTCTTGCGGCCGCCCATGATGATGGCCAGCAGGAACAGGATGGTCAGTTCGAAGTTGTAGGTATTGGGCGAGATGTACTGTTCCGAGTACGAGTACAGCGCGCCCGCCAGGCCGGCGAAGCCGGCGCTGATGACGAAGGCGAACACCTTGTGCCGGTACACCGACACGCCCATGCAGTCCGACGCGATGGGGCTGTCCCGCAAGGCCTCGAACGAGCGGCCCAGGTGCGACTTCAGGATGCGGTGCACCACGATCAGCGAGAGCACCAGCAATGCGGCCACCAGCCAGAAATATTCGCTCTTGGTGAGGATGTGTCCCGCGATGGACGGCTTGGGGATCTTGATGCCCAGGGGGCCTTCGGTCAGGAAGGTCATCTCGTTGATCAGGATCTGGATGATGGTGCCGAACGCCAGCGTCACCATGGCCAGGTACGGCCCCGTGACGCGCAGCGCGGGCAGCGCCAGCACCGCGCCGAAGGCGGCCGCGATCAGGATCGCGATCGGGAGGATGACCCAGATGGGCATCTGCAGATGGAAGAACAGCACGCCCGCCACATAGGAGCCGATGCCGAACAGGCCGGCGTGGCCCAGCGATACCTGGCCGGTGTAGCCCACCACGATGTCGAGCCCGAACAGCAGGATCGCGTAGATCATGATGGTTTCGATCAGGTGCAGGTAATACGTGTTGGTGACGCCCAGCGGCACGGCGGCCAGGCAGGCCACGGCCAAGATGGAGAGCAGAAGGTGCAGGGGTTTCATCGTCACACCTTCTTGATCGCGGTCTTGCCGAACAGGCCGGCGGGTTTGAAGGTCAGGACGAGCAGCAGCAGGACCAATCCAGGCACGTCTTTGTATCCCGTGGACAGATAGAAACCGGTGGTCGTTTCGGCGATGCCCAGGATCAGGCCGCCCACCACCACGCCCATGCCGCTGGACAGGCCGCCGATGATGGCGACTGCGAAGGCCTTCAGGCCCAGCACCGCGCCCATGGTGGCGCCGGTCAGCGTCAGCGGCGCCACCAGCACGCCGGCGAACGCGGCGGTCAGCGACGACAGGGCATATGAAAAGGTGATCACCATGCCGGTGTTGATGCCCATCAGGCCGGCGGCGTCGCGGTCGTTCGAGGTGGCGACGAAGGCCTTGCCGTAGATGGACTTGCGGTTGAAGATTTCCACCAGCAGCATCATGGCCAGCGCGCCGAACACCACCAGCAGCTCCATCGGCAGCACGTTCGCGCCCAGCACCTGGATCGGCGCCTCGGGCAGCGGCGAGGGAAAGCGCAGGTCGTCGCGGCCCCAGATGTTCTCGGCCACGTTCTTGAAGATGATGCCCAGCGCGATGGTGGCCATGATCCAGCCGAATTCGGAGCGGGTCTTGATGGCGGGCCTGACGCCCACGCGCTCGACCAGCGCGCCCTGCGCGAAACCGAAGATGCAGACGATGGGAATCATCACCCAGTAGTTCACGCCCAGTCCGACCAGGGTGAGGCCGACGAGCGCGCCCAGCATCAGGGCTTCGCCCTGGCCGAAGTTCAGGGTGCCCGACGTGGCGAAAGTGAGCTGGTATCCGAACGCGATGACGGCATAGATCATGCCTAGCGCGATACCGCTATAGATGAGCTGTAGAAGAATCATGGTGTGTGTTCGTGGCGCCGGCATTCCGACCCAGTCGATATGGGTGGAACGCGGCGTTTAGTTGTCCAACGCAAAGAGCCACGGCTCGGCAAGGGCGCCCCGGCCCGGGCCGCGCGGAGCCGGCCTTGCCGGTCCGCAGAGGCGCCCCCCTTGGGGGGAAGCGCGAACGCGCTTCCAGGGGGAGGGGCGCCTAGTTGGCCTTGACCACGCGGCCGCCCTTGACCTCGCCGATGACCACTTCCTTGGCGGTGATCGCGTCGTGGTTGTCGTGGCTGAACGGCTTGTTGTAGGTCATCACCACGCCTTCGACGGGCGTCTGCAGGTTTTCCAGCGCTTCGCGGACCTTCGGGCCGTCGGTGGAGTTGGCCTGCTTGATGGCGGCCGCCAGCAGGAAGATCGAGTCGTAGCCCTGGGCCGCCGACACCGGGGAGTCGATGCGGTCGTTCTTGGGCTTGAACTTGGCCAGGTAGGCGTCGATGAAGGCCTTGCGCTTCGGCGTGTCCGGATCCTGGATGAAGGTCTGCGGCATGCGCGCGCCTTCCCCGTTGGCGCCGGAGTTGTCGATGTAGTTGGCCATGGACAGGGTCCAGCTACCGATGATCGGCACCTTCCAGCCCAGCTTGGTCATGCCGTTGGCGATCTGGGCCAGTTCCGGGCCGATGCCGTAGGTCAGCACGGCTTCGGCGCCGGCGGACTTGGCCTTCAGCAGTTGGGCCGTCATGTCGACGTCCTTGATGTTGAACTTTTCCACCGCCACGGGCTTGATGCCCTTGCTGTCCAGGGCCTTTTCCAGGTCTTCGCGGCCCAGTTGGCCGTAGTTGGTGGAGTCGGCCAGGATGGCCACCTTCTTGAAGCCGCGCCGGGTGATCGCTTCTTCCACGATCATCGGGGCCTGGATGCTGTCGTGCGCCGCGTTGCGGAACACGTAGTTGTCCGGGTATTCCGGCGCCTGGAACTGGTGCGTGATGACGCTGCCCGTGGCCACGTTGTTGAAGACGGGGATCTTGGCGTCCTGGTAGAAGCGCTGCGAGGCCAGGGCCACGCCGGTATTGATGTAGCCGACGGTGGCGGCCACCTGTTCCTTGTTGATCAGTTCCTGCGCGATCTGCACGCCGCGTTCGTTCTTGGCTTCGTCGTCGCGTTCCACAGCGATCAATTGCCGGCCCAGCACCCCGCCGTTCTTGTTGATTTCTTCGATGGCCAGGCGGACGCCGTCGCGCATGCTGACGCCCATGGAGGACGAGCCCCCGGTGTAGGGGCCGGCCACGCCGATCTTGATCGGGTCGGCGGCATGGCTGACGGCCGTTACGGCAAATGCAAGGGTTCCTGCTAGCAGCTTCAAACGAAAATCCATGGATGTCTCCGTTGTAATTGGTAGAACTGCGTGGAAAACCGACTGCCTGCGCCGCGCTGCAGCGGCGCTCTCCTGTGTTGCGTGTTGTGACTGTCTGCCCAATCGCTTACGCGAATCTGACCCGGCGGGGTTTTTCCGCGTAAATACCTAGTACCGGCGTATCGCGGGGGCTTGGCCATGTGCTGTTGTTGGCCGCATCCTAGCCAGGGCGGCGGCGGGTTGCGCGGAATTTCATTCCGCCCCTGGCTGGAAATTTATTCCTGGCCGGCCCGCAGGCCGCATGGCCACTGGGATGCCTGTTTGCACACGCCGTCCAGCCATAGGGAAAACGCTTGGCGCGCGCCGCCGGGCGGGCGCGAGGCTTCGGTGCACAGGTAGTACTGGGATTCGCCGGGAATCTCGATGTCCAGCACGCGCACCAGCTTGCCCTCGTCCAGCCATTCCGCGGCCAGCGTGCGGCGCGTCAGCGCGATGCCCTGGCCGGCGCGCGCGGCGGCCAGCATCATGCCCAGGTCGACCAGCCACACGCCGCGGGACGGTTCGGGCCAGTCCAGCCCGGCGGCGTCCAGCCAGGGGCGCCAGGGCTCCATCGGGCAGCGCAGAAGCTGCGCCCGGGCCAGGTCCGCGGGCCGCTTGAACGGGCCGCGGGCGTCCCGGTAGCCGGGCGCGCAGACCGCGAACACCGGATCCGCGGTGAGCGGATGGGCGTGCAGCCCGGGATACTTGCCGCTGCCGAAGCGGATCCAGACGTCCGCGTTGGGCGGCATGATGTCCAGGTAGGGGATGGACAGCATGATCTCCAGCTCCACGTCCGGGTGGGCGGCGGTGAAACCGGGCAGGTAAGGGATCAGGACCTGGCGGGCGAAGGTCGGCGTGGACACCACGCGCAGGGGTTCGGGCTTGGGTTCGCCGCGCTTGTGCAGGGAGGCGTCGGACAGCAGGTCCAGCGCGGTGCGCACTTGTTCCAGGTATTCGCGTCCGGCCGAGCTCAGCGTCGCGCCCCGGCTGCTGCGAATGAAGAGGGAGACGTCCAGCAAGGCCTCCAGCGCGGCGATGCGCTTGCCGATGACGCTGGCGGTGACGAAGAGTTCCTCGCTGGCGCGTTCGAAAGAGCCCAGGCGCGCGGCCGCCTCGAATGCCTGGATGGCGGCGAGCGGCGGCAGGCGCACGTCTTTGGGGGAGGGTCCGCGCATGAACGTCTGGCGGGCCGGCGTTGCGCCCGACGAAAGAGTGGCTAAGGGCCGATTATAAGGAGGGCGGCGCCGGCCGCCCGGACCCCGTCTACACGCCCTTCAGCGCCAGGCCGACCGCCAGCGCGGCCATGACCATGGCGATGGCGCCGTCCAGCACGCGCCAGGCGGACGGGCGGGCGAAGAACGGCGCGAACAGGCGCGAGCCGATGCCCAGCACGGCCAGCCACAGCAGGCTGGCGGTGAGCGCGCCGGCGGCGAACGCCATGCGGGCGTCCTCGAAGCCGTGCGCCAGCGAGCCCACCACCACCATGTCCAGCCAGAAATGCGGGTTCAGCAGCGAAAAGCCCAGCGCGCCCAGCATCGCGGCGCGGCGCGACGGGACCACGTCGCGCGCGGCGGCCAGCCCCCCCGTGGCGGTCCAGGCGCGGCGGGCCGATTGCAACGCGTACCAGGACAGGAAGGCGACCCCGAACCACAGGACGGCGGTCGTCAGCCAGGGAAACCAGGAGGTGAGGGCCTGCAGCCCGGAGACGCTGGCGAAGATGAAGACGGCGTCGATCAGCGCGCAGATGGCCACCACGCTCAGCAGATGCGCGCGCATCAGCCCCTGGCGCAGGATGAACGCGCTTTGCGCGCCCACGACGGCGAACAGACCCAGCCCGGTGGCCGTTCCGCTGGCCCAGGCAGTGAAGAAGAGGGGGGAAGACAACGTGGAGAACATGACCTGCACCTGTGCTGCTGCGCCTGTGGCGGCGCTCTCATGACAACGCCGGACGCTGGGGGCGCTCCGGTAACAAGCTATTTTCCCTTGCGGTGGATATGAAATACAGCTAATTTTCCTTCACTATATTAAGCAAAACTAATTCAATGAAAATCGATCATGGCAACCTGCGGGCCCTGGCCGCGGTGGTGCGCGAAGGCAGTTTCGAGCGGGCGGCGCTGTCGCTGAACGTCACCCCGTCCGCCGTCTCGCAGCGGATCAAGGCGCTGGAGGACCGCATGGGCCGCCTGCTGGTGCAGCGCACGGTGCCGGCGGCGGCCACCTCGGACGGCCTGGTGCTGGTGCGGCTGGCCGAGCAGACGGCGCTGCTGGAGCACGACGCCCTGAACCGGCTGGGAGTGGCGGATGACGACGTGCCGTATGCCAGCATCCCCGTGGCGGTCAACCACGACAGCCTGGAGACCTGGTTCGTCGAGGCGGCCGTGCAGTTCTCGGCGCGAACCCGGGCCACGCTGGACATGCAGTCGGAAGACCAGGACCACACCGCCGCCTTGCTGCGCAACGGTTCGGTGCTGGGCGCGGTGACCGCGCTGGCCGAGCCGGTCCAGGGCTGCCGCATCCATGCGCTGGGCAGCATGCGCTACGTGGCGACCTGCACGCCGGATTTCCACAAGCGCTATTTCGCGCAGGGCGTGAACGCGCAGACGCTGGCGCAGGCGCCGGTGCTGGTGTTCAACCGCAAGGACGCCCTGCAGGCCCGCTTCGCCCACAAGATCGCGGATCCCGCGCCCTGGCAGCCGCCGGTCTGGTGGGTGCCCTCCACCCGCGCGTTCGTGCAGGCCACGCTGGGCGGCCTGGGCTGGACCATGAATCCCCTGCCGCTGGTGCAGGAGCATCTTGATGCAGGTCAGCTAATGCTGCTTCGGGGGCGCGCCTGGGAAGACGTGCCGCTGTACTGGCAGCATTGGCGGGTAAACTCCGAAGCCATGGAAGCCCTGACCGATTCGGTACTGTCAGCCGCCCGCAGCCTGGTCCGGCGGCGTTAACCCTTAGGAGAACAACCCATGAACATCCGCAAGCTCGCTGTCGTCGCCGTCCTGGGCCTGTGCACGGCCGGTACGGCCTGGGCGAAGGACTACAAGGTTGGCGAGATCGAGATCGACGACCTCTGGGTGCGCGCTTCCGCGCCGGGCCAGTCCAATGGCGCCGGGTATCTGGAGATCGATAACGACGCCAAGACCGAGGACCGCCTGGTTTCGGTCTCGTCGGACGCCGCCGAGCGCGTCGAGCTGCACACGGTGCAGACCGAAAACGGGGTGTCGAAGATGCGCCAGGTGGAAGGCGGCATCGCCTTGCCGGCCGATACCGAGGTCAAGCTGAGCCCGGGCGGCTACCACGTCATGTTCATCAAGCTGAAGGCGCCGTTCGCCGAAGGCGCGACCGTGCCGGCCACGCTGAAGTTCGAGAAGGCCGGCGAGGTGGCCGTGCAGTTCAAGGTCAAGCCCGCTTCGCACAACCCCGGCATGAGCCACGGCGGCATGAACCACGGCACGATGAAGCACTAAGCGCCAAGCGCTGCCCGCGCCTGAGGGCGCGGGTTTGTTTCACTTGAAAGATCCGAGAAGTCTGCATGGCAGGTTCAGGTGGATCCCTGCCAATGACGCAGATCCGCCCTGATCAGACAAGTTCTGCCCAAGAAAGCAGGTCTGCCCTGATGAAGCAGGTCTCCCCCCAGCGGGGCCGCGCGGAGCCGGGCTCCGCCGGTCCGCAGCGGCGCCCCCCTGGGGGGGAAGCGCCTCCGGCGCTTCGGGGGGGGGGACTAGTACAGCCCCTGCTGGCGCATCGCGTCCGCCACCTTCACGAAACCGGCGATATTGGCGCCGTCCAGGTAGTTGACGTATTCGCGCTCGGTGTGGCCGTGGCGCACGCAGTTTTCGTGGATGTCGCGCATGATGGCGTGCAGGCGCGTGTCGACTTCTTCGCGGGTCCAGGCCAGGCGGGCCGAGTTCTGGGCCATTTCCAGCCCCGACACGGCCACTCCGCCGGCGTTGCTGGCCTTGCCCGGGGCATACAGCACGCGGGCGGCGATGAAGGCCTTGGCGGCCTCCAGCGTGGCCGGCATGTTGGCGCCTTCGGCGACGCAGAGCACGCCGTTCCTGATCAGCGTTTGCGCATCGTCCAGTTCCAGTTCGTTCTGGGTGGCGCAGGGCAGGGCCACGTCCACCGGCACGTGCCACGGCCGCTTGCCTTCTTCGTACTTCAGGCCGAACTGGCGCGCGTACGTGTCCAGGCGGCCGCGCAGGTCGTTCTTGATGTGCATCAGCGCGACCAGCTTCTCATGGGTGAAGCCGGCTTCGTCCACCACGGTGCCGTTCGAATCCGACACGGTGACGACCTTGGCGCCCAGCGCCATGGCCTTTTCGATGGCGTATTGCGCGACGTTGCCCGAGCCCGACACCGACACGCGCAGGCCGTCGAAGGAGCGGCCCACGCGCTTGAGCATTTCGTCGGCGAAGTAGACCGTGCCGTAGCCGGTGGCTTCGGGGCGGATCAGGCTGCCGCCGAAAGTCAGGCCCTTGCCGGTGAATACGCTGGCGGTCGAATTGGACAGCTTCTTCATCATGCCGGCCATGAAGCCGACTTCGCGCGCGCCCACCCCGATATCGCCGGCCGGCACGTCCGTGTCCGGCCCCAGGTGGCGATAGAGCTCGATCATCAGGGCCTGGCAGAAGCGCATGACTTCGGCGTCGGACTTGCCCTTGGGGTCGAAGTCGGAGCCGCCCTTGCCGCCGCCCATGGGCAGCGTGGTCAGCGAGTTCTTGAGCGTCTGTTCGAAGGCCAGGAACTTCAGGATGGACAGATTCACCGAGGGGTGGAAGCGCATGCCGCCCTTGAACGGGCCGATGGCCGAGCTGTGCTGGATGCGGAAAGCGCGATTGACGCGGGCCTGGCCCTGGTCGTCGGTCCAGCACACGCGGAACTGGATCACGCGTTCCGGCTCGACCAGGCGCTCGAGCAGCGCGTGCTCGGCGTAGTGGGGGTGCTTTTCGATGAAAGGCCAGAGGCTCAGCATCACCTCCTGGACGGCTTGCATGAACTCAGGCTGCTGCGGGTCGCGCGCGGCGACGCCACGCAGGAAGTCGTCCAGACTCTGCACTTTCAACATGATCTCCTCGGGGGCGCTTCGAATAGGTGCGGACTGCGCCGGATTGGGGCGCGAATACACGGTTTTGGTGCAGGGCTGCACCTGTATGGTGCGGAATTGTAGGGCTAAATTGTTGCCCTGCGCAAAGACGGAAAATGGGGCAGGGTCTTGATATCAAAGCCCTTTTTCTGGGCAAATAATTAGGGCCGTATCTATTGGGAATTTCCTGGCCTGACGTGAAAAATGGCGGGTTTCACGAAGATTTGCTTGAATTTCCTGGGGAAAATTATATGTCCCTAATTTAATTGCCTATGGCGGAAGGGTGTCCCGCGTGGCCGATGAGGCGGAAATCGAGCGGGTAGGCATGCCCATGGCACAGGTCGGGCGGAAAATTCGTTTTAATACGTCCCCATTATTTATTTGAGAAAAGTCACGCCCGGGCGACAGTTCACACCTGCGCCACCGCCAGCGCGCCGCCCAAGGCCATCAGGACGGCCCCCACCACGCGGTCTGCCGTTTTTTGATGGTCCAGCAGGGCGCGGCGCAGCAGCGGCGAGGAAATCGACCACGCCACCACGCTGAACCACGCCCAATGGGCGAACGACATGAACAGCCCATACCCGAATTGCCAGGCCAGGGGCGTGCCCGGCGACACGAGCTGGGTATAAGTGCTGACCACGAACAGGGTGGTCTTGGGATTGAGGGCGTTGGTCAGAAACCCGCTGTACAGCGCCTGCCAGCCGGAGATCGCCGGACGCGCGGACAGGTCGCGGTCGACCGGCGTGCGGTTGAAAAAGGTCTTCCAGCCCATGTAGGCCAGATAGCAGGCGCCCGCCAGTTTGATGCCCTGCAGCACGGGCTGGGCGTGCTGGGCCAGCAGGCTGACGCCGAACATCGTGTAGAACACGTGCACCTGCACGCCCAGCGCGATGCCGACGGCGCAAGTCAGGCCGGTGCGCCGGCCGAACAGGTAGCTGTAGCGCGTCACCATGGCGAAATCCGGTCCCGGGCTGATGACGGCGAGGACGGTGATGAGGGCGACGGCGATCAATTCGGTCATGGCTAAGCGGCGCGCGAGAAACGGAGCCGGCATTGTCGGGCGCTGGCGCGCGCCGGAAAAACGATTTTTAATGCCGGATATTCGTCAGGAAAAATCACCTATCGCCATGAAACTCCCGCCGCTCAATGCCTTGCGCGTCTTCGATGCCGCCGCCCGCCACCAGGCATTCGGCAAGGCAGCCGAGGAACTGCACGTGACGCATGGCGCGGTCAGCCGGCAGATCAAGCTGCTGGAGGACAGTCTGGGAATGGCGTTGTTCGAGCGGCGGAATAGGGGTGTTTTCCTGACCGATCGGGGCAGACAGCTATTCGACCTGACCCGGGCGCTGTTCGAGCAGCTTGCGGCCGGCCTGGCGAAGCTGCGCCAGCCGGCGGCGGACGCGCCCCTGGTGCTGTCCTGCGAACCCACGATCGCCATGATGTGGCTGATTCCGCGCCTGCCGGATTTCCAACGGCAGCACCCCGGCGTGCAGGTGCATTTGTACGCGGCCGGCGGTCCTGTGGATTTCGCGGCCCAGGGCGTGGATGTGGCGCTGCGCCGCAATGATTTCGAATGGGACGCCGCCCTGCATGCCGAGCGGGTGTGCGAGGAATGGACCGGGCCGGTATGCCGGCCCGGCCTGCCTGGCGCGGCGGCGGACGATGGCTGGGGCGGCGCGCCGGCGTTGGGCAGCGCGACGCGGCCGCAAGCCTGGCGGCAATGGTCCCAGGCGGCGGGCAGGAAGCCGCCGAAGCGCGCGGGGCTGGCTTACGAGCATTTTTACCTGAGCCTGCAGGCCGCCGCGGCGGGGCTGGGGGTGGCTATCGGATCGGCGCTGATGGCCTGCGATGCCGTGCGCGACCGCCGCCTGGAAGCGCCTTGCGGCTTCGTTCGCGACGGCTCCGCCTATTTTCTGCTGTCGCCCCGGCCGTGCGACGAGGATCCCCGGGCGCAGGCCTTCCTGGAATGGCTGCGCCGGGAAGCGGCCGCGTCGCTGCGGCAATCGGGCGCCGCCGGACCAGGCCGGGATCAGAGCGTGGCGTCGTAATCGATCGTCAGCGGGGCGTGGTCCGAGAAGCGTTCGTCCTTGTAGATGGCGACGCTGCGGGCCTTCGCCGCAATGCCGGGCGTCGCGATCTGGTAATCGATGCGCCACCCGACGTTCTTGGCCCAGGCCTGGCCGCGGTTGCTCCACCAGGTGTACTGGTCGGGCCGGTCGTCGATGGTGCGGAACACGTCCACGAAGCCGCGCTTGTCGAAGACGTCGGTCAGCCAGGCGCGTTCTTCGGGCAGGAAGCCCGAATTCTTCATGTTGCCCTTCCAGTTCTTCAGGTCGATTTCCTTGTGCGCGATATTCCAGTCGCCGCAGATGATGAACTCGCGGCCGGTGGTCCGGTGCTCGTGCATCAGGCCGTCGATCCAGGGGCCGAAACGGTCCAGGAAGCGGTACTTCGCCTGTTGCCGCTCGTCGCCGCTGGAGCCCGACGGCAGGTAGGCGCTGATCACCGACAGGGTCTTCCAGTCGGCGCGGATGATGCGGCCTTCGGGGTCGAATTCCTCACAGCCCAGGCCGGTATGCACGCGTTCGGCGGCATTGCGCAGGTAGATGCCCACGCCGCTGTAGCCCTTCTTCACGGCATGGTGGAAGTGGCCGGTATAGCCGGGCGGGTGGCGCAGATCCTCGGTCAGGTCGTCGTGCGAAACCTTGATTTCCTGCAGGCACAGCACGTCCGCGGCGTGCTTCTCCATCCAGGGTTGCAGGCCCTTGCGGAAAGCGGACCGGATGCCATTGAGATTGATCGACGTAACGCGCAGCAAAGCAGGACTCCTTTAGGGCGGCCGCCAGGGGCCGGGCAATGCCAGGAATTTAACCGACTCGGCGCGAAGGCCAGGGAATAGCCCTGACAACGGATAAAATGCCAGCGTTTGCCATCTACCGGATCCTCACGCATGACCGCCGCCCATTCTTCCGCCACCGCCCTCGATTTCGTCCGCTTTGCCTTGAACGAGGGCGTGCTGCGCTTCGGCAGCTTCAAGGTCAAGTCGGGTCGCATCAGTCCCTATTTCTTCAACGCGGGCCTGTTCAACAGCGGCGGCTCGGTCGGCAAGCTGGCGCAGTTCTACGCCCAGGCGCTGCTGGATTCGGGCGTGGCCTTCGATATGCTGTTCGGTCCGGCCTACAAGGGCATTCCGCTGGCCACGGCCACCGCCGTCGCGCTGGCCGGCCATCCCGGCATGCAGGGCCGCGGCGATGTGCCGTTCGCGTACAACCGCAAGGAAGCGAAGGACCACGGCGAGGGCGGCACGCTGGTGGGCGCGCCCTTGCAGGGCAAGGTCGTCATCATCGACGACGTGATCACCGCGGGCACCTCGGTGCGCGAATCGGTGGAGATCATCCGCGCCGCCGGCGCCGAACCGGCCGCCGTGCTGATCGCCATGGACCGCATGGAGCGCGCCGGCCCGGACGACGCCCTGTCGGCGCATTCCGCCGTGCAGGACGTGGCCAAGACCTACGGCATCCCGGTGGTGTCGATCGCCTCGCTGTCGGACATCCTGGCCCTGCTGCAGGACGAGGCGTCGTTCGCCGAGCACCGCGATGCGGTGCTGGCCTACCGGACGAAGTACGGGGTGTAGCGCGGGGAGAGCAACGGGCGCGCCGATGCTTCGGCGCCTGCTTCGTAGCGGACGTTTTCCTGGTTCCTGCCATAGTGTGGGGCCGGTTCGGCTAGCTGGTCGGGTTGCGCGGCCAGCCCCACACCTAGTGCACGCGCGGCGGCAGCCAGTTTCCGGTCGAACGTGGCGAGCGCTGCGTTGACGGTCAAGGCCAATTCGAGATACGACGCGTCATAGACGGTCAGCCCGTGCTCGCGGGCCAACGATACGCTGGGGCCCAGCCATTGCGCTGGCGCACGAAGGTCGTGCACGACGGGAGCGTGGCGCAAGGTCAGCGCAAACTGTGCCAACACGTCAGGAGCCGCCGCCTTGGCGCGCTCCACGCGCAATGCGCCCTGGGCGACCTCGAGCGGCCAGACCACAGGAACATGAGCGGGCATGCCATGCAGGCCGTCCAGTATGTCCATGGCCTGCGAGCGGAAGGGTTGGCTGGGCAGGTGCAGCCAGCTCAGCGCGACTGAGGCGTCCTGCACGAGTTTCATTCGTGCACGCCTTTGACGATATACCACCACGTGGCTTCGTCGACGTAGGGAACCTTGGGGAAGTTCTTGAGTTCTTCTATCGCGTTGTGGGCGTCTTCGGTCAAGAGCGGATTGACCGGGCAAATCTGCGCATGCGCCTGGCCGTCGCGCGTGATAACGACGCGGGCGCCGTCTCGCGCGGCTTGAATCAGTTCGTCCAACCGGTCGGCGAGGCGTTCCTGCGGGACAGAGATATAGGGAATGGCCATGGCCAAGCCTCTGATCAAAAATCGACCAGATCATTCTTGGACAAACAAAAGGCCGCGGCAATATGCCGCGGCCCTTCGTTTTGTCTGATACTTCCCGGGCGCGGCCCCTGACGGGCGCGCGCCGCGCAGGATCAGCCGTCCAGCTTCTGCTTCAGCAGTTCGTTGACCTGCTGCGGGTTGGCCTTGCCGCGGGCGGCTTTCATGATCTGGCCGACCAGCGAGTTGAACGCCTTCTGCTTGCCGGCCCGGTACTCTTCCACGATGGCCGGGTTGGCCGCCAGCACCTCGTCGATCATGGCGCCGATGGCGCCGGTGTCGCTGATCTGCTTCAGGCCGCGCGCCTCGATGATGGCGTCGGGCTGGCCGCCGTTCTCGCCGGCCCACATGGCGCCGAACACTTCGCGGGCGATCTTGTTGGAAATGGTGCCGTCGACGATGCGGCCGATCAGGGCGGCCAGGGCGGGCGCCTGCACCGGCGAATCGGCGATGTCCTTCTCTTCCTTGTTCAGCGTCGCGGCCACTTCGCCCATGATCCAGTTGGCGGCCAGCTTGGCCTGGCCGGCCGGCAGGGCCTGGGCCACGGCCTCGAAGTAGGCGGCCAGGCCGCGGCTGGCGGTGAGCTGGGCCGCGTCGTAGGCGGTCAGGCCGTAGTCGGACTCGAAGCGGGCGCGCAGGGCGGCCGGCAGTTCGGGCATGGCGGCGCGCACCTCGTCCACCCAGGCGCGGGCGATCACCAGGGGGGGCAGGTCGGGGTCCGGGAAGTAACGGTAGTCGTGCGCGTCTTCCTTGCTGCGCATGCTGCGGGTTTCGTCGCGGTCGGCGTCGTACAGGCGGGTTTCCTGGACCACCGTGCCGCCGTCCTCGATCAGTTCGATCTGGCGGCGGGCTTCATAGGTGATGGCGCGTTCCAGGAAGCGGAACGAGTTGACGTTCTTGATCTCGGTGCGGGTGCCGAATTCCTGCTGGCCGACGGGGCGCACGGACACGTTGGCGTCGCAGCGGAAGGAGCCTTCCTGCATGTTGCCGTCGCAGATGCCGAGCCAGACGACCAGGCTGTGCAGCGCGCGGGCGTAGGCCACGGCCTCGGCCGCCGAGCGCATTTCGGGTTCCGTCACGATTTCCAGCAGCGGTGTGCCGGCGCGGTTCAGGTCGATGCCGCTGGCGGGCGAGCCGTTGGCCAGCGTGAAGTCGTCGTGCAGGGACTTGCCAGCGTCTTCTTCCAGGTGGGCGCGCGTCAGGTTGACGGTTTTTTCTTCTTCGCCGACGAAAAAGGACAGCGAACCGCCCACCACCACCGGCAGTTCGTACTGGCTGATCTGGTAGCCCTTGGGCAGGTCGGGATAGAAGTAGTTCTTGCGCGCGAACACCGAACGGGGAGCGATTTCGGCGCCCACCGCCAGGCCGAAGCGGATGGCGCGTTCGGCGGCGCCGCGGTTCATGACCGGCAGGCTGCCCGGCAGCGCCAGGTCGACCACATTGGCATGGGTATTGGGCGCCGCGCCGAATTGGGTGCTGCTGCCCGAAAAAATCTTGGAGTCGGTGGAAAGCTGGGTGTGCGTTTCCAGGCCGATGACGATTTCCCAGTTCATTATCTATAGTTCCAATCAGTAGTGCGCAGCGGAGCGGCGCCAGCGCCGCCGGGCCGTCCCAAGGCGCTGGCAGCCCCCTCGGGGGGCAGCGAGCGAAGCGAGCGTGGGGGTACGCAAACCCCGCCGGGCCGTCCCAAGGCGCTGGCAGCCCCCTCGGGGGGCAGCGAGCGAAGCGAGCGTGGGGGTACGCAAACCCCGCCGAGCCGTCCCAAGGCGCTGGCAGCCCCCTCGGGGGGCAGCGAGCGAAGCGAGCGTGGGGGCCTCATTAAAGCGGGCACCGCTTATGCCAGTCGGTGACTTGTTGGTAGCGGTCGGCGATGGCCAGGAGGCGGCCCTCGTCGAAGTAGTTGCCGATGATCTGAAGCCCCACGGGGCGGTTCTGCGCCGGGCTGCCGAAGCCGCAGGGGATGGACATGGCCGGCAGGCCGGCCAGGCTCACGCCCAGCGTGTAGACGTCGGCCAGCCAGTCGGCGGTGGGATCGTCGCGGTTGTCGCCGATGTTCTTGGCGACCGTGGGGGTCACCGGCCCCATGATCACGTCGCACTGGCCGGCGTAGGCGTGCTGGAAGTCCTGCGCGATCATGCGGCGCAGACGCTGCGCCTGCAGGTAATAGGCGTCGTAGTAGCCGTGGGACAGCACGTAGGTGCCGATCAGGATGCGGCGCTTGACTTCGTCGCCGAAGCCTTCGGCCCGCGAGCGGCTGATCATTTCGTTCAGGTCGCCGTATTGGGCGGCGCGATGGCCGTAGCGCACGCCGTCGTAGCGGGCCAGGTTGCTGGACGCTTCGGCGGGGGCGATCACGTAATAGGCGGGGATGGCCAGCTCGGTGCGCGGCAGCGATACCGGCACGCGCACGGCGCCCAGGGCTTCGAACTGGGCCAGGGCGGCCTCGACCGCGGCGGCCACGTCCGGCGCCAGGCCGGCGCCGAAGTATTCCTGGGGCACGCCGATGCGCAGGCCCTTGAGCGGCTGGCTGCCGGCGGCGTCGAAACGGCCTTGCGCGGCGTCGAAATCGCGCCGGATGCGGCCGGGCTCGTTCACGGCGCCGTCGCATTTTTCCAGGCTGGTGGCGTCGCGCGGGTCGAAGCCGCTGATGACGTCCAGGAGCTCGAGCAGGTCGCGGGCGCTTTCGGCCAGCGGGCCGGCCTGGTCCAGGCTGGAGCCGAAGGCCACCATGCCGTAGCGCGAAACCGTACCGTACGTGGGTTTGATGCCGCTGACGCCGCACAGGGCGGCGGGCTGGCGCACCGAACCGCCGGTGTCGGTGCCGGTGGCGGCCGCCACCAGGCGGGCGGCCACGGCGGCGGCGGAGCCGCCCGAGGAGCCGCCGGGCACGGCCGCGTGGTCCCAGGGGTTCTTCACGGCGCCGTAGGCGGAGTTCTCGTTGCCGGAACCCATGGCGAATTCGTCGCAGTTCAGCTTGCCCAGCGACACGGCGCCGGCCTGCTCCAGCCGTTCGACCACGGCGGCGTCGAAGGGGCTGACGTAGCCCTCGAGCATCTTGCTGCCGGCGGTGGTGCGCCAGCCGCGGGTGACGAAGGCGTCTTTGTGGGCGATGGGGATGCCGGCCAGCGCGCCCGCCGAGCCCGAGGTCAGGGCCGCGTCGGCGGCGCGGGCCTGGGCCAGCGTCAATTCGGCGTCAATATGTAAAAAGCTATTCAGGCCGCTGGCCGCTTCGGCTGCCGCCAGGGCGCTTTGGGCGAGTTCGACGGCGCTGACCTGGCGTTGGGCGAGGGCCGCGCGCAGGCCGGCGATTCCCTCGAATTGGGTGTGCAGAGCGGGTTTCGTCATACTTAGTCCAGGACCTTGGGAACCAGGAACAGGCCGTCCTGGGCGTCGGGCGCGTTGGCCAGGAGCTCCTGGCGGCGGGCTTCCGAGCTGGGTTCGGTCACGTTGTCTTCACGCAGGCGCAGCACGATGTCCTCATGGGCCGACAGAGGGTGGGCCAGGGGCTCGACGCCTTGCGTATCGACCGACTGGAGCCGTTCGATCAGGTGGAGGATGCCGTTGAGTTCGGCTTGCGCGAGGGTGCGCTGTTCGGGGGTCAGTTCGATTCTGGCCAGCCGGGCAATGCGGGCCACATCTGTGTCATTGAGCGCCATGGGGATTGCAAAATCGATAAGCGAAGGCTGAAGGGCGGGACCTGGCAGTATGCATACGCCGAACCCGTTACAAAGCTTGAATAGCCTGCATTTATGCGCTATTTCCGCTGAAATTATAAGTTATGATTCACGGTTTAATCGCCGTGATGACAGGCGGACCCGTCCCTTTTCGGGCCCTACGCCCCGCGGCATGAACCCAATTCCCCCCAGAATTTAGCTGAGCTCCCATGTTCGGATTCCTGCGCAGTTATTTTTCCAGCGATATGGCGATCGACCTCGGTACCGCCAACACGCTGATCTACGTCCGCGGCAAGGGCATCGTGCTCGATGAGCCTTCGGTCGTGGCAATCCGTCATGAAGGCGGGCCTCACGGCAAGAAGATCATCCAGGCCGTCGGCCACGAGGCCAAGCAGATGCTTGGCCGCGTACCCGGCAATATCGAAGCCATCCGGCCCATGAAAGACGGCGTGATCGCCGACTTCACGGTCACCGAGCAGATGCTCAAGCAGTTCATCCGCATGGTGCACCCCCGCAACATGCTGGCGCCCAGCCCCCGCATCATCGTCTGCGTGCCCTGCGGATCCACCCAGGTCGAACGCCGGGCCATCCGCGAATCGGCCCTGGGCGCGGGCGCGTCCCACGTCTTCCTGATCGAGGAACCCATGGCCGCGGCCATCGGCGCCGGCCTGGCCGTCTCCGACGCCAGCGGCTCCATGGTGGTCGACATCGGCGGCGGCACCACCGAGGTGGCGGTCATTTCGCTGGGCGGCATGGTCTACAAGGGCTCGGTGCGCGTCGGCGGCGACAAGTTCGACGAAGCCATCGTCAACTACATCCGCCGCAACTACGGCATGCTGATCGGCGAACCCACCGCCGAACTGATCAAGAAGGAAATCGGCTCGGCGTTCCCCGGTTCCGAAGTCCGCGAGATCGAAGTCAAGGGCCGCAATCTGGCCGAAGGCGTGCCGCGCAGCTTCACGGTTTCCTCCAACGAAATCCTGGAATCGCTGACCGACCCGCTGAACCAGATCGTTTCGGCCGTGAAGATCGCGCTGGAGCAGACGCCTCCCGAACTGGGCGCCGACATCACCGACAAGGGCATTGCCCTGACCGGCGGCGGCGCGCTGCTGCGCGACCTGGACCGCCTGCTGCAGGAAGAGACCGGCCTGCCCGTCGTGGTGGCGGACGACCCCCTCACCTGCGTCGTCCGCGGTTGCGGCGAGGCGCTGGAACACCTTGAAAAGCTGGGCGCCATCTTCATCAACGACTAATTTTGCCCGCCAGCCCGGAGCCCCGCTTTTTCACGGCTCCGGCCGCTGCCGGAGCGACGGACGCGGGCGCCCGGGCTGAGATTCATGCAACGACAAGGGACTCCCCCCCTATTCAGGCGCGGCCCACCTGCAGAGGTGCGGCTGGTCGTTCTGGTCGTCCTGGCCCTGGCCCTGATCATCATGGATTCGCAATGGCGCATGCTGGAACCGGCGCGCCGGGCGATGTCCGTGGCCCTGTACCCCTTCCAGCGCGCCGTCATGGCGCCGCGCGACCTCGTCCAGCAGGTCAACGAATGGGTCAACGCGGCCAACCTCATCCGTAGCGAAAACGAAGCCCTGCAGCGCCAGCGCATCGAGCTGGCCCAGGTGGCCACGCACGCGGCCCAGCTTGCCGCCGAGAACGCGCAACTGCGCCGCCTGCTGGGCGTGACCGACACCGTGGCGCAATCGGCCGTGGTCGTCGAAGTCATGTACGAACCCACCAACGCGTTCACCCAGCGCCTGGTCTTCAACAAAGGCAGCAAGGCCGGCCTGGCGCCGGGCATGCCGGTGATCGACGAAGGCGGCGTGGTCGGCCAGATCGTCCGGGTGACGCCCATGACGGCCGAGGCCGCCCTGGTCACCGACGAACAGGTTTCCATCCCCGTGCAGTTGCTGCGCAACGGGCTGCGGCTGATCGCGTTCGGCGGCAATTCGCCGGGCAAGATGGAGGTCCGCTACCTGGCGGCCAATGCCGACATCAAAGAAGGCGATACTATCGTCACCAGCGGCGTCGGGGGCCTGTTCCCCGCCGGCCTGCCCGTGGCCAAGGTAACCTCGGTCGAGCGCGACACGGCATCCGGCTTCGCGCGCGCCGTGTGCGAACCGCTGGCCCATCCCGAACGCTATCGCCACTTCCTGGTGCTGCAGGTGGACGTGGCCCGCGCCGAATCCAACCGTCAGGAGGTCGATTCCGGTGGATCGGACTAATCAATCCGCGGGGCAGGCCCGGCCCCGCCTGGGCACGCCCAGCAACGTGCAGCCTGACCGCCTGTCCGGCCCGGCGCATGGCCTGTTCGTCTGGGGTTCCGTGCTGCTGGTGTGGCTGGTGTCCCTGCTGCCCTGGCGCCTGTGGCAGGGCGCGCCCGACGTGCTGCTGCTGTTCATCGCCTTCTGGTGCGTCCACGAACCGCGCCGTGTGGGCCTGTTCACGGCCTTTTTCTTCGGTTTCCTGATGGACGTGCACGACGCCGGCCTGCTGGGCGAGCATGCGCTGTCCTACACGCTGGTCGCCTACGGCGCCGTGGTCCTGCACCGCCGGCTGCAGCGGTTCGATCTCTGGAGCCAGGCGATGCACATGCTGCCTGTGTTCTTCCTCGCCCGCTTCCTGACCCAGATCATCCACGCATGGCTGGCCGGCAAATGGCCGGGCTGGGACTGGGGCATCAGCGTGCTGCTGACCGCCGCCCTGTGGCCCCTGGCGGGCTGGGTCCTGCACTTGCCGCAGCGCGGTGCCGACGACGCCGAATCCTCCTCCGCCTGACGGCGGCGCCGCGTCATGTTCGAATTCAAGAAAACCGGCCAGCAGCAGAAGCAGCGTTTCCGCCTGCGCGCCTGGGTGGGCGGCCTTTTCGCGCTGGCCTGCTTCGGCGTGCTGGTCGGCCGGTTCTGGTATCTGCAGGTCGACCGCTACGAGGGCCTGTCCGAGCGCGCCGACCGCAACCGCATCGCCGTCGTGCCGATCCCGCCGCGCCGCGGCGAGATCCTGGACCGCAACGGCGAGGTGCTGGCCCGCAATTACCGCACCTACACGCTGGAAGTCGTGCCGGCCCAGGCCGGCAACATGAACGAGCTGTTCGAGCGCCTGACCGAGGTGGTCTACATCAGCCCGGCCGACCAGCGGCGCTTCAAGCGCCGCGCCGCGGAGTCCAGCCGCTACGCCAGCCTGCAATTGCGCAACAATCTCAACGAAACCGAAGCCGCCTGGTTCGCCGCGCACTCCTTCCAGTTCCCGGGCGTGGAGTTGCGCGCCCGCTGGGTGCGCGAGTATCCGCAGGGCGTGTCCGCCGCCCACGTGGTGGGCTATATCGGCCGCATCGCCGAGGGCGACATCGAGGAGCTGGACCGCGCCGGCCTGCTGGGCAACTACCGCGGCACCGACGTCATCGGCAAGAAGGGCATCGAGAAGACCTGGGAAGAGCAACTGCACGGCCGCACCGGCCTGGAAGAGGTCGAAGTGACCGCCGGCGGGCGGCCCATGCGCACGCTGCGCCGGATCGACCCGGTGCCGGGGTCCGACATCATGCTGTCCATCGACCTGGGCCTGCAGAAGGTGGCCGAAGAGGCTTTCGAAGGGCAGCGCGGCGCGCTGGTCGCCCTGGACCCCGACACCGGCGAGGTCCTGGCCTTCGTCTCGCAGCCGTCCTTCGACCCCAATCTGTTCGTGGACGGCATCGACGTGGACAACTGGCGCATGCTGAACGAATCGCCGGACCATCCCCTGATCAACCGGCCGCTGTACGGCACCTATCCCATCGGTTCCACCTACAAGCCCTTCGTCGGCCTGGCCGCGCTGGAACTGGGCAAGCGCCGCGCCACGGACCGGATTTCGGACCCGGGCTACTTCGAGTTCGGCGGCCAGAAATTCCGCAACGCCGGCGGCGCGGCCTATGGCATGACCGACATGCACAAGGCCATCGTGGTGTCGTCCGATACCTATTTCTATTCCCTGGGTCCCGAGATCGGCGTGAACGCCCTGCACGATTTCACCAAGCAGTTCGGCTTCGGCCAGATCACCGGCATCGACCTGGAAGGCGAGAAGCGCGGCGTGCTGCCGTCCACCGACTGGAAGCGCGCGGCCTATAAGGACAAGGAGCGCCAGCGCTGGTACGCGGGCGAGACGATTTCCGTGGCGGTGGGGCAGGGCTATAACGCCTTCACGCTGCTGCAGTTGGCCCAGGGAACGTCCACCCTGGCCAACAACGGCCTTTACCGCCGCCCGCACCTGGTGCACGCCGTGCGCGATCCGCGCAGCGGCGTGGCCAAGCCCACCGAGTCCGCGCCGGACTACCGCATCCCGCTCAAGCAGGCCAACGTCGACGTGATCAAGAACGCCATGGCGGACGTGGTGCGCGCGGGCACGGCGCGCCGCGCCTTCGCGAACACGTCTTACCAGGCGGCCGGCAAGACCGGCACCGCGCAGGTGTTCAGCCTGCGCGGCGGCCATTACCGCGCCAGCGCCATCGACGAGCGCCTGCGCGACCATGCGCTGTTCATGGGGTTCGCGCCGCTGGAGCATCCCCGCATCGCGGTGGCGCTGATCGTCGAGAACGCCGGCTGGGGCGCGAGCGTCGCCGCGCCCGTCGCGCGCAAGGTGTTCGACTACTGGCTGGCCAAGGAGCGGCAGGACAGGATCGTGCGGCCGGACGGCGCGGACCCCCTGGCCTCGGTCGAAAGCATAGCCTCCGACGTGGTGCGCCAACAATGAAACGCCTGGGCCTCATCCTGCTGCGCGTGTTTACGGCTTTCGACTGGCCGCTGCTGGCGATCCTGCTGATGTTCGCGGCGCTGGGCCTGACCGTCATGCATTCGGCCGTGGGCGGCACCGACTGGCGCTTCGCCGAGCAGTCGCGCAATTTCATCATCGCCTTCTTCGCGATGTGGACCATGGCCCTGATCCCGCCCAAGTGGCTGATGAAGCTGGCCCTGCCTTTCTATGTGGTCGGCGTGGTGCTGCTGCTGGGCGTGGAATTCTTCGGCGAAACCAGCAAGGGCGCCACCCGCTGGCTGAACCTGGGCGTGACGCGGATCCAGCCGTCGGAGATGATGAAGATCGCCGTGCCGATGATGCTGGCCTGGTACTTCCAGCGCCACGAGGGCGCGGTCCGCATCCGCGACTTCCTGGCCGCCGCCGCCATGCTGGCCGCGCCGTTCGGCCTGATCGTGCTGCAGCCCGACCTGGGCACGGCGCTGCTGGTGTTCGGCGCCGGCTTTTTCGTGATCTATTTCGCCGGCCTGTCCTTCAAACTGCTGGTGCCCGTCATGCTGGCCGGCATCATCGGCATCGGCACGCTGGTCTACTACGAGGACCAGCTCTGCGAGCCCGGCGTGGACTGGGTGGTGCTGCACGACTACCAGAAGCACCGGGTGTGCACGCTGCTCAATCCCAGCTCCGATCCGCTGGGCAAGGGTTTCCACACGATCCAGTCGATGATCGCGGTGGGCTCGGGCGGCGTATACGGGAAGGGCTATATGAAGGGCACGCAGACGCACCTGGACTTCATCCCCGAACGCACCACCGACTTCATTTTCGCCGTGTACGCCGAGGAATTCGGCCTGTACGGCGGCATCGCGCTGCTGGTGCTGTACGGCCTGATGATGGCGCGCGGCCTGACCATCGCGTCGCGCGCCTCGTCGCAGTTCGGGCGCTTGCTGGCGGGGGCCTTGACGATGATGCTGTTCATCTACGTGTTCGTGAACGTGGGGATGGTGACGGGGATCCTGCCGGTGGTGGGAGTGCCGTTGCCGTTCATGAGTTACGGGGGGACGGCTTTGTTCACCATGGGGATTGCTTTCGGCATCATGATGAGCATCAGCCGGCATCGGTCGGTGAAGAGTTGATGCTTTTATGGCGATGTTCTTCAGTGTCTGACACCCCAAGGCAAGGCGCTTCAAACTTGAAGCAGCGCATCCCGGGTGTCTGACACCAACCGCGGCAACAGCCTCTTCCCGCGGCGGTGTCAGACACCCGGGAACGATTCCTTCAAGCCGTGCCGTCATCTCGTACGGGTGTCAGACACTTGGCACAGACGTCATCCCAAACGCGCAGCGCTTCCAGGTGTCTGACACCCCAAGGCAAGGCATTTCAAGCTTGAAGCAGCGCACCGCGGGTGTCTGACACCAACCGCGGCAACAGGCTCTTCCCGCGGCGGTGTCAGACACCCGGGAACGATTCCTTCAAGCCGTGCCGTCATCTCGTACGGGTGTCAGACACTTGGCTCAGACATCATCCCAAACGCGCAGCGCTTCCAGGTGTCAGACACTGGCATGGCGTCCGCCGCGACGGGCGTCTTAAGAACTCCGTCCCTTCACTAGAAGAAGCGCCGTCACGGCAACGCCTCCGGCACGCCAAGTTCAACGGCCAACTCTTTCAACCCGTCCCAGATCCGGCTATCGAATTCCACCGAATCCGCGTTCACCGCCCGGTTCCGGGCTTCGTATTCGCCGGGATACTGCACGGATTCCACGCCGGGTTGCGGCTTGCAGGCGTGCAGGTAGTCGATGAACGCGCCCACCTCCATCGACCGCCAGTCCGTATTGAAGTCCACCTGCGGGTCCAGCAGCAGCGCGAACATATTGTTCGTCGCCACGCCGATGCGGGGATGCTCGGGCTGGATCGTGCCGCCGCCCGACAGGACGCCGGCCAGCAGTTCGGCCACCAGCCCCAGCGCGTAGCCCTTGTGGCCGCCGAAGGGCAGCAGGGCGCCGGGCGGGTCGGTGAAGAGCGCGCCTGGGTCGGTGGTCGGGTTGCCCTGGGCGTCGATCAGCGATCCCGCGGGCGCGGCTTCGCCCTTGGCGGCCAGCACGCGAGCCTTGTTCACGGCGATGGAGCTGGTCGCCATGTCCACGATGAAGGGCGGGCGGCCGCCGGGCAGGGGGCCGGCGAAGCACAGCGGATTCGTCGTGAGGCAGGCCTGCGCGCCGCCGAAAGGCGCGACGGTGGGCGAGCGGTTGATCACGTTGGTGAAGGCCAGCAGGATCAGGCCCTGGGCCGCCACCATTTCCCCGAAGTGGCCCATGCGGCCCAGGTGATGGCTGTGGCGCAGGGTCAGGATGCACTGGCCGTGCTCCTGCGTGCGCTCGATGGCTTTCTCGATGACCACCTTGCCCACGTACTGCCCCAGCCCGTGGTGGCCGTCGTAGGCGAGCATGGCGCCGCGGTCGTTGACCAGTTCCGGCCGGCCGTCCGGCTGGGCCAGGCCCGCGGACAGCACGCGCCGGTAGTTGGTCAGGATGGACAGGCCGTGGCTGGTGTAGCCCACCCGGTCGGACTCGACCAGGTGTTCGGCCACGTCGCGGGCGATGTCCTCGGGCACGCCTTGCGCCATCAGCACGCGGCGGCCGTATTCGTTGGCCTGGGCTAGCGATAGTTTCATCTTCCGGCCCTCCTTACAGCCAGCCCAGCCAGCGCCAGTAGGTCATGCCCATCAGCAGCATCAGCAGGTAGCCGACGATGGTGACGATGATCCCGACCTTGGCGAATTGCTTGGCGTTGAAGGTTTCCGTGCCCAGGCACACCATGTTCTGCGGCGCGTTGATGGGCAGGATGAAGCCGTAGCTCACGACGAAGCCCAGCAGCATGGTCATGCCCAGGCGGCTGAAGTCGCCCGGCAGCGTGGCCAGCACCGAAATCAGGATGGGCAGCATGGCCGAGGTCAGCGCCGTCGCGCTGGCGAAGCCCAGGTGGATGACGATCAGGAAGGCGGCGAGGATCGCGAAGATGGCCAGCGGCCCCAGGTGGTCCAGGCCGGTATGCGCCACGACCTGGTTGCCCAGCCATTGGCCGGCCTGGGTCGTCAGCAGCGCGGTGCCCAGGCTGATGCCGACGCCGAACACGATCACGGTGCCCCATGGGATGCGCGACTGCACGTCTTTCCAGGTCATCACGCCGAAGCGCGGCAGCAACAGCAGCACCAGGCCGAAGTAGGTGGTGGAGGTGGTGTCGAACCTGTGCAGCTTGCCTTCGGTGGACCAGAACAGCAGCAGCAGGACGGACACGGCCATCAGGCGCTTTTGCGCACCCGTCATGGGACCCAGTTCAAGCAGCGATTTCTCGACGGCTTCCTTGCCTCCCGCGATGCTGTCGCTTTCCGGCGGCAGCAGCTTGAGCACGATGGCGATCAGCACGACCGACATGATCAGCGACCAGGGAGCGCCGGCGATCAGCCAGTCCGACCACGCCACGCGTTCGCCCAGCATCTTTTCCATGAAGCCGACGGTCAGCAGGTTCTGCGCGGCGGCGGTCTGGATGCCGACGTTCCAGATGCTGGTGGCCTGCGCCACGATGATCATGATGCCGGCCGCGATGTTGGAGCGCTTGTCCACGCCGAAGGCCGCGATCACGCCCATCATGATGGGCACCACGGCCGCGCTGCGCGCGGTGGCGCTGGGCACGACCAGGCTCAGCACGATGGTCACGGCGATGCACCCGACCAGGATGCGGCGCGTGCTGGTGCCCACCCGCGACAGGGTCACCAGCGCGATGCGCCGGTCCAGCCCGGTGAAGGTCATCGCCGCCGCGATGAACAGGGCGCCCGTGACGAGCGCGAGCGCCGAATTGGAGAAGCCGGTCAGCGCCATGCTGATCGCGGCGGAGGTGCCGTAGAGCACTTGCGGGTCTTTGACTGTCGGAGCCGTGCCCAGCAGGAAGGCCATCAGCGTCGTGATCATGATCGCGCTGGCTTCGTAGGACACGGCTTCGGTAATCCAGACCACCACGGCGAATGCGAGGATGGCGAGCATCCTGTGGCCCGCGACGGGCAGATCGGCCGGCAACGGCATCAGCAGTACGCCGATCATCACGATGATGCCGGCGACCAGTCCGATGGGAATTTTGGTTTTCTTTGGGGCTTGCGAGGCAGGAACGGCGGCTTGCGCGGTCATATCCATCTCCGGTTGAGGTCAAACTGACGACACACCGCCCCGCGAGCACGGGATCAATCAATTCGGCATGTCGACGCTACAGGATGATCGTGACGGCATTGCGGAAAACCCGTATTGATGCAGGTCAAGCAAGTGGAGATTTGCGCTTGTGGAAAACCTATGCTGGGCATTATGCTCGTCGGCCCCCGCCGCCGGCAAATGGAATGTTGCGTGGACGCACGCCCGCCGCGGGCCTCAGCCCAGTGCCAGGCGCAGTTGTTCGTCCAGGTGCAGCGTGGGGGCGACGCGCCAGCCGCTCTGGGCATAGCGCAGCCAGCGGCCCAGCACCAGGTGGGTCAGCAGGCTGGCGTGCGCGGCCACGTTGGCCTGCGGCGGCAGGCCGCCATCGGTGACCGCGATGCGCAGCGATTGCTTCAACGACGCTTCGATGCGGTCGTTGATGTGGTTGATGCGTTCCTGCAGCCGGTTGTCTTCCGTGACCAGGGCGTCGCCGGTCAGCACCCGCGTCATGCCCTTGTTGCGTTCCGAGAAAGTCAGCAGCATGGAGACGGTCTGGTGGGCCTGGGCCAGGCCGTAGGGCTCGGCGGTGGCGATCTGGTTCACCAGCGTGAAGATGCTGGTCTCGATGAATTCGATCAGGCCTTCGAACATCTGCGCCTTGCTGGCGAAGTGCCGGTACAGCGCGGCTTCCGAGACTTCCAGGCGGGCGGCCAGGGCGGCCGTGGTGATGCGGGACGCGTGCGGCTGCTCCAGCATCTCGGCCAGGGTTTGCAGAATCTGGGTCTTGCGCTCGCCGGGTTTGCTCGCCATGGAAGGGTCTGCTCTCGCGCAGGCTGACGGTGGAGGGGAGGGAAGAGCGCGCAGCTATCCCCGCAGGGGACGCCGGCGTAACAGCAAATCACTGAGGGAGTTTACCCGCAAGTCGACGTAGGCCGGACGCTGCGAGCGGCCCCGGGCGAAAGGCGTGCCGGGGTGGTAGACGTGGACGGTGCGCAGGCCGGCCCGGCGCGCGCCGCGCAGATTGGCCAGCGTGTCTTCCACCAGGACCGCGCGGCGGGCCGGGACGCCCTCGCGCGCCAGCACGTAGCGCAGCAGCGCGGGCGAAGGCTTGGGCCGGAATTCGCCGTGCAGGCGCATGTGCTCGATGGCCCACAGGCTGTCGAACTGGCGCAGGATGCCCAGGCGCGCCAGCACGGCGCGAGCGTAGCGCAGCGGCGCGTTGGTCAGCAGCACCTTGCGGCCGGGCAGCCGCCGCAGCTTGTAGGCCAGCGCCTTTTCCGCCCGCACCAGCGGATCGACGTCGAAGTCGTGGCTGCGGTGCAGGAAGTCGTGGGCGTTCACGCCATGATGCCGGACCATGCCTATCATGGTGGCGCCATAGCGCTTCCAGTACAGCGAGCGCACCTGGTTGGCCGTGTCGATGTCCACGTTCAGCGCCTCGGCCACGGCCATGGTCATGCCATGGTCGATCTTGGGGAAGATGGCGTGCGAGGTATCGTGCAGCGTGTTGTCCAGGTCGAACAGCCACAGGCGCTCGCCAACGCCCGCCGCCGTCCGCCGGGAACGGCGCAGCCGCACCGCCGGCCGCAGCAATTGGCGGTGGGCCTGCATCAAGCGCCCCTGGCGCCGCACGCCACCTTCAACGGATAGAACGAATGGCGCCAGGCTTCGCCGAAGCAGGCAGCCCGCCACGATGCGGCAAGGCCTCCCCAATCAGGGCCGCGCGGATCCGGCTCCGCCGGTCCGCAGAGGCGCCCCCTTGAGGGGGGAGCGCGCAGCGCTTCGGGGGTGGGCATCAATGCGAGCTGATCATCGTACCCACGCCCTGGTCGGTCAGGATTTCCAGCAGCAGGCAGTGCGGCACGCGGCCGTCGACGATGTGCACGGAATTCACGCCGTTCTTGGCGGCGTCCAGCGCGGACGAGATCTTGGGCAGCATGCCGCCGGAGATCGTGCCGTCGGCGAACAGCTCGTCGATGGTCTGGGCCGACAGGCTGCGCAGCAGCTTGCCGCTCTTGTCCAGCACGCCCGGGGTATTGGTCAGCATCAGCAGCTTTTCGGCGCCCAGCACTTCGGCCATCTTGCCGGCCACGACATCGGCGTTGATGTTGTAGGCCGTGCCGTCCTCGCCATAGCCGATGGGCGAGATGACGGGGATGAACTGGTCGTCCTGCAGCGCCTTGACCACGGCGGGCTCGACCGTGGTGATGTCGCCGACGAAGCCGATGTCGATGGGTTCGGACGGATTGTCCTTGTTGTCCATCAGTTTCTTGCTGGCCTGGATCAGGCCGCCGTCCTTGCCGGTCAGGCCGACGGCCTTGCCGCCGACCTCATTGATCATCATGACGATGTCCTGCTGGACCTGGCCGCCCAGGACCCATTCCACGACTTCCATGGTTTCGGCGTCGGTGACGCGCATGCCCTGGATGAAGGTGCCCTGCTTGCCGATGCGGCGCAGCGCATCGTCGATCTGCGGACCGCCGCCGTGAACCACCACCGGGTTCAGCCCCACCAGCTTCAGCAGCACGACGTCGTGCGCGAAGCTGCGCTGCAAACGCTCTTCCGTCATGGCGTTGCCGCCGTACTTGACCACGATGGTCTTGCCGTGAAATCGTCGGATGTACGGCAGCGCTTCGGACAGCACGGCAGCTTTGACAGCAGGAGACGAAACGGCAGCAGGGTCGGGGGTGTCGGTCATGGCAGCTAAGTCGGCAATAAACGTATGGGTGGTTAGAAAAAATGCCTGCACAAAAACGCGTTCGGGACGCGGTAGCGCAAGCATACGACGGATTGTAGTACCCGCAGGTTTCTTATGCTTTAAACCCATGTTCATATGCCCGACAAATAACCGGCATTCAGGTAAATTGGGGGCGTTTTCGCAACGGCAGGCCCCGCAAAAGGGGGCTGGGCCAGGTTGGCAGGACACCCGTCCCCAATTTTTACCTATAAAAGAGGCAATACATGCGTTTGAATCTTCTCCGCTCCGCCCTGGTGGCGTCGGCCTTCCTGGTGGCGGCGAACGCCGCCCATGCCGAGAAAGTGGTGGTCGGCGCGACCCAGGTCCCGCACGCCGAGATCCTGGAAGTGGTGAAGCCGCAGCTCGCCAAGGAAGGCGTGGAGCTCGACATCAAGGTGTTCAGCGACTACGTGCAGCCGAACCTGCAACTGGCCGACAAGCAACTGGACGCCAATTTCTTCCAGCACAAGCCCTACCTGGATTCGTTCAACAAGGACCGCAAGGCCAATCTGGTACCCGTGGCTCTGGTGCACGTCGAGCCCTTCGGCGGCTATTCCAAGAAGGTCAAGAGCCTGTCCGAGCTCAAGGACGGCGCGACCGTCGCCATCCCGAACGATCCGTCCAACGGCGGACGCGCGCTCGTGCTGCTGCAGAAGCAGGGCCTGATCAAGCTGAAGGACCCGGCCAACATCCTCGCGACTGCCGCCGACGTGGTCGAGAATCCCAAGAAACTGAAGTTCCGCGAACTGGAAGCCGCGATGCTGCCGCGCTCGCTGGACGACGTGGACCTGGCGCTGATCAACACCAACTACGCGCTGGAAGCCGGCCTGGTGCCCACCAAGGACGCGCTGTTCATAGAAGGTTCGGATTCGCCCTACGCCAATATCCTGGTGACCCGCGAAGACAACAAGGACGCGCCGGGGATCAAGAAGCTGGTGGACGCTTTGCACACGCCCGAGGTGAAGGCGTTTATCCAGGAGAAGTACAAGGGGGCGGTGGTACCGGCCTTTTAATACCTTCCGCGTGTCTGACAAGCCCTATCTTCCGCGTGTCTGACACCCGTTACGAAATGGCCGCCAAGCTGAAGCAGGCCTTCCCGGGTGTCTGACACCGGCCATATCTGGACAGCCGGTTGAATTCAGCCGGTGTCAGACACCCTGAAACACCGTGCCGAATTCGTCAGGCTGTCTCGTAGGGGTGTCAGACACGCGGAAGATCGGGCTGTGTCAGACACACAGAAGGTTTACCCTGCCAACGCCTTTTCCACCGTAGCGTGGAATTCCGCGACGTCATATTCGCCCAGGTAGCGCTTGATGATGTTGCCTTTCTTGTCGATCAGGAAGGCGGTGGGGGTGAGGCGGATGTCGCCGAAGGCGCGAGCGATGTCGCCCTTGACGTCCAGCGCCACCGGGAACGGCAGCTTGCGCGTTTCGGCGAAATTCAGCACGAAGTTGGGCGGGTCGTAGTCCATGGCGACCGCGACCGCTTCGTAGCCCTTGCCCGAGTATTCCTTGTAGGCCGCGATGGTTTCCGGCATCTGCTTCACGCAGGTCACGCAACTGGTGGCCCAGAACTTGACCAGCACGACCTTGCCGCGCAGGTCCTGCATGGAGAAGGTCTTGCCTTCCAGGGTGGTGAAGGTGACGTCGGGGGCGGTCTGGGCGGGGCGCAGGACGAACCAGGCGCCGATGCCGACCGCCACCAGGACGGCCAGGGCTACGATGGCTTTTTTCATTTGATGGGCATGACCTCTACGCCGCCGCCCGTGCCGCCCGCGTTGTCGCTGGCCGCGCCGGTGCCGCTTTCGATCGGCGCCTTGGCTTCGGTGGTGGCGCTGGATTGGGAACCGCTGTTCGACAGCCGGATCGCTTCCTCGCGGCTGATTGTTTCGAACAGTTTAACCACCTTCGCCACGCCGCCCACATCGGCGGCGGCGTTGGCGGCGTAGTCGCCTTCGGCCTGCGTCACCTTGCCCATGAGGTAGACGACGCTGTGGTCGGTGGTGACCGCGATGGTGCCCGAGGGCACGTACTTGGTGTTGATCAGGGCGGTCTTGACCTTCGAGGTCAGCCAGGTGTCGTTGGAACGCACGCCGAACGAGGCGATGGGGCTTACCGTGAGCTGGTTGGTGACCTGCTTGACGTTTTCCACGCCTTGGGCGATCGCCGTGGCCTGGCTCTTGGCTTCTTCGGTCGGCACGTCGCCGGTCAGCAGCAGGTGGCCGGCATAGGCCATGGCGTTGACGCGGGCGGTGTCGCCCAGCTTCTGCGCGATTTGGCCCTGTGCCTTGAACGCCATGTTTTGGTCCTCGAGCTGGATGCCCGAGGTCCGGCGGTCCGTCACGACGACCGCGGTGGTCGCAGCCGCGCCGCCCACGATCAGCGGTGCGCAGGCCGAGAGCGACAGCGCGGCGGCGGACAGGGCCGCCGCCAGCATCAGCGGGCGGGTGGCGGTTCGGACGTCAGAAATCATTCGGTGTCTCCAAGCAGAAGAGCGTCAATGCCGTCGCACAGCGCGTGCAGCAGCAGAATATGGACTTCCTGGATGCGCATCGTGCGATCGCTGGGAACACATAGATGGACGTCCATGGGCGTAATGAGTTCCCCCATGACGCCGCCGCCCTTGCCGGTCAGGGCAAGCACGTGCATTTCGCGGGCGCTGGCGGCTTCCATGGCGCGCACCACATTGGGGGAGTTGCCGCTGGTGGAGATCGCCACCAGCACGTCGCCGGCCTGGCCGAAGGCGTTGACCTGGCGTTCGAAGATTTCGTCGAAACCGTAGTCGTTGCCGACGGCGGTGAGGATGGAGGTGTCGGTATTGAGCGCGATGCCGGCCAGTGGCAGGCGCTCGCGCTCGAAGCGGCCCACCAGTTCGGCGATAAAGTGTTGCGCGTCGGCGGCCGAGCCGCCATTGCCGCAAGCCAGAATCTTGCCGTTGTTCGCCAGGGCGCCGAACAGCACGTCCACCGCGATCGCCAGCGGTTCGGCCAGCACGTTCATGCTTTGTTCGTACGCAGCCATGGCGTCGCGAAAGTGCGACGTCATACGAGAGGTCATGTCCATGGCCGCGATTATCTCACGCGGCAGTAACCCTGTTCTGTCCAGGCGTAACGGGCCGGGGGCAGGCCGTTACCGGCGCAGCGGAACTCAGGCCAGCCAGAACGCCGCGCGCAGCCACTGGGGATGTCCGGCCTCGAAGACGACCGCGTCGAAGCGGGCGGCCGGCGGCCTTCCCTGCCAGTGGCGCCGGGCAAGTTCGGGCAGCCAATGGGCCGCGGCGCGCGCCAGGCGGGCCTGTTTTTCGGGGCCGATGCTGGCCGCGGCGCCGCCATAGCGGCTGCGGCCGCGCGCGCGCACCTCGACGAACACCAGGGTGTCGCCGTCGCGCATGGCCAGGTCGATCTCGCCGGCCCGGGTTTGCAGGTTGCGCGCCAGCAGCGCCAGGCCCTGCGCCCGCAGCAGGCGCAGGGCGGCCGCTTCGTGGAGGTCGCCGCTGCGTTGGGCGGGCGAGCGCCGCGGGGGCGGGCGTTCCGCCGGCGGAGAACGCCCCGCGCGGCGGCGGCGCTTGCCGGCGCGGCGGCGGGCGGCAAGCGCCAGTTCGCAGGCCAGGCGCAAGGTCTCATCCGTCATGGGGCTCCGGGGGCGGCGGGCACAGGCGGCTACACTGACATGGTTTTCCGTGTCAGTAGGCTGCAATGAATCAAAATGTCCCTCCCTCGCCGGCCCCGGATGCCTGGTCCCGCGTTGCCGAACGCGTGGCGGAGCAGCATTGGCCCGCCTCGACGCTGTACGTCGTGGCCACGCCGATCGGCAACCTGGGCGACCTGGGGCTGCGCGCCTGGCACGCCTTGCAGCGGGCCGACGTGATCGCGGCCGAGGACACGCGGGCGAGCCGCACGCTGCTGGACGCCTGGGGCGTCTCCACGCCGCTCATGGCCGCCCATCGCCACAACGAGGCGGCCGCCGCCCGGGCCATCTGTGCGCGCCTGGAACAGGGCCAGCGCGTGGCCCTGGTGTCCGACGCGGGCGCGCCCGCCGTCAGCGATCCGGGCGCGCGCGTCGTGCGCGCCGTGCGCGAAGCCGGCTTCAAAGTGATGCCGGTGCCCGGGCCCAGCGCCGTGATCGCGGCGCTGATGGGCAGCGGCGTCACCACCGACGAAAATCCGGCCTATGCGTTCGCGGGTTTCGCGCCGCCCAAGGCCGCGGCGCGCCAGCGCTGGCTGCGCACCTGGTGCGCCTTGCCCGCGCCGGTGGTGATGTTCGAATCGCCGCACCGGCTCGCGGCCACCCTGGCCGATCTGCTGGAAGTCTGCGGACCGGACCGCAAGCTGACCGTGGCGCGCGAACTGACCAAGCGTTTCGAGGAAATCGCCACCTTCCCGATGGGCGAGGGCGCGGCCTGGCTGGCGGCCGACGCCCATCGCGAGCAGGGCGAGTTCGTGCTGATCGCGCATGCGCGGGAGGACGAGCCGGCGGACGATGACGCCGACCCGCGCACCGACGCGCTGCTGGACGCCTTGCTGGAGTCGCTATCGCTGCGCGACGCCGCCCGCGTCGCGGCCAAGGTCTCGGGCCTGCCGCGGGACGTCCTGTACAACCGGGCGCTGGCCCGCAAGAAATCGTCGGAATAAGCCATGACGTACGCAACGGTCGTTTCCAACAAGCCCGCCGATCCCAACGAACGGCTCACCTACCGCGACATGCCCACGCCGCTGGGGGACATGCGCCTGGTCGCCAGCCCCAAGGGCCTGCGCGGCGCCTGGTTCAACGACCAGGCCCTGCTGCCGTCGCCGGAAAACTGGACGCTTTCGGAATCCGATCCCGTCCTGGAGCAGGCGCGCCGAGAACTGGACGAATGGTTCGCCGGGCAGCGCCGCACGTTCGATGTGCCGCTGGATCCCGTCGGCACGGCTTTCCAGCACCAGGTCTGGCATGCCTTGTGCGACCTGGGATTCGGGGTGCTGGCCAGCTACGGGGAATTGGCCCGCACGGTGGGCCGGCCCAAGGGCGCCCAGGCGGTGGGCGGGGCGGTCGGGCGCAATCCGATCAGCATCATCATTCCGTGCCACCGGGTGATCGGAGCCGACACCTCGCTGACGGGTTTCGGCGGCGGCTTGCCGCGCAAGCAGGCGCTGCTGGCGCACGAGGGCAATCTCTACCGGAGCCGCAACCCTCGCGCGCGGCGCGTCTGCGACGGGCAGGCCGAGCTGCCCTGGTAGCCGCGGAATTCCTTACTGGGCGGCGATGCTGGGCAGGATGCCGATGCGCTCCGATACCAGCGGCACCGCGTTCAACGCGCTTTGCCGGTCGGGGTAGGGCCCGATCCTGACGCGGTACAGGTTGTTCGACTGTTCCATCGATGCGGGCGGCGTACCGTCCGCGCCCAACTGGGTGTTGATCCGGCTGACCAGCGATTGCGCATTGGCCGGCTGGCTGAACGCGCCCACCTGCAGATAGATATTGCCCAGGCCGCCCGCCGCCGCCTGGCGCACCGGCGCCGAACCGGGCGCGGGCGCCGGCAGGAGTTCGGCCGTGAGCGCGGCGGGCAGGGCGGCCACCGGAGCGGCCTCGGGCGCGGAACCGACGGCCGACGCGGGCGCCGGCGGGGCCGCGGCCGGCGTGCCTTGCGAGGCCAGGCGCCGGATCTCGTCCGGCGGGATGGCTTCCACGATCACCTGGCCGCTGCCCGGCCCGACGATGCCGAGCTTGTACGCCGCGGCATAGGACAGGTCCATGATGCGGTCGCTGTGGAAGGGGCCGCGGTCGTTCACCCTAACCACGACGGTCTTGCCGTTGACCAGGCTGGTGACGCGGGCGTAGCTGGGCAGCGGAAGCGTCGTGTGGGCGGCCGTCATGGCGTACATGTCGTAGGACTCGCCGATGGACGTGGAGTTGCCGTGGAATTTCTTGCCGTACCAGGAGGCGATGCCGCGCTTTTTGTACGGCTGGCCGCTGGTGTCGGGCACGTAGCGCTGCCCGAACACGACATAGGGGCGGTTCGCGCCGCTGGCGTACGGTTCTATCCTGGGCACCGCGTCGGGCACCTGGTCCAGGTTGGCGGGCGGATTCGCGTCCGGCCCGTCGTCCTTGTAGTAGCCCCCCTTCTTGCGCCCGCCGGTGGAAGAACAGCCGGCCACGGCAATGGCCAGCGACAGCATCAGGGCAAGGTAGAGCGGGCGGGACAGGGTCATGCGGATTCGTCGGGCAGTTGGGTGCGGTGGCGCACCAGCAGCGGATCGTGGTCGGCGAAGCGCAGCGCGAGCTGCTCGACCACATAGACCGAGCGGTGCTGGCCGCCGGTGCAGCCGATGGCGACGGTCAGGTAGTTGCGGGTGTCTTGCGTGTAGCGCGGCAGCCAGCGGTTCAGGAAGCCGGCGATGTCGTCGATCATCAACCCCACCTGCTCGAAGCCGGCCAGCCAGGTGGCCACGGGCTCGTCGCGCCCGGTCAGGGGCCGCAGGTTGCGGTCGTAGTAGGGGTTGGGCAGGCAGCGCACGTCGAACACCAGGTCGGCGTCGCGGGGCACGCCGCGCTTGTAGGCGAAGGATTCGAAGGTCAGCACCAGCGGCGCGCGATCAGCCTGGATCAGGTCGCGGATCCAGGCGCGCAACTGCCCCGGCGTCAGGTCCGAAGTGTCGATGACGTGCTCCTGCTCGCGCAGCGGCGCCAGCAGTTCGCGCTCCAGCGCGATGCAGTCGGTCAGCGACGGCGCGGTGCCGCCGCGTTGCAGGCGGTCGGTCAGGGGATGGCGGCGGCGCGATTCGGAGTAGCGCTGCACCAGCGTCGCCGTGCTGGCGTCCAGGAAGACCACGCGCAGGCTCGTGCCCATGGCGCGCAGCGCGGTCACCACGTCCGGCAGTTCGGCCAGTTCGCCGGGCGAGCGCACGTCGATGGCGACGGCCACCCGCTCCAGGCCTTCGTCCCGGGCGTTGGCGATGAATTCGGTCAGGAACCGCACGGGCAGGTTGTCGACACAGGTGTAGCTGGCGTCCTCGAGCATGCGCAGGGCGACGGATTTGCCGGAGCCGGAGATGCCGGTGACTAGGACGACTTTCAACATGGACATGATTGTGGCACGCTTTTCCAGGACGATGCCGGCGGGTTGGCATCTGATATGGCCGTAAATTCGGAATCTGCGCCTGTACCATCCGGGCTGCCCTGGCGTAAGCTTGGCCCCGGGTACTCGATAGACTCACTCACATACGCGCCCCGCCGTCATGCGTTTCGGGGGATCGGAATTCGACCTAGATGTTAGCCTTCATTTCCTTTCGTAGTGTTTCACTGCCGCGGTTTTGGGCAATTCCCGTTCTCGCGGCCGCTGTCGCGGTGGTTTTTTGGGCAAGGCCCGCGCAGGCCCAGGAGGCCTCCCCGCCTTTGCGTCCGGACACCATGGACGCCCGCGTGGCGGCCTGTACGGCCTGCCATGGCGCGCAGGGCCGGGCGGGCGCCGATGGCTACTATCCGCGCCTGGCCGGCAAGCCCCAGGAATACCTCTATCACCAGTTGCTCAATTTCCGCGACGACCGGCGGCAGTACCGGCCGATGACCCATCTGCTGACCGGCCTGCCGGACGACTACCTGCGCGAAATGGCGGCGTACTTCTCCGAACAGCATGTGCCGTATCCGCCGCCGGCGCGTCCCGACGTGTCCGCGGCCACGCTGGAGGCCGGCCGCAAGCTGGCGCTGGACGGCGACGCGGCGCGCGGCCTGCCCGCCTGTGCGTCCTGTCACGGCGCCGCCCTGGGCGGCGTGCTGCCCGCCATTCCCGGCCTGCTGGGGCTGCCGCGCGACTACATCGGTTCGCAGATCGGCGGCTGGAAGAACGGCCTGCGCCGCGCCGCCGAACCCGACTGCATGGGCGACATCGCCAACAAGCTCAGCCCCGCCGACATCGGCGCGCTGGCCGCGTGGCTGTCGTCGCGGCCCGTCGTCGAACCTTATGCTCCCGAAGCCGCGGGGGCGCTGCGCCTGCCCGCGGAATGCGGCAGCCAGGCGCAACGGTAGGCGGACCGGCAGATGACACTCATGAAGAAAGTCCTGTTGATCCTGTTGCTGGCGGCGGCCGCGGCAACGGGCGGCCTTTACTGGATGGGCACGCGCGACGACGCCAGCACGGGTCCGGCCGCCGTGGCGGCCGACGCCTCGGCCCTGGTCGAGCGCGGGCGCTATCTTGCGCGGGCGGGCAATTGCATGGCCTGCCACACGAGCCGAGGCGGCAAGGCGCTGGCCGGCGGCACGCCCATCCCCACGCCATTCGGCACGGTGTACGGCCCGAACATCACGCCCGACGAAAAAACCGGCATCGGATCGTGGACGGCCGACGATTTCTGGCAGGCGCTGCACAACGGCAAGTCGCGCGACGGCACGCTGCTTTACCCCGCGTTCCCTTACACGGAATACACGCGCATCACCCGCGCCGATTCGGATGCCCTGTACGCCTATCTGCGCAGCGTGCCGGCCGTCGACCAGCCCAGCCGGCCGCCCGAACTCGAATTCCCCTACGACCGCCGCGCCCTGCTGGCCGCCTGGCGGGCGCTGTACTTCAAGCCGGGTGTCCAGGACGACGACGCGGGGCAATCGGTGCAATGGAACCGCGGCCGCTACCTGGTCGAGGGCCTGGGGCATTGCGCCGCCTGCCACACGCCGCGCAACGGCCTGGGCGCGTTGCGCTCGGAGCAATCCCTGGCGGGCGGCGTGATTCCGGTGCTGGGCTGGTACGCGCCGCCGCTCACCAACGATATGCAGACCGGCCTGGGGCGCTGGTCGGCGGAAGATATCGCGGCCTTGCTCAAGACGGGCATCTCCAGGCATTCCAGCGTCAGCGGCCCGATGGCCGAAGTGGTGCTGGGCAGCACGCAGCACCTGAGCGACGACGACGCGCTGGCCATCGGGGTCTACCTGAAGTCGCTGCCGGCCGCGCCCGCCACGGCGGATCCGCCCAAGGCGCCCGTGTCGCCGGCCGCGATGGAACTGGGCGGCAAGATCTACACCCAGCAATGCGCGCAATGCCACCAGCCGGCAGGCGAGGGCAGCGGCACGGCCTGGCCCGCGCTGGCCGGCAATCCCACCGTGACGGCGCCGTCGCCCGTGAACGCCATCCGGATGGTGCTCGACGGCGGCTACGCGCCCGCCACGGCGGCGAACCCGCGGCCCCATGGCATGCCGCCGTTCGGGCAACTGCTCAACGACGGCGATATCGCCATGCTGGTGTCCTACATCCGCAATAGCTGGGGCAACGAGGCCGGCGGCGTGACGCCGCTGGAGGTCAAGCGGGCGCGCGCGGCATCGACGAGGAACTAGCGCAGGCCCGCGTGCCGGCGCTGGCGCGCCGCGCGTCCACCCACTGCCGCTTGAAGGTCTGGCGCGCCGCGCAGGCGTCGCGCACCGAAGGCAGCTCGTCGCCCGCGCGGCACGCGGGGCGGCATGCGTTTACTTGCTGCTTTGCAGGATCGCCATCGCCTGGCGCTCCATGAATTCGCCCAGCGTATCGATGCCGCGCAGCTTCAGGATGGTATTGCGCACGGCGGCCTCGACCAGCACCGCCAGGTTGCGGCCCGCGGCGACCTGCAGCATGACCTTGCGCACGGGCAGGCCCAGCATGTCCTGCGTGATGTCCTGCAGCGGCAGCCGCTCGAACTTGTCCTGCGCGGTGGCGCGCACCAAGTGCACGATGAGCTTGAGCCGCATCTTCCGGCGCACGGAGGTTTCGCCGAAGATGGTGCGGATGTCGAGCAGGCCCAGGCCGCGCACTTCCAGCAGGTTCTGCAGCAATTGCGGACAATGGCCTTCGATCATGTTGGGGGCGGTGCGCGAGAACTCCACGGCGTCGTCGGCCACCAGGCCGTGGCCGCGCGAGATCAGCTCCAGCGCCAGTTCGCTTTTGCCCAGGCCGGATTCGCCGGTGATCAGCACCCCCAGGCCCAGCACGTCCAGGAACACGCCGTGCACCGTGGTCGTGGGCGCGAGCTTCTTGCCCAGGTAGATGCGCAGCAGGTCGATCAGCTGCGCGGCCGCCACGGGCGTGGACAGCAGCGGCACCTGGTGCTGTTCGCATTGGTCGATCAGGTCCTGGGGCGGCGTCAGGCCGTCGGCCAGCAGGATCGCGGGCACGCCGCCGATCAGCAGCTCGTCCATGTGGTGCATGCGGCGGCGCAGGTCGAAGCGGGTGTAGTACGCCAGCTCTTCCTGCCCGAACACCTGGATGCGGGAGGGGTGGATCAGGTTCAAGTGGCCGACGAGGTCGGCGGCCGACATGCCGTCGTCGGGGATCGCGCGGTCCGCGGCGCCCTGGCCCGAAATCCAGTTAAAGGGGATTTTGTCGGCGTTGTCGTCGACGAGTTCCTGCACCGTGAGCATGGCAGCGTGTCCGCGAGGAGATCAGAGTTGGCCGGTCGTGAGCATCTTGTGGACGATGGCCGGATCGGCTTCCGTGGCCAGGGCCTCGCGCAATGCCTTGTTGGACATGAGCTGGGCCAGTTCGGCCAGGATGTCCAGGTGCTGTTGCGTGGCCGCTTCCGGCACCAGCAGGCAGAGCAGCATCGAGACCGGCTGCCCGTCGGGCGCATCGAACGAGATGGGCTGGGCGAGGCGGATGAAGGCCGCCAGCGCCTGCTCCAGCCCCTTCACGCGGCCGTGCGGAACGGCCACGCCCTGTCCCAAGGCGGTGGAGCCCAGGCGTTCCCTGGCAAACAGGCTGTCGAAGACGAGCGCCCGTGCCAAGCCGTGGTTGTTTTCAAAGAGAAGGCCGGCCTGTTCGAACGCACGTTTCTTGCTCGTTGCGAGCATATCGAGCACGACGTTGCCGGCGGGTAGGATGCGCGACAAATGATTCATCGGATCATTATATGGGTATATGACGCAGTGCAATAATCGGCCTCTGCGGCGCGCCCTCTGCGTGGGGCGCACCGTGGGGCGGCAAGAGCGACAGCATAGACCGATAGCGGCGGATTGTGGGCATTCTGGCGCCACGCGCGGGCTCGCGGTTCGGGAAAAGTGGGAAATCCGGGAAAAACAGGATCGCCGGCGGGGCCGGGAATGGGGGACGGAGGGAGAGGGGGGAAGTTTGCCGATGCCCCGGCTGGACTCGTGGTCTAGCGGGACACCGGGACTCAGTCAGGATTCTGGAATCGCTGTTTGATCAGTCTCGCAGGCGAGCGATCGTGAGGCGCGTTACTGCTGGGTTGGCGAAAGATTCGCCGCTTGCCGCTTCACGGACTCCGCTGTGTGACTTCGTACCTTGTCCTTGTGTTTGATGACCTGACGGTCGACCTTGTCAGCAAGAAGATCTATGGCTGCATAGAGATTTTCATCGGTAGCTTCACAATGAATGTCCTTACCGCTGAGACGCATGGTGATTTCGGCTCTATGCCGCAGGGGCTCTACCGAGAGCATGACCTGGGTATCGATGACGTGATCGAAATGCCGCAGCACTCGCGCCAGTTTGTTCATGACATATTCCCGGATGGCCGGGGTGACGTCGAGGTGACGACCGCAGATGCTCAGGTTCATAGTGTGCTCTCCTTCTAAAAGAGGAAAAAAATTGCGCAAAGAGCGCGGCTGATTCGTTAGGCGTTCTCCTTCGTCGAGAGGGTTCGTTTAGTACTAGTGTATAGACTCGGGCCGATAAAACAAGCTGACCTAGCGCAAGAACATGGCATTTTTATGGCTGAGTCCCCAGGGGGTAGCGGCGCTGCCCGCAGGGGCTCTAGGGGTCTTCCCGGAGCCGCGGTTACATGCGGAAGTGCTCTCCCAGGTAGACGCGGCGCACCGCGGGGTCGCCCACGATTTCATCGGGATGGCCGTCCGTCAGCACCTTGCCTTCGCTGATGATGTAGGCGCGGTCGCAGATGCCCAGCGTTTCGCGCACGTTGTGGTCGGTGATCAGCACGCCGATGCCGCGTCCTTTCAGGAAACGCACGATGCGCTGGATCTCGATCACGGCGATGGGGTCCACGCCGGCGAAGGGTTCGTCCAGGAGGATGAAGCGCGGGCTGGTGGCCAGGGCGCGCGCGATTTCGACGCGGCGGCGCTCGCCGCCCGACAGCGAAATCGCCGCATTGCTGCGGATATGGCCGATCTGGAGCTCTTCGAGCAAGGACTCCATCTGTTCGTTGATCTTGGCCGCCGACAGCGCCCGTCCATCCGGCCCCGTTTGCAGTTCCAGCACCGCGCGGATGTTCTGCTCCACGGTCAGGCGGCGGAACACGGAGGCGTCCTGCGGCAGGTACGACAGGCCCATGCGCGCGCGCTTGTGGATGGGCATCGCGGTGATGGGAGCGCCGTCGATCTCGATGCGGCCGGCGTCCGCGGGGACCAGGCCGACGATCATGTAGAAGCTGGTGGTCTTGCCGGCGCCGTTGGGGCCGAGCAGGCCGACGACTTCGCCGCTGACCACGGAGAGGGACACGTCCTGCACCACGGTGCGGCCGTTATAGGTCTTGCGCAAGCCGGTTGCGCGCAGGCTGCCCTGCTTGACGCCCGAAGGGGCGGAGGTCACGGGAGTCTGCACTGAGGGTTGGTTCATCGTGGCTGCGAGTGGTGTTGCATGGGAGGCGTTTCAACGCCCTTTCTTGGCTGTTTGCTGCTTGCGGCATTCCGCGATGGCTGCGTCCGACTTGGCGCGCGGCTCGGCCATCGAGCGGACCCGGCCGCCGGCCGCGGACGAATTGGGTCCGCCCTGGGCCTCGTAGGTGCCGGTTTTCTCGTGGTAGCGTACCCGTTCGCCGCGAATGGTGTCTAACGGTTTCCCACAGACGTAGCGGACCACGACGGCCTGGCCGATGAGGTCGAAGGTGCTCTTCGAGCCGTCGTACTCGGCGCGCAGGCCCTTGCCTTCGATCAGTTCGAAAGTCTCGGGACGTTCCTGGCGGATGGTCACGACCTTGCCCTTGTTGGCCGTGGCGGTGCCGAACTGGTTGCCTTGCGCGTCCTCGTTCATCTGCAGCGTGTCCGACGTCAGCGTCATGAGGCCGCGCGTCAGGTTGACGTTGCCCGTGAAGACGCTTTGCTTCTTCACGTCGTCGTAGTGCAGCGTATCCGACAGGATCAGCGTGCTGGGCTCTTCGGCCGGCGCCGGATCCGCGGCGTGGGCCGGCGCCAGCGCCGAGGCCGCCAGCAGGACGGCGCCGATCAGGCGGGTCGTCGGGGCAAGGAGAATCCGGAGGTCGGTCATGGTTTCTTCTGGTCAGTGTTGTTGGCGGGAATTTCGGTCCGGCGTTGCTGCTTGCCTTCGGAACCGGCAATTTCCACGTCGGTCGATGCCGAAACCTGCAGTTGGCGCGTCTTGTTGTTGTAATGCATGCCCTTGCCGTTCATGCGCGAACGGCCCTTGAGGACCTCCGCGGGCAGGTCGGTGTAGACCACGTCCTCGTCGGGCAGGATGATCAACTGCTGGCTGCGCACGTCCAGCATGTCGTTGTTGGCGTCCGGCTGGCGGTGGACGTGCGCGTCGCCGTTCATCACGATGCGCTTGCCGCCTTGCTCCATCACGGCCGTCTTCGCGACGGCCACGGTGATGGGGTTGGTCTCGCGCTGGCCTACCGCGCGGGGGGCGGTGACGTGATAGGAGTCGTCGTCGGGGAAGTGCTCGGCGTACTGCCCTTCCAGCCGGTTGATGGGCTTGCCGCTGGGATCGGTGCGCAGCATGACGAAGTCGCGGGACCACGCGTCCATCTCGTGGGTGATGCGGCGCGGCGGGTCCACCTGGATGGCCCGCTGCGCGTAGTCGGCCGCCCACCATGAACTGGTGACCAGCACCAGCAGCAGGAACAGCGCGATCAGGGAGGGAAAGCGTTCTTTCATCGGGTTCGCCGCAAGGGCGTGTCGGTTGTCGCGGCGGTCATTGGATCGCACCCGGGCCCAGCAGGCCCGGGGCCGCCAGGAAGGCGCCGAGGCGCCCCTGGGCCGCCAGCAGCAGGTCGCAGCATTCGCGCACCGCGCCGCTGCCGCCGGGCTGCGTGGACACCCAGTGGGCGGCCTGGCTGACATAGCCCGGGGCGTTCGGCACGCTGGCGGCGAAGCCCGCGCGCTGCATGGCCGGCAGGTCGATGATGTCATCGCCCATATAGCCGGTCTGATTCAGTTGGACACCGGAACGCTGCGCAAGTTCGGTCAGGGCGCCGCCCTTGTCGCGCACGCCCTGGATGACCTCGGCAATGCCCAGCTCGGCGGCGCGGCGCGCCACGATGGGGCCCGACCGGCCGGTGATCAGCGCGACCGTCAGGCCGCCTTCCATCAGCAGGCGCAGCCCATGGCCGTCCAGCGCATTGAAGCGTTTTTGCAGTTCGCCGCCTTCGCCGTAGTAGAGGCTGCCGTCGGTCAGCACGCCGTCGACGTCGAACACCATGAGCCGCACGGTGGCGGCGCGTTCGCGCACGGAGGCGGGGATGCGGGCGAGGACCAGCGCTTCGGCCGGGTGAGTCACGGAAGCAGGAAGAGTCATAGTCATACCACTTTAGCGGCCATCAGATCATGCATGTGCAGGGCGCCCAGCAGTGCGCCGTCGTTGTCCAGCACCAGCATGTGGTTGAGCCGTTGTTCGTCCATTTGCTGGGCGGCTTCGACCGCCAGCGCGTCGGGGTTGATGCTGCGCGGCGAGCGCGTCATGCCGGACTCCACGGTCAGGCTGCGGATGTCGCCGTGCCGGGCGATCAGCCGGCGCAAGTCGCCGTCGGTGAAGATGCCCAGGGGGCGGTGCTGGGCGTCGGTCACGACGGTCATGCCCATGCCCTTGGCGGACATGACCTCCAGCGCCTGCGACACCGGGGTGCCGGCCATCACGATAGGCAGAGCGTTGCCCTCGCGCATCACGTCGCGCACGTGGGTCAGCAGGCGGCGGCCCAGCGCGCCGCCCGGGTGCGAGCGGGCGAAATCCTGCGGGCCGAACCCTCGGGCTTCCAGGCAGGCGACGGCCAGCGCGTCGCCCAGGGCCAGCGCGGCGGTGGTGCTGGCCGTGGGCGCCAGGTTCAGCGGACACGCTTCCTGGGCCACGCTGGCGTCCAGGTGCACGTCGGCCAGCTCGGCCAGTTCGGACAGCGGGTTGCCCGTGATGGCGACGACCCTCGCGCCCATGCGGCGGGCGACCGGGATGACGGTCAGCAATTCCTGGCCGGTGCCCGAATAGGAAATGGCGATGATCACGTCGTCGCGGGTGATCATGCCCAGGTCGCCATGCACGGCTTCGGCCGCGTGCAGGAAGAAGGCCGGGGTGCCGGTGGAGGCCAGCGTCGCCGCGATCTTGCGCGCGATGTGGCCGGTCTTGCCGATTCCGCTCACGACGACGCGGCCGCGGCAGGCCAGCAGCATGGCGACGGCATGCGTAAAACTGTCGTCCAGCCTGGCGGAGAGGTCCAGCAGCCCCTGGCTTTCGATTTGCAGCGTTCTGCGCGCAGATGCCAGCGCGGTCTCGGACGTTGTTGTGGGATGGTCAGTCATGGACGGATTTTAATATCAGTATGCGGGTTTGCCCCGGGCAGGGGGGTATGGCATCCTGGCGGCTCTTTTCAACGGATTTCAACTTTTCCTTCCAGGTTCGTCCCATGTCCAGCATTCCCAGCCCCGTTCTTGGCACGCCCTTGTCTCCCCTGGCCACCCGAGTCATGCTGCTTGGTTCGGGCGAACTGGGCAAAGAGGTCATCATCGCCCTGCAGCGGCTGGGCGTGGAAGTCATTGCGGTGGATCGGTACGCCGACGCCCCGGGCCACCAGGTGGCGCACCGGGCGCATGTGGTCTCGATGACGGACGCGGAGGCCTTGCGCAAGCTCATCGAGCAGGAACGTCCGCACGTTATTGTCCCCGAAATCGAAGCCATTGCCACCAATTTGCTGGTCGAGCTGGAAGCGGCCGGCGTGGCGCGGGTGACGCCCACGGCCCGCGCCGCCCAACTGACCATGAACCGCGAGGGCATCCGGCGCCTGGCGGCCGAAACCCTGGGCCTGCCCACGTCGCCCTACCGCTTCGTGGATACCGAAGAGGCGCTGCGCGAGGCCATCGACGGCGGCATCGGCTACCCCTGCGTCATCAAGCCCGTCATGTCCTCCTCGGGTAAGGGGCAATCCCTGATCAAGGACGCCGACGACGTCGCCTCCGCCTGGCGCTACGCCCAGGAAGGCGGCCGGGTGGGCGGCGGCCGCGCCATCGTCGAGGGCTTCATCCGCTTCGACTACGAAATCACCCTGCTCACCGTGCGCGCGCGCGGGGCCGACGGCCAGGTCGAAACCCGCTATTGCGAGCCCATCGGCCACAAGCAGGTCGACGGCGACTACGTCGAAAGCTGGCAGCCGCACCCGATGTCGCCCGCCGCGCTGGAGCGTTCCCGGGAAATCGCGCTGGCCGTCACCTCCAACCTGGGCGGCCTGGGCATCTTCGGCGTGGAACTCTTCGTGGCCGGCGACCAGGTCTGGTTCTCGGAAGTCAGCCCGCGCCCGCACGACACCGGCATGGTCACCATGATCACCCAGTGCCAGAACGAGTTCGAGCTGCATGCCCGCGCCTTGCTGGGGCTGCCGGTGGACACCGGCCTGCGCCAGCCCGGCGCCAGCAGCGTCATCTATGGCGGCGTCGACGCCGCCGCGGTCTCGTTCCACAACGTGGCCGAGGCGCTGGCCGAGCCCGGCACCGACATCCGCCTCTTCGGCAAGCCCGAATCCTTCGTCAAGCGCCGCATGGGCGTGGGCCTGGCCGTGGCCGAGGACGTCGCGGCCGCGCGCGCCAAGGCCAAGCGCGTTTCCGCCGCCGTGTCCGTCAAGGCCGGCTGACCCCGCTTTTCCCCGCTTATTCCCGCAGGCCAGCCACGGCCACCCGCCTTCCGGCGGGTGGCCGTGTGCATTCGTCCGCCGTTCCTGCGCTTGCGGCTTGCGGCCTTGCCCCTGCCGCCAGCGTGGTTTGCGCTTTCTCATGGTTTGTTCGATAATTTCAGAAATTTCTGAAAACGGTGTAACTGTATTTATCATGCACCGCGATACCTACCCGGCTGGCGCTGCCCGATCATGGCTCTTACCCCCCAAAATGAACGCTTCATCCTCCATTTCGGCGAAATGGGCAGCCGCTGGGGCGTGAACCGCACGGTCGGCCAGATCTACGCCCTGCTGTTCCTGTCGCCCAAGCCCCTGAACGCCGACGACATCGCCGAGACGCTGGGCTTCTCGCGCTCCAATGTCAGCCTCGGCCTGAAAGAGCTGCAGTCCTGGCGCCTGGTCAAGCTCATCCACCAGGTCGGCGACCGCCGCGACTACTTCGAAACGCCCAAGGACGTCTGGGAAATCTTCCGCATCCTGATGGAAGAGAAGCGCAAGCGCGAAATCGATCCCACGCTCTCGCTGCTGCGGGACACCTTGCTGGAACCCCCGGCAGGAGCCGATGAGGCGTACGCGCAACAGCGCATGAACGAAATGCTGGAGCTCATCGAACTGTCCACCGGCTGGTTCGATGAGGTTCAACGACTGCCGCCCGAGACCTTGCAGAACCTGATGAAACTCGGTTCCAAGGTGCAGAAGGTGCTGGGTTTCGCCGGCAAATTGCGGGGCAAGGCCTGACTTTGATCCGCTTCGATTTTTCAGGAAACCTCTATGAAGTTGTATCCAACGCTCGTAACATGGCGCCAGAGACGGCCTGGGAACCATGCCGGTTGCCGCGGCATCTCGATTGCCTGGGAGCGCCCCCATGATTGATCTCGACGTCGTCAACCTGTCGCGATTTCAGTTTGCCGCGACCGCGCTATATCACTTCCTCTTCGTCCCCCTCACGCTCGGCCTGTCGTTCATCCTGGCCATCATGGAGAGCGTGTATGTCATGACCGGCCGCGCCATCTGGAAAAAGATGACGATGTTCTGGGGCACGCTCTTCGGCATCAACTTCGCGCTCGGCGTGGCCACCGGCGTCGTGATGGAATTCCAGTTCGGCATGAACTGGTCGTACTACAGCCACTACGTGGGCGACATCTTCGGCGCGCCGCTGGCGCTCGAGGGGCTGATGGCCTTCTTCCTGGAAGCCACCTTCGTCGGCCTGTTCTTCTTCGGCTGGAACCGCATGTCCAAGGTCAGCCACCTGGTGGTGACCTGGCTGGTGGCGTTCGGCACCAACTTCTCGGCGCTGTGGATCCTGATCGCCAACGGCTGGATGCAGAACCCGGTGGGCTCGATCTTCAATCCCGACACCATGCGCATGGAGATGACCGACTTCGCGGCGGTGATCTTCAACCCCGTGGCCCAGGCCAAGTTCGTGCACACGGTCAGCGCGGGATACGTGGCCGGCGCCATGTTCGTCATGTCGATCAGCGCCTGGTACCTGCTGAAGGGCCGCCACGTCGACCTGGCCAAGCGTTCGATGGCGGTGGCGGCCAGCTTCGGCCTGGCCTCGGCGCTGTCCGTCGTGGTGCTGGGCGACGAAAGCGGCTACCTCACCACCGAACACCAGAAGATGAAGATCGCGGCCATGGAGTCCATGTGGCACACCGAGCCGGCGCCCGCGTCCTTCAACCTGATCGCCATCCCCAACCAGGCAGAGCGCAAGAACGACTTCGCGATCGAGATTCCCTACGTCATGGGCATCATCGGCACGCGTTCGCTGACCACGCCGCTGCTGGGCATCGACGACCTGATCCTGCGCGCCGAGAACCGCATCCGCGACGGCATGGTGGCGTACGACGCCCTGCAGAAGATCCGCGCCAATCCCAAGGACGTGGATGCGCGCATGGTCTTCGACCGGACCTGGCCCGACCTGGGCTACGCGCTGCTGGTGAAGCGCTACCAGCCCGACATGAGCAAGGTCACCGAGGCCGACATCAAGAAGGCGGCGGTGGACACCGTGCCCAACGTGGCGCCGCTGTTCTGGGCCTTCCGCATCATGGTGGCGGTGGGCATGTACCTGATCCTGTTCTTCGGCGTGGCGTTCTGGCTGGCCTCGCGCGGGCGGCTGGACAGCCGGCGCGGCCTGCTCAAGGTGGCGCTGTGGAGCCTGCCCCTGCCGTGGGTGGCCATCGAAAGCGGCTGGTTCGTGGCTGAATACGGCCGCCAGCCTTGGGTGATCGAAGGCGTGCTGCCGACCTACTACGCGGCTTCCGGCCTGACCATCATGGACCTGGCCATCAGCCTGTCGATCTTCCTGGTGCTGTACACGGTGCTGCTGATCATCGGCGTGAAGGTCATGCTGCACGCCGTGAAGGCCGGCCCGAAATCCGACGGACCGGCGCCTGGCGGCGCCGCCGCCGATCCCGTTCGCGCCGCCGTGAACGCCTGAGGAGGAGACAGCGATGGATACTCTCATTCCTTTCGACTACGGCACGCTGCGCGTGGTCTGGTGGGTGCTGCTGGGCGCGCTGCTCATCGGCTTCGCCGTCATGGACGGCTTCGACCTGGGCGTGGCTGCGCTGCTGCCGCTGGTCGCCAAGACCGACGTGGAGCGCCGCGTGGTGATCAATGTGGTGGGTCCGGTCTGGGAAGGCAACCAGGTGTGGCTCATCACGGCGGGCGGCGCCATCTTCGCCGCCTGGCCGCTGCTGTACGCGGCGTCGTTCTCCGGGTTCTACCTGGCGATGATGCTGGTCCTGATCGCGCTGATCCTGCGGCCCGTGGGCTTCAAGTACCGCAGCAAGATGGAAGGCACGCGCTGGCGCAGCCGCTGGGACGCGGTGCTCTGTTTTTCGGGCGTGGTGGCCTCGCTGGTGTTCGGCGTGGCCATGGGCAACATCATCCTCGGCGTTCCGTTCACCTTCGACGCGGTGACGCTGCGCCCGGTCTACGAAGGGCATTTCTACCAGCTCTTCATGCCGTTCGCCCTGCTGGCCGGCGTGCTGAGCGTGGTGATGCTGGCCATGCACGGCGCGGTGCTGCTGGCGTGGCGCACCGAGGGCGCGGTGTCCGCGCGCGCGCGCAACTGGGGCCGGCTGTGCGCCTTGCTGACCGCGGCGCTGTTCGTCGCGGGCGGCTTCTGGGTGGCGGGCGGCGTCGGCGGCCATGTCATCACCAGCGCGGTGGACATGGGCGGCCCGTCCGATCCCATGCTCAAGACGGTGGCGGTGCAGAACGGCGCCTGGATGGCCAACTACGCGAAGTGGCCGCTGATGTGGATCGCGCCCGCGCTGGGCGTGGGCGGCGCCCTGCTGGCGGCATTGCTGCTGACCGTACGCGCCAACGTGCTGTCCTTCCTGGCATCCTCGGTGTCCATCGCCGGCGTGATCCTGACCGTGGGCTTTGCGCTCTTCCCGTTCGTCATGCCCTCGTCGTCGAATCCCCAGGCCGGCCTGACCATCTGGGACGGCTCGTCCAGCCACATGACGCTGTGGATCATGGTGATCGCGGTCGCTGTCTTCCTGCCCATCGTGACCGTCTACACCGCCTGGGTGTACCGCGTCATGCGCGGCAAGGTCACTGAAGAATCGGTGGGCGGCACGCCCAACTCATACTGACAAGGAGCCGCCACCATGTGGTATTTCTCGTGGATACTCGGCCTGGGCCTGGCGTGTGCGTTCGCCATCCTCAACGCAATGTGGTTCGAGCTGCGCGAAGGGCATACGCATGACCCGCGCGCCAGCCGCAACGACGAGTGAGGGGCGACGCTAGCGCCCTCGAGCACGATCCTTCGGCAGCGCTGGACAAACCGCCGCGCGAACAGTCGCGGTGGTTGATGGCGCTTGCCGGGGCCGCGAGGCTGCCGCTGATCCTGGCCGGCGCCGCGCCCCTGGCTAGCGGCGTCCTGCTGGTGGTGCAGGCCTGGCTGCTGGCCAGCGTGCTGGACGCGGCCATCGTCGGGCAGGCGCCCCGGCATGAACTGGCCGGCGGCATCCTGGGCATTGCCGGGCTCATGCTGCTGCGCGCCTGTATCGGCTGGGCCGGCGAACGCGTCGGCGCCGACGCCTCTGAACGGATCAAGCGCCACGTGCGTCATTCGCTCTTCAGGCGCCTGGTGCAGCGGGGGCCGCACTGGAGCCGGGGCAAGGCCGCGGGCGAGCTGGCCAGCGCGGTCGTGGACCAGGTCGAGGCGCTGGACGGCTTCTTCTCCAAATACCTGCCCGCCATGGCCGCGGCCGCCTTGCTGCCCGTGGCGTTTTCCGTCGTGCTGTTCCCGGTGGACGTGATCGCCGGGCTGGTGCTGTTGATCACCGCGCCGCTGATTCCGCTGTTCATGGCCCTGGTGGGGTGGGGCGCCCAAGGCGCCAGCCGCCGGCACCTGCGCGCCTTCGCCCGCCTCTCCGGCTTTTTTGCCGATCGCCTGCGCGGGCTGTCCACCCTCAAGCTCCATGGCCGGGCCGAGGCGGAGGCCGCGTCCGTCGTGGCGGCCAGCGACGCCCTGCGCCAGCGCACGATGTCGGTGCTGCGCATCGCCTTCCTGTCGTCGGCCGTGCTGGAATTCTTCGCCGCGCTGGGCGTGGCGGGAGTCGCGGTCTACATCGGCCTGACCTACCTGGGATTCCTGGACCTGCGCTGGTCGCCGCTGACCTTGCAGGCGGGCCTGTTCTGCCTGCTGATGGCGCCGGAAGTCTATGCGCCCCTGAGGCAGTTCGCGGCGCATTACCACGACCGCGCCGCCGCGCTGGCGGCGGTCGCGCAGATCGCCGCGCTGTTCGATGGGCTGCCGCAGGACGGCGACGCGCGCGGTGCCGCCGGGGATGCCGCGGCCTGTCCGGCCCCGGCGGGCTCGGGCCAGGGAGCGGCGCTCGCCGTTGCGGGCCTTGAGCTGCTTGCGCCCGGCCGCGGCCAGCCGGTGCTGTCCGGCGCCGGGCTCGCGCTGGCGCCGGGCGAGCACGCGGCGCTGATGGGACCCAGCGGCATCGGAAAGTCCACGCTGATCGAGGCGATCGCGCGCCTGAGGCCGTTCCAGGGAGACATCCGCGTCGACGGCCTGCCCCTGGCCGACTGGAGCGAGCCGGCGCTGCGCGGCCGGGTTGCGCTGATCGGGCAGAAGCCGCAACTGCTGGCGGGCTCCATCGCCGACAACATCCGGCTGGGGCGCCCCGGCGCCACCGATGACGACGTGCGCGAGGCTGCGCGGCGCGCCTGCGTGCTGGAATTCGCGGGGGCGCTGCCGCAAGCGCTGGACACGCCGCTGGGCGGACGCGGCCACGGCCTGTCGGGCGGGCAGGCGCAGCGCGTCGCGCTGGCGCGCCTGTTCCTGCGCGATCCGGGGCTGATCCTGCTGGACGAACCCACGGCGCACCTGGACGAGGCCACGCAGGCGCGGGTGCTGGACGAGATCCTGGAATTCGCCCGGGGCCGGACCCTGCTGCTGGCGACGCACGCGCCCGCGGTGGCGTCGCGCCTGGGCCGGACCTTGCGCGTGGCCGGCGGAAAAGTGGAAGAGGCATGAAGAATCTGTTGTTGCTGCTGCCTTTGTACGCGCGCCGTAAAGGCGGGCTTTTGCTCGCATTGTTCTGTGCGCTGGCCACGGTGGCCGCGGGCGTGGGCCTGCTGGGCGTCTCGGGCTGGTTCCTGACCGGCGCGGCGCTGGCGGGCGCGGGCGCCGCCTTCAACCTGTTCGCGCCGTCCGCCCTGGTGCGCGGGCTGTCGTTCCTGCGCATCGTGTCGCGCTACGCCGACCGGGTCGTCGGGCACGCCGCCACGCTGCGGCTGCTGGCGGACCTGCGCGCCGCGGTGTTCGCGGCGCTGATCCGGCTGACGCCGCGCCAGTTGGCGCGCTACCGCGACGGCGACCTGGTGGCGCGCATGACCGGCGACGTGGACGCGCTGGACACCGTCTTCCTGTTCGTGCTGGCGCCGCTGGCGACCGCGCTGCTGGCGGGGGCCGTGCTGACGGCGGTATTGGGGCATTGGGTGCCCGCCGCCGCGCTGGCGTTCGCGCTGGCGCTGCTGGCGGCTTGCGTGGCGGTGCCGCTGTGGCTGCTGCGCGCTGCGCGCCGGCCGGGCGCGGCCGCCCAGGAAAGCGCGGCGGGGTTGCGCGCCGCGACGCTGGACGCCGTGGACGGCCATGCGGACATGGTGGCGCTGCACGCGCAGGCCCAGACGGAGGAACATTTCGAGCGCCTGTGCGAGGCCAGCGCGGCGGCGCGCCGCAGCCAGGCGCGGGTGGCTGCGCGCGGGCAGTTCTTCCTGCAGGCCGCCGCCGGGGCGGCGGTGCTGGCCTTGCTGTGGTTCGGCCTGGACACGCTCGAAGCGGGGCGGATAAGCGGGCCGGCGCTGGCGGGCCTGCTGCTTGCGGTCATCGGCATTTTCGAGGTGGCGGGCCCGATCATGCGCGGCGCTTCGCGCATGGGGTCCGCGATGTCGGCGGCGGCGCGCATCCGCGAACTGACGCAGGCCGAGCCCGACATGCAGGATCCCGCCTTGCCGCAAGCCTTGCCTGCCAACGGCGTGCTGGAACTGGACCGCGTGCGCTTTGCCTATCCGGCCCGGGCGCGGGGCGCCGGTCCAACGGTGCTGGAGGACCTCAGCCTGCGCGTGGCGCCGGGCGAAAGAGTGGCCATCGTGGGGCCTAGCGGCGCCGGCAAGTCGACCGTGCTTCATCTGCTCTTGCGCCTGGAAGATCCGCAGGCGGGGCAGGTGCGCTTCGGCGGCTGCGACGCGCGGGCCTGTGCGCAGGCCGACTGGCATCGGCGCATCGCGCTGCTGCCGCAGGACGCCCCGGTTTTCCTGGGCACCCTGCGCACCAACCTGCTGATCGGCGACCCCGGGGCGGACGATGCCGCGCTGTGGCGCGCGCTGGACGCCGCGCGACTGGGCGATTTCGTGCGCGGCCTGCCCGAAGGGCTGGACACCTGGGCGGGCGAGACCGGCTCGCAGTTGTCCGCCGGGCAGGCGCGGCGCCTGTGCCTGGCGCGGGCGCTGTTGTCGCCGGCCGCGGTCATCGTGCTGGACGAGCCGACCGCCGGCCTGGACGCCGCCGCCGAGACGGCGTTCTTCCAGGACCTGGAAGCCGCGGTGCGGGGACGCACCGTGGTGCTGGCCACCCATGCGGCCCTGCCTCCCGGGGCGGTGGATCGCTGCTGCGAATTGCGCGCGGGCCGGCTTCATGAACTGTCATCCGCGGCGGCAATCCTGGCTTAAGCGCGGTTGCAAGGTTATAGTTCGCCTTGCTTCAATTCTTCAGGGCCGTCTTCCATGCAGACCGACTACGCCGAGTACATCCGGCGCACCATCCGCAGCGTTCCAGACTGGCCCCAACCCGGCGTCGTTTTCCGCGACATCACGCCGGTGCTGCAGGATCCCCGTGCGTTCCGGGTGCTGATCGATCTCTTCGTCTACCGCTACATGCGCCAGAGGCTGGACCTCGTCGCCGGCGTGGACGCGCGCGGCTTCATCGTGGGCAGCGTGCTGGCCTATGAATTGAATCTGGGCTTCGTGCCGGTGCGCAAGAAGGGCAAGCTGCCGTTTCGCACCGTGGCCGAGGAATACTCGCTCGAGTACGGCAATGCGTCGGTCGAGATGCACACGGACGCCGTGCGCACCGGGCAGCGCGTCCTGCTGGTGGACGACCTGATCGCCACCGGCGGCACCATGCTGGCCGCCATCAATCTGCTGCAGCGCCTGGGCGCCAACGTCGTCGAGGCCGCCGCCATCATCGACCTGCCCGACCTGGGCGGATCGGCCAAGGTCGCGGCCACCGGCACGCCGCTCTTCACCGTCTGTCAGTACGGCGCCGACACGCCGTAACCCGGGCGATTACGCGTCCGACAGGCGCGGCTGGATGAAGTCCAGGAAGGCCTTGGTCTTGGCGGGCAGCATGCGCGAGGGCAGCAGCGCGAACAGCGGCAGCGGCGTCAGGCTCCAGTCGGGCAGCACGCGTACCAGGCCCGCCTGCTTGATGGCGCGCTCCATGGCGTCGAAGACCAGCAGCGGCGTAATGCCCAGCCCTTGTCCGGCCAGCCGGCCGAGCATGCCCACGTTGTTGGCGGACAGGCGTCCCGACACCTGCACGCGCTCCACCTTGTCGCCCGAATGCAGCATCCAGAAGGAGGACTCCTCGCGCATGGTCGGGCGCAGGCATTCGTGATGGCTGAGATCCGCGGGCACGCGCGGCTCGCCATGGCGCGCCAGGTAATCGGGCGATGCGTACAACTGGTGGGCCATCAGCACGATCTTGCGTGAAATCAGGCTGGAATCGGGCTGCTGCCCGAAGCGCAGGATGAGATCGAACGGATTGCTGATGGGATCGATCGGCCGCATGCTCAGGTCGAAATCGCATTCGATGTCGGGGTGCTGTTCCCGGAATTCGCGGATGACGGCGGGCAGGAACAACTGCGCCAGGCTGGTGGGCAGGGAAATGCGCAGCCGGCCCTTGGGCTGCACCGCCATGTCCAGCAATTGGTCATGGGCGATGCGCGCTTCCTCCACGATGTGCCGGCAGCGCTCGAAGTAGATGGCGCCGGCCTCGGTCAGGTCGATCTTGCGCGTGCTGCGATTGAGCAGGCGCATGCCGATGCTGCGTTCCAGTTCGCTGACGCGGCGCGAGAGCGTGGACGTCGGAATGTTCAAGGCTTCGGCGGCGTGGCTGAAGTTCTTGCGCTTGGCGACTTCGACGAATAGCGCGATGTCGTTAAGCTGGATGTCCATGGGGCCCTCGTGATTCAAAATTCCATTTCTGGCAGATTCGTATGATAAATGGAATTATTATCCCGCCAACAGAAATGTCTATTTCCCAACACTGTACAAACCGTCCATCGCTGGGCGGGATGATTTTCCGTTACGTAGCTTGCGCAAGGCTGAATGCCGGCAAGCCTTGCCGTGGAACGGTCTCAGAGGGCGCTGTGCAGGAATTGACCAGGGTTGGGCGGATACGACCTGAAATTGTTCCATCAGTGCAAATATGTTCCCCAAAATAAGGGTTTTTACTAGGAGTCGATCGCCAGATACTTCATCCCAGCAATCAAATTGTCACATCGCACCTGCCAGCCTGGCAGCAGACGGTGTGCAAGGTTTAGGATGGAGTCCACTCAATGAAAGCCCTAGCTACCGCACTCATGGTTACCGCCACGCTGGTGGGTATGTCCGCCGCTCACGCCGATGGCAAGACGCGTGAACAAGTCCAGCAGGAACTGCAGGCCGCCCGCGCCGCGGGCCAAGTCACGTTCGGCGAACTCGACTACCCGCCTCCCGCCGCCCAGCAGTCCAGCCTGTCGCGCGAACAGGTCCAGCAGGAATTGCAGGCCGCCAAGGCGGCCGGCCAGGTGACCTCGGCCGAACTGGATTACCCGCCCAAGGCCGCCGTGTCGCAATCGGCCGGCAAGACCCGCGAACAAGTCCGCCAGGAACTCGCCGAAGCCAAGGCGCGCGGCGAGTACACCTTCGGCGAACTGGACTACCCGCCCCAAGGCAAGTAAGCCGCTTGGCCCGGCAAGTCAGAGAGACCCCTCGTGACGCCGAGGGGTTTTTTATAGCCCTTTCTTTTCAACCGGCATTGTCGCGTTTACGCATCAGAATTGGGCGTCCCCGATGACAACTCTTGTTGGCGCCGAATGCGCGGCGGGAGATCGCGGGAGAGGGCTTTCCGTTATTGCGAGCAATAATTCATATTTGATATCAATACGTTAACGCAGGTTTCCAAGAAAGGCGGGCAACTCCGGGCGGGACATTATCCCAACCATGGAAAGTAGTTCTTCGAAATTCGGGTTACTTCGAATTGGCGCAGGCCGGACACTAGCTTCAGTGCATGCGCCGCTTGCTTGTTCGCTGCGGCACGCAGATTCCGGCCGATTGCGTGGCGGGTTTGCGTTTTGCCTTTCATCTCGCCATTTTGGGGACTTATATGAAGAAGACGCTATTGGCCGTCGCGCTGCTGGCCGGCTTTGCCGGCGCCGCGCAGGCTGCCGACTCCGTGACGCTGTACGGCCTGATCGACGCCGGTGTCGGCTATGAAAATGTGAAGTTCGACGGTAAGTCGCAAAGCCGCTTCGGCGGCGTGCAGGGCGTGAGCAGCGGCTCGCGCTTCGGCCTGCGCGGCACCGAGGACCTGGGCGACGGCCTGCGCGCCGTGTTCAACCTGGAAGGCGGCTTCGGCCCCATGAACGGCAAGTCGTTGCAGGGCGGCCGCCTGTGGGGCCGCCAGGCCACCGTGGGCCTGGACAGCGATTCCTGGGGCCGCCTGGAATTCGGCCGCCAGACGAACCTGGCCTCCAAGTACTTCGGCTCGATCGACCCGTTCTCGGTCAGCTACAACACCGCCAACATGGGCACCACGTTCGGCAGCGCCAACACGATGCGCCTGGACAACATGGTCCTGTACCAGACCCCCAGCATGGGCGGTTTCAAGGTGGGCGTGGGCTACTCGTTCAGCGCCGACGATTCGGTCACCGATTCCAAGCAGACCGGTTTCGAAACGGGCAACAACAACCGCGCGCTGACCGCGGGCGTCCAATACGTCAACGGCCCGCTGAACCTGGCCGCCGCGTACGACCGCTTCAATCCGTCCAACGATCGCGCCACCGGCAAGTCGGCCGCGCGCATCCAGGAATACATCGTCGGCGGCACCTATGACTTCGAAGTCGTGAAGGTGGCAGCCGCTTTCGGCCAGACCCGCGACGGCTGGTTCATCGGCCAGAACATGGGCACCACGCCCGACGGCATGGAGAATCTCGGCACGTTCAAGCTGGCCGACGGTTTCCGCGCCAATTCGTACATGATCGGCGCCACCGTGCCGCTGGGCCGCCACGCCGTCTTCGGCTCGTGGCAGCGCGCGAAGCCCGGCAACGACAGGCTGACCGGCGACGACGCCACGTTCAACGTCTACAGCCTGGGCTACACCTACGACTTCACCAAGCGCACCAACCTGTACGCGTACGCCTCCTATGGCGACAACTACGCGTTCCAGCACGATGCGCGCGACACCGCCGTCGCCGTGGGCATGCGCCACCGTTTCTAAGCGACAGGGGCGTCCGGCCAGACCTTGCTGAATGCGCGGCTCATCTCCGTGGGCCGCCGAGTGACAGCGAACCCCCCCTACTGGTTGCCGCCGGGCGCGTCTGGAGCAAAGAAGGGAAGGGCCTCCGCAAGGAGGCCCTCTCGCATTCCAGGCTACAGGAACAGCTTGTACGCGGGGTTTTCGGTCTCGTTCCAGTGCGGATAGCCCAGTTCCGCCACGAAGTTGCGGAACTGTTTCTTGTCGGCGGGCGGCACCTGGATGCCGATCAGGATGCGGCCGTAGTCCGCGCCCTGGTTGCGGTAATGGAACAGGCTGATGTTCCAGTCGGGATTCATGGCGTTCAGGAAGCGCATCAGCGCGCCCGGGCGCTCCGGGAACTCGAACCGGTACAGCAATTCATTGCGCGCCAGCGTCGAGCGCCCGCCCACCATGTGGCGCAAGTGGGTCTTGGCCATTTCATCATGGGTGAGATCCAGCGTGTCGAAGCCGTGGCGGCGGAAGTTCGCCGCGATCTTGTCGGGCTCGGAGGCCGACGACACCTGGATGCCGACGAAGACATGCGCGCGGTCGGCGTCCGAGATGCGGTAGTTGAACTCGGTGACGCTGCGTTCGCCCACCAGTTCGCAGAAGCGGCGGAAGCTGCCGCGCTGCTCCGGCATGGTGACGGCGAAAATGGCTTCGCGCATTTCGCCGACTTCCGCGCGCTCGGACACGAAACGCAGGCGGTCGAAGTTCATGTTGGCGCCGCAGGCGATGGCGATCAGCGTCTTGCCCTTCAGGTTGTGCTCGGCGGCGTACTGCTTGGCGCCGGCGACCGCCATCGCGCCCGCCGGCTCGAGCACGCTGCGCGTGTCCTGGAACACGTCCTTGATGGCCGCGCAGATCGCGTCGGTGTTGACCACCACGAAATCGTCGACGTACTGGCGCGTGAGCTTGAAGGTTTCCGCGCCCACCATCTTGACCGCCGTGCCGTCGGAGAACAGCCCGACGTCGTTCAGTTGCACGCGGCGGCCCGCGCGCACGCTGCGCAGCATGGCATCGGAGTCTTCCGTCTGCACGCCGATGATCTTGATTTCCGGGCGCAACTGCTTGACGTAGGCGGCCACGCCCGCGATCAGGCCGCCGCCGCCAATGGCGACGAAGATGGCGTCGATCGGGCCCGGGTGCTGGCGCAGGATCTCCATGCCCACCGTGCCCTGGCCGGCGATCACGTCGGGATCGTCGAAGGGATGGACGAAGGTCAGCTTTTCCTTCTTTTCCAGGATCTGCGCATGGGCGTAGGCGTCGGAGAAGCTCTCGCCCGCCAGCACCACTTCGCCGCCCAGGCGGCGCACCGCGTCGATCTTCACCTGCGGGCTGGTGGTGGGCATGACGATGACGGCCCGGCAGCCCAGCCGGCTGGCGGCCAGCGCCACGCCCTGGGCATGGTTGCCGGCCGAGGCGGCGATGACGCCGCGGTTGCGCGCCGCCGGGCTCAGGTTGGCCATCTTGTTGTACGCGCCGCGCAGTTTGAAGCTGAACACGGCCTGGGTATCTTCGCGCTTGAGCAGGATCGTGTTCGATATCCGCTGCGTCAGCAGGGGCGCCGTTTCCAGCGGGGATTCGACCGCGACGTCATAAACCTTGGAAGTCAGGATGCGTTTCAGATAATCGGTGGACATGGACTGCGGTGGCGTCGAAAGTGGGGAGTGGGGGAGATTATTGCAGGGAAATCCGCGCAGCCTGCCGGGTTCGCTCCGGCTTTTTCGCGGACCGGACATGCCGGGCGGCGCCCGCCGCGCAATAAACGGCCGGCGCGCGGCTACACTGCGCCACATCATGGAAGAAAGTCTGTTGTCCGTCGTTCACTGGATGCTGGGGGTGCTGGCGCTGCCCTCGGTCGGCCTGTCCGCGATCTTCACGGTCTCGCTCGTGTCCGCGACCCTGCTGCCGATGGGATCCGAGCCGGCCGTGTTCGGCTACCTCAAGCTGGCGCCGGACATGTTCTGGCCGGCCATCCTGGTGGCGACGCTGGGCAATACGGCGGGCGGCGCCATCAGCTATGCGATGGGCCTGGGCGCCGAGCGCGCCGTGCAGCGCTGGAAGGAAAAACATCCGCACCCGCACCCCGATGTGACCGAAAGCGGGCGCATGCGCGGCCGCTGGAACCAGCGGGCCCATGACTGGATCCACCGCATGGGGCCGCCGGCCCTGCTGCTGTCGTGGCTGCCCGCCGTGGGCGACCCCCTGTGTGCGGTGGCGGGCTGGCTGCGGCTGTCGTTCTGGCCCTGCGTGCTCTACATGGCCATCGGCAAATTCCTGCGCTACCTGATCATGACGGCCGGCCTCCTGTGGTTCTTCCCGGGGCAGATCTAGCGCTGACGCCGGCCTTAATTGGGGACGGATAAAGCCGGTTTCCCCGCGGTTCCGGGCGCGTTCCCAGGGGTATTTGGGGGCGGGCTCGGCCAATGGCATAAAATAATTTTTTACGGGCCCCCCTTGCAGCCATGAACGCCCCACTCGCTAGCCACATCTTGAACGGGGCGATGCCGCCCGCAACACCCGCGCGCCTGCGTGAAATCCCCTACAACTACACCTCGTTCTCCGATCGCGAGATCGTCGGCCGGTTGCTGGGCGAAGATGCCTGGAGCCTCCTGACCGACCTGCGCGGTGAACGCCGGACGGGCCGCTCGGCCCGCATGCTGTACGAAGTGCTGGGCGACATCTGGGTGGTGCGCCGCAATCCGTATCTGCAGGACGACCTGCTCGACAACCCCAAGCGCCGCAAGCAGCTCATCGAAGCGCTGCACCACCGCCTGGGCGAAATCGACCGCCGCCGCGAACCGGGCGTGCCAACCGAAGCCGGCCACGATCCGCATCGCGACAAAAAGGTCGTGGGCCTGCTGGCGCGGGCGCGTTCGGCCATCGCCGCCTTCGAAGGCGAATTCGACCAGACGGCCATGATGCGCAAGCAGGCGCAGAAGGCGCTGGGCCGCATCACGGCGCGCGACAACATCAAGTTCGACGGCCTGTCGCGCGTTTCCCACGTGACCGACGCCACCGACTGGCGGGTGGAATATCCCTTCGTGGTGCTGACGCCGGACTCGGAAGACGAGGTCGCCGCGCTGGTCACGGCCTGTATCGAACTGGGCTTGACCATCATCCCGCGCGGCGGCGGCACCGGCTATACCGGCGGCGCCATTCCGCTGACCTGGAAGTCGGCGGTCATCAACACCGAGAAATTCGACCGGCTGGGCAAGGTCGAGTCCTGTATCCTGCCCGGGCTCACGGAGCCCGTGGCCGTCATCCATGCCGGCGCCGGCGTGGTGACCAAGCGCGTGTCGGAAGCCGCCGAGGCGGCGGGCTTCGTGTTCGCCGTCGACCCGACCTCGGCCGAGGCCTCGTGCGTGGGCGGCAACATCGCCATGAACGCGGGCGGCAAGAAGGCCGTGCTGTGGGGCACCGCGCTGGACAACCTGGCCTGGTGGCGCATGGTCGACCCGAACGGCAACTGGCTGGAAGTGAGCCGCCTGGACCACAACATGGGCAAGATCCATGACGTGGAAGTGGCCCGCTTCGAGCTCAAGTGGTTCGACGGCCGCGGCAAGCCGGGCGAGCGCCTGCTGAAGACCGAGACGCTCGAGATCCAGGGCCGCGTGTTCCGCAAGGAAGGGCTGGGCAAGGACGTCACCGACAAGTTCCTGGCGGGCCTGCCCGGCATCCAGAAGGAAGGCTGCGACGGCCTGATCACGTCGGCGCGCTGGGTGCTGCACCGCATGCCGCGCCACACGCGCACGGTCTGTATGGAATTCTTCGGCCAGGCGCGCGACGCAATTCCGTCGATCGTCGAGGTCAAGGGCTACCTGGACGGCGAAGGCCGCGAACGCGGCGCCATCCTGGCGGGCCTGGAGCACCTGGACGAACGCTATCTGCGCGCGGTGGGCTACGCCACCAAGAGCAAGCGCGGCGTGCTGCCCAAGATGGTCCTGATCGGCGACATCGTCGGCGACGACGAAGACGCGGTCGCCGCGGCGGCCAGCGAGGTCGTGCGCCTGGCCAACACCCGCCACGGCGAAGGCTTCGTGGCGGTCAGCCCCGAGGCGCGCAAGAAGTTCTGGCTGGACCGTTCGCGCACCGCCGCCATCGCCCGCCATACCAATGCCTTCAAGATCAACGAAGACGTGGTGATCCCGCTGCCCCGCATGGGCGAATACACGGATCACATCGAACGCATCAACATCGAGCTCTCGACCCGCAACAAGCTCAAGCTGCTGGGGGCGCTGGACGCCTACCTGTGCACGCCGCTGCCGGTCGGCAAGGCCGACGACACCGAGGCCGACATCGAGGCCTCCCGCGCCGAGGCGCTGGCCGAGCGCACGCGCCTGGCGCTGGAGCTGCTGGCCGGCGCCAGGAAACGCTGGCAGTGGCTGCTGGACAACCTGGACATGCCGCTGCTCCAGGCCCTGCCCGAACTGCACGGCCTGGGCCTGGGCGAGCTGCAGGCGGCGCTGTCGGACCGCCTGGCGGCGCAGCCGGGCGCCCGCGTCTTCGACGTGGTGCAGGACCGCACGATCCGCGTGTCCTGGAAGGCCGAAGTGCTGGCCGGCCTGCGGCGCACGTTCTCGGGGGCGGCCTACAAGAAGATCGTCGACGAGCTGATCGCCATCCATGGCCGCGTGCTGAAGAGCCGCGTGTTCGTCGCCCTGCACATGCACGCGGGCGACGGCAACGTGCATACCAACATCCCGGTCAACTCGGACGACTACGAGATGCTGCAGGAGGCCCACCAGGCCGTCGAGCGCATCATGCAGATCGCCCGCGACCTGGACGGCGTGATCTCCGGCGAACACGGCATCGGCCTGACCAAGTACGAATTCCTGACCGACGCCGAACTGGCGCCGTTCCAGGAATACAAGCGCCGCGTGGACCCCAAGGGCCACTTCAACGCCGGCAAGCTCATGCCGGGCGCGGACTTGCGCCATGCCTGGACGCCCAGCTTCAACCTGATGGGCCACGAGTCGCTGATCATGCAGCAAAGCGATATCGGCGCCATTTCGGAATCCATCAAGGATTGCCTGCGCTGCGGCAAGTGCAAGCCCGTGTGCGCCACCCACGTGCCGCGCGCGAACCTGCTGTATTCGCCGCGCAACAAGATCCTCGCCACCTCGCTGCTGGTGGAGGCCTTCCTGTACGAAGAGCAGACCCGCCGCGGCGTCAGCCTGAAGCACTGGGAGGAATTCGAGGACGTGGCGGACCACTGCACGGTGTGCCACAAGTGCTACAACCCCTGTCCGGTCGATATCGACTTCGGCGACGTATCCATGAACATGCGCGCCGTGCTGCGCCGCATGGGCCGCAAGTCGTTCAATCCCGGCACGGCCAGCGCCATGTTCTTCCTGAACGCCAAGGATCCGGCCACCATCAACGCCACCCGCAAGGCGATGGTGGGCGTGGGCTACAAGGTGCAGCGCGCCGCGCACGACCTGCTGTCCGGCCTGGTGAAGAAGCAGACCGCCGCGCCTCCGGCAACGGTCGGCAAGCCGCCGCTGCGCGAGCAGGTCGTGCACTTCGTGAACAAGAAGATGCCGGGCGGCCTGCCCAAGCAGGCGGCGCGCAAGCTGCTGGACATCGAAGACGCGAACTACGTGCCCATCATCCGCGATCCCAAGGCCACCACGGCCGACACGGAGGCCGTGTTCTACTTCCCGGGCTGCGGCTCGGAACGCCTGTTTTCGCAGGTCGGCCTGGCCACGCAGGCCATGCTGTGGCATGCGGGCGTGCAGACCGTGCTGCCGCCGGGTTACCTGTGCTGCGGCTATCCCCAGCGCGGCAACGGCATGACGGACAAGGCCGAGCAGATCATCACCGACAACCGGGTGCTGTTCCACCGGGTCGCCAACACGCTGAACTACCTGGACATCAAGACGGTGGTGGTCAGTTGCGGCACCTGCTACGACCAGCTCGCGGGCTACGAGTTCGACAAGATCTTCCCCGGCTGCCGCCTGATCGACATCCACGAGTACCTGCTCGAAAAAGGCATCAAGCTCGAAGGCGCCAAGGGCGTGCGCTACATGTACCACGACCCCTGCCATACGCCCATGAAGCTGCAGGACCCGATGAAGACCGTGCGCTCGCTGGTGGGCAACGACGCGGTCAAGAGCGACCGCTGCTGCGGCGAGTCGGGCACGCTGGCGGTCAGCCGCCCGGACATCTCCACGCAGGTGCGCTTCCGCAAGCAGGAAGAACTGCTCAAGGGCGATGCCGCGTTGCGCAGCGACGGCTTCACGGGCGACGTGAAGGTGCTGACCTCGTGCCCGTCGTGCCTGCAGGGCCTGTCGCGCTACGAGGGCGACACCGGCCTGGACGCGGACTACATCGTGGTCGAGATGGCGCGCCACATCCTGGGCGAAAGCTGGATGGAGGACTATGTGGGCCGCGCCAACGCGGGCGGCATCGAGCGCGTGCTGGTGTAGCCGGCAGCCGCCTCGGAACGAAAATCGCAGCCGTCTCCGGCTGCGATTTTTTTTGGATCGCCGCCGCGGCAGCCGGCAGCTCGGCACCATTTTTTCCCGGGTTTCGGGCCTCTTGAAGCTGGCGAAACCGCTCCCATACTGGGAATTGAAGAGACCAGACCTGCGGTCGCGGCTCTGGCGATTGCGTTGTGTCTCGACCCGTCCCTTTTTCATTCGGGAGTCCAACATGACGAACTTTCCATTCAGCGACAACGGTTTTTCCGCGGCGTTCGACGCCATCCAGGAGCATATGGACCGCGTGCTGCGAGGGGCCGGCGTGCCGGCCGCCTTGCGCGCCACGCCCCAGGCGCATTTCCCGCCGGTCAACGTGGGCGTGTCCGGCGACTCCATCGAGGTCGTCGCGTTCGTGCCGGGCGTGGAACCCGACACCCTGAACGTGTCGATCGAAAAGCGCCTGCTGACGATCAGCGGCGAACGCCAGGCCCCGCAACTGCCGGACAACGCCCGCTACTACGCGCGGGAACGTTTCGAAGGCCGCTATACGCGTGTGGTCGAACTGCCGGCCGACGCCGATCCCGACGATGTGCAGGCGCGCTACACCGACGGCTGCCTGTCCATTTCCATCAAGCGCAAGGAAGCCTCCAAGCCGCGTCTCGTGACCGTGCAGTGACGTTTCCCCACCTACGCACAAGGAGTATCGATCATGAACGAACCGAAAGACCTGACCGTGCCCGCGCAGGAAACCGCGACAGACAAGCGCGATACGCGCGGGGTCACCACGCCGGCCGTGGATATCTACGAAGACCCGCAGGGCATCAGCCTGATCGCGGACCTGCCTGGCGTGTCCAAGGACCGGCTGCGCATCAACGTGGAATCCGACGTGCTGCTGATCGAGGGCGAGGCGTCCGTGTCCACGCCCGCCGATCTGCGGCTGGTGCACGGAGAACTGCGCGCGCCGCTCTTCCGGCGCTCGTTCCGGCTGGGACAGGAGTTCGACCGCGGGGAAATCAGCGCCAGCCTCAAGCAGGGCGTGCTGACGCTGCGCATTCCGCGCGTGCGCGAGGCGCAGCCGCGCCAGATTCCCGTCCAGGCGGGCTGAAGCGGCGGCGCCAAAGAAAAAGCCGCGGCCAGCAATGGCCGCGGCTTTTTCGCGTTCAGGCGTACCCGCTCATTCCAGCTTGATGCCCGCCTTCTTGATGACCTCGGCCCAGGCGCTGCGCTCCTGGTCGGCATAGGCCTTGAATTCCTGGGCCGGCATCGGCATGGGGATGACGCCCATGTCCAGGATCTTCTGCGATACGGCGGCGTCCTTCAGCGTGGCTTCCAGGTCGGCCGACAGTTTCTTGACCACGTCCGCCGGCAAGCCGGCCGGGCCCACCAGGCCTTGCCAGGCATAGGCGGTGAAATTGGCGACGCCTTGCTCGGCCATCGTCGGCGTGTCGGGCAGGACGGACAGGCGCTCGGGCGTGGCGGCCGCCAGCACGCGCAGCTTGCCGGCCTTCACGTTGGGCAGGCCGGAGGCGAGGTCGATGAACATCAGGTCGACCTGGCCGCCCAGCAGGTCCTGGATGGCGGGGGCGGCGCCCTTGTAGGGCACGTGCAGCACGTCGGCGCCCGTGCGCTGCTTGAACAGCTCCAGCGCCAGGTGGTGGGGCGAGCCCGCGCCGGCGGAGGCCGCCGTCAGCTTGCCCGGTTCCTTCCTGGCGGCCGCGAGCACCTCGTCCACGGTCTTGTACGGCGAATTGACGTTCACCGCCAGCAGCAGCGGGAACTTGGCGATGCCGCCGATGTAGGTGAACTTGGCCGGATCGTAGGACAGCTTGGCGTACAGCGACGAGTTGAAGGCCAGGGTGCCGGAGTCGGCGGTGCCGACCACGTAGCCGGAGGGTTCGGCCTGCGCGATCGCGGTCGCGCCGATGATGGTGCCGGCGCCGGGGCGGTTCTCGACCACGATGGTCTGGCCCAGCGATTTTTCCAGGCCGCTCGCCACCGTGCGCGCCACCACGTCGGTGCCGCCGCCGGCCGGGTAAGGCACGATCCAGCGGACCGGCTGGGTGGGCCAGGATTGGGCGGAGGCCGCGCCGGCGGCCAGGGACAGGGCGGCTAGCGCCAGCAGGCGCTTCATGGGCTTGTGCATGGGGTGTCTCCTCGTGCGGAATATCGAAAGCGCGACGCTTGCGTCCTTGATCGGGATCAAATACGCGTCGCTTTTTTCTTGCGCCGCCATTATGCCTTGCGTCCATGAAAAAGGGCCCGGAAAGTGGGCCCCGCCATCGGTCCGCCGTGGGGACTATCGGGGATCGGGATAGGCGCGCGCGCCGAATACGGCCGTGCCGATGCGCACTTCCGTCGAGCCTTCCTCGATCGCCAGTTCGAAATCGCCGCTCATGCCCATCGACAGCCGGTCCAGCGACACCCCCGGCAGGTTTTCCCGGCGCAGGCGGTCGCGCAGCTCGCGCAGGGCGCGGAAGCAGGCCCGCACTTCGTCCGGGTCCGGCGAATTCACGGCCAGCGTCATCAGGCCCTGCACGCGCAGGGTGGGGAAATCGGCCGCGATCCGGCGCAGGAAGGCGGGCACGTCCGCGGGCGCCATGCCGTACTTGCTGGGTTCGGACGAAGTCTTCACCTGCACCAGCACGTCCAGGCTGCGGCCCTCGTTGGCCAGGCGGCGGTGCAGGGCCTCGGCCAGTTCCACGCGGTCCAGCGACTGCACTTCGGCCGCATCGCGGGCGGCATCGCGGGCTTTGTTGGTCTGCAGGTGGCCGATCAGCACCCATTGCAGGCCCTGGCCGGCCAGGGCGGCGGCCTTTTGCCGGATTTCCTGCGTCTTGTTCTCGCCGAAGCGGGTCAGGCCCAGCGCCATGGCCTCGCGGATGGCGTCGACGCCGAAAGTCTTGCTGACGGGCAGCAGCGTCACGCTTTCCGGGGGGCGGCCGGCCCGCGCGCAGGCGTCGGCGATGCGTTGCTGGATCCGGGCGAGGCGCCCGGCCATGGTGTCTACGGCGGTCATGCAGCTCTCTTGCAGGAACAGGATGTCCCATAGTGTAGGACTGCGCGCGATCGTTTCGCCACACGGCCCGGGCGCGCCGTTGACCCTGCGTAGTCGGCAGGCTTAGAATTTGAAGGAATTTGTTTATATTTCAATGTTCTATGCCGTCCGGCGCCGCTCCTTGCGGGCGACACGGTTCTCCACCTTTCCAGTCCCCCCGCCATGTCCAGCGCAGCGCCCGAATACGCCTTTGCCACGCCCTTCCTCGTTCCCCCCGCTTCTCCCATCCGATCGCTGATGCCCTATGCCTTGCGGCCGGGCACCATTTCGCTGGCGGGCGGCTATCCCGCGCAGGAACTGTTCGACATCGAAGGCCTGACCATCGCGTCGACCCAGGTCATGGCGCGGCTGGGCGCGTGCCTGCAGTATTCCAACATCGACGGGCAGGCCAGCCTGCGCCATGAACTGGCGCGCCTGTCGGCCGAGCGCGGCCTCATCTGCAACGCCGATACCGAACTGGCCGTGACCGGCGGTTCGCAGCAGGCGCTGGCGCTGCTCAGCCGCGTCATGCTGCAGCCCGGCGACCACGCCATCATCGAGTCGCCCGCCTTTCCCAATTCCGTGCAGGCCTTGCGCTACACGGGTGCAACCGTGCATACGGTGCAATCCGGCCCCGAGGGCATCGACGTGGACGCCCTGGATGAACTGGCGGCCCGGGTCAAGCCGAAGATCGTGTGCGTCGTCGCGTCGTTCTCCAATCCCTGCGGCGCCACGCTCACGCGCCAGCGCCGCCTGCGGCTGCTGGAACTGGCGGTCAAGCACCGTTTCCTGATCGTCGAAGACGATCCCTATAGCGAACTGCGTTTCGCCGGCGAGTCGGTGCCGCCCATCGCGGCGCTGGCCGAGGGCGAGGCCCGCCACTGGGCCGTGTACCTGGCCAGCATGTCCAAGACCATGGCGCCGGCGCTGCGCATCGGCTGGCTGGTCGCGCCGCCCGAGATCCGCCGCCGCTGCGTCGGCGCCAAGGCGGCCGACGACATGGCCTCGTCCGCCTGGATCCAGGAAGTCGTGGCCCAGTACCTGGCCAACGGCCGCTACGCCGAACACGTGCCGCGCATCCGCGCCGCCTACGGCCAGCGCTGCGACGCCATGGCCGAATCGCTCGCCCGCGAGCTCGACGGCCGCGTCACGTTCCGCAAGCCCGAGGGCGGCATGTTCTTCTGGGCGCGCCTGACGGGCGAAGTCGACGCCACGCGCCTGCTGCCCTATGCCATCGAGCACGAAGTGGTGTACGTGCCGGGCAAGGCGTTCTACGCGGACCCGGCGCAGGCCGACCTGCACGCCATGCGCATGTCGTTCGCCACCATGAACGAAAGCCAGATCGCGCAGGGCATGCAGCGCCTGGGCCGCGCGCTGCAAGCCTGCGAGGCCAACGAACCGGTGTCGATCTCGCTGGCGGCTTGACGGCGCGCACCCGCCGCCGCTTGGCCGATTGCTATGCTTGCCCATGCGCCCGGCGGTCCGGGCGCGCATACCTAAATAAGCGCTTGTTATTTGGCGCGGGCGCTTCATGTCTATAAGCTTCTTGCCTCGGCGCGTTCCACGCGCCCGCAAGCAGAACAGGAAACAGGTCATGAACATTGCAAAAGGGTTGATGGGCGCGGCGCTCCTGGCGGCGGCGGCGCAGGGCGCGCAAGCGGCCACGCTGGACGTGGTGCGCCAGCGCGGCGCGGTGGCTTGCGGCACGACGACGGGCTTCGCCGGTTTTTCCGCGCCCGACGCCCAAGGCAAATGGCAGGGGCTGGACGTGGACCTGTGCCGCGCCATTGCGGCGGCCGTCTTCGGCGACGCCGACAAGATCAAGGTCGTGCCGCTGAATTCGCAGCAGCGCTTCACCGCGCTGCAATCCGGCGAGGTCGACGTGCTGACGCGCAACACCACCGTGACGCAGCAGCGCGACACGGCGCTGGGCCTCATCCATGCCGGCATCAATTTCTACGACGGCCAGGGCTTCCTGGTGCCGAAGTCGCTGGGCGTGAAGAGCGCCAAGGAGATCAACGGCGCCACCATCTGCCTGCAGACCGGCACCTCCAACGAAAACACGCTGGCCGACTGGGCGCGCGCCAACAACGTGAGCTACAAGCCCGTCGTGATCGAGACCTTCAACGAAGTGGTCAACGCGTTCGCGGCCGGCCGTTGCGACGTCTTCAGCACGGATGCGTCGGGCCTGGCCTCGATCCGCATCTCCAAGCTGCAGAATCCCGACGACTACGTCGTGCTGCCCGAGATCATCTCGAAGGAACCGCTGGGCCCCTTCGTGCGCCAGGGCGACGACGCCTGGCTCAACATCGTGCGCTGGTCGCTGTCCGCCATGATCGAGGCCGAAGAGTACGGCGTGTCGTCCAAGAACGTGGACGAACAGGCCAAGGGCGCCAACCCCAACATCAAGCGCATCCTGGGCGTCACCCCCGGCAGCGGCGCCAACCTGGGGCTGGACGAGAAATGGGCCTACAACATCATCAAGCAGGTCGGGAACTACGGCGAGAGCTTCGAGCGCAACGTCGGCCAAGGCAGCCCCCTGAAGATCCAGCGCGGCTTGAACGCGCAATGGACGCAGGGCGGGTTGATGTATGCGTTGCCCATCCGTTGATTCCGCGTGTCTGACACTTACCACCTTTTCCGGTGTCTGACACCCATACGAGATGGCCTGACGGGCTAGGGATGGTCTACCCGGGTGTCTGACACCGGCCATATCTGAACGATCTCTCAAAGTCAGCCGGTGTCAGACACCCGGGCACATCGCTTTAGCTTGATGCTCATCTCGTACGGGTGTCAGACACCGGAAGAGGAGGTAAGGGTGTCAGACACCGGAGGATGTATACACTTCCGCAATCTTCACAAACGCCGCGCGCAGTTCCCGCGTGCCGCCTTGGAAGATCATCGGCCGTCCTCTGTGCGTGAACACCACCAGGCGCTTTGAAAACAGCATGGGCACGAAGCGCGCGTAGCGCACGTCTTCCCAGGCGACTTCGCGGCGCGTGAACCAGGTTTGGCGCAGGCCGCGTTCGTCGATGGTGGTGATGGACGTCTGCATGTGCCAGGACACGAAGAGCAGTCCCACGAAGCACAGCACGACCGCCACGATGAGCAGGGTGTCGAAGGGTTGAGAGGGGGCGCGGATGGCGGTGGTTACCACCTGCACGCCCAGCACGGCCAGGACGACCCAGGTCAGGATGCGCACCCAGTCGGGCCATGCCTGGCCCGACAAGGGCAGGGGACCGATGGCGCGCAGCAGCGCCGCGTGGTCCTCCGGGGCGGGCGTGCCGGGGGTGGCTCTCACTGGATTATCTTCCTGCTGCGCATTCGGGTATTCGCTCTTGGGGCGGCCCGGCGGGCTCATGCGGCCCGTTTGGCGGCAATGGCGTTGCCGGCCCGGCTGGAACCCTTGCGGTTCAGGTGGGACGACATCCACTGGCCGATGTCGACCACGGCGTCGAAATCCACGCCGGTCTCGATGTCCAGGCCGCGCAGCATGTACAGCACGTCTTCGGTGGCGACGTTGCCGGTGGCGCCCTTGGCGTAGGGGCAGCCGCCCAGGCCCGCGACCGAGGTGTGGAAAATCGAAATGCCGGACTCCAGCGCCGCCAGGATGTTGGCCAGGGCCTGGCCGTAGGTGTCATGGAAGTGGCCGGACACGCGCGCCGGATCCACCACCCGCGTCACCGCCGTCATCACTTCGCGCACTCGCTTGGGCGTGCCCACGCCGATGGTGTCGGCCACGTCGATCTCGTCGACCTGCATCGCCAGATAGCGCTGCGCCACGTCCACCACCGCCTCGACCGGGACCTCGCCCTGGTAGGGGCAGCCCAGCGCGCAACTGATGCTGCCGCGCACGCGGATGCCGGCTTCGCGGGCGGCCTGCACCACGGGTTCGAAACGCGCGATGGATTCCGCGATCGAACAGTTGATGTTCTTTTGCGAAAAGGCTTCGCTGGCGGCGCCGAAGATCACGATCTCGTCGGCGCGGGCGGCGAGCGCGCCCTCGAAGCCCTTCATGTTCGGCGTCAGCACGGAATAGATCGTGCCGGGGCGGCGCTGGATGCGCGCCATCACGTCTGCGCCGTCGGCCATTTGCGGCACCCATTTGGGCGATACGAACGACGCGGCTTCCACGTTCGGGAAGCCGGCGGCGCTGAGCCGGTCGACCAGTTCCACCTTGACGTCGGTGGGCACGAATTCTTTTTCGTTCTGCAGGCCATCGCGAGGCGACACCTCGACGATCTTTACGCGGGAGGGCAAAGCCATGTCTCTTCCTGTTCCGGGATGGGATGAGCGGCGCGGCAAGAATGCGGCGCTATCGTCCAATATTAGCGCCTAGTTCAGGCGCTGGTATCGGCCGTCGTCCAGCCGGGCGATCCGCCCCTGCAGCTCCAGTTCCAGCAGTTGCGCCTGCAGCTCGCCGGTGCCCAGTCCGCAGCGGGCCTGGATCGCGTCCAGGTGCAGGGGATCGAAGCCCAGCGCGTCGAGCACGGGGTGGTCCGGCAGCGCGGCCGGGGCGGCCGGAGCGGTCCGGGAAGCGGGCATGGGACCGCCGCCGAGTTCGTCGGTAATGTCGCTGGCGGTTTCCACGAGCTTCGCGCCCTGGCGGATCAGGGCATGGCATCCGCGCGACAGCGGCGAATGGATGGAACCGGGGATGGCGAAGACTTCGCGCCCGCTTTCGCCGGCCAGCCGGGCGGTGATGAGCGATCCGCTCTGCCTTGCGGCTTCCACCACCAGCACGCCGCGCGCCAGTCCGGCCACGATGCGGTTGCGCTTGGGAAAGTGCTGGGGCAGGGCGCCCGTGCCCAGGGGCAGTTCGGACACCAGCGCGCCGTGCTCCGCGATGCGGTGCGCCAGTTCGCGGTGCCGGGCGGGATAGACGCGGTCGATGCCCGTGCCCATGACCGCCACCGTGCCGGCGCCTTCGGGGCCGGCCTCCAGCGCGCCTTCATGGGCGGCGCCGTCGATGCCCAGGGCCAGCCCGCTGACCACGCGCCAGCCGTGGGCGGCCAGGTGCCGGGCGAAGGCGCGGGCGTTTTCGCGGCCGCCGGGGGTGGCGTTGCGCGCGCCCACCACCGCCAGCGAGGGGCCCTGAAGGAAGGCGGGGTCGCCGGCCACGTAGAGCAGGATGGGCGGGTCGGCGATCGTGAGCAGGCTTTGGGGATAGGTGGGATCCGCCAGCGTCAGGATGTGCCTGCCCGGCTCGGCGGCCCATTCCAGCGCGCTGTCGACCTGGGCCGCCATCTCGGCGGGCATCGGCGCCGCCAGTTGGCGCGCCAGCGCCTCCGGCAGATGCCGCGACAGCGCCGTGGCGCGCTGCGCATAGATCTGCTCGGGCAGGCCGAGGGCGCTGAGCAGCGTGCAGGCGGTGGCGGAACCGATGTTCGGCTCCAGGGACAGCCGCAGCCAGGCGGACAGTTCGGCGGAAGATTGCGTAAGCGGCATGTAGCGGACGCGCAGCAGGCGCGCGAGGGCATCGGTGGTGGTGCGTGAGTGTCGCATGAGCCGGAGGCGGCGATCCCCGCGGGGGAGGACGGAATTGCCGCGCAGGGAGGCGGAACGACCGGGGACGCAGCAATCCGGCGTATCGCTGAATTAGCCGAAAACTATTAGAAATCAAGACTCTAATGAATTAAACTCTTGGTAAGCATCACTACTTGGCATTCCCTCTTCAATGGCTTTACTTCCCATTCTCCGCTACCCGGACCCGCGCCTGCACAAAAAGGCCAAGCCGGTCGCCGAGGTCGACGACCGCATCCGCCAACTGGTGCGCGACATGGCCGAAACCATGTACGACGCGCCGGGGGTGGGCCTGGCCGCGACCCAAGTCGACGTGCACGAGCGCGTCGTCGTGATCGACGTGTCCGAGGAAAGCAACCAGTTGCTGGTCCTGATCAATCCCGAGATCACCTGGCGCAGCGACGACTACAAGATCTACGAAGAAGGCTGCCTGTCCGTGCCCGGCATCTACGACGAGGTCGAGCGCGCATCCCGCATCCGCTGCAAGGCGCTGGACATCGACGGCAAGCCCTTCGAGTTCGACGCCGACGGCCTGCTGGCCGTGTGCGTACAGCACGAGCTCGACCACCTGGAAGGCAAGGTGTTCGTGGAATACCTGTCCAGCCTCAAGCAGAACCGCATCAAGACGAAGCTGAAGAAAGCCGAGCGCGAAGCCCTCCGAGCGTAAAGGCCCGCCCCGTACCCGCTGACGCGGGCTTCCCCCCTCGAGGAGGGAGGCGCCGGCGGACCGGCAAAGCCGGATCCGCGGCGCCCTGGACCGGCCAGAGCCTCAGGCTGCGGGAACGCGCGATTCCCTGACCATCTTTCCATTCTTTGTTTTCCACTCCATGCGCCTAGTCTTTGCCGGCACGCCGGAATTCGCCCGCATCGCGTTCGACGCCCTGCGGGCCGCCGGCCACGAAATTCCCCTGGTCATGACCCAGCCCGACCGTCCGGCAGGACGCGGGCTGAAGCTGACGCCCAGCCCCGTCAAACAGACGGCGCTGGACGCCGGCATCGAGGTCGCCCAGCCGCGCAGCCTGCGCCTGGACGGCCGCTATCCCGAAGAGGCCGGGCAGGCCCGGGCGCTGCTGCAAGGCGTGGCGCCCGACGTGATGGTGGTGGCGGCCTACGGCCTGATCCTGCCGCAGTGGGTGCTGGACCTGCCGCGCCTGGGCTGCCTGAATATCCATGCCAGCCTGCTGCCGCGCTGGCGCGGCGCCGCGCCGATCCAGCGCGCCATCGAGGCGGGCGACGCGCAGACCGGCGTGACCATCATGCAGATGGACCAGGGCCTGGATACCGGCGACATGCTGCTGGAGCGCGTCGTGCCGATCACGGCCGACACCAACGCGGCCCAGTTGCACGATGCGCTGGCCCAGGCGGGCGGCGAGGCCATCGTCGAGGCGCTGGCCGCCCTGGCGCAGGGCGGCCTGATACCGCGCAAGCAGCCCGAAGACGGCGTGACCTACGCGGCCAAGCTGGACAAGGCCGAGGGCGCGCTGGACTGCGCCCAGCCGGCCGAACTGCTGGCGCGCCGCGTGCGGGCCTTCAACCCCGTGCCCGGCGCCAGCATCCGCCTGCCCGGCCTGGCCGACCCGGTGAAAGTCTGGCGCGCCCAGGCGCTGGACGAGGCGTCGACGGCCGCGCCCGGCACCGTGCTGCGCGCGGAGGGCGGCGGAATCGATGTCGCCACCGGCCAGGGCGTGCTGCGCCTGCTGGAATTGCAGAAGGCGGGCGGCAAGCGCCAGCCCGTGGACGTGTTCGTGCGCGGCTGGCAGCCGGCCTGAGCGCAGGCGCCGGCTTGCGCGCCCGCGTATGGAATCAGGGCTTGCGGGCCAGCAGGTCCACGTAGGCGCCGGACAATAGCTGTTGCGGCGCCACCCCCAGCCCGGCCATCAGGCTGCGCGCCTCTTCCATGCCGGCGTCCGGGGTTTCGTCCTCGCGCAGCACCACCTCCAGCTCCAGGAATTCTCCCAGGCCTTCCACGCGGTCCAGGTGGATGCGGGTGCGTCCGGCCAGGTATAGCCGCCGCTGCTTCCTGACGCGGCCGGCCGTGCCATAGGCCAGGGTGAGCGCCTCGCGCAGGGTGTCGGGCGCATCGGTCCGCGAAACCACGTAGAAGCTTTCCTTCGGCCCCGTTTCGTCGCTGCGGCGATAGAAGATCAGCTCGCCCGTGCCGTCGGCGAAGGCGCGCAGTTTCAGGCGGCCGTTGGCGCAGGCGAAGAAGGTGTCGTCCTGCGCGATGGAGACGGGCTCCTGGCCGGACAGGGCCGCCGCCAGCGGTTCGATGGCGTCCAGGCTGTCGACCCGGGCCTTGATCTCGACGTTGCGTGCCATGCGGGCCGTCCTTCAGTACAAGGTGCCGGCCACGCGGGCCGGCAGGTCGCGGTCGTAGGCGACGCCGTCGAAGGTGCCCGCCGTCAGGTCCGACAGGATGCGGCCGGCGCTGGGCAGCGCGCTGCGCGGCACCTGCGTCTGCGGATCCCACAGCTTCGAGCGCAGCAGCGCGCGCGAGCATTGGAAGTACACGGTATGCACGTCGACCACGAGCACCGAGCGCGGCCGCTTGCCGTCCATGTCGAAGCGCGCGAGCAGGGCCGGGTCCACGCTGATGCGCGCGGCGCCGTTGACCCGCAGGGTCTCGCCCACGCCGGGCACCAGGAACAGCAGCGCGACGCGCGGGTCGGCCAGGATGTTGCGCAGGCTGTCGATGCGGTTGTTGCCGCGGCGGTCCGGCAGCAGCAGCGTTTTTTCGTCCTCCACCACGACAAAGCCCGCCGGGTCGCCGCGCGGCGAGGCGTCCAGCCCGTCGGGGCCGGCGGTCGCCAGCACGGCGAACGGCGCGGCCTCGATGAAGGCCCGGTAGTGCGGATGCACGTGATCCACTTCCTTCTTGATCGACGCCTCGCCGGGCTCGCCGTACAAGGCTTGCAGCGCGAGGGCGTCGGAAATCAGGTGGGCGGGGTCGAGGCGCATGGCGTTGGGGCTCCGGTTCAGGCCAGGGTGGAGGGCAGGTCGGCGACGGTCAGGAACAGTTCGTCGGGGCCGCGTTCGCGCAGGGCCTCGACGTGGTTGTAGCCCCAGGCGACGGAGCCGACGCGCACGCCGGCCTTGCGGGCGGCGTCGATGTCGCGCATTTCGTCGCCCACCAGCAGGAAGCGTTCCGGGGCGGTGCCGTGCTGCCTGAGCAGGCGGTCGATCTTGGCGGATTTGCCGAACAGGTCGGTGCCGCATTCGAAGTCGTCGAACAGGGCGGCGGTTTCCGCGCCCAGCACGCGCCGCACGTTCTCGATGGAGTTCGAACTGACCACGGCCAGGCGCAGCCCGCCTGCCTTCAGCCGCGCCAGCGCTTCGGGGATGCCGTCGAACAGGCGCACGCTGGGGTCGATGTCCTGCATCAGCGTGCGCACGTGGGCCATGATCGCCGGCAGCTTCCAGAGCGGAATGCCCAGGAACTTCAGGATCTCGGAGGCCTCGCGGTGCCGGAGCCGGTCGCGTTCCGATGCGTCGATCTTGCGGAAGCCGTATTTGTCGGCCACCGTGTTCAGGATGGAATTGAACCAGGGCATGGTGTCCGCCAGGGTTCCGTCGAAGTCGAAAGCGGCTATGTCGTATTTCAAGTGTGGGATCCGATGCGCGGCCGGCGCTGGCGTCAGACGCCGTTGGGATGGAGCAGATAGTGCACGACCGGCGCCAGGGCTTCAAGCGGCGGCGCGCTGGCCACCACGCGGGCGGCGCTGGTCCAGGGATAGTCCAGCGCCAGCAGCCAGCCGAAGACCGCGTCCGCGTCGGCCGCCGGCAGGCTCACCATGGTTTCGATGGTGATGACGAGGCTGGAGGCGCGATAGGGCGATTGCTGGAATTCCCAGTCATACCGGCCGCAGCCGACCCGCACGTTGCCGGTGGCTTTTTCGGTCATGCCGACGATCCAGTCGCACTGGTAGCCGGGCAGGCGGGCGCCCGCCTCGGGCCGCGACAGGTAGAACGTGTAGACGTTCTCGTAGGTCTGGCCGAACTTGCGCACCAGCGTATCGGCGATGGCCGCCAGGCCGTGCGATTCGGGCGGGAAGGCGATGGCCTGCGTGCGCAGGGCCATCTTCAGCACCGCGTCCGGCGCGAATGCGCGCGCCATGTAGTGCGGGCGGTTCTCGTCCTTGGCGTGGAAATAGTCGCGCAGGACGGATTCGGTGCTGGAGGGGGGCAACGCGTCGATGGACATCGCAAGGGTTTCCGTTAGGGGGCAGGGCCGCGTCAGGCCTTGACCGGATCGAACCACTTCGAGACGTTGGGCGGCTCGTAGATGGCATAGCGGTCCAGCAGCAGGGCCGGGTCCTCTTCCACCACCAGCATGTCGCGATGCTGGGGGCGGATGAACTCTTCCTCGACGGCATGATCCACGAACTGGACCAGCGCGTCGTAGTAGCCCGCGATGTTCAGCAGGCCGCAGGGTTTCTGGTGCATGTTCAGTTGCGCCCAGGTCCAGACCTCGAAGAACTCTTCCAGCGTGCCGGCGCCGCCGGGCAGCGCGACGAAGCCGTCGGCCTTCTCCATCATCATGGCCTTGCGCTCGTGCATGTCCTGCACCAGGTGCAGCTCGGTCAGGCCGCGGTGCGCGTGCTCTTTTTTCAAGAGCAGTTCAGGGATTACGCCGATCACGCGGCCGCCGCCGGCCAGCACTTCGTTGGCCACCACGCCCATGATGCCTACCACGGAGCCGCCGTACACCAGGCCCAGGTCGCGCCGCACCAGCTCCCTGGCCAGCACGCGGGCCTGTTCGATGTACTCGGGCCGGGAGCCGGGGTTCGAGCCGCAATACACGCAAATGTTCTTCAGAGTCATAAAGAGGTTCGGGTAAAGCCGTCCCGTTACAGTTTGCGTCACGGGTTTTCGGGAAGCCCATAGTTTACGCAAGGTTGGGGAACGGTCCCGGCCGCCGCGGTAACGGGGCCAGGGGCAATGTTTGGACACAGTATGTTCCGCCACGATCGGTAGACTGGGTTGTACGGACCGACCCAGCGTCGCAGTGCTTTCACTTAACCAAGAGGAGCCACGATATGGACCAAGCAACCCGTACCCAAACGCAGGCGAGCCGCCCGTTCGAGATGGACGTGAAGGCGATACGCGCGAAGGCGCGCAAGGACATCGAGTCCGGCGCGGTGACGGACACGTATCGCGCCGACCGGCATACCGTATTG
>Ga0222420_100145_pt1 | contig 114913 bp, 112 predicted proteins | sample 3A2ome_FD_182470 | JGI IMG/M metagenome (GOLD analysis project Ga0222420, IMG submission 182470) | Enriched microbial communities from leaf-cutter ant dump, University of Wisconsin, Madison, United States - 3A200A (version 2) | ecosystem: Environmental > Terrestrial > Nest > Insects nest > Nest...
CTTCTAGTGAGCACTTGATTTCTTGTGCTTGTGACCAACCAGGTTAAAAACCCAATCAATCACCGCACCCGCATCAAGCGCCCACACTTATCGGTTGTTTAATTGTTAAAGAGCGGTACTGCCAATTCGTACTACTTTCTGCACTACTGCCGTTGCAGCAAAAACCCGCTGCGCCGGCCCTAGCACCTGTCGAAACATCAGGGTAAACCCTGAATTTTCGGCAACTGCCAAGCCTGAAACTATAACACAACTTTTGCAGATTATGCAACCGGCTTCTGCCTAATTTGCATCCTATCTTGCAAAACCACAAAACGCTTGAACCACCCGTTTTGCGGCGACCTAGCGAGCAATTCTTCTGCCCCGCCAGACCTGCCATGTGCCGACCGCCACCCAGCATCACTGCCTTGCTGCCGCCGAACTCACTTCACTTGCTTTCCTTCCCCTTCGCTGCCGAACAAACTGTTTGAACTGCGAAGGAGCGAGACTATAGCACAGAATTTAAACGTGTGTCGTCAGCATGACACCTATTTTGCAGAAAAGTGAAGTTTTTTTGGGGTCCGTCCCTGACATGCCCCCCGGCGGACTCAGCCGTCCTCTATATATAGAGCGACAATTCGGCGCCCAAGCCATCGACTGCCACCCGCCCAGGCGCAGCCCTCAGCTAGAGGCGCAGTTCGGTTGTTTCCTTGATCTGCTGAAGCGCAAAGAAGGATTTCATGTCGACCACCGCAGGATGGCGCATGAGCGTGTCCATCGCAAAGCGCGAAAAGTGCGCCAGGTCCGCCACCTGGATGCGCAACAGATAGTCCATGTCTCCGGACATGGCGTAGCACTCGACCACTTCGGGCCATAGCTGCACGTCGCGCGCGAAGTCGCTCATGGGCGCGTGGCTGGAACCACTGTGTTTGTTCAAGCGGATATTCACATAGGCCAGCAGGCCCAGCCCCACCTTCTCGGCGTCGATCAGCGCCACGTACTTCTTGATGAAGCCCTTCTCTTCCAGCCGCCGCACCCGGCGCAGGCACGGGCTGGGAGACAGGGAGACGCGGTCCGCCAGTTCCTGGTTGCTCAGGCGTCCATCGCGCTGCAGTTCCCCCAGAATCCTTAAATCTGTCCTATCCAGCTCAATGTCAGACATTTATAGCCTCGTTTCTTATTTCTACGGCAATATTATTGCCCAGACACCCAGGTTTCGCGACATGTTTGCAATTGTCTGCCCGCCATTCCTTCCTACAATCTCCGTCTAGACTTGAAGAACAAGTCGTCCTTAAAACAATGCAAGGGAGCAGACTTATGAGCAGCGCTTTCCAACCCTGGGACAACCCGATGGGCACCGCCGGGTTCGAGTTCATTGAATATGCCGCGCCGGACCCCGCCGCGCTGCGCAAGGTGTTCGAGCTGCTGGGCTTCAAGGCCATTGCCAAACACCGCCACAAGGACGTGACGCTGTACCGCCAAGGCGGCGTGAACTTCCTGATCAACGCCGAACCGGACTCATTCGCCCAGCGCTTCGCCCGCCTGCATGGCCCCTCGATCTGTGCAATCGGCTTTCGCGTGCAGGACGCCAATGCCGCGTACAAGCGCGCGCTGGAACTGGGCGCCTGGGGCTTCGATTCGCACAGCGGTCCCATGGAGCTGAACATCCCCGCGATCAAGGGCATCGGCGATTCGCTGATCTACCTGGTGGACCGCTGGGCCGGCAAGGACGGCCACGGCGGGATCGGCGATATCAGCATCTATGACGTGGACTTCGTCCCGGTGGATCCCGCGAACGCGCAGGCGGACCTGAACCACCGCGGCGCCGGACTGACGCTGGTGGACCACCTGACGCACAACGTGCACAAAGGCCGCATGGCCGAATGGGCCGAGTTCTACGAGCGCCTCTTCAACTTCCGCGAAGTGCGCTATTTCGACATCGAAGGCAAGGTGACGGGCGTGAAGTCCAAGGCCATGACCTCGCCCTGCGGCAATATCCGCATTCCGATCAACGAGGAAGGCACGGAAGAAAAGGGCCAGATCCAGGAATACCTGGACCTGTACCGCGGCGAGGGCATCCAGCACATCGCCATGGCCACGGAAGATATCTACGACACCATCGAAGCGCTGCGCCAGAACGGCGTCGTATTCCTGGACACGCCCGATACCTATTACGAGCTGCTGGACCGCCGCCTGCCGAACCACGGCGAGGACGTGGCGCGCCTGCAGAAGAACCGCATCCTGCTGGACGGCGCCCCCGGCGGCGGCCTGCTGCTGCAGATCTTCACCGAAAACCAGATCGGCCCGATCTTCTTCGAGATCATCCAGCGCAAGGGCAACGACGGTTTCGGCGAAGGCAACTTCAAGGCCCTGTTCGAATCGATCGAACTGGACCAGATGCGCCGCGGCGTGGTCAAAACCGTCGACTGAACGGCCTCAATTCCTTCCCCGGCCAGGCCCACGGTGCCCAGGCACCGGCGCCGGCCTTGAAACCTCGCTTCGGCGAGGTTTTTTTTGCCTATTTCTTCAAGCGGTCCTGGAACTGCTTGCGGAACTTGGCCACCTTGGGCGCGATCACGAATTGGCAATAGCCCTGCTCGGGATGCAGGGCGAAATAATCGCGGTGATAGTCCTCGGCCTGCCAGAACCTGGCGGGTTCCAGGAGCTTGGTCACGATGGGCGCGTCGTAGACCTTCTGCGCCTCGACCTCGGCAATGACGGCTTGCGCCTGTTCGCGCTGGGCCTCGTCCTGCCAGAAGATGGCGGACTCATATTGCGGGCCGATGTCATTGCCCTGGCGCCCCGGCGTGGTCGGATCGTGGGTCGCGAAGAACACGCGCAGCAGGTCGCTGTAGGAGAGTTCGGCCGGGTCGAATTCCACGCGGGCGACCTCGATGTGGCCGGTGTCCTTGCCGCACACCTGCTCGTAGCTGGGATTGTCCACGTGGCCGCCGCTGTAGCCGGGCAGCACGCTCTTGACGCCGCGCAAATCGGTGAACACCGCTTCGACGCACCAGAAGCAGCCGCCGCCGAGTACGGCGACCTCATTGCCGGGGGATGCTTGTTCTGCCATGACGATTCCTTCTTTCTTGATGGACGGCGGCCAGCGCGTCCGGATTCCATGCGCAATGCGCAGGTGCAAAGACTACTGCTTGGGTGGCGCCAGCGACAAGATCCATTCGGCCAGCAGCCGGGCGTCTTCGGGGTTGACCTGGGTCTGGGCCGGCATGGGAACCGCGCCCCAGGCGCCCCGGCCGCCGCCGCGGATCTTGCCCGCCAGGTAATCCACCATGGCGTCGCCCTGCCCCGCGTAGCGCTCGGCCACGCTTTTCAATGGCGGCCCCACGCGCTTGGCCTCGACCTGGTGGCAAGCCATACAGGCCTTGTTCTTGGCCAGGTCCAGGCCGGTGGTTTGCGCATGCGCCGCGCCTGCGCCCAAGGCGCAGGCGGCAGCCAACAACAGACTACTCTTCAAATGCATCGGTTACGGCCCCACGGCTCGCGGTGCTGGCGAGCTTGCCGAACTTGGCAAGCACACCGCGTGTATAACGCGGCTTGGGCTGGACCCAGGCCTGACGACGAGCCGCCATTTCTTCGTCGCTGATATTGAGCTGCAACAGCAGCTTGTGGGCATCGATGGTAACCGAATCGCCCTCCTGGATCAGCGCGATGGGACCGCCGACAAAAGCCTCCGGCGCGACGTGGCCCACGACCATGCCCCAGGTGCCTCCAGAGAAGCGCCCGTCGGTAATGAGCCCCACCGTTTCGCCCAGGCCCTGCCCTATCAGCGCGGACGTGGGCGCCAGCATCTCGCGCATGCCCGGGCCGCCCTTGGGGCCTTCGTAGCGGATGACGACAACGTCGCCATCCCGGATCTGCCGGGCCATGATGGCGGTCATGGCGTCGTCTTCGGAGTCGAAGACGCGCGCGGGGCCGGTGATCACAGGATTCTTCAGGCCGGTGATCTTGGCGACGCAGCCTTCGGGCGACAAGTTGCCCTTGAGGATGGCCAGATGGCCCTGCGGATACAGCGCGCGGTCCAGCGGCATGATGACGTCCTGGTCGGCGCGCGGCGCATCCGGCACGTCGGCCAGGGTTTCGGCGATGGTCTTGCCGGTGATGGTGATGCAATCGCCGTGCAGCAGGCCCGCATTGAGCAGCAGCTTCATGACCTGGGGAATGCCTCCGGCCCGGTGCAGGTCCGTCGCGACGTATTTGCCGGAAGGCTTCAGGTCGCACAGCACCGGCACGCGCTTGCGGATGCGTTCGAAATCGTCGATGGTCCACGGCACTTCGGCGGCATGGGCGATCGCCAGGAAATGCAGCACGGCGTTGGTGGAGCCGCCGGTGGCCATGATGACGGACACGGCATTCTCGATGGATTCGCGCGTAATGATGTCGCGCGGACGCAGTTGGCGCTTGACCGCCTCCACCAGCACGCGCGCCGACTCCGCCGCCGACGCGACTTTTTCCTCGTCCTCGTTGGCCATCGTGCTGGAGTACGGCAGGCTCATGCCCATGGCCTCGAAGGCCGAACTCATGGTGTTGGCGGTGTACATGCCGCCACAGGAGCCCGAGCCGGGAATGGCGCATTTCTCGATCTGCTTGAAATCCGCTTCGGGCATGCGGCCCATCGTGTATTCGCCCACCGCCTCGAAGACCGAGACGATGGTGAGGTCGTTGCCCTTGTAGCCGCCGGGCTTGATGGTGCCCCCGTAGACGTAGATGCCCGGCACGTTGGTGCGCGCCAGCGCGATCATGCCGCCCGGCATGTTCTTGTCGCAGCCCCCGATCACGACCACCCCGTCCATCCACTGGCCCTGCGCCGCGGTTTCTATACAGTCCGCGATCACCTCGCGCGACACCAGCGAGTACTTCATGCCCTCGGTGCCCATGGACATGCCATCGGAAATGGTGGGCGTGCCGAACACCTGGGGATTCGCGCGGGACGCGCGTATGGCGTCGATGGCGGCATCGGCCAGCCGCTGCAGGCCGCTGTTGCAAGGAGTGATCGTCGAGTGGCCGTTGGCCACGCCGATCATGGGGTTGTCGAAATCGGCTTCCTGGTAGCCCAGGGCGTAATACATGGCGCGGTTGGGCGCACGCGCGACGCCTTCGGTGATATGGCGGGAACGTTCGTTGTGCGGCATGGTCTGTGTCTCCTGTCGGCCATCGGGACGCGGGCTCGCCGGTTATTATCATTCAACTTCATTGTGTCGGGCAGACCATGCTGCAATATCCAAAATTCGACCCCGTCGCCCTGCAGATCGGGCCGCTGGCCATCCACTGGTACGGGCTGATGTATCTGGCGGGCTTCGCGCTGGTGTACCTGCTGGGCCGCCGGCGCATCACCAGCGGCCACACCACCTCGTTCAACGTGCGCGACCTGGAGGACCTGATCTTCTACAGCGTGCTGGGCGTGGTGCTGGGCGGACGGCTGGGCTATGTGCTGTTCTACAAGCCTTCGTACTACCTGGCCCACCCTGTCGAAGTGCTGTACCTGTGGCAGGGCGGCATGTCGTTCCACGGCGGCCTGATCGGCGTGATCCTGGTGATGCTGCTGTTCGCGCGCAAGAAGAAACAGCCTTTTTTCGCGGTCAGCGATTTCATCGCGCCGCTGATTCCTCTGGGACTGGGTTTCGGCCGCCTGGGCAACTTCATCAACGGGGAATTGTGGGGCCGCCCCACCGACGTGCCCTGGGCCATGGTGTTCCCGGGCAGCGGCGACGGCCTGCCGCGCCACCCGTCGCAGCTCTATGAACTGGGCCTCGAAGGCATCGTGCTGTTCGCGCTGCTGTGGTGGTTCTCGAGCAAGCCGCGTCCGCTGGGCCAGGTAAGCGCGCTGTTCCTGATGGGCTACGGGACGTTCCGCTTCCTGGTGGAATTCACTCGCGAACCGGACAATTTCCTGGGCCTGCTCGCGGGTGGATTGAGCATGGGACAGTGGCTGTCCCTGCCGATGGTCGCCCTGGGCGCCATCATGTTCAGCCTTACTGCAAAACGATCGTCCCGTTGACCGCGATGCTGACCGTGACGTCTCCCGCCTCCAGCGGGACGTCCGGGCTATAGGCGGCAGCGACGTCCTTGCTCATTGCCGCCCCCATCATGCGGGGCATGGGCACCGGCCCCGAACCGCCCGAACCGCCCAGCTCCAGCTTGCTCAGGCGGTAGCCGGAAAAACCGAAGGCATTGGCGGCCGCCAGCGCGCGATCCTTGAAGGCCTGCGCAGCTTCTTTGAGCAGCTTGCGCTCTTCGGCCTCGCGCGCTTCGCGCGACAGCAGAAAACCGATGTTGGAAATGGCGGTCTTGTCCGACAGCTTGGACGCCAGCGCGGCGGCCGCTTCGAAGTCCTTGGATTCGAGGATCACTTCGCCATGGCCGCGCCACGAAGCGATCTTGCCCTTGCTGCTGGTGTTGGGCCAGACGTTGTAGCCCCCCGTGCGCACGTCCACGCCCTTGACGTCGCGCGCGCGCTTGACCACGTCGTCCAGCGCGGCCGTCAGCTTCTTCCCGGCGCCGGGCTGGTCCGGCGCGTCGACTTCGGCGGACAGCGAGATGCGGACGGTGTCCTGCTTGACCTCGGAAGACGCGGTGGCCTGCAGGGACAGCTCGGGAGCGCGGCTCGCGGCGGTTTCCGCGGCGGCAGGCGCCTGCGCATGGGCAGGCTGCACGGCGGCGAGAGCGACCACGGTTGCGCACGCCGCACCGAGTTTGGTCAGCGAAAAAACGGGGTGTTTGAACATGGACTGGTCCTAGGAGGGAGGACGATAGGGAGGGGTGAGGCGCCCGGCGCGGACCTGCGCTCGTGGCAGGCCCGCTGGGATAGATGCCCCGCCTGTGCCGTCAAGGCCGGCATCTCGAACCCTGAGGTTCAAGGTGGTCGCGTTCCGTAGAGCGTCGGGTTCGTCTACAGGAGACGATCACTCCAGCTCTGCACTCCCGCAACCAATATGCCATAAGACATAGGTTCAGAGAATGTATGGCCTAGTCACGAACACGGCAGGGACAAACTGAAAAATCTTGACTACGACTTGATGAACTACAGCTTGAAGAACGCTAGAGCAGTTTTTCCTGACCCGACAACGCGTCATCGAGCACTGCGTTCATGTCCTCGATTCTACGCTTGAAGTCGCCGACCGCCAAACCGCCCAGGGGACCGTCGGGCGCTTTCATCGCAAGCAGTTCGCCGGCGATCTGCAAGGCGGCCATCACGGCGATGCGTTCGTTGCTGGAGACCTTGCCCGTGCCCTGGATGCGCAGCATCAGTTGGTCGACGTGGCGCACGGCGGCCACCAAGGTCGGCTTCTCTTCCGCGGAACATGCCAGGGAATAGTCGCGCCCCAGTATGGTTACATCTACGCGTTCCATCAGTGTTGCTCTCCAGACGGCGCGCCCGGCAAGCGGGCCAGCACGGCGTCGATGCGCTCGCGGGCCGAAGCGGCGGCCACGCGCAAGCGCTGTAGTTCGGTATCGCGGGTGTGCAGGTTGCCCTGCAATTCGGTTTCCCTTGCGGAGAAACGCGATTCGAGCGATTGGCGCTCGGCGGTTTCACGGGCCAGTTGCTCGCGCAGCGCGGCTTCGGCCTGCTGGGCCTGCTCGAGCATGGCGTTGACGGCGCCATCGCGTTCCTGAAGCTTGCCCTGCAGCGTGACGATCTCGGCCTCGCGCTCGGCGGCGCGCTGCTTCAGCACGCGCTGTTCAGCTTCGGTTTCGTTCAGGCGGGCGCGCAACGCATCGCGCTCCGCGTGGAGTTGGCGGGTGCGTTGCACCAGTTGCCCGATGCGGGCAGCGAGTTGGTCTAGGTCTTGCAGCATGGGCGCTATCGTAAACCATCCTGGGTTGAAGAGGGCCTCTTCACGCAAGGTGAGAAACCCGGCAATATTCAGTAGGAATTACCGCCTTGGTCCACGGCAGCGATTCCGGGATGCGACCTTACCCGATTAGGGGCAGAAATCCCGCATCTGGCCGATCCTGCTTTCGCATTTCTTTCTATAAACTTTCACTTAGCTTTCAAAAAGCCCTCAAACGTCCTGCCCCGTTACAACTCGGGGTCGGGAGTTCCCCAATTTTAGGGAAAACCCCAGCCTTTCGTGGAGCTTACAGGGTTTGCAGCATGGCAGGCGTCCATTACCATTCGGCCTTTCAAGAATCCACGCCGTCGCTTTCAGAAGAATAAATGGCACCCTGAAGTGCCTTTTTTGTGCCTGTCACCCGCCTTGCAGCGGGTCCCTTCCGGCTACAAACCTTTTTTTATCTACATGCTGTAAACAGGAGCCAACCAATCATGCAGCTACGCAATCGACAGGACTTCTGGTCGGGGGTGATGTTCATCGCCCTTGGACTGGGATTCGCCTGGCAGGCCAGCAGCTACCAAATGGGTACTGCCGCACGGATGGGCCCAGGGTATTTTCCTTTCTGGCTAGGCATTGTTCTGGCATTGCTGGGCGCCATCGTGCTGCTTGGCTCGCTTTCCAAGAAAGCGCACGAAACGCACGTCGACAAGTTCGACTGGCGCATCGTCTTCCTGGTGGTCGGATCGGTCGTGCTCTACGGCTTCATCCTCAAGCTGCTGGGCATCTATATCTCGGTATTCATCCTGGTTGTCGTCAGCAGCCTGGCCAGCCACGAGTTCAACCTGAAGGTCGCCATCGCCAACGGCATCTTCCTGGTGGTCTTCTCGTATCTGGCGTTCGTCAAGGGGCTGGGGCTGATTTTCCCGCTGTGGCCGTCGTTTCTGGGCATGAACTAAGGAGCTATCGGCCATGGAATTGCTAGATCACCTGATGTTGGGTTTCTCGGTGGCGTTCACGCCCGAGAACCTGCTGTACGCCCTGCTGGGCTGCATTCTGGGCACGCTGATCGGCGTGCTGCCGGGCATCGGCCCGGTTCCGACCATCGCGATGCTGCTGCCGATCACGTACGTGCTGCCCCCGGTGGCCGGCCTGATCATGCTGGCGGGCATCTACTACGGCGCCCAGTACGGCGGCTCCACGACCGCGATTCTCGTGGCGCTGCCAGGGGAAACGTCCGCGGTGGTGACCGTGCTGGACGGGCACCAGATGGCCCGCAACGGCCGCGCCGGCGCCGCCCTGGCGATCGCCGCCCTGGGTTCGTTCTTCGCCGGCTGCGTGGCCACGCTGCTGCTGGCCGCCTTCGCGCCCCCGCTGGCTGAAGTCGCGTTCAAGTTCGGCCCCGCCGAATACTTCTCGCTGATGTGCCTGGGCCTGGTCGGCGCCGTGGTGCTGGCCTCGGGCTCGCTGCCCAAGGCGATCGCGATGATCCTGCTGGGCCTGCTGCTGGGCATGGTGGGCACCGACGTGAACTCGGGCGTCGCCCGCTTCGACTTCGGCATCCCCGAACTGCAGGACGGCATCGACTTCGCCATCGTGGCCATGGGCGTGTTCGGCTTCGCCGAAATCATGACCAACCTCGAGCAGAAGGAAAACCGCGTCGACATCACCGACAAGATCGGCTCGCTGTATCCCAACAAGCAGGAATTCAAGGAGTCAGCCCCCGCCGTGCTGCGCGGCACGGCCCTGGGTTCGGCCCTGGGCATCCTGCCGGGCGGTGGCGCGGTGCTGTCGTCGTTCGCGTCCTACACGCTGGAAAAGAAGATCTCGAGGAATCCGGAACGCTTCGGCAAGGGCCACCCGGCCGGCCTGGCCGGCCCGGAATCGGCGAACAACGCTGCGGCCCAGACCTCGTTCATCCCGCTGCTGACCCTGGGTATCCCGGGCAACGCCGTGATGGCGCTGATGGTCGGCGCGATGACCATCCACAACATCCAGCCCGGCCCGCAAGTCATGACGAGCCACCCGGAGCTGTTCTGGGGCCTGATCGCCTCGATGTGGATCGGCAACCTGATGCTGGTGGTGCTGAACCTGCCGCTGATCGGCCTGTGGGTCAAGCTGCTGAAGGTGCCCTACCGCATCCTGTTCCCGGCGATCCTGGTGTTCTGCACGATCGGTGTGTATTCATTGAACTACAACACCTTCGACATCTTCACCACTGCCATCTTCGGCGTCATCGGCTACGTGTGGTCCAAGCTCAAGTGCGAAGGCGCGCCGCTGCTGCTGGGCCTGGTGCTGGGCCCCATGATGGAAGAGAACTTCCGCCGTGCCCTGCTGCTGTCGCGCGGCGACTTCACCACCTTCGTCACGCGTCCGCTGTCGGCTTCGCTGCTGGCCATCGCGGTCTTCCTGGTGATCCTGGTGGCGCTGCCCGCCATCCGCAAGAAGCGCGAAGAGACTTTCGTGGAAGAAGAGTAAAGCCCGGCATGCCGCCACCCGGCGGCTGCCCTGCCCTGAAAACCCCCGGCCCGGCCCGGGGGTTTTTCTTTGCGCGGAGGGAATCTGACGCCGGGCAAAAGCTACTAATCAATACAACACAATACCGACTGTTCTGCGATTCAGGTCTTCTACGTTAAGCTACGGGTTTACCCCACGCGATGATTCGAGATGAATTTCGACTGGAACAACCCCTATCCCAGCACCCGCCGGCCGGTATTTGCCCGCAACGTGGTTGCCACTTCGCAGCCGCTGGCAGCCCAGGCCGGCCTGCGGATCCTGGCCCGGGGCGGCAACGCGGTGGATGCGGCCATCGCGGCGGCGGCCACGCTGGCCCTGACCGAACCGGTCAGCAACGGCTTGGGATCGGATTGCTTCGCGATCGTCTGGGACGGCTCGAAGCTGCATGGGCTGAACGCCTCCGGCACGGCGCCCGCAGCCTGGAACCTGGACTACTTCCGGCGCAAGCACCAGGGCCTGATTCCGGCGCGGGGCTGGGATAGCGTCACCGTCCCCGGCTGCGTGGCGGGCTGGGCGGCCCTGCACGAAAAGCTGGGCAGCCTGGCGTTCGCCGACGTGCTGGAGCCAGCCATCGAATATGCCGAACGCGGTTTTGCCGTGTCGCCGGTGGTGCAGGAAAAATGGGCGGCGCAGGCGGACGTCCTGCAGCCGCAACCGGGCTTCGCGGACCATTTCCTGCCGCGCGGCCGCGCTCCCCAGGTGGGCGAGCACTTCGTGCTGCGCGGCGCCGCGGCCACGCTCAAGCGCATCGCCGCCAGCGGCGGGCGGGACTTCTATGAAGGAGAAACGGCGCACAAGCTGGTGGCGCATGCGCAGGCGCACGACGCCGCGCTGACGCTGGCCGACCTGCGCGACTACGCGCCGGAATGGGTGGCTCCCATCAGCCAGTCGTACCGCGGCCACACGCTGCACCAGATTCCGCCCAACGGCCAGGGCATTGCCGCGCTGATCGCGCTGGGCATCCTGCAGCATTTCGACGTGGCGGCCCGCCCCGTCGATCATCCCGACACGCAGCACCTGCTGATCGAGGCGATGAAGCTGGCCTTCGCCGACGTCTACGAGCACGTGGCGGACGCCCGCCACATGCGCATGACGCCCGAACAGATGCTGCAGGCGGGCTATCTGGCCGAACGCGCGCGCCTGATCGATCCGGGCGCGGCCCAGGCCTTCGCCAGCGGCCATGCGCCGCAGGGCGGCACGGTCTACCTGACCGCCGCCGACAGGAACGGCATGATGGTGAGCTTCATCCAGTCGAACTACATGGGATTCGGCTCCGGCGTGGTGGTGCCCGGCACCGGCGTCAGCCTGCAGAACCGCGGACACTGCTTCAGCGCCGACCCCGCCCATCCCAATACGGTGGCCGGCGGCAAGCGGCCTTTCCACACTATCATTCCCGGCTTCCTGATGCGCGACGGCGCGCCGGTGATGAGTTTCGGGGTCATGGGCGGCAATATGCAGCCCCAGGGGCAGGTGCAGACGCTCGTGCGCATGCTGGACTACGGCCAGCAGCCGCAGGCCGCCTGCGACGCGCCTCGCTGGAAATGGAACCACGGACTGGCGGTGGACGTGGAAGCCGGGTTGGCGCCCTCCATCGCCCAGGGCCTGCGTGCGCGCGGCCACGTCCTGGAAGGCCTGGAGGACCCCTATATGGACTTCGGATCGGGCCAATTCATCTGGCGCCTGGGCGATCCGGCGGTGGATGGCTACGTGAGCGCCAGCGACAGCCGGCGCGATGGACTCGCCGCGGGCTTTTGATTGCGTTAAGGTTAGTGTCCTCAGACTGACCCTACCCTCATAGAGCGGAGTTCCCTGCATGGCAACGATCGGTACCAAAAGCTACGACGCGGTCGTAGCCCAGAAAGTCACTTTCCTCGGATTGGGCGTGATGGGCCTGCCCATGGCCGGCCACCTGGCCCGCGCGGGACACGAGGTCACCGTCTACAACCGCACGCCGGCCAAGGCCCAGGCCTGGGTGGCCGAGTTCGGCGGCAAGAGCGCCGCCACCCCGCGCGAAGCCGTCGCGGGCGCCCAGATCGTCTTCGCCTGCGTCGGCAACGACGACGACCTGCGCAGCATCGTGCTGGGGCCGGACGGCGCGTTCGCGGGCATGGCGCCGGGCGCCGTCTTCGTCGACCACACCACGGCGTCGGCCGACGTGGCGCGCGAACTCTACGCGCAGGCCAAGGACCTGGGCCTGAATTTCGTGGACGCGCCGGTATCTGGCGGACAGGCCGGCGCGGTCAATGGCGTGCTGACCATCATGTGCGGCGGCGAACAGGCCGTGTTCGACGCGATCAAGCCCGTGGCGCAGTGCTTCGGCCGCGCCGTGACGCTGGTCGGCCCCCCGGGCGCCGGCCAACTGGCCAAGATGGTCAACCAGATCTGCATCGCCGGCATCGTGCAGGGGCTGTCCGAAGCGATAGCCTTCGGCCAGGCGGCCGACCTGGACATGAAGCTGGTGCTGGACGTGATCAGCAAGGGCGCGGCGCAAAGCTGGCAGATGGAGAACCGCGGCGGCACCATGGTCGACGACAAGTTCGATTTCGGATTCGCGGTCGACTGGATGCGCAAGGATCTCGGGCTGGTGCTGGCCGAGGCCCGCCACAACGGCGCGCGCCTGCCGCTGACCGCCCTGGTGGACCAGTTCTACGGCGACGTCCAGAAGATGGGCGGCGGCCGCTGGGATACGTCCAGCCTGATCAAGCGCCTGCGCGGCTGAGCCCTGCGCGCGCCGGAAAAAATGCCCCCACGGAGGCGTTTTTTCGTCTTGGAGCGGCCCGGCGACAAAAGGCGAGCCCAAGGGCTCGCCTTTTTCCGTGTGCGGGCGTAAGGCTTACGCCGCCAGGCCGGCCGGCGCCGCGTCGGATATCAGCGCATCGATGCGCTGCTTGGCCTGCGCAATGCCTTCCAGCGCCGCGACCTCGCCCATGGCCATGCCTTCCGCGGCGATGAACGTCACGTCGTCCATGCCCAGGAAGCCCAGCATCTGGCGCAGGTAGGGCGTCAGCGTGTCGGACGGCGTGCCTTCGGCCTTGCCGCCGCGGGCCGTCAGCACGAACACCTGCTTACCCTTGACCAGCCCTTCGGGCACGCCTTCGGACGTATAACGGAACGTGACCCCGGCGCGGGCGATGTAGTCCAGGTAGCTCTTGAACTGCGCGGGCAGGTTGAAGTTGTAGACGGGCACGGCGAAGACGACGCGGTCGGCCTCCATCAGTTCGGCGATCAGCGCGTCGCCCAGTTCGACGATGCGGTGCTGTTCGACGGTGCGCGCGTCGGCCGGGGTGAACAGCGCGCCGGCGGTGTTGCCGTCGAAGTAAGGAATGGGCTGCGCGCCGATGTCGCGCACCTTGACGGCCGCGGCCGGGTTGGCGGCCTTGACGCGCGCAATCAGGTGATCAGCCAATTGCTTGCTGTTGGAACGATCGCCGAGAATCGAGGAAAGGATAACCAGGGTCTTCATTGCAAATTTCTCCAGTGGGCGGGGTGCCGAATGCATGGCCCCACTGTAGACCGGTTAATTATTCACATAAATACGGGTATGATGAACTGTTCGTTCCAGGTACAGAACAATCATGCAAGATCTCAATGACCTCTATTATTTTTCCCAAGTCGTCGAACAAGGCGGTTTCAGCGCCGCGGCCCGGGCGCTGGACATCCCGAAATCCCGCCTGTCGCGCCGGATCTCGCACCTGGAGGAAAGCCTGGGCGTGCGCCTGCTGCAGCGCACGACCCGGCGGCTGCGCCTGACCTCCGCCGGCGAACGCTATCTGCACTATTGCCGCGAAATGGCGGCTTCCGCCCGCGCCGCGGACGACGCCATGCGGCAACTGCAATCGGAGCCCAGCGGCCCCGTAATCGTGAGCTGCCCGGTCTCCATCGCGCAGGACGTGCTGGCGCCGCTGCTGCCCGAATTCCTGGATGCCTGGCCCGCCATTTCGGTGCAGTTGCTGGTGACCAACCGCCGCGTGGACCTGATACGCGAGGGCGTGGACCTGGCGCTGCGGGTGCGCACCAAGCTGGACACGGACGCGGAGCTGGTCGTGCGCCACTTCGGCACGGCGCGCGGCACGCTGGTCGCCAGCCCGGGCTATCTGCAGCGCCACGGGGTGCCCGACACCCCCGAGGACCTGGCCACCCACACCACATTGAGCTTCAGCGACCCGCAGCACGAAGTGCGCTGGCCGCTGCGCAACGACAAGGGCGTGGAGGTCCATATCGAATTGAAGCCGCAGTTGTCATGCAACGACTTCATCGTGCTGACCGAGGCGGCGGTGCGCGGGCGGGGCATTGCGCTGCTGCCCTCGATCGCGACGCATGAAGAGCTCAGGCGCGGCCAATTGGTGCCGGTGCTGCCCCAGTGGCAGTCGCCCGAAGGGATCGTGCATTGCATTTATCCGTCGCGGCGGGGCATGATGCCCGCCGTGCGCGCCCTGCTCGATTTCCTGTCGGAGCGCCTGCCCTCGATGTACCAGCGGCTGGAAAAGGCGCCGGCGCCGGCGGCTCAGTAGCCGCGCGAGCGCTCCACCACGCCGCTGATCGCTTCGCCGCGCCGCAATTGCGCGACCTTGCCCGCGATCTGCGCGATGCTTTCGTCGCGCAGCGTACGCGCGGCGATATGGGGCGTCACGTGCACGCGCGCGTCGTGCCAGAAGGGATGGTCCCGCGGCAGGGGCTCGGTGTGGAACACGTCCAGCGTGGCGCCGGCGATCTCGCCTTCCTCGAGCATCTGGACCAGGTCGTCCTCGACCAGGTGCTCGCCGCGGCCCACGTTGACCAGATGGGCCTCGGGCAGCAATTGCGACAGCCTGTCGCGATTGAGGATGCCGACGGTGTCCGGCGTCAGCGGCAGGACATTCACCAGGAATCGCGTGCGGGCCAGGAAGGCCGGCAGCGCGGCCTCGCCGGCGTAGGATTCGACCCCGGGGATGTCGCGCGGCGAACGCGACCATCCCGCCACGGGATAGCCGAAGCCGGCCAGGGTCTGCGCGACGCGCAGGCCGACCTGCCCCAGCCCCAGCACGCCCACCGGCCAGTCGGCCGGCCGGGTGCCTTCGCGGGTGTCCCAGTGCTGGCGCGCCTGGGCATGGTCGAAGGCCTCGAAATCGCGCGAGACGCGCAGCAGCGCATACAGCGCATACTCGGCCATCTGCACCGCCATGCCTGCGTCTTCCAGGCGCACGATGCGCACATGGGGCGGGATCTCGGGCATTTTCAGCAGCGCGTCGACGCCCGCGCCCAGGTTGAACAGCGTGGTCAGGCCGGTTTCGTGCTTGAAGAGTTCGGCCGGCGGACGCCAGACCAGGGCGACGTCCGCGCCCGACGGCGGGCCCTCGGGATCCCATACCGAAATGCGACAGCCGGGCATGGCGGCTTCCAGGCGGGGGACCCAGGCGTCGGGATCATGATGAGGGCAGGCAAAGAGTATGTGCATGGTGGCTTTCGTGTACGGGCTCGGGAAACCCCAAGCATGAGGGATGCCGCCTCACAAATCAAACGGCCCGGCTGAAGGCCGGGCCGTGTTCGAGGAGATGCGCGCTCAGGCCGCTTGCGGCACCTCGGGCTTGCCGCCGCTCTTGTTCCGGCCGCGGCGCAGGAACGCCCATACCTGCAGCAGGATCAACAAGGCGCTGGCGGCGATGAACCAGGCGCTGATCGGGCGCTCGACGAAGACCGCCAGATCGCCGCGCGACAACAGCAGCGCGCGCCGGAAGTTCTCTTCCACCATGGGCCCCAGTACGAAGCCGAGCAGGATGGGAGCCACGGAGAACTCCAGGGTCATCAGGATGGCGCCGATCACACCGAACGCCAGCACTTCCCAGATCTGGAAAAGGCTGTTCTGCGTACTGAATACGCCCACCGCGATGAAGAACAGCGCGGACGGGAACAGGTAGCGGTAAGGCACCTGCAGCAGTTTCACCCACACGCCGATCAGCGGTACGTTCAGCACCATCAGCAGCACGTTGCCCACCCAGAAGCTGGCGATCAGGCCCCAGAAGATGTCCGGGTGCTCGGTGATCAGTTGCGGACCGGGCTGGATGCCCTGGATCAGCAGCGCGCCCAGGATCAGCGCCATCACGGCGTCGCCGGGGATGCCCAGGCTCATCGTCGGGATGAAGTCGACCTGCGTCTTCGAGTGGGACGAGGCCTCGGGCGACGCCACGCCGGCGATCATGCCGGTGCCGAACTTCTCCGGCGTCTTGGAGATCTTGCGCTCCAGCGCGTAGGCCACGAACGTCGTGATCGTGGGGCCGGTGCCGGGCATGGCGCCGAACAGCGTGCCCACGGTGGTGCCGCGGACCATGGGCCAGAAGGCCGTCTTGAGCTCCTGCCGGCTGGGCCGCATGTCTTTCAGGCGCAGCTTGGCGCCGCTGCCGATGATGCTCATGCGGTTGACGCTCATCAGGAAGTCGGCCACGCCGAACAGGCCCATGGAGATCGCCACCAGTTCCAGGCCGTCGGACAGGTCCAGCAGGCCGAAGGAGAAGCGGATGGTGCCCGTGTTCACGTCCGTGCCCACCACGCCGCACATCAGGCCGAACAGGGTCATGGCCACGCCCTTCAGCGGCGAGCCGCGGGACATCGTCGCGCCCGCCAGCAGGCCCAGCAGCATGATGGAGAAGATTTCGGTCGGACCGAACTTGAAGGCCACTTCGACCAGCAGCGGCGAGGCGAAGATCATGACGATGATCCCCACCGAAGCGGCGAAGAACGAGCAGATCATCGTGATGCCCAGCGCCGTCCCGCCCTTGCCCTGCTTGGTCAGCGGATAGCCGTCCAGGCAGGTGACCGCATGGGGCGGATGCGAAGGCAGGTTGAGCAGGATCGCGCCGATGGCGCCGCCGTACTGCGAGCCGTAGAAAATGCCGGCCAGCATCAGGATGGCGGGCACCGGGTGCATCACGTAGGTAAGCGGCAGCAGAATGGAAATGGCCGACAGCGCGCCCATGCCGGGCAGCACGCCGATGAGGTTGCCCACCAGCACGCCGAAGAACGACCACATGAGGTTATGCCACTGGAAGGCGACGCCGAAGCCGTACCAGAGGTCCATCAAGGATTGGGAGATCATGGCGCTTCAACCCCAGCGAAACAGCGGCAACTGCAATTGCAGCGCCCACCAGAAAACGACGACCGCGATGGCGACCATGGCGATCGACAGCAGGAAGGCCTGCTTGATCGTGTTCTTGCGGTCGCCCAGGGCGGAAATGAATACGATGGCGAAAGTCGCGGGCAGCAGGCCGCCGTAGTGGCCCAGCAGCAGGAAAGCCAGGATGCCCAGCAGAATGCAGGCGCCGCCGCGCATATCCGGCAGCCCGTGCGCATGGCCGTCGCCGGGCGCCGGCGCTGTCGTCCCGCCCGAACGCGCCGATATCGCGATCAGCACGCCGGTCAGCGCCAGCAGGCCGCCGAGCGCCGCGGGAAAAAAGCCCGGGCCCATGTGGCTCAGCGTGCCGATGTGATAGTCGGTCCCGCCGTAGATCGCCCCCAGCCCGATCAGGACCATCAGCGCTCCGCCGTAATAGTCCTTTCTGTTGATTGTTTTCTGCACGTCATCCTCCTTCCTGGTGCGGGGCACATGCCGGCCCTCGATGTGCCGTTCCGGACGAACGACACCCGGCCCTGACGAAAGGCCGGAGCGCAGATTACGGAAGGAAGCTGCGAATTCGCTTTCTGCGCGCTGTCGCCTTCCTGAATCCAGGGGTAATCCCTGACCGGAAGGCGAATCTCATGTGTAAGCAGCGGTGAAAGCGGCTTGCGGAGCCTGTTGCTATTGCTCGCCCTTGAGCTCGACGTCGAGCGGGCGCGGATACTGCGAGACCGTCGAGGCGATAGGCAGCCACAGCACGGATGAAAGGCCGACGCCGCCCTGCGCGTTCGGCTCGCCGTCGCGCAGCTCGATGTCGCCGTCGTTGCGGCGGGCGTAGGCGCGGGCGATGGCCAGCCCCAGGCCGGATCCCGACGAGGCCACGGGCTTGTCCGTGCCGACCCGTTCGAAACGGGCGAAGGCGCGCTTGCGCAACACCGGGTCCAGCCCCGGACCGTTGTCGGACACGGCGACTTCCGCGCGGTTTTCCTCGCGGCAGACCGAGACGGTGATGCGCGCGCCGGCGGGCGCATAGTGGATGGCGTTGTGCACCAGGTTCGACAGGGCCTCGTGCAGCTCGGCCTCGTTGCCCGAGACCGGCACCGGCGTTTCCTGCCCGTCTCCGGAGCCGGCCTGGACCCACCCCAGGTCCTGCTGTTTTTCGTGCGCCAGCGGCAGGTACTGCAGCACCACCTCGCGCGACACCGCGTTCATGTCCAGCAGTTGCCGCGGCAGCGGGTCGGCCTGGTTGGCATGCGCCAGCGACAGGAGCTGTTCCGTGAGGCGGCGCGTGCGGCCCAGTTGGTCGACGATGGCGCGCAGGCCTTCCTGCGCCCGCGCCGGATCGCGTTCGCGCAGCGCATACTGGGCCTGCGTCAGCATGATGGCCAGCGGCGTGCGCAATTGATGGGAGGCGTCGGCCAGGAAGTGCGATTGTTCGTCCAGCACCTTGCGGTAGCGCGCGATGTGGTGGTTGACGGCGTCGACCAGCGGCGCCACCTCGCTGGGCACGCGCGAGGCGTCCAGCGGCGTCAGGTCGTCGGGGCGGCGCCCGCGGATATCGTTGCGCAGCCGGCGCAGCGGCTTCAGCGCCCAGGACACGCCCCACCACACCAGCAGCACCACCAGCGCCAGCATGCGGGTGTCGCGCAGGATTTCCTGGCGCCGCGCGCGGTTCTCGGCCTCGATGCGCTTGCCCGTGCTTTCGGCCACGACGACCAGCACCTGGCGGTGCTGCCCCTGGTAGTACAGGTCGCGCACCACCGAGACGACCCGAACCGGGTCGTTGCGATAGACGCTGTCGTAGAAAACGGGCTGGCCATTGGAGCGCGGCCAATTGGGCGGACGCGGCATTTCCGGCATGCCCAGCAAGGTCTTGCCCTGGTCCGTGGGCACGGGGGAACCGTCGGGCAGGGGCGGCTCGATCTCTTCGATGCGGAAGTACTTGCGCAGGCCGGCGCGGGATTCAAGCATGACCTGCGCATAGAGCGGCGTGGCGACCTGCAGCTTGCCGTCGGGCGTGAATTCGAGGCTGCTTTCCAGCACGCGGGCAGGCTCCACCAGCGCGCTGTCGTAGGCCTCGTTGGTGATCTCCGCCAGCGTGCGGTAGTCGTTCAGGCTGTCCACGACCAGCAGCACCACCACCCCCGGCAGCAGCAGGATGATGAGCAGCGCGCGGATGCCGACGCGCGGCAAGCCGGGCAGGCGCAGGCTCAAGCGGACTCGCTGGCGACGCTTTCCAGCATGTAGCCCAGCCCGCGGACCGTCACGATGCGCACGTCGCTACCGGCCAGCTTCTTGCGCAGGCGGTGCAGCACGACCTCGATGGCGTCGGGGTTGGCTTCGCTGTCGTGCGTGAAGACCTTGCCGAACAACTGGGACTTGTCCACCGGATAGCCGCTGCGGGTAAGCAAGGCCGCCAGCGCGGCGTGTTCGCGCGGGGTGAGGAACAGCAGGGAGCCGTCCAGGGTGAAGGCGCGGCTTTCGCTGTCGTAGGACAGGGACCCGCATTGCAGGCGGGGATGCTGGCGGCCGCGGCTGCGGCGCACCAGCGCCGTGAGCCGCGCTTCCAGTTCTTCGAGGGCGAAGGGCTTGGTCAGGAAATCGTCCGCGCCCAGGTTCAGGCCCCGCACGCGGTCCTGCAGGGCGCCCTGGGCGGTCAGCAGCAGGACGGGGGTGCGGTCGTCGCGGTTGCGCATTTCGCGCAGGACCACCAGGCCGTGCTTGTCGGGCAGGCGCAGGTCCATGACGATGGCGTCGTATTCGGTGCCCGCCATGAAGGCCTCGGCCGTCCTGGCGTCCGCCGCGTGGTCCGGCACGAACCCGCTCTGGGCGAGCGCGCGCATCAACCAGGACGCCATGTCCCGTTCGTCTTCAACCAACAATATGCGCATGACCGTCCGTTCCTTCGGGCAAATTCTCTGCCGCCCGCTGTCCGTGCACCCGCTGGCGCAAGTAGCGGGTTTCGTGATGGCGCCGAAAGAGGATAGCCGACAACTCGTTCAACGCCTGGGTATAGACGTCGCGCTTGAACTCGATCACGGCGTCCAGGGGCACCCAATACTGGCTCCAGCGCCAGGCATCGAATTCCGGATGCTGCGTCGCGCGCAGGCACACGTCGCTGTCACGTCCCACCAGGCGCAACAAGAACCAAATCTGTTTTTGTCCTTTATAGTGGCCGCGCCACTCACGCCGGACGAAGTGATCGGGCACGTTATAACGTAACCAATCGCGTGTACGCCCCAAAATACGGACATGCTCGGGCTTCAAGCCCACCTCTTCATGGAGTTCGCGATACATGGCCTGCACCGGGCTTTCGCCATATTTGATGCCGCCCTGGGGGAACTGCCATGCATGTTCCCTGATACGCTTGCCCCAAAAGACCTCGTTTCTGGTATTGACGAGAATGATGCCGACATTGGGGCGGTAGCCTTCGCGGTCAAGCATGGGCCACCCCCACCGAATTCAATACAATTACGGTCGATTATACGTATCTGCTGCCACCTTTAAACATGCGCGCATCCAACTACCACATCAACACCCTCAAAGAAGCCCCGTCCGAGGCCGAAGTCGCCAGCCACCAGCTCATGACCCGGGCCGGCATGATCCGCAAGCTCGCGGGCGGCATCTACACCTATATGCCCCTGGGGCTGAAGATCATCCGCAAGGTCGAGGCCATCGTCCGGGAAGAGATGAACGCCGCGGGCGCCATCGAACTCCTGATGCCGGTGGTCCAGCCGGCGGAGCTCTGGCAGGAATCGGGCCGCTGGGAGCAGTACGGCGCCGAACTGCTGCGCATCAAGGACCGGCACCAGCGCGATTTCGTGCTGCAGCCCACCTCCGAGGAAGTCATTACGGACATCGCCCGCAATGAAATCCACAGCTACCGCCAGTTGCCGGTGAACTTCTATCACATCCAGACCAAGTTCCGGGACGAGCGCCGCCCACGCTTCGGCCTGATGCGCGGCCGCGAATTCACCATGAAGGACGCCTATTCCTTCGACCGCGACGAAGCCGGCGCCCAGCGCAGCTACGACGTCATGTACAACGCCTACATGCGCATTTTCGGCCGCCTGGGCCTGGAATTCCGCGCAGTGGCCGCCGACACGGGTTCGATCGGCGGCACCCGCAGCCACGAATTCCAGGTGATCGCCGACACCGGCGAAGACCTGCTGGTCTACAACGCCGAATCGGACTACGCCGCCAACATCGAACTGGCCGAGGCGCCCGCACTGTACGCCACGCGCGCCGAACCCGCCCAGGCCATGGCCGAGGTGCCCACGCCGGGCGCGGCCAAGTGCGAGGACGTGGCCCGCCTGCTGGGCCTGCCGCTGGAACGCACGATCAAGTCCATCGTGCTGGCCACCGACGGCGAGAAAGGCGCGGACATCTGGCTCCTGCTGCTGCGCGGCGACCACGAACTCAATGAAATCAAGGCGGGCAAGCTGCCCGGCCTGGCCGGCTTCCGCTTCGCCACGGAAACCGAGATCGTCGAACACTTCGGCTGCAAGCCCGGCTATCTGGGCCCGGTCAAGACCGCCCGTCCGGTGCACGTCATCGCCGACCGCACCGTGGCCAACATGGCCGATTTCGTCTGCGGCGCGAACAAGGAAGACTTCCACATCCAGGGCGTGAACTGGGGCCGCGACCTGCCCGAACCGGAGCTGGTGGCCGACCTGCGCAACGTCGTCGCCGGCGACCCCTCGCCGGACGGCAAGGGCACGCTGTCCATCCAGCGCGGCATCGAAGTGGGCCACGTCTTCTACCTGGGCAAGAAGTACTCCGAGGCCCTGAAGGCCACCTTCCTGGACGAGACCGGCAAGCCGGCGGTCCTGGAAATGGGCTGCTACGGCATCGGCGTGACCCGCATCGTGGGCGCCGCCATCGAGCAGAACCACGATGCCCGCGGCATCATCTGGCCCCGCGCGATCGCGCCCTTCGAGGTGGCCATCTGCCCGGTGGGCTGGGGCAAAAGTGAAACCGTGCGTGACACCGCCCAGAAACTCTACGAATCGCTGCTGGCGCGCGGCGTCGACGTCATCCTGGACGACCGCGACGCCCGCCCCGGCGTGATGTTCGCGGAGTGGGAATTGATCGGCGCTCCGCTGCGTGTAACAGTTGGAGAACGCGGCCTGAACGATGGTGTGGTGGAATTGCAGGCCCGTCGGGAAACCGAAGCGGCCAAGATTCCGGTAGAGTCCGCGCTGGAAGCCGTGCTGACGAAGCTCGACACCCTGTAACCCTGTAGTGACTACGGACTTTCCGCGTCCCGACCCCGAAATCTGCTATCCGTATCGTGACCGACCCGAAGTCCCTCGAATCCGTCCTGCGAATCCGTGTCTACTACGAAGACACGGACGCGGGCGGGGTGGTTTTCTACGCCAACTACTTAAAATTCCTGGAGCGCGCACGCACCGAATGGCTGCGCGACCTCGGGGTCAACCAGTCCGGCCTGGCGGCCAGCGAGCAACGGCTGTTCGTTGTGCGCGCATTGGACATGTCCTACCGGAAGCCGGCCAGACTGGACGATTTGCTTACCATACGCAGCCGGGTCACACGACTGGGCCGCGCTTCGATACACTTCGCGCAGCGCGCGGAGCGCGACGGGGAACTGCTTGCCGAAGGCAACATCCAAGTCTGCTGCGTCGATGCCATTCATATGCGGCCGGCGGAATTGCCGGCTGACGTTCGCGCCAAACTGGAATTCATTCAGGAATAACCATGCAAGTCACCAACGACATGTCGTTGCTTTCGCTGATCACCCACGCCAGCGTGCCGGTCCAGCTCATCATGCTGATGCTGTTGGGCATCTCGATCATGTCCTGGACCTACATCTTCGCCAAGCGCCTGGCCATCAAGCGGGCCCATGCCCAGACCCGCCGCTTCGAAGACGATTTCTGGTCGGGCGGCGACCTGTCCATGCTGCAGCAGGCCGTGGCCTCGCGACGCGACGAGCAAGGCGCGCTGGCCCGCATCTTCGATGCCGGCATGACCGAATTCCTGAAGGCCCGCCGCGGCAATGCCTCGGGCGACGCCACCGCCGTGCTGGACGGCCCGCGCCGCGCCATGCGCGCCGCCTACCAGCGCGAAATGGACGCGCTGGAGTCGCACCTGAACTTCCTGGCCTCCGCCGGCTCCGTATCGCCCTACATCGGCCTGCTGGGCACGGTCTGGGGGATCATGCACGCCTTCATCGGCCTGTCGAACATGCAGCAGGCCACGCTGGCCTCGGTGGCCCCCGGCATCGCAGAGGCGCTGATCGCCACTGCCATCGGCCTGTTCGCCGCCATCCCGGCCGTCGTCGCCTACAACCGCTTCACCAACGACATCGACCGCATCTCGATCCGTTTCGACAGCTTCGTCGATGAATTCCTGAACATTCTGCAACGGCAGGTGCGCTAATGCCCTCGGTAAGCTCGCGCGGCAGGTCCGGCCGCCGCATGAAGGCCGACATCAATGTGGTGCCGTACATCGACGTCATGCTGGTGCTGCTGGTCATCTTCATGGTGACCGCGCCCCTCATCACGCCCGGCCTGATCCAGCTCCCCTCGGTAGGCGCCGCCTCCGAGGTGCCGGTCAAGCCGCTGGAAGTCCAGATTTCGGAAGACGGCAAGCTCGCCCTGCGCATGCGCGAACCCGGCGCGACCCCGCAGGACATCGCGCGCCCCGAGCTGGTGGCGCAAGTGCGTTCGCGCATTACCGCGGAAACGCCGGTGGTCATCGCCGCCGACGGCAAGGTGCCCTATGAGACGGTCGTGAAGGTCATGGACGAATTGCGTACCAACGGCATCACCCGCCTGGGCCTGCTGGTGGACCAATCCGCCGGCGCCAACCAGCCCGCACCCGCGAACAAACGCTAACGCGACGCCTTCCGCCGGCGCCGCCGGCATGCAACGCTCATGACGCCACCCATTATTCGACACCGCAGCGGCCCCCCGGCCCCTCCACCCAACCACGACAACCGGAAGGCACTGCTCCTGGCCGTGGCGGTGCACGTGCTGCTGCTGATCGTCCTGATCTTTGGCGTGAGCTGGCGCTCGGAGAATCCCGGCCCCGTCCAGGTGGAACTCTGGGCGGACGGCAACTCGCCCGTCTCGCCGCCGCCCACGCCCGAGCCCGAACCCGAACCTCCCAAGCCGCAACCGAAGCCGGAGCCGAAGCCCGAGCCTGAAAAGGCGCCCGAGCCGCCGCCTCCGCCGCCCCCTCCTCCGCCCGAGCCCGAACCCCAGGTCCAGCCCAAGACCGAGGAAGTCGACCCCGAGATCGCGCTGCAGGAAGCCAAGAAGAAGCGCGAGGAAGAGGAAAAGGCGCGCCAGGCCGCCGAAGCCGCCAAGGAAAAGGCGCGCCTCGAGGAAGAGCGCAAGCAGGCCGAACTGAAAGAGCAAAAGCGCCTGGAGCAGGAACGCCAGGCTGCGGAGAAGGCCGCCGCGGAAAAGGCTGCGGCTGAAAAAGCCGCTGCCGACAAGGCGGCTGCCGAGAAAAAGGCCAAGGAAGACGCCGCCAAGAAGGCGGCCGCGGAAAAAGCCGCTGCCGACAAGGCCGCTGCCGAAAAGGCGGCTGCCGAGAAAGCGGCCGCCGAGAAAGCGGCCCAGGAAAAGGCCGCGGCGGAGAAGGCCGCGGCCGAAAAGAAGGCCGCGGCCGAGAAAAAGGCCAAGGAAGAGGCCGCCAAGAAGGCGGCGGCCGACAAGGCGCTGAAGGATGCGTTCCGCAACGACGCCCTGGGCGCGGCCGGCATTCCCGGCGGCACGGCCGACCGCAACCAGGCGGGCGGCGGGCGCGATACCGGCTACGGCGCCAAGGTCCGCGCCTGCGTGCAGCCGGGGGTCGCTTATCCGACGCCGTCCCGCAGCGGCTCGGAAAATCCCACGGCACAATACCGGGTACAGTTAGGTTCGGACGGGAAAGTCAACGGCGTGACGTTGACCAGTTCTTCGGGCATTGCGGGCTTCGACCGCGCGGTCGAAACGGGCATCCGCCGCTGCAACCCCTTCCCGAAGCCCTCGACGGGCCGCTACGAACCCATTATTGACGTTGTGTACAGAATGTATGATTGACAGGAGATTGAAGAATATGACTCCCGCTTATAGCCGACGAGTACCCCAGCTCGCTCTCTGGCGATCGTATGGACTCGGGCTGCTGATGCTGGCGCTGGCCTGCCTCATGGCCATGAAGCCCGCCCAGGCCCAATTGCGCGTCGATATCTCGGGCACCGGGGCCACCCAGTACCCGGTGGCGATCGCCGATTTCGCCGTCGATGACACCCACGGCCGCGCCCTGGCAGACGTAATCCGGGCCGACCTGACCCGCACGGGCCAGTTCCGCCTGATCAGCGCCGCCGGCTCCGGCCTGAACGTCGACTCTCCCATCGCCCATGACGACTGGCGCGCCAAGGGCGCCGACTTCATCGCCTACGGCAGCATCTCGCGCGGCGCCGACGGCCGCTACGACGTCCGCTATCGCCTGGCCGACACCGTCAAGAAGGGCCAGTTGGACGGCGTGGCGTTCTCGGGCACCGAACAGGAACTGCGCCGCGTCGCACACCAGATCGCCGACCGCATCTACGAGAAGATCACCGGCGTTCGCGGCGTGTTCTCGACCCGTATCGCATATGTGCTGAAGAAAGGCGCCACCTACGAACTGCAGGTGGCCGACGCCGACGGCCAGAACCCCCAGGTGGCGCTGCGTTCGCGCGAGCCCATCATCTCCCCGTCCTGGTCGCCCGACGGCTCCAAGCTGGCCTACGTGAGCTTCGAATCCGGCAAGCCTGTCGTGTACGTGCACAATCTGGCCACCAGCGCGCGCGCTCCTGTCGCCAACTTCAAGGGCAACAACAGCGCACCCGGCTGGTCGCCCGACGGCTCCAAGCTGGCGGTGGCCTTGACCCGCGATGGTTTGTCGCAAATTTACATCGTCGGCGCGGCCGACGGCTCCAATCCGACCCGCATTACGCGTTCTCCCGGCATCGACACCGAACCGAGCTTTACGCCGGACGGGGCATCCATTATCTTTACCAGTGACCGCAGCGGCGGGCCGCAGATCTATCAGACCGGCTCGAGTGGTGGCGAAGCGCGCCGCCTCACGTTTAATGGTGGTTACAACATCTCACCCCGAATTTCCCCCGATGGATCGACGCTGCTGTACGTTGCAAGACGCGACGGCGCGTTTCGAATCGCGTCGTTGAACCTGTCCTCAGGCGCCGAGACCTTGTTAACTGATGGTCGTGACGATCAGTCCCCGAGCTTTGCGCCGAATGGAATGCAAGTCCTTTACGCCGCCGTGCAGAATGGCCGTAGCGTGCTTGCGGGTGTCTCGAGCGATGGCCGCGTACGGCAGACGCTTTCGGTACTGAACGGGGAAATACGTGAACCGACTTGGGGCCCATTTACCCGATAACACGTGTGACTCTCTTTGCAAAGGAACTATCATGAAGTCGCGCATTGCCAAAAGCCTAACCATCGCCGCTCTGGCTGCCACCCTGGCAGCTTGCAGTTCCGTCCCTCTCGACGAAAACGCGGGTCAGGGCGGAGGCGCTAGCCAAGGATCCTCGGCCTCCGGCCAGATCCTTGATCCCTTCAACCCCCAAAGCATCCTGGCGCAACAGCGCTCGGTATACTTTGACTTCGACAGCTACACGGTGTCGGATCAGTACCGCGGCCTGGTCGAAACCCACGCCAAGTACTTGGCCTCGCACCAACAGCAGACCATCAAGATCGAAGGCAACACCGACGAGCGCGGCGGCGCTGAATACAACCTGGCCCTGGGCCAGCGCCGCGCGGACGCCGTGCGCCGCATGATGACCCTGCTGGGCGTCAGCGACAACCAGATCGAAACCATCAGCTTTGGTAAAGAAAAGCCGAAGGCGACCGGTACGTCTGAAGCCGACTTTGCGGAAAACCGCCGCGCCGATATCGTCTATCGCCGCTAAACTCTCCGTATAGTCGAGTGTCCTACCACGCGTCGGGACGGTCAGCCGGCCGTCCCGACGTTTGTTTTTATATCCGGGAATTTTCATGCGCGATAACGTTCTGTCCCTGCGTCCCCTGATTGTGGCCGCCGGCCTGGCGCTAGCGGCCCTGGCGGCCCCGGCCCACGCTTTTTCCGACGATGAGGCCCGCAGGGCCATCCTGGATCTGCGCCAGCAGGTACAGCAGCAGAACGAGCAAAGCCAGCGCGCCAAACTGCAATTGGCCGACCAGATCCAGGCCCTCCAACAGGAAGTCGCCCAGTTGCGCGACCAGCTCGAACTGGTGTCGCGCCAGCAACCGTCCGCCAAGCCGGGCGGCCCGGGCGGCAGCGCGAACCCGCCGGGCGCCTCGGCCGGCGATCCCCAGGAACAGGCCGCCTACGACGGCGCGATCGACCTGTTCCGCAAGGGCCAGTACAAGGACGCGTCCGAATCGCTGGCCGCGTTCACCGCGCTGTATCCCGCCAGCCAGCTTGCGCCCAGCGCCCAGTTCTACCTGGGCAGCAGCCGCTACGCGCTGAAGGACTTCAAGGGCGCCATCGAGCAATTGAACGCCATGGTCCAGAAGTCCCCGGACAACGCCCGCGCGCCCGACGCCCTGCTCGTCATCGCCGGCAGCCAGATCGAGCTGAACAACCGCGCCGGCGCCAAGGCGACGCTGCAGCGCATCGTCCGCGACTACCCGACCACGCCGGCCGCCGGCACGGCCAAGAGCCGGCTGCAGTTGCTGCAGTAATGCCGCCAGCCGCCAGCGCGGTTGCCGGCTACCGGCGCATCCTGCGCCGCCGGGCAGGGCTGATCGCCCTGTTGCTGGCGGCGATTTTCCTGGCGCTGCTGATCGACTTCACCGTGGGGCCCTCGGGCCTGCCGTGGCGCGACCTCTGGCAGACGCTGACGGCGCCCGCCGCCGCCGACCCGACCTACCGGGTCATCGTCTGGGACATCCGCCTGCCCTCCGCCCTGATGGCCGCCCTGGTGGGCATGGCGCTGGGACTGGCGGGCGCCGAGATGCAGACCATCCTCAACAATCCGCTGGCCAGCCCTTTCACGCTGGGCGTGTCCTCGGCCGCCGCCTTCGGCGCTTCGCTGGCGATCGTGCTGCAACTGGGCGTACCGGGCATTCCCGACGGCTGGCTGATCGCCGGCAACGCCTTCCTGTTCGCCATGCTGGCCGCGTTGTCGCTGGACGCGGTGACCCGCTGGGGCGGCATGAACACCTCGGCCGTCGTGCTGTTCGGCATCGCCATGCTGTTCACCTTCAACGCCCTGGTGTCGCTGGTGCAGTTCATGGCCAGCGCCGAAGCCCTGCAGAACCTGGTGTTCTGGACCATGGGCAGCCTGTCGCGCTCGGGCTGGATATCCGTGGCCGTGCTGGCGGCCGCCTTCGGGCTGGCCCTGCCCCTGGCCATGCGCCAGTCCTGGAAACTGACCGCGCTGCGCCTGGGCGAGGACCGCGCGGCCAGCTTCGGCGTGGATGTGCGGCGCGTGCGCGTCGCGGCGCTCGCACGGGTCAGCCTGCTGTCGTCCCTGGCCGTGGCCTTCGTCGGCACCATAGGCTTCATCGGGCTGGTGGCGCCCCACATCGCGCGGCGCCTGTTCGGCGAAGACCACCGCTACTTTCTGCCGGGCAGCGCGCTGGTGGGCGCGGTGATCCTGTCGCTGGCCTCGATCGCGTCCAAGAACCTCGTGCCCGGCATCGTGGTGCCGGTCGGCATCGTGACCGCGCTGGTCGGCATTCCCTTTTTCGTTTCGGTCGTCCTGCGGCGGCAACTGCCATGACGGCCGCAGCCGACGCCGCGCAACCCATGGCGCTGGCCATGAACGGGCTCACCGCCGGCTACGGGCGCGAGGACGTGCTGCACGGGCTGACCGTCCCCGCGCTGGCCGCCGGCGAAGTCACCGCCCTGCTCGGCCCGAACGGCAGCGGCAAATCCACCCTGCTCAAGGCGCTGGCCGGCCTGGTCCGCGCGCGGGCGGGCAGCGCTCTGCTGGACGGGCGCGACCTGATCCGCCAGAGTTTCGGCGAACGCGCCCGCCATGTGGTCTACCTGCCCCAGAGCCTGCCCGCCGCGGTGCATCTGCGGGTCTTCGAATCGGTGCTGGTGGCGGCCCGGGCCAGCGGCGAAGCCGCGCCGTCCTCAGCTCCCCAGGCCATCGAGCGGCTGCTGGAGCGGCTGGGCATCGCCCACCTGGCCCTGCACTACCTGGACGCGCTGTCCGGCGGGCAGAAACAATTGGTGGGCCTGGCCCAGGCGCTGGTCCGCCATCCGCGCGTGCTGCTGCTGGACGAGCCGCTTTCGGCCCTGGACCTGAATTACCAGTTCCACGTGATGCGCCTGCTGAAGCAGGAAACACATGAGCACGGCCTCGTCAGCCTCATCGTGCTGCACGACCTGAACGTGGCGCTGCAGCACGCGGACCGCGCGGTCATGATCCACGACGGGCGGCTCCATGCGGCGGGCGCCCCCGCCGACGTGATCACGCCCGCTTCGCTGGCGGCCGTGTACGGCGTGCAGGGGCGCGTGGAAACCTGTTCCCGCGGCTTGCGGCAGGTGCTGATCGACGGCCTGGAGGCACACCCGCGCTGACGCTCAGGCGCGCTGGGCCACGTCCGCGACCGGCGCGCCGGTCATGTCAGCCAATTGCCGCGGCGTCAGGTTGAAGACCGCATGCGGATGTCCGGCGGCGGCCCACAGGCTGTCGTAGTTGAACAGGTCCGCGTCCAGCAGCATCACCGGCTTGACCGTATGGCCGATGGGGCAGACGCCGCCGATCGCATAGCCGGTCATGTCGCGCACGAACCTCGCGTCCGCCTTGGCCAGCTCACCCACTTGCGCGGCCACCTTGGCCTCGTCCACGCGGTTGACGCCGCTGGCGATGACCAGCACCGGGGCATCGTCCGACGCGCGCCGGAAAATGATGGACTTGGCGATCTGCGCGACTTCGCAGCCCAGTCCCGCCGCCGCCTCGGCGGAGGTCTTGCCGGTTTGCGGCAGGACGACGATGGGCTTGTCGTGCCCCAGTTCCAGCAGCAGGCGGGCGACGCGCTGGGCGGATTCAGGCAAGGCGGCAATGGACTCGGGGGACATCGGGACGGGCTCCGTTGTAGGGGCGGGCCGGCGCGAACCGCGGGCCGGCAGGTCGGGAAACGAGTGTATCAGCGTCGCGGCGCGCGGGCGCCGGGCTAGAATGCGGGCCTGGCTTTTCCACTCGAATCCCATGCGTTCCGAACCCGTACTGCCCTTGCAAACCGCGCCGATCGGCGGCTATGCCATGTCCTACACCGAGTACGGCAGCGGCGCGCCCCTGGTGCTGGTGCATGGATCCCTGTCCGACTGCCGCTACTGGAAATCGCAGATGGCGCCGCTGGGCCGGTCGTTTCGCGTGTTGGCGGTGTGCCTGCGCCGCTATTGGCCCGAAACCTGGGACGGCGCGGGCGGCGGCTTTTCCATCGAGCAGCACGCCGGCGACGTACTGGAGTTCATCGATACCGTGGCCGGCGGCCCCGCCCATCTGGTGGGCCACTCGCGCGGCGGCCGCGTGGCGCTGGAAGCCGCGCTGCAGCGGCCCGGCGCCCTGCGCAGCCTGACGCTGGCCGACCCCGGCCTGCCGCTGCCCGGCAAGGACGACCTGCGCGGCGGCTTTCGCCAGCGGGCACTGGAACTCATCCGCGAAGGCGAAACCGAAGCGGGCCTGGCGCTGTTCGTCGACACCGTGACCGGCCCCGACACCTGGCAGCGCATGGTGCCCTGGTTCAAGGAAATGGTGCGCGACAATGTCGGCACCCTGTTCGGACAGACCCGGGAAACGCCCGAGGCGCTGACCCCGCAGCAGATCGGCACGCTGAAACTGCCGACGCTGCTGATCGGCGGCGCGCTGAGCCCCGCTCCCTACCCCGCCGTGCTCGACGCCCTGTCGCAATGGCTGCCGCATGCGCACCGGGTGACGATCACCGGCTCCTCGCACGGCATGAACCTGGGCAATCCGCGCGCCTTCAACGGCGCCATCGAGGAATTCATCGGGGGCTGAGCCCCCCCGTTCAAGGCTCGACCGAAGGAGTGTGTTTCAGGCGCCGCAACACGAAAGTGGAGCGGCTGTGGCGCACGCCGCGCAGCTTGTACAGCCGCTTGCGCAGAAAAGCTTCGTAGCCCTCGGTGCCCGCCACTGCCACCTTGATCAGGTAGTCGTATTCGCCCGTGACGAGAAAGGCCTCGACCACTTCCGGCAGGCCGGTGATCTCTTCGCCGAAGCGCGCCAGCGTTTCGTCGTCATGGTGCTCCAGCGTCACTTCGATCATGACGGTGTCCGGCAAGCCCAGCGCCTTCTGGTTCAACAGGGCCGCATATCCCTCGATTACGCCGGCCTCTTCCAGCGCCTTGACGCGGTTCCAGCACGGCGTGGGCGACAGGCCCACCTGCTCTGCCAGCTTCAGGTTGGTGAGCCGTCCGTCCGCGCGCAAGGCGCGCAGGATCTTGCGGTCGGTTTCGTCGATTTTGGGCGTGACGGACATGGAAGAATGGGCCATAAAGATAATATCGCTGTAAAAATTGATTTTACAGGATAGATATTTTCCACAACCTCCAAATCCAGCGTGAATCAAGAAACCTATTTTTCCGACTGGAACGTAGACTTTCCTGCAAGACGGTCGCCTATCCCGGCCGTCGGATTTCGGCGCTGACGCTGCGGCACAACCCGGCGCGGGCGCCGGCAGTTCCAACGCATCATGCCGCGCGCCGATCCGCGCGGCGGGAAACCATGTCCTTCGCAGCAGCAGCACCCGCAAGATCCGGCCTGGGCCTGTCCGGCCTCGCCATGCTATTCACCGCGCCGGCGCTATTCGCCTCCAACATGGTCGCGGCCCGCTGGGCCCACGACGCCAGCCTTCCTCCCGTCTTTCTTGCCTTCGGCCGCTGGCTCATCGCCCTGTTGATCCTGCTGCCGCTGGCGGCGCCCGCCCTGCGCGCGCACCGCCACACGCTGCGGCGCAGCCTGCCGGCGCTCCTGCCGCTGGCGGTGCTGGGCATGGGCGTGGCGGTGGCGCCGCAATACATCGGCGCCCAGACCACCAGCGCCACCAATATCGCGCTGATTTTTTCGTGCAGCCCCATCCTGGTGGCCCTGCTGGAGGCCGCGATCTGGCGCGAGCCCTTGTCGGCCCTGCGCGGCGCGGGGCTGGCGCTCGCCCTGGGCGGCGTGCTGGTGGTGCTGTCGCGCGGCGATGCGCAGGCGCTGGCCCGGCTGGCTTTCGGCCAGGGCGATCTCTGGGTGCTGCTGGCCGCAACCGGCTGGGCCTTCTATACGGTGCTGCAGAAGCGCCTGCGCCTGCCCGCTGTGCCCGACAGCGCCCGGCTGGCCACGATGATGCTGGGCGGCGTGCTCGCGCTGGCCCCCTTCGCCGCCATCGAAGCCGCGGCCGGCGCCATGCCGCCGTGGAGCGATCCGCGCCTGGCGGCGGTGCTGCTGTTCCTGGCCGTGGTGCCCAGCCTGGGCGCGTACTACGTGTACGGCCGCCTGATCGGCCTGGCCGGCCCCGCCACGGCGGGCCTGTCGATGTTCCTGGTGCCGGTGTACGCGGCGCTGCTGGCCTGGCCGCTGCTGGGCGAAGCCCCGCAGCTATTCCACGCCTATGGATTTGCGATGATCCTGCTCGGCGTGAAGCTGGCCTCGTCGCGCATGCGCGCGGCGGCGGCGGCCGCCGCGCCGGCCTGAACGGCGCTGTTCAGCGGCCCGCGCCCTGGGCCGCCATCACTTCCTGCGCGACCTGGCGCGGCGCCTCGGCGTAGTGCTTGAACTCCATGGTGTAGGTCGCCCGCCCCTGGGTCAGCGATCGCAGCGAAGTGGAATAGCCGAACATCTCGGCCAGCGGCACCTCGGCCCGCACCAGCTTGCCGCCGCCTCCGGCGATGTCCTCCATGCCCTGCACCATGCCGCGGCGCGAGGACAGGTCGCCCATGACGTTGCCCGTGAAATCTTCGGGCGTTTCCACCTCGACCTGCATCATGGGCTCCAGCAGCACCGGATCGGCCCGGCGCATGCCTTCCTTGAACGCCATGGAAGCCGCCATCTTGAATGCGTTCTCGTTCGAGTCGACGTCGTGGTACGAACCGAAGAACAGCGTCACCTTCACGTCCACCACCGGGTAGCCGGCCAGCACGCCGGCGTTGAGCGATTCGCGCACGCCCTTGTCGACCGCCGGAATGAATTCGCGCGGCACCACGCCGCCCTTGATCGCATCGACGAACTCGTAGCCCTTGCCGGGCTCCTGCGGCTCCAGCTTCAGCACCACGTGGCCGTACTGGCCGCGGCCGCCGGATTGCTTGACGAACTTGCCCTCGACTTCATTGCAGGTCTTGCGGATGGTCTCGCGGTAGGCTACCTGCGGCTTGCCCACCGTGGCCTCGACGCCGAACTCGCGCTTCATGCGGTCGACCAGGATTTCCAGGTGCAGTTCGCCCATGCCCGAGATGATGGTCTGTCCGGATTCCTCGTCGGTGCGCACGCGGAAGGACGGGTCTTCCTGCGCCAGCCGGCCCAGCGCGATGCCCATTTTTTCCTGGTCGGCCTTGGTCTTGGGCTCTACGGCCTGCGAAATCACCGGTTCCGGGAAGACCATGCGCTCCAGGATGATGACGTGCGCCGGATCGGTCAGCGTATCGCCGGTGGTGACATCCTTGATGCCGACAGCCGCGGCGATATCGCCCGCATAGACCTCGGTGATCTCGCGCCGCTCGTTGGCATGCATCTGCAGGATGCGGCCCAGTCTTTCCTTCTTTTCCTTGATGGGATTGAAGACGGAATCGCCCGATTTCACCACGCCCGAATAGACGCGGAAGAACACCAACTGGCCGACGAACGGGTCGGTCATGATCTTGAAGGCCAGTGCCGAGAACGGTTCGTTGTCGGCGGGATGCCGTTCGATCTCGTGGTCGCGTTCGTCATGGCCCTTGATGGCCGGCACGTCGACCGGCGACGGCATATAGTCGATGACGGCGTCCAGCATGGCCTGCACGCCCTTGTTCTTGAAGGCGCTGCCGCACAGCATGGGCACGATCTCGTTGGCGACGGTGCGCATGCGCAGGCCCTGCTTGATCTCGGCTTCGGTCAGCGGCTCTCCCGAGAGGTACTTCTCCAGCAGGGTTTCATTGGCCTCGGCGGCCTTCTCGACCATTTTGTCGTGCCATTCCTGCGCCTGCGCCTGCATCGAGGCCGGGATGTCCTGGTATTCGAAGCGCACGCCCTGGCTGGCGTCGTCCCAGATGATGGCCTTCATCTTGACCAGGTCGATCACGCCTTCGAAATGGTCTTCGGCGCCGACAGGCAACTGGATCGGCACGGCGTCGCCCTTCAGGCGCTCGGCGATCTGGCGCTGCACGCGCAGGAAGTCGGCGCCCACCCGGTCCATCTTGTTGACGAAGGCCAGGCGCGGCACCTTGTACTTGTTGGCCTGGCGCCAGACGGTTTCGGACTGGGGCTGCACGCCGCCCACGGCGTCGTAGACCATGACCGCGCCGTCCAGCACGCGCATGGAGCGCTCGACCTCGATGGTGAAGTCCACGTGGCCGGGCGTGTCGATGATGTTGATGCGATGCTCGGGATAGTTGCCCGCCATGCCCTTCCAGAAGGCGGTGGTGGCGGCCGAGGTGATCGTGATGCCGCGTTCCTGCTCCTGCTCCATCCAGTCCATCACCGCCGCGCCATCATGCACTTCGCCGATCTTGTGGGTGATGCCGGTGTAGAAGAGGATGCGCTCGGTGGTCGTCGTTTTGCCCGCGTCGATATGGGCGCTGATGCCGATATTGCGGTATAGCTCGATACGCGTCTTGCGAGTCATGGCCTCTTCCTTGGAGTGAGCCGCCAGGCGAAGACGGCAAGCCCGACCGGGCCTTGCCGCGGCGGGCGCCATGCCGCGTAGAGTGCTTGGGGGAGTAGCGAAACCGCGCCCGCGCTGATGCATAAATATTACGCGCCGCGGACGAAGATACAAAGAGCTGGAGGGGGTCTGGTCGTGGGCGGAGGGTGTCAGACACCCGGGGGACTTTGCTTCAATTCGTGCCGTCGTCCCGTAGGGATGTCAGACACTTGGTGGCGGCGGCGGGCACCCAAGCAAAAAGCCCCTTCGCATGGAAGGGGCCAGGGGATGCAGCAGACCGGCTCGGGCGGCTACTTCTTTTCTTCCTTGACGCGATACACCAGCACGGCGGTGCTGGCCAGCGACAGGACCTTGGCGGTGACGCTGCCCAGCAGCAGGCGCGACAGGCCGCTGCGGCCGTGGCTGCCGATGAAGATCAGGTCGCAACCGGCGTCGGCGGCGGCCTGCACGATGCCGTCGGCGACGTTGAAATTGGACACGGCGCGGGCCTCGGACTTCACGCCGGCGGTGTCGGCGCGGTCGGTGATCTGCTTGAGGTACTTGTCGGCCTGCTCGGCCGAGGCCTTTTCGTAGTCTTCGTCGGTAATGGCATAGGCTGCGGCCATGCCGTCGAAGCCGATGGTGGCGGCGAAAGGCTGCGTCACGTAGAGGGCGACGACTTCAGCGCCTACGGAACGTGCAAAGCAAATACCTGCGTTGGCGGCTTGCGCCGAGAGCGGCGAACCGTCGGTGGGAATCAGGATCTTCTTGAACATCTGCCTGCTCCTGTTTGAGAGGAGTCTCCATGCTACCGGAAAGACGCCAGGTTCACATCAATGGAACCCGGCATCCTTGATGCGCGTCAATCGCCTTTTCAGCCCAGTTGCTGGGCGGCGGCGAACAGGTTGGTGCAGCGGGTGCCGGTGCGGCAATACGCCAGCACGGGACCCGGCAGGGTGCGCAGCAGTTCGGCGAAGCGCTGCACGTCGGCGGCGGTCATGGCGCTGCCGACCACGGGCTGGTATTCGATCTGCAGGCCCGCGGCCTGGGCAGCCTTGGACACGTCCGCGGCGGTCGGCTGGTCCGGGCCGCCTTCGAAATCGGGACGGTTGATGATGACGCTCTTGTAGCCCGCGGCGGCGACGTCTGCCATGTCGTCGGGGCCGAGTTGCGGGGCCACGGCGAAGTTCTGGGTCAGGGGCTTGATGGGTGCGGACATAACGGTTCCTTCAATGGCTTCAGAGATAGTGCTGCCTATTATTATTGATTGCCGGACCCGGTTTGCGCGAAGATTTTTTCAAGATCGGCCCAGATGCCGCGATGGTCCGCGATGGTTACCGAGAAGCGCAGCATGGTCGAAGGCGCCTGCGCGGGCGAGAACAGCGTGCCCGGCGCCAGCAGCATGCCGTGGTCGGCCGCCACGCGCGCCAGCGCCTCGCTATCGCGGCCGCAGTCCGCCCAGACGAACATCCCGGCATGCGGTTCGTGCTGCACCGTCAGCCCCAGCTTCAGCAATCCTTTCAGGCAACGCTGACGGGCGTCGTCCACCCGCGCGCGCACGCGCTCGATGTGCCGCCGGTATTGCCCTTCCATCAGCACGCGGTGCACGACCCGCTCGCCCAGTTCGGGCGAGGTCAGGCCGGCCAGCATCTTCAGGTCGGCCAGTTTCTGCAGGACCTCGGGATTGGCGGCCAGGTAGCCCACGCGCAGGCTGGCCGCCAGCATCTTGGAATAGCCGCCCACCAGGATCACGCGCTTCAGGCGGTCCAGCACGGCCAGCTTCATGGCGCCGCCCGGATGCAGTTCGCCGTAGGTATCGTCCTCGACCACCATGAAGTCGTGCTTCTCGGCGATCCGCAGGATGTCGTAGGCCACGCCGGCCGACAGCGTATGCCCCGTGGGGTTGTGCACGGCGCTGTTGACGATGAAGAGTTTGGGCTTGTGCTGGGCCGCCAGTTGCTCCAGCAGCGCCGTGTCGGGACCCTCCGGACCGCGCGGCACGCCGATCAGGCGCGCGCCGAAGGCCGCCAGGCGGCCGAAGATGACGAACCAGGCCGGGTCCTCGACCAACACGGTGTCGCCGGGCTTGACCAGGTAGCGCGCGATCAGGTCCAGGCCGTGCGTGACGCCGTTGGTGGTAAGCAGGTTCAGCTCCGGATGCGCCGGCACGCCATCGTTCTGCAAGGACGCGGCGATCTGCTGGCGCAGCGGCGCGAAGCCCTGGGGATGGCCGTAGCTGACCAGATGCCCCCGCACCGAACGCCCCACGGCCCGCACGGCGCCCGCCACCATTTCCGGGTCCAGCCAGTCCGCCGGCAGCAGTCCCGCGCCGCCCGGCATGCCGAGCGCGCTGGTTTCGCGGAACATGCTGCGCAGCAGCCAGGCGACGTCGATCCGGGCCGGCGGCGTAAAGGAGCTGGGCGAGGCCGTTGCCGCCGCCAGCGGCCCGCTGCGCGCCCGGACGAAGAAGCCCGCGCCCCGCCGCGACTGCACCAGGCCCCGGGCCACCAGCCGGTCGTAGGCTTCCACCACGGTAAAGCGGCTGACGCCCGACTGTTCGGCCATCTTGCGGATGGAAGGAAGCCGGGTGCCGGGCCGCAAGCCCTGCTCGTCGATGCGGCGGGCCAGGCCGTCGGCCAGTTGGGCCACCAGCGTGGCGTCGGCCTGGCGCACGGGCTGCCAGGGCATGGAGGGTGGCGCAGCAGGAGCAACTGTCATGGGGATTTCACCAGGCCAGTGATTAAAGTGACATGCAAAAGTGTACCGGTACTGTACCGATAACTATGCGTAGAGTGGCAGCAATAACGAAAACCCGCAACTGGTGGCTGCCATGACCCGTCCCGCTTTCTACCCGTCCCCGCAGGCCGCGGCCGGCCCGTCCGGTGTCCTGTGGGAGGGCTACGCCTACGGATTCCTGGGGGTGCTGGTCTTTTCCCTGACGCTGCCCATGACGCGATTGGCGGTCGCCGAGCTGCAGCCGCTGCTGATCGGGCTGGGACGGGCGCTGGTCGCCGCGGTGCCCGCCATCGCCGTGCTGTGGCTGACGCGCGCGCGCCGGCCCAACCGGCAGGAGTGGCCCGGCGTGATCCTGGCCGCGCTGGGCATCGTGGTGGGCTGGCCGCTGGCCTCTTCCTTCGCCATGCAGACCGTGCCGTCGTCGCACGGCGCGGTGTTCAACGGGCTGTTGCCGCTGTCGACCGCGGCGTTCGCCGCCCTGCGCAGCGGCGAGCGTCCCTCCCGCGCGTTCTGGGCCTGGGCCCTGGTGGGCGCCGCGCTGGTCACGGCCTACGCCCTGCGCCAGGGCCACGGCACGCTGTCGCTGGGCGACCTCTGGCTGCTGGTCGCCGTGGTGCTGGGCGGCATGGGCTATGCCGAAGGCGCGCGGGCCTCGCGCACGCTGGGCGGCGGGCGCACAATATGCTGGGCGCTGGCGATCAGCGCGCCGGTCGTGGCCGCCCCGGTCGGCTGGATGGCGGCCCAGGCCGGTTGGCCCAGCGCGCCGGTCGTCCTCGCCTGCGCCTACCTGGCGTTCGGCTCGATGTTCCTGGGGTTCTTCGCCTGGTACCGCGGCCTGGCCGTGGGCGGGATCGCCCGGGTCGGACAAGTGCAATTGCTGCAGCCCTTTCTCACTGTCGTGGCAGCGGCGCTGCTGTTCGACGAATCCGTGGAAACGGCAACCTTCTTCTTCGCCGCAGCCGTGATCGTCGTAATCGCGGGCGGTCGCCGTGCCATCGTCAGGACCCATAAATAATGAATCTGTTGCCTTCCAACTGGGCCGACGTGCCCCTGATGTCGCTGTCCCTGCTGGGCCCGCTGGCGATGTTCGCGCTGGTCAGCTCGATCACGCCCGGCCCGAACAATGTGATGCTGGCGGCCTCGGGCCTGAACTTCGGCTTCCGCCGCACCGTGCCCCACCTGCTGGGCGTGAACCTCGGCTTCACGCTGATGATCTTCCTGGTGGGAATCGGCCTGGGTTCGGTATTCCAGGAATTCCCGCAGCTCTACACCGTGCTGAAGTACGCGGGCGCCGCCTATCTGCTGTACCTGGCCTGGAAGATCGCCACCTCGGGGCAGATGGACGACGGCGAGGTGCGCGGCAAGCCGTTCACCTTCCTGCAGGCCGCGGCCTTCCAATGGATCAATCCCAAGGCATGGGTGATGGCCGTGGGCGTGGTGGCGACCTACACGCCGCAGAACGGCTTCTTCGCCAATCTGGTGATCGCCACCGTCGTCTGCGGCGTGGTCAACCTGCCCAGCGTCGGCATCTGGGTGACCTTCGGCACGGCGCTGCGCCGCGTGCTGCACAAGCCCTGGGCGATCCGCGCCTTCAACGTGAGCATGGCGCTGCTGCTGGTGGCATCGCTGTATCCGGTGGCGCTGGAACTGGCTCACTGAGCCCGCAATCAAGCCTGCAGCGCCACCACCACCGCCGGCGTGACCAGCACGTTGAACAGGCCCGCCATCACCATGACCAGTCCGGCGACCGCGCCTTCCTCGGCCGCCAGCTCGCGGGCCTTCGCCGTGCCGGCCCCGTGGGCCCCCATGCCGAACAACGCGCCGCGCGCCAGCGCCGAGCGCAACGGCAGCCAGCGGCGCATGAACTGGCCGATGGCCGCGCCGAACACGCCGGTGACGATCACGAAGACGGCGGTCAGGTCGGGCACGCCTCCCACGTGGGACGACACCGCCACGGCGAAGGGCGTGGCCACGGAGCGCGGCAGCAGGCTCAGCCTCAGGTCCGCGGGCAGGTCCAGCAGGCTGCCCAGCATCCAGGCGCTGGCGCCCGCGATGAGGCTGCCCACCGCGACGCCTGCCGCCAGCACGGGCCAGTAGCGGCGGATCAGGGCGCGCTGCTCGTACAGCGGCAGCGCGAACGCCACGATGACCGGCCCCAGCATCGCCATCAGCCAGTGCGACCCCTCCATATAGTCGCGGTAGCCGGCATGCAGCGCGATCGCCAGCGCCAGCAGCAGCGCCGGCGCCACGACCAGGGTGGACGTGCACCAATAGGCATAGCGGCGGTAGAACAGCCGGGCGCAGGCATAGGCCAGCACGGTCGCGGCCGGCCAGAACAACAGGTTCAAATCAGGCGGCACGGCGGTTCATCCAGCGATAGCAGAGGTCGATGGTCAGCGCCGTGCCGGCCATGACCAGCGCGGTGCCCAGCAGGATGACCGCCAGCAATTTCAGCCCCAGCACCCCCAGGAACTCGCGGTGGTCCAGCAGCGACATGACGGCGGGCACGAAGAACAGCAGCATTTCGCCCAATAGCCAGCTCGCGCCGCGGCGCACATTGCGCACGCGCAGGCGGCGCGTCGCCAGCAGGGCCAGCACGATCGCCATGCCGATGACGCCGCCGGGCACAGGCAGCCCCAGCAACTGGGCGACTGCCTGGCCCAGCCAGGAGAACAGGACGATGAGACAGATCTGCAGCACGCGGCTGCGGCCCAGGGCGCTGCGCAAGAGAATGGTGTGGCGGGACAAAGACATGGTGGCTTCCAGCGGCAAGCTTCCGTTTTACGCCGCCCACACCCATAGATAAAATGAATTCGTTGAATTCATCCTATTCCAATAAGGCATAACCATGGAACTGCGCCCTTTGCGCGCCCTGGTCGAGGTGGTCCGCCAGGGCGGTTTTTCGCAGGCGGCCAAGGCCGTATTCGCGACCCAGCCCACCGTGAGCAAGGCCGTGCGCCAACTAGAGGACGAACTGGGCATGCCGTTGCTGGACCGCCACGCCCAGCCTCCCAGGCTGACCGCGGCCGGTGAAATCGTCTATCGCCGGGCACAGGCCATGCTGGCCCAGCGCGACGACCTGTACGCCGAGCTGGACGAGCTGAAGGGACTGAAGCGCGGCGTGCTGCGGCTGGGCCTGCCGCCGCTGGGCAGCAGCACGCTGTTCGCGCCCATGTTCGCGCGCTTCCGCAGCCGCTATCCGCAGGTGGAGATCAGCCTGGTGGAACATGGCAGCCGCCGTCTGGAGGAAATGGTGATGGCCGGCGAAATCGAGCTGGCCGCCTCGCTCAAGCCGGTGCCTGAGCAGTTCGAATGGCAGCCCGTGGCCCGCGAGCCGCTGGTGGCGCTGATGCCCGCCGACCATCCGCAGGCGCGCGCGGAATCCGTCAGCCTGCGCGAGCTGCGGGATACGCCCTTCATCCTGTTCGAGACCGGCTTCGCCCTGAACCGCATCCTCCACGACGCCTGCCAGCGCGCCGGCTTCGCCCCGGCGATCGCGGCCCGCAGCGGGCAGGTCGATTTCATCGTGGCGCTGGTGGCGGCCGGCCTGGGCGTGGCCTTCCTGCCGCGCCTGAAGGCCCGCGAGGAACTGCATGCCGGCGTGGCGCGCGTGCCCCTGCGCGATGCGGGAACCGACTGGGAAATGGTGCTGGTGTGGCGCCGCGGAGGCTATTTGTCGCATGCCGCGCAGGCCTGGCTGGCCTTGACCCGCGAGGTCCATCCCGAAGTATGCTGATGCCGGAACCCCGCCGCCCGGCCGCGGTCACATACCACGCCATGTACGCACGATCCCGTTATTCCTTCCGCCGACTGTTCGTCGCCGCCCTGCTCGCCGGCGCCGGCGTGGTCGGCTGCACGCAACTGGATTCCTGGCAGCGCCAGACCATTTTTTCTCCCCAGGCCGAACCCCAGACCTGGTGGCGCGAACCCGCCGCCGGCACCCGGGTATACGACCTGGCGCTGCCCGGCGGCGACCAGGTGCGCGCCTGGTACTGGCAGAGTCCGCTGGCGAGCGCCCCCACCGTGCTGTACCTGCATGGCGCGCGCTGGAACCTGAACGGCAGCGCCTTCCGGATAGACGGCTGGACGCGTATGGGCTATTCCGTGCTGGCCATCGACTACCGCGGCTTCGGCGCGTCCACCGCTCGCCTGCCGTCCGAGAAAAGCGCGCAGGAAGACGCCATGGCCGGCCTGAAGGAACTGGCCCGGCTGCAGCCCGACCCGGCGCGCCGCTTCATCTACGGGCACAGCCTGGGCGGCGCGATCGCGATCGACCTGGCCTCGCGTCCGGAGCAGCCGGATTTCGCCGGGCTGATCGTGGAATCGAGCTTCACCAGCATCGGCGCGATGCTGGGCACCCTGCGCTGGGGCAAGGTGCCGGGCGCCAGCCTGCTGGTCACGCAGCCGTTCGCCTCGGTGGACAAGCTGGCCCTCATGCACACGCCCATGCTGTTCATGCACGGCACCGCGGACCGCGTGGTGCCGCATACGATGAGCGACGAGCTCTTCGCCGCCGCGCGCAGCGTGTCGCCGGACCTGAAGCGGCTGGTCAAAATCGAGGGCGCCTCGCATTCGGGCGCCTTCCGCAGCGGGGAACAATACGAAACCGCCGTGAAAACCTTTATGCGGGACGCCAGCCGCGCCTATCGGCGCAAGGCCGGCTGAACGCGCCTGCCGGACGCCTGCGGGCCCGGGCTCAAGACGCCTGGCGCGCGACGGCCGGGGCGGCCTGCCCGCCGTTGCGGCCCAGCCATTTCATGACCCGCGGCCGCGAACGGTCGTAGGCCAGGTTGTACAGGAACGCATAGGGCAGGTAGAACAGCACCAGCGCGATATCCAGCACGAACGCCTGCCACAGGCTGATGCTGAGCCACCAGGCCGCCAGCGGGATCACGATCAGGATCAGGCCCAGTTCGAAGCCGAAGGCGTGCACCACGCGCACCCGCAGGTTGCGGTTCCAGCCCAGGCGGTTCTCGATGCGGTCGAACCCGGCGTTGTAGACCATGTTCCAGACCAGCGCGATCCAGGCGATCACCGCGGTCAGCACCCCCATCTCGAACAGGGATTTGCCCATGGCCCAGGCCGCTGCGGGCGCGCACAGGCCGATGGCGAGGATTTCGAAGAGAAAGGCGTGGAAAAAGCGTTCTTTAAGGGATTTCTTGGCTTGCGTCATGACCCACCTGAGGTCGGTTGCTACTGAGTGGAAGCGATTTTCCACGATATTTCCGGTAGCATAAAGATAGTATTCATCGGAAAAACCGATGAACCCGACACCGGACCCGCCATGCGCCATTCATTGGAATCCCTGGCCGCTTTCGCCCAGGTCGCCTCGGAAGGCTCGTTCTCCGCCGCCGCCCGCAAGCTGGGGAAAAGCCAATCCACCATCAGCGAAACCATCGCCAACCTCGAGGTCGACCTGAATGTGACCCTGTTCGACCGCAGCCAGCGGCAGCCCGCGCTGACCGAGGCGGGCCAGGTCCTGCTGGGCCAGGCCCTGCAGGTGCTCGCAGCCAACGACCGCCTGAACCGCAGCGCCAGCCAATTGGCCGAAGGCCTGGAACCCCGGCTGACCCTGGTGCTATCCGACACGTTCCAGTCGGAAACCTTCGAAACCATGCTCAGCCAGATCGACCGGCGCTATCCGGCGCTGCGCTTCGAATGCCTGATCGCGGAGTACGAGGACGTGGTGGCGCTGGTGCAGCAGGGGCGCGCGCATCTGGGGCTGATGGCCGCGCAGGACGACTATCCGCCCGACGTGGCGCACGCCACCTTGCCGGAGTTGTCGGAGATCGTGCTGTGCGTAGGCCGCAGCCATCCGCTGGCCAGCCTGCCCAGCGTCACCGAGGATCAGTTGAAATCCGAGCGCGCGCTGCGCCTGAGCACGTTCGAACTGGGCGACAAGGAGGCCGAGCCAGCCGCCTCCACGTGGTCGGCGCCGGGCTATCTCATGCTGCTCGAAATGGCGAGCCGCGGTTTCGGCTGGACCGAATTGCCGCGCTGGATGATCCAGCGCTTCGGGCAGGACCGGTTGACCGAACTGAAAGCGCCGGGCTGGCCGCGCCACATCCGGGTGGATGCGGTGTGGTCCAGGCGCCGGCCGCTGGGGCCGGCCGGCGCCTGGCTGCTGCAGAGCCTGACGGACCGCTAGCGCCCTATCGCGCCACAGCCGGCAGGCGCGCGATGCGCACGCCGTTGACGTTCAGCCAATCGCCCAGCTTCGGGCTGGCCAGCACGTCGAATTCCGCGCGGCGCTGGCGCGACAAGGCGCTGCCGTCCTTGCAATCCACCGCGGGATGGCACATGAGCAGGTCGCAGTCGCGCGCATTGAACAGCCAGTTCTGCAGCAGGTCGGCGTAGCGGCGCCTGCCGCCGTCGAACCCGTAGACGCCCAGCAGCCGGCGGTTGGTGCGCAGGCCGTGCTCGCGCGCCGCGCGGGCCAGCGCCGCGCCGCCCAGCGCGCCGATGACGCGGGCCTTGACGGCTTCCCGCAGCGGAATGCCGCTCTGCATGCCCGGCGCCGTCTGGCGCAGCCAGGGCCTGTTTTCGCCATAGCGGCGCTTGAGCAGCAGCAACAGGCGCTCGCGGACGCCGGGCAGTTGATGCACGTGCCGGTGGCCGTCGACATAGTCCGGCGCGCGTCCCATGGCGGCTTCGAAGGCATCGAACTGGCGCGCCAGGCGCGCGTCGATCCAGGCCGGGTCGAGGCGGCCGGCATAGGCATCGAAGATCAGCCTGCCCAGCCCCGGCAACGGCTCGGCATCCGGATGCAGCGATTCCGTGAAGTTCACGTGCAGGCCCGCATCCACGTCCAGCAGCGCCAGCCGCGGCGCATTCGCGGCGAACGAGGCCCCCAGCGCCAGGCAGCTCACCGCGCTGAGGCGGCCCATGCCGGCAAGCGCGATCATGCCTTCATCGATATCGGCATTCATGCCAAAATCGTCACCGCAGACCACGATACGTTTGCTCATCGCAATACCTCTTGCTTCCATTTCACTACGGCTTCCATGCGCGCCCTGCTGCAACAAGTAAGCACTTTCATCGCCGTCGGATGCGCCGCCGCGGCCACCCACTGGGCCGTTGCCGTCGGCTGCGTGGAAGCCTTCCGCATGCCCCCGCTCGCCGCCAACCTGGTCGGCTGGCTGGTCGCGTTCGCGGTTTCCTTCGCGGGCCATTACCGGCTGACGTTCCGTCATTCAAAAACTCCCTGGACAATAGCAGCGCGCCGTTTCTTTCTCGTGTCAGCCGCCGGCTTCGTCATCAACGAAGCCGCCTACGCGTGGCTGCTGCACAGCACGGCCATCCGCTACGACGTCCTGCTGGCGCTGATCCTGCTCGCGCTGGCCGTGGCCACCTTCATCGCCAGCCGGCTCTGGGCGTTCCGCCACAGACCCGCTGCCTGAGGGCGGCGTCCACCTCGACGCGCCACATCAGGTATTTCGCGCTGCCGGCCGCGGGCTGCAGGCCCTGCAGCGGCAGGTAAGCCTCGTTGTCCGCGGCCGTGCCCCATACCCAGTAGCGCGCCCCGTCCGGCGCCTTGCACAGGCGGGCGTTGAACTCCGCCGGACTCACCAGCACCTGCGCGCCGGTCGCCGGATCGAACCTGGCCGCGTCGTACAGTTCCTTGCGCCAGTTGTCGCGGGTCGGCACCTCCGGGTTGAGCCAATCGTCCACGACCCACGTCGGCCGCGGAGCCCGCGCATACAGGGCCAGGTCGAAGGGGTAGGTGTGCAGCGACACGAAAGTGTCTTCGGGCCGGGCCTGTTCCCGCACGGCCTTCGCCAGCAGGCCGGCGCTGCCGCGCGCATTGTTGGCGGCGATGCCCACCGCGATCACGCAGATGCCCGCCGCCACGGCCGCGCTCAAGCGGACCAGGCGCGGCGCGACCGCTTCGGGCCCGCTGCGCCAGGCGCCCAGGATGACTTCCGACAGCAGGAACGCCAGCGGCGCCAGGGCGGGCAGCACATAGCCCACCAGCTTGGAATGCGGCAACGAAAAGAACAGGATCACGACGGCGAGCCACAGCAGTGCGAAGCGCCGCAGGTCGCGCGCCGGGCCTTCCGCCCAGAACGCCTTGCGCAGGATGCCGCCGCCCCACAGCGACCAGGGCAGGCTCAGTCCTGCGACCACCGGCAGGTAGAACCAGAACGGCTGGGCGTTGTTGAAGCCGCTGGCCGCGAAGCGCTGGAAATGCTGGTAGACGAAGAAGTAATCGTAGAAGCCGGGATAGCGGAGCTGCATCAGCACGAACCACGGCGCGGCCACGGCGAAGAACGCCAGCACCGCGGGCGGCCAGAGCAGCGCGGCCAGGCCGCGCCAGCGCCGCCCCCATGCCAGCCAGAGGAACAGGATGGCGCCCGGCAGCACGACGCCGATCAGCCCCTTGGCCAGCACGGCCAGGGCCGCCAGCGCGGCGGCGGCCAGCGACATTCCGCGGCAGGACTGCCCACGCTCGGCGCGCAGCACCGTGTCCGCCGCGGCCAGCAGGCACAGCGTGATCATGCCGGCGACCAGCATATCCAGGTTGGCGAACTGCGCGCCGCCGTAAAAGAACGGCATGGTGGCGAGGACCAGCACGGTCAGCGTGGCGGCCGCCGCGTCGCGGTAGCGCCGCAGAAAGCCGTACAGCGCCGCCGCCGCCGCCCATGCCGCCAGCCATGACGGCACGCGCGCCGCCCAGGGATGCACGCCGAACACGGAAAAGGACAGTTCCGTCAGCCAGTAATAGAGCGGCGGCTTGTGAAAGTACGGCATGCCGTTGAGCAGGGGCACCGCATGCGAGCCGCTGCGCAGCATGTCCCAGGCCACGCCGGCGTAGCGGCCCTCGTCGGGCAGCGTCAAGGGCCGGATCCACGCCAGCCATGCCAGCCAGGCCCCGATCGCAAGCAGAAAGCGTCCGGCAGGCGGAAGCCGGACACTGCGGCCCCAAAGCGTCATGGCCGGCATCTCAGCGCGGGTCCTGGTCCGGACGGGAAGCGCGCCCCTGGCGCCGGCGCACCACGAACAAGGGGCGGCCCTTCACCTCGTCGAAGATGCGGGCGACGTATTCGCCCACCACGCCCAGCGAAATCAGGTTCACGCCGGCGAAGAACAGGACGGCCGTCACGATGGTCGTCCAGCCGGACACCGGATTGCCGGACAGCAAGTAGTCGCCGACGAGATAGGCCGCGTATGCCAGCGCCAGCAAGGCGAAGGCCGCGCCGACCAGGCTGACCAGGCGCAGGGGCCAGGTCGTGAAGGCGGTCAGCCCGTCCAGGGCCAGGCGCAGCAGCCGCAAGCCGCCGTAGCGGCTGCCGCCGTGCATGCGCTCGTCGGGCACATAGGCCAGCGCCTCGCCCTTGAAGCCGACCCAGGCATACAGGCCTTTCATGAAGCGGGTGCGCTCCGGCAAGGCGTTCAGCGCATCCACCACGCTGCGGTCCATCAGCCGGAAATCTCCGGCGTGGGCGGGCACGTCCACGCCGCGCGCGCCGCCGAGCAACTTGTAGAACCAGCGCGCGCCGGCACGCTTGATCCAGGACTCGCCGGCGCGGCACTCGCGCACGGCATAAACCATCTCCGCACCCGCGGCCCAGCGCGCCAGCATCTGCTCGATCAGCGCCGGCGGATGCTGCAGGTCCGCGTCCAGGCAGATCACCACGTCGCCGGCGGCGGATTCCAGGCCGGCGCTGAGCGCGGCTTCCTTGCCGAAATTGCGCGACAACTGCACGTAGCGGAAGCCCTCAAGCTGCGTCCACTCGGCCATCAGCGCTTCGGTGCCATCGGTGCTGCCGTCGTCGGCGACGACCACTTCCCAGCTCGAGCACAGCGCCGTCAGGCGGCTGCGCAAGAGCGGCAGCAGCACCCGCAGGTTCTCGCATTCATTCAGGCAGGGAATGACGCAGGTCGCGCAGATGTCGTAGGGCACGTTGGCCGCCGGCGCCGACCACAGCGATTCGATGGGAAAAGCCTTGGCCAGCGCCTGCGGGACGGCGGGATCGGACCGGAATTGGATATGCATGAAATCTGGAATGCGGAACACCATGGCGGGCAGTATGCGCAGGGGCTCGTCGAATTTTCATGAAATGCCGCGGCCGGCGCAGGGACGCGCCGGCATCGCTACAATGCGCCCGAGTTCCTGTTTCCCCAAGATCGTCATGCATTACCAAGTCAGGCCCATGCTTGCCAGCGACGTGGACGGCATCCTGGCCGCCCAGGTCCTGGCCTACCCCGAATTCCTGCTGGAAAGCGCGGGCTTTTTCCTGAACCGCCTTGCGCTCGCTCCTGGTCACTGCTGGGTCGCGCAGGCGGCGGCGCCTGCCGGCCGCGAGGGCCTGCTGGGCTATCTGGTCTCTTATCCCTGGGATGCCGGCCTGCCGCCGGCCCTGGACGTCGCGCTGGCGTCGCTGCCCGCCGGCGCCGACCACTGGTTCCTGCACGATTGCGCCGTGGTGCCGCGGGCCCAGGGGCTGGGGGTCGGCCAGGCGCTGGTCCGCGCCGCCGCGGACGCCGCCCTGGAAACAGGCTTGCGCCGGGCCAGCCTGGTGTCCCTGGAATCCGCGACCGGCTATTGGCGGCGCCACGGCTACGCCCCCATGGCCGTCGCCGGCGCCGGCCTGGCCGAAAAGCTTGCCGGCTACGGGCCGCAAGCCCTCTACATGTCGCGCGGACTGCCGCTGTAGCCGCCTGCCCATGTACAACGCCGCTGCAGCGGACGTAACATAAGCCTCGGCGTGTGAGGCGGCAGGGTTCCCATAACCGGAAATCTAACTGTGCCCCGACTGGGCGCAAAGGCATCTATGATCTCGCTTTCGCCCGTTCAATCGCTATTGGCCTGCTGCCTGGTGCTCGTCGTCGGACGCGTTCTGACCACCCGGATCGGCGTCCTGGCCCGCTACAGCATTCCCGACCCCATCGTGGGCGGCCTGCTGTTCGCGGTGATCGCCTACCTGCTGTCGACCTGGGGCGGCATTTCGGTCTCGCTCGAAACCAGCGTCAAGCCGACCTTGCTGCTGCTGTTCTTCGGCTGCATCGGCCTGACCGCCAACCTGAAACTGCTGGCCAAGGGCGGCCCGCGGCTGATCGCCTTCCTGCTGGCCCTGATTCCGTTCCTGGTCCTGCAGAACGCCGTGGGGCTGGGCATGGCCTGGCTGCTGGACATGCATCCGCTGATGGGCCTGCTGGGCGGCACGATCACGCTGGTGGGCGGGCACGGCACGGGCGCGGCGTACGCCACGCGCTTCGCCGATTTCAACAATATCCAGGACGTGATGGCGCTGGCGATGACCTCCGCCACCCTGGGCCTGGTGCTGGGCGGCGTCGTCGGCGGGCCGGTGGCGGAATGGATCATGCGGCGGCACAAGCTGTCCGGCAGCCTGGACCACCCCGCCGACGCCAAGCATGACGCCCCGGACCTGACGGAAGGCGCCGGCCCGGCCTCCGCCGGCTCGTTCATCGTTTCGATGACGGCCGCCTTCGTCTGCCTGGTCGTGGGCGGATACCTCGCGGCGCTGGTCGAGGACGCCCCGGTCAGCCTGCCCAATTTTCTCTGGTGCCTGGCCACCGGCGTGCTCATCCGCAATGGCGGCGAACACCTGGGCCTGAAACTGGACGACCGCGTCACCGACATCATCGGCACGATCGCCCTGTCGCTTTTCCTGGGCATGACGATGATGACGCTGGACCTGTCCAGCGTCGCGCGCCTGGCTGGCCCGCTGGCGCTGATGTTGGCGGTGCAGACCGCGTTCTGCGCGCTGTATGCGGCCTGGGTGGTGTTCCGCCTGCTCAAGCGCGACTACGAAGCGGCCGTCATGTCGGCGGCCTTCTGCGGTTTCTCGCTGGGCGCCACCGCCACCGCCATCGCCAATATGCAGGCGCTCACGCGCCGCCACGGCCCGGCTCCCGAGGCGTTCATCGTGGTGCCGGTCACCGGCGCCTTCCTGGTCGACATCCTCAACGTGATCGTGCTGACTTCGCTGATCTCCTTGCCGTTCGTGGGAGGGATGTAAGCATGTTCAAACGCCTCTTTCTCCTGCTCCTCTGCCTGGCGCTGACCGCCTGCGGCCGCGCGCCCGACGCCGACATGCTGCGGACCGACGTCGAGCGCAGCCTGGCCGCCGCCTATGGCGACGGCCTGTTCCGGATCGCCGAACTCAAGCGCATGGGCTCCGCCACCGACAACAGCGCGCCGGCCGGCGAAAGCCGCCGCGTGGTCTATTACGACGTCGCGCTGGACGTGGGCCGCGACGTCTCCCTGGGCGCCTGGGACCAGCCCGGCGCGGCCTCGCTGGTCACGCTGCTGGGCGCGGGTCCGCGCAGCATCAGCGGCGTGAAATCCGGCGGCAACCAGGCCGGCGACCGCATCGTCGCGCACGCCAGCGCCATCTACCGACAGGAAGGCGACGCCTGGAAGCTGGTGACGCCGGCCGGGTTCAAGGCGGCCGAAGCGCCCAATCTGGATACCGGCGCGCCGCCTCCCGTCACGCGCCAGTTGCTCGACACGCTGGACCAGATCACCCACTCCGTCGCCTACAGCGCCTCCAGCACCGCGCAACACGTGGTGCAGCAGGAACTGGAGCGCTCCGTGGCCCGCATCAACGGCCGGCTGTCCCGCCTGCAGCAGGGCTACCCGCTGGCGGGAGGCCCGGACCGCGGCGAATACGTGGCGTTCGCCCGCGCCCTGAGCGACGTGGCGCGGGCCCAGCAGATCCGCGTCTCGCCGCTGATCACGGGCGGCGGCGCCGAGAACATCGCGCTGCTGCGCAGCGGCGATGCCGTGGTCGGGCTGGCGCAGGCCGACACGGCGCGGCTGGCCTACGACGGCAAGGGACCGTTCGCCTCCCAGGGGCCGTTCACCAATCTGCGGGCCCTGGGCAGCCTTTACCCGGAACTGGTCCATATCGTGGTGCGCGACGACGCCGGCTTGCGCGGCGTGCGCGACCTGAAGGGAAAGACCGTGGCGCTCGGGCCGGCAGGCTCGGCGGTTCGCGCCACGCTGGAAGCGGTGCTGGCTGCGCACGGCCTGCAGGCCGGCCGCGACTACACCGTCGCCGACACCCCGTTCGCCGCCTCCCTGCCCGCGCTGAATTCGGGCACGGTCGACGCGGCTGCCCAGGTCATCGGCGTGCCGGCGGCGCCGCTGCGCGATGCGCTGACCCAGGCCCGCCTGAAACTGCTGCCGCTGGACCGCGCCGCCATCGAAACGCTGACGGCGGTGGACGACGCGCTGATGCCGCTGGACATCGCTGCCGGCACCTATCCCAACCAGTCCGAAGCGATACCCACCGTGGGCATGGCGGCGCTGCTGCTGACCACCGCCGACCTGACCCGGGACGAAGCCCTGACGATCGTGCGCGCCGTCTACCTGACGGGACAGGACCTGCTGGCCGCCGGCTCCACCCAGGGCGCCCAGGTTTCGGTCGCCACCGCCAGGCGCGGTTTGACCGTGCCGCTGCACGACGGCGCCCAGGAGGGCCTGGCGGCGCTGGAGCAAGGCAAGCCGCGATGAGGCCGTTGCGCTTATGATGGCGCTCCTCACCAGGAATACCCATGAACAAATTCGATCTCCAGAAAAACCAGGCCCTGAAGCTGGCCGGCCAGCTCAGGCAGGCCGCCACGCCGGACCGCTACGGCGCCGCCTCGAACACCCTGGACCGCCGCGGGCAGCGCAAGCTGGACCAGGCGGCCGGCCTGGTGCCGTTCCCGCTGAAGCTGTCCCAGGCCGATGCCGACCGGCTGCGCGCCGCGGCGGCGGAACGCGGCGTCTCCACCAACGACATCGTGGCCGAGGCGCTGCGCAAAGCGTTGGACGCATAACGCGATGCACATCTGGGTCGATGCGGACGCCTGCCCCGGCGTCATCAAGGACATTCTGTTCCGCGCCGCGCAGCGCTGGCAGACGCCCCTGACCCTGGTGGCCAACCAGCCGCTCTACACCCCGCCCTCGCCGCTGATCCGCGCGGTGCAGGTGCCGCGCGGCTTCGACGTCGCCGACGCGCACATCGCCGAACGCGCGGAGCAAGGCGACCTGGTGATCACCGGGGACATCCCGCTGGCCGCGCAAGTGCTGGAAAAAGGCGCGATGGCTCTGAATCCGCGCGGCGAACGCTATTCGCCGGAAACCATCCGGGAACGGCTGGCGCTGCGGGACATGATGGAAGAATTGCGCGCGAGCGGCGTGGATACGGGCGGCCCCTCGTCGTTCAGCCACGCCGACCGCAAGGCGTTCGCCAACCAACTGGATACCCTGCTGGCGCGCGCGGCGCGCCAGGCCTGAGGCCCCGCCCCGGGGGCGTCAAGAGAAGGTGATGTAGGCCTTGTAGATGATGGTGCCGATGGCGGTGATGAGGCCCACGCCCATCAGCCCCATGCCGATGTTGCGGTCGCGCAGCCCGAAGCCGACCAGCATGAGCGCCACGCCCGTGACGATGATGATCAACATGGTGTTGGTGTTCGGGTGCATCGCCTTCTCCTGTTCGCCTTGGCGCGGCCTTTGGGCCGCGCCTTCATCATCAATGATAGACAGGCCCGCAAGCGATGCGGCTCAATCGCCGAAGACCCGCTTGCGTCAGATCAAGAGAAGATTAATGAATGGCCCATGGCCGCGCAAACAAAAAAGCCAACCGCAGGGGTTGGCTTTTTGCTTTGCGCCTTTTTTACCTTGGACGCCGACAACGACAGGCTTGATAAAGGCCGGTGTTGTCTCTCAAGGGTCTTTGGTGGGTAGTACTGGGTTCGAACCAGTGACCCCTGCCGTGTGAAGGCAGTGCTCTACCACTGAGCTAACCACCCCGAAAGAGGCGAAATATTAGCACGTTTTTTTGAATGCGTGCAAGTCGCCTAAAAAAGCGGAATTTCAGGAAGCCGCCGCCGGCGCTTCCATCTTGCGCCAGAGGCACTCCCCGCCCACGGACTTGTCCAGGGCGGCCAGGTAGGCCTCGTGCTCGGCCAGGTCTTCCTCGCCGGCTTTCAGCACGGGCAGGCCGGAGGCGTCGAACCTGGCCAGCACGATACCGTTGCCGCCGGCGCTGTCGCCGTCGTCCACGTCGATCAGCAGCGCGTCCTGGCCGCGGGTCATGGCCAGCCAGACCTCCGCCAGGAGCTGCGAGTCCAGCAATGCGCCGTGCAGCGTCCGGTGAGCGTTGGAAATGCCGAAGCGGTCGCACAGCGCGTCCAGCGAATTGCGCTTGCCGGGGAACAGCGAGCGCGCATGCAGCAGCGAGTCGGTGACCGTCTCGCAGAATTCGGTGATCGGGCCGCGCCCGGTCTTGGCGAGTTCGGCGTTGAAGAACTTCACGTCGAACGCCGCGTTGTGCGCGATGAGCTCCGCGCCCTGGATGAACTGGACGAATTCGTCGGCGACATCGGCGAAGCGGGGCTTGTCGGACAGGAACTCCGTGGTCAGCCCGTGCACCGCCAGCGCCTCGGGGTCGCTGTCGCGGTCCGGGTTCAGGTAGATGTGCAGGTTGTTGCCCGTGGACATCCGGTTGACCAGCTCCACGCAGCCGATCTCGACGATGCGGTGGCCCTGGGCGGGATCCAGTCCCGTGGTTTCAGTGTCAAAGATGATCTGGCGCATAACGACTATTCCGACGCTTGGGCGGGCGAGGCGGGCGGCGTGTGCGGGGCCGGAGCGGGGTCCGGGTGGTGCGCGGCGCTGCCGGCCTGGCCGGGTTTCTTGCGTGCGGTGGCAATAAGCGTGTAGGCCACCGGCACGACGAACAAGGTCAATAGTGTACCCAGCATCAGGCCGCCGACCAGGACCCAGCCGATCTGCTGGCGCGATTCCGCCCCCGCGCCCGAGGACAGCGCCAGCGGCACGGTGCCCAGCACCATGGCGCCGGTCGTCATCAGGATGGGACGCAGGCGCAGCACGCTGGCCTCGGTCACGGCCTCGAACAGTTCCTTGCCCTCGTCGCGCAACTGGTTCGTGAACTCGACGATCAGGATGCCATGCTTGGTGATCAGGCCGACCAGTGTGATCAGGCCGATCTGGCTGTAGATGGACAGGGTGCCGCCGGTCAGCCACAGCGCCAGCAGCGCGCCGGTCATGGACAGCGGCACCGACAGCATGATGATGAACGGATTGCGCCAGCTCTCGAACTGGGCGGCCAGCACCAGGTAGATGAAGGCCAGCGCCATGGCGAAGACCAGGTAGATGCTGCCCGAGGAATCGCGGAATTCGCGCGACTGCCCGTCCAGGTCGGTCACGATGGTGTTGGGGAGCACTTCGCGCGCCACCTGGTGCATGTGCGCCAGGACCTCGCCCAGCGCATAGCCGGGCGCCACCGCGCCGTCGATCTTCACCGCGCGCAGCCGGTTGAAGTGGTTCAGCGACTGCGGCGACACACCTTCGTGCACGCCCAGCAGGTTGTCGAGCTGCACCATGCTGCCGTCGCGCGCGCGCACGTAGATGCCCGAGATATCGGTGGGATTGGCGCGGTCGCGCGGCGTCACCTGGACGATCACGTCGTACTGCTCGCCTTCGTCCTTGTAGCGGGTGACCTGGCGGCCGCCCAGCATGGATTCGAGAGTCCGGCCCACCGTGTCCACGTTGGCGCCGACGTCGGCCATCTTGTCGCGGTCCACGCGCACGCGCAGCTCGGGCGTGTTCAGGCGCAGGTCGGTGTCCAGGTTGATCAGGCCGGGATACTTGCGCAGCTCGGTCAGGAATACCTCGGTCAGGCGCGCCAGCTCCGTGTACGAGGCCTGGCTCATGATGATGAATTCCACCGGCTTGGAACGCGCGGACTGGCCCAGCGACGGCGGATTGGTGGGGAAGGCGCGCACGCCCGGCAGCGAAGCGAACTGCGGCTGCAATTGCTGCGTGATGGCCTGCTGCCTGCGGTCTCGCTGCTCCCAGGGCTTGAGGCGCAGGATGGCGGTGCCGTCCGTGACGGTGGGAAAGCCCACGGTCACCTGGCTGCCGCTGGCCTCGGGGATGTCGGCATAGAATTTTTCGATGCCCAGCATGCTATCGAGCGTGTAGTTCAGCGTGGCGCCTTCGGGCGAATTGACGATGCCGAACACCACGCCCCGGTCCTCGACGGGCGCCAGTTCGCTCTTGACCACCGTGAACAGCACGCCGCTGCCCGCCGCCACCGCCAGGCCGATCACCACCACGATCCAGCGATGGCGCAGGGAGACGGCCAGCACGCGCCGGTAGCCGCGGCTCATGCCGTTGAGCCAGCCTTCGATCATGTTGTACCAGCGGCTGTGGCTGCTCTGGTGCCGCAGCAGCACCGAACACATCATGGGCGTGAGCGTCAGCGCCACGAAGCCCGACACCAGCACCGCGCCGGCCAGCGCCAGCGCGAACTCGATGAACAGGCGGCCGGTGCGGCCCGTCGCGAAGGCCAGCGGCGCATACACGGTGACCAGCGTCATGGTCATCGCGACCACGGCGAAGCCGATCTCGCGGGACCCGCGCAAGGCGGCCTCCTTGCGCGGCATGCCGTCTTCGATGTGCCGGAAAATATTCTCCAGCACCACGATGGCGTCGTCCACCACCAGGCCGATGGCCAGCACCATGGCCAGCAGGGTCAGCGTGTTGATCGAAAAGCCGAACAGGTACATCAGCGCGCAGGCCCCCACCAGCGACACCGGGATGGTGACGATGGGAATGATGCTGGCGCGCAGGTTGCGCAGGAAGAAGAAGATCACCAGCACCACCAGGACGATGGCTTCGCCGATGGTGTGGAACACGGAATCGATGGAACGCTCGATGAACACCGACGAGTCGTAGGCGATGTTCAGCTTCATGCCCGCCGGCAGGGTCTCGTTCAGGCGGGCGACCTCTTCCCGGGCCGCCTTGGACAGCTCCAGCGGGTTGGCGGTGGACTGCCGCGTCAAGCCGATATTGATCGCGGGCTTGCCGTTGAAGCGCGACAGCACGCGGTCGTTGGCGGCTCCGATCTCCACCTTGGATACATCGCGCAGGCGGACCGGATAGCCCTTCACGTTGGCGACGACCACGTCCTCGAACTGCGCCGGCGTTTGCAGGTCGGTCGAGGACACGACTGAAAACTCGCGCGCCCGGGACTCGATGCGGCCGGCCGGGATTTCCACGTTCTGGCTGCGCAGCGCGGATTCCACGTCCTGCACGGTGAGGCCGTAGGCGGCCAGCTTGTCGCGGTCCACGTAGATGCGCATGGACGGCAGGCGTTCGCCGAAGACGCGCACTTCCGCCGCGCCGGGCAGGACCGACAGGCGGGTCTTGATGTAGCGGCTGATGTAGTCGGACGTCTGGATCGCGGAGTACGACCCGGACTCCACGGCGATATAGATAATGGGCTGGGAATCCGCCTCGACCTTGCCGATGATGGGCTCGTCGATCTCGTCGGGCAGGAAGCGCCGGGCGCGCGACACCTTGTCGCGCACTTCCGCCGCGGCCGCGTCGGGATCGCGGGACAGGTTGAACTTGATGTTGATGAGGCTGCGCTCGGAACGGCTGCGCGAGGTCATCACGTCCACGCCCTCGATGCCGGCGAGCTGGTCCTCCAGCGGCTTGGTCACCTGGGATTCGATCACCTCGGGCGAAGCGCCCTTGTAGGTGGTGTCCACCGAGACGATGGGCTCGTCGATCTTCGGATATTCGCGCACGGTCAGGCGCGAATACGAAATCAGGCCGATCAGCACGATGACCAGCGACAGGACCGAGGCAAATACCGGCCGCTTGATGCAGGTTTCCGAGATACGCATAGCGCTACCGCCAATATGGGAAAAGGGGCGGCGTCACGCGCCGTCGCCCAGTACGGTCACGGCCGCGCCGTCCGTCACGCGCTGCAGGCCGGACACCACCAGGTGGTCGCCCGCGGCCACGCCGGTCAGGATCTCCACGCGGCCCTCGCGGCGCTCGCCTATGGTGACCTCGCGCCGCTCGGCCATGCCGTTGCTGACACGGTAAACGTACTGCGTTTCTCCCGAGGGCGACAGCGCCGCCTCCGGGGCGACCAGCGCCTTGTCCTGGCTGAACAGCAACTGCACGCGGGCGAACATGCCCGGGCGCAGCACCGAATCCTTGTTGGCGACGGTGGCGCGCAGCAGGATGGAACGGCCGCCGGCGTCGACCAGCGGACTCACGGCGTAGACCACGCCCTGGCGCTCCTGGCCCGGCAGCGCGTCCAGGCGCAGGGTCAGTTGCTGGCCCACGCCCACCTTGCTCAGATACATCTCGGGCACGCGGAAATCCACCTTGAGCGGATCGATCGCCTCGAGCGGGGCCAGGTCCTGGCCCTGGTTCACGTAGTCGCCCACGGACACGCTGCGCAGGCCCACGATGCCGCCGAAAGGCGCGCTGATCGTCATCTTGTCCAGCCGCGCCTGCGCCAGCGACACGGCGGCCTCCTGCACCTTCAGCGTGCTGGCGGCCTCGTCGCGCGCCTGCTGGCTGACGAAGCCCTTGCCCTGCAACTCCACGGAGCGCCGGTAATGGCTTTGCGCCAGGGTGAGGTTGGCCCGCGCCTGGGCCAGCTCGGCCCGCGGCACGGAATCGTCCAGGCGGATCAAGGCCTCGCCCTTCTTCACCGGCTGGCCTTCCTTGAACTCGATGGACTGGATGCGGCCCGCCACTTCCGGCCGCAGCACGACGGATTCGTCGGAGCGCAGGCTGCCCACGGCCGACAGGCCGCGCGCGAAAGGAATCTCCTGGACGGTGGCCACTTCGACGCGCACGGGCGCGACGGCCGTCACGGCAGGCTGGCTTGCGCCGGAGACGGCCTGGGTGGGGGTTGCGGCGGGCGCGAGCCAGCGCGGCACAAAAACGCCGAGCGCGGCCCCCGCGGCCAACCCTGCCGCTACGGCGGCCAGCAGTACTGCTTTTTTCATGCGCGAATGTGGCGGTATCGCGGCGGGGACCGAACTAGGGCCGCCCGGACGGCGCCGCAGGAACTGGAATGAGGGTTGGCACTTTAGCACCCGAATTTACATACTGGAACAATCCAGAAGTCGGATGAAAGAACTAAATTCGCCCCGAAAGGCGGATTTGAGGGTATATCCCAATGCCGGCCGCCCGCGCGGGGCGGCAGTCAGGCCCGCCGGGCCGCCTCCACGCCCATATTGGCCAATTGGTCGGCGCGTTCGTTGCCGGGGTCCCCGGCGTGCCCGCGGACCCAGCGCCAGGACACGGTATGGCGGCCCACCTGCTCGTCGAGCAACTGCCAGAGTTCGGCGTTCTTGACGGGCTTCTTGTCCGCCGTCATCCAGCCGCGCCGCTTCCAGTTGGCCAGCCACTCCGTCATGCCCTTCATCACGTATTGCGAATCCGTGTGGATGGTGACCGAGCACGGACGCTTGAGCGCCCGCAGGCCCTGGATGACCGCCAACAATTCCATGCGGTTATTGGTGGTCTGGAGCTCGCCCCCATGCAGCGTCTTTTCGTGGCGGCCGGCGCGCATCAGCACGCCCCAGCCGCCCGGGCCGGGGTTGCCCTTGCAGGCGCCGTCGGTCCACATTTCCACTTTCTGCTCGTTCGCTTTGCTTTCCTGCATGGTGCTGCCTGGTTTTCCCTGTTCGTGCTGAATTCCGTTCCGGCCGGCCGCTCAGAAGCGGTCGAGGCCGTCGTCCGCCTGGCGGTTGACCACCACCGACGCCGCCCGGGCGCGCTTGGGCTTGGTCTTCCAGGCGGGGCCAATGATACGCATGCCGGCCACGCGCTTGACGGCCGACACCAGATACACGGCGCCGCCCACGCTCCACCAGCGGGCGCCGGCCGATTCCAGGAAGGACCAGCGCTGCAGCCACTTTTCGCTGCGGCAGGCCGGCGCGTAGCAGCCGAAATGGCTTTCCTCGACCTCCAGCGACAGCAGCTTGAACCAGTCCTTCAGGCGCGGCAGCGAGACCTGGGACGAAGGCGGCTGGGGCAGCCAGGGCTCCATGCCGGGCATGCGCGTGCGCGCCCCCCACATGCTCCAGGGATTGAACCCCGAGATCACCACGCGTCCTTCCGGCACCAGCACGCGCTCGACCTCGCGCAGCACGTTGTGGGGATCCTGGGTGCATTCGAAGGCGTGCGGCAGGATCAGGAGGTCCACGCTCTGGGATTCGAACGGCAGGGCCTCGGGCTGCGCGATCACGATCCGGGACTGCCAGCCGGCCGCCCCGTCCGCGGACGGGGCCTCGGTGCCCACGTACCCCTTGAACGGCATGCGGTTGGCGCGCAGCAGGTTCATATCGGCCAGGCCGACCTGCCAGGCGTAATATCCGAACACGTCCGCGACAGCCGCGTCGAACTGCGCCCGCTCCCAGGCCAGGACGTATTGTCCCGGCGGCGTCTGGAACCATTCGGCCAGTTCTACAATCGGCGGAGTATCTTCTGCCACGTTCTATTCCTTCGAATCCCATGCAAGCCTTGACCGCCCCCATCGGCGGCCGCGAGCGCAACGCCGCGGTCTTGCCCATACCCGCCTTCACCGACAACTACATCTGGGCGATCGTGCGCGACGGCCAGGCCGCCGTGGTGGACCCCGGCAAGGCCGGCCCCGTGCTGCGGCTGCTCGAGCAACAAGGCCTGAGACTGCGCGCCATTCTACTCACGCACCACCATGGCGACCACGTCGGCGGCGTTTCCGAATTGTCCCGCATCGAGGGCATCACCGTATACGGCCCGGCGCGGGAGCGCCTGCCGCGCTGCGACGTGCCGCTGGCGGAGGGCGACCGCGTGGCCATCCCCGAACTGGACCTGGACCTGGGCGTGCTGGACGTGCCCGGCCATACCGCCGGCCACATCGCCTATACCGGCCGGGCGGCCGGCATCGAGCCCGTTCTGTTCTGCGGCGATACCCTGTTCGCGGGGGGCTGTGGCCGGCTTTTCGAGGGAACCCCAGCTCAAATGCTTGATTCCTTGGAAAAATTTTCCGTTTTACCGCCGGATACACAGGTTTTTTGCGCGCACGAGTACACTCTAGCGAACTTGCGCTGGGCGTCGGCAGTCGTACCGGCCAACCGCAACCTGCAGGAATGGCATCAGCGGGCCCGGCAATTAAGAGCAGAAGGTCTTCCCACGCTTCCATCGACCATCGGTCAGGAACGCGCGACGAATCCGTTTTTGCGCACGCAACAAACCGAGGTCGTCCGCGCGGCGGAGCGCTGGGCCGGCCACAGCCTTGCTACGCCGGTAGAGGTGTTTGCCTCCCTTCGTGAATGGAAGAACGAATTCAAGTGACAGCCCGATGAACCTATCCCGACTCCTTCTGCCGCTCATGCTGGCAGTCCTCGCCGGTTGCGCAGGAACCAAAGCTCCCGATAGCAAGAATCTCACCACCAATTCCCAAGGCCGCTACATCGCCCGGGACACCTCCCGGACGGTGGACCTCACCAATCCGCCCGCCGATGCCTGGGACCGCATCCGCCGCGGATTCGCCATTCCCAACCTGAACACCGACCTCTCTCAGCAGTGGACCGACTATTACGCATCCCACCCCGAGTCGGTGCAGCGCATGGCGGAACGGGCCGGCAAATACCTGTACTTCATCGTCGACGAAATCAACCGCCGGGGCCTGCCCACCGAACTGGCGCTGCTCCCATTCGTCGAAAGCGCCTACAACCCCACCGCGCTGTCGCGCGCGCAGGCCTCGGGCCTGTGGCAGTTCGTGCCGGCAACCGGCCAGCATTTCAACCTGAAGCAGGACTGGTGGCGCGACGAGCGCCGCGATCCCATCGCCTCGACCAACGCGGCGCTGGACTACCTGGAAAAACTGTTCGAAATGCAGGGCGACTGGTATCTGGCCCTGGCCTCGTACAACTGGGGCGAAGGCTCGGTGCAGCGCGCCATGGCCAAGAACGAAGCGGCCGGCCTGGGCACGGACTATCTGTCCCTGAACATGCCCGACGAAACCCGCAACTACGTGCCCAAGCTGCAGGCCATCAAGAACATCATCGCCGACCCGCAGCGCTATGCGGTGGCCCTGCCCCCGGTAGGCAACACGCCCTACTTCGTGACGGTGCAGAAGAACAGCGACATCGACCTGGAAATCGCCGCCAAGCTGGCCGAAATGCCGCTGGACGAATTCAAGGCGCTGAATCCCTCGTTCAACCGCCCGGTCATCCGCGGCGACCACGGCCCCACCCTGCTGCTGCCGGCCGACCGCGTCGAGATCTTCAACGCCAACCTGACCAACTACAAGGGCGACCTCAGCGCCTGGAAGATCTACCATTCGCGCCGCGGCGAATCGTACGCCTCGATCGCCAAGCGTTTCGGCGTGACCGAAAGCCGGCTGCGCGAAATCAACGATATCGGTTCGCGCCAGAAATCCGCTTCCGGCCAATCCATGCTGGTGCCCGGCGACCCCGGCGCCGGCGGCGTGCAACTGGCCTCGCTGGCGCCTCCTGTGGGCGCGCTGGAGTCGGCGCCGTCGGACGACAAGGCCCCCGCGGCCCGCGGCCGCGCCGCGAAAACGCCCGCCGCCCGCGTCGCCAGCGCCCGTCCGAACGTCCGCACCCACAAGGTCCGCCAGGGCGATACGCTGTTCTCGCTGGCCAAGCAGTACGGCACTTCGGTCGACGCCTTGCGCGCGCTGAACAACATCAAGGGCAGCGCCCTGAAGATAGGCGCCCAACTGCGCGTGCCGGGAACCGACGCGCGCGGCTGATGGCGGCTTGCAGGGCAAAAAAGGGCGCATCCCGCAGGGAGCGCCCTTTTGTTCCTCCGCCACCCGGCCGCCTCCCCCACTTTTTCATACCCGGGCCGCCAAACTCCTTAAAATAGGCGGATTCCAGAAGGGAAAAAATCAAAGGATAGATATATGGGCTTTCTCGCCGGCAAGCGCATCCTGGTCACCGGGGTGCTTTCCAACCGATCCATCGCCTACGGCATTGCGCGCGCCTGTCACCAGCAAGGCGCCGAACTGGCGTTCACCTATGTGGGCGACCGCTTCAAGGACCGCGTGGGCGAATTCGCCGCCGAATTCGGCAGCAAGATCGTGCTGCCCTGCGACGTGGCCGAGGACAGCCAGATCGACGCCGCCTTCGCCGAACTGGGCAAGCACTGGGACGGCCTGGACGGGCTGGTGCATTCCATCGGGTTCGCGCCGCGCGAAGCCATTGCCGGCGACCTCCTGGACGGCCTGTCGCGCGAAGCCTTCCGCATCGCGCACGACATTTCCGCCTACAGCTTCCCCGCCATGGCCAAGGCCGCCTTGCCGCTGATGGAAGGCCGCAACGGCTCCGTGCTGACGCTGACCTACCTGGGCGCCGAGCGCGTGGTCCCCAACTACAACACGATGGGCCTGGCCAAGGCCTCGCTGGAAGCCAGCGTGCGCTACCTGGCCACGGCCCTGGGCCCGCGCGGCATCCGCGCCAACGGCATTTCCGCCGGCCCCATCAAGACCCTGGCCGCCAGCGGCATCAAGGACTTCTCGGCCATCCTGAAGTTCGTGGAAGCCCAGGCGCCCCTGCGCCGCAACGTCACCATCGAAGACGTCGGCAACGTCGCGGCCTTCATGCTGTCGGACCTGGCCGCCGGCGTGACGGGCGAAATCACCCACGTGGACGCCGGTTTCTCCACCGTCGTCCCGGGCATGGAAGACTGATCGCCCCCGCGGGCGGCGCCCTGCGCCCCGCCCGCCGCGTCCGGCCCTTCAGGCCGGGCGCACCACCACGGTGGACACTTGCACGTCCACCGCGGTCATCAGCTTGTGGACCGGGCATTTTTCGGCCACGGCCAGCAATTCATCGATCTGCGCATCCGACAATTCGCCATGCAGCGTCAGCTTGGCCGTCAGCCGGTACACGCCCTTGCGCTCTTCGCTGGCGTCGCGCACCACCTCCACCCCCACCGACTCCAGCGGCAGGCTCTTGCGCTGCGCATAGACCATCAGGGTCATGGCCTTGCAGCCGCCCAGCGCGGTATCGAAGTAGTCATGCGGATCGGGACCTTCGCCCTGCGGCTGCGGCATCGCCAGCGGAAGCTCATGGCCTTCGGCCGTGGCGGTGAACTGCAGGGTATTGGGCGCATTCTGGCGCACGCGGATGCTCATGGATCGGATCTCCTGGGTTTGGGCTCTGGCGGGCGGCCGCAGCGGCGGCCCAGCCCACGTTGTAGCACCTTGCAGAGGACAACCCCCAGCCGCGTCCGGTATCGGCTGACGAAAAGCTGAACTTCCTGGCCCCGCCCGGGTCGGATATCCCTATCCGCAATACCCGAAACACCTATAGGGGGCCGCATGAGCGCCAGACAACTACTCGACCAATTGCTGCAATCCGGGCAGGGCCTGCTGTCCGACACCACCAACCGCGTGCAGAATGCCACGGGCGGCAAGGGCTCGTCCTTCCTGAGCGGCCTGGGCGGCGGCGCGCTCGGCGCCGGCGCCCTGGGGCTGCTCCTGGGCAGCAAGAAGGCCCGCAAGATCGGCGGCAAGGTCGCCATGTACGGCGGCATGGCGGCGCTGGGCGCCCTGGCCTACCGCGCCTATGGCGACTGGCAGCGCAGCCAGGCCGGCGCCCCCGCCGCCCCGCCCCAGACGCTGGACCGCCTGCCCGCGCCGGAGGCCGAACAGCACAGCACCGCCGTGCTGAGCGCCATGATCGGCGCGGCCAAGGCCGACGGCCACATCGGCCCGGAAGAGCGCGCCCTGCTCGAAACGGAACTGGCCAAGCTGTCGTCGGATGCCCAGGACCGCCGCTGGCTCGAAACCGAGCTGTCGCGCCCGCTGGATCCGGCCGCCGTGGCGCAATCGGCCCGGACGCCGGAAATGGCGGCCGAGATGTACCTGGCCAGCCTGCTGGTGGTGGACGAGGAAAGCTACATGGAACGCGCCTACCTGGACGAACTGGCCCGCCAGCTCAAGCTGGAGCCGGGCCTGAAGGAACGACTGGAACAGCACGCCCGGGCCGCGGCGGCCTGAGGCGCGGGGCCGGCTTGAAGCTGGCCCCAGCCTAATCCGCGCGCAGGCCGATGGCCTCGGTCAAGGCCCCGTAGCGGTCCATGTCCGCGGCGATCATGTCCTGAAACGCGCGCGGCGTGCTGCTGGCGGGCGTAAAACCCTGCTCGCGCAGGGACGCCTGCACATCGGGGCGCTGGACGATTTTCGCCACCGCCGCATTCAACTTCGCCACCACCGCGGGCGGCGTGGCCGCCGGGGCCAGCAAGCCATGCCACTGGTCCAGCGCATATCCGGATACGCCCTGCTCGGCCACCGTCGGCACCGCCGGCATGAGCGGCGAGCGCGCGGGCGAGGTGACGGCCAGCGCGCGCAACTTGCCCGCCGCGATCAGCGGCGCAGCGCTGGAAGCCGTGACCACGCCCATGCCCACCTGTCCCGCCGTGACGTCGGTCAACGCCGGCCCGCAGCCCTTGTAAGGCACGTGCTGCAGCGAAACGCCCGCCGCGCGCGCCAGCATCTCGCCGGCCAGGTGCTGCGGCGTGCCGTTGCCGCAGGACGCGAACGGCAGCGGCTTGCCCGCCCGCGCCGCCGCCAGGACGTCGTCCAGGCCATGCAGTTCCGAAGCCGCCGGCACCACGAAGACCGAGGGCACGAAGGCCACGTTGATGACCGCCGCGAAATCCTTGCCGGGAGAAAAACCCAGATTGCGGTACACCCCGGGATTGATGGCGAACGAGCTGTTCACCATCAGCAGCGTATAGCCATCGGGCGGCGACTCCGCCACGACCCGCGCGCCGATATTGCCGCTGGCGCCGGGACGGTTTTCCACCACCACGGGCTGGCCCAACTGCTCCTGCAGGCTGGACCCGATGCGGCGCGCCAGCAGGTCGGTGCCTCCGCCCGGCGGAAACGTCACGACGATGGTGATCGGATGGGACGGATAGGCGGCGTCCTTGGGCGCTTCGCCCGACGGCGGATTGCCGCAGGCGGCCAGCGATAGGGCAAGCAGCGGAAAGACGGATCGAAGCAGGCGTTTCATGTTGCGGCCTTGAGATGGAAAGGCTCAGGCGTCCAGGCCGATATCGAGCACCTTGGCGCTATGGGTGATCCAGCCCACGGCGATCTGGTCCACGCCGGTGGCCGCCACGGCCTCGGCGGTTTCGGGCGTGATGCGGCCCGACGCTTCGGTAATGGCGCGGCCGCGCGCCATGGCGACGGCGCGGCGCAGATCGTCCAGGCTCATGTTGTCGAGCAGCACCACGTCCACGCCCAGGGACAGCGCCACTTCCAGTTGTTCCAGCGTGTCGACTTCCAGTTCGATCTTGACCATGTGGCCGATGCCGGCGCGGGCGCGCTCGACCGCCGTGGCCACTCCTCCGGCCAGGGCGATGTGGTTGTCCTTGATCAGCACGGCGTCGTCCAGCCCGTGGCGGTGGTTGCTGCCGCCGCCCACGCGCACCGCGTACTTCTGCACCGCGCGCAGGCCCGGCATCGTCTTGCGCGTGCAGGTGACCCGGGCACCATAGCCCGCGATGGCGCGCGCGATGGAGGCCGTGGCGCTGGCCACGCCGCTCAGGTGGCACAGGAAGTTCAGGGCCACGCGCTCGGCGGTCAGCATGGCCCGGGCATTGCCGCGTATGCGCGCGATTTCGGTGCCGGGCCGCAGGTCCGCGCCGTCGCGTTGCGATACGGCGAATTCGATGCCCGGATCCATCGCCCGAAACGCCAGGCGCGCCAGGTCCAGTCCGGCCAGCACGCCGTCCTGGCGGGCCACGAGCCGGGTTTCGGCCACGGCTTCGGCCGGCACGATGGCGTCGGTGGTCAGGTCGCCGGCGCGGCCCAGGTCTTCAAGCAAGGCCGCGCGCACCAGCGGCTCCAGCATGACTTCCGGCAAAGGGGGGACGGCCAGTCGGGAGGCGGTCGAAGGCGCTGCGGCTTTAATGCTCATTTTGAGTATTTAGAGAGTAAAAAAAGGCGCGCAAGGATTGCGCACCATTTATGCTAAGAGCGAGCATAAGCCTTGTCAAGCCTCAAAGCGCGCGCGACAGCGGCAATTTGCTGCCGGCGATCGCCCGTTCGAGCAAGACGTCGCGGCGGAAGCGGAACAGTTTGGCGGGCCGGCCGGCCGTGCCGCTGGCCATTTCGCCGGTCTCTTCCACCAGCGCCTGCTGTTCGATCAGGCGGCGGAAATTCTGCTTGTGCAGGCCGCGTCCGGCCAGGGCCTCGACCGCAAGCTGCAACTGCAGCAAGGTGAATTGCGCGGGCATCAATTCGAACACCACGGGCCGGTATTTGATCTTGGCCCGCAGGCGCGCGATACCGGTGGCCAGGATGCGGCGGTGGTCGTGGCGCATGGGCTCGCCCGGCACCGCCACGCCGCTGTCCCGGCCGCGCCGCGCCGCTTCCGGCACCAGCCCCGCCTCGAACAGCAGCTCGTAGCGCTGCAGCACCATGTCCTCGTTCCATAAGGCGCCATCCAGCCCGAACGTGATGGCGGCGCGCTGGCGGCGGCGCTTGCGCACGGCGGCATCGGCGCTGCCCTCGCACCAAGCGGCGAGCCGCGGCACGATCAGTTCCTCGACCAGCGCGGGCGTGCCGGCGCGGCGGTCTTCCCACGGAAAGTAGCGGTACCAGTCCTGCCAGCCGACCTGCGCCACGCCGGTCTCGCCGGCCTCGCGCGTCAGCCCCAGATAGCTGACCGACATCACGCGGGCGCCCGACTCGTCGGAGCGGTCGCCGTCGGCAAAGGTGTAGAGCTGCTCGACATAACCCAACGGGTGGTGCGTCTGCGCCTCGACCCAGGCGCGCAGGCCCGCCTGCAGCGAACGATGCGAGAGCTCGAAAGGACCTGCCGGCAAGGCGCGCGCGTCCTCGGTCGTCAACACGCGCGGCTCGCCGTTGGTGACGGCAACGAGCACGGCGACGAGTTCTGCATGGACGGAGCGTTCGACGGATTCAGTCAAGGTAGGCGTATGGAAAATGGGTAGACCGGGCGCCATGCCGCAAAGCCGCGAGGCGCCCGAAATTATAAGGTTCGGGCTCTGCAACAGCCCCTTGCAAACGTGACAAGCCAGTCCGCCACTGCGGCGCGGAGCCGGCCTAAGATGAAGTCGGAATCAGGCGCGTCGCCATCCCGGGACGCCCGCAAGCGGAGCAATCGCCATGTTGAAAACTGCCCCAGATCCCAACCTCGCCAAAACCGCCGAAGCCGAAAAGCCCGTCGCTGCCGATCCGCGCAAAGGCACCGAAGTCATACCCATGCCGGACCAGAGCAGCAAGCTGGTCGCGGGCATGCCGCGGCGCGGCCGCGCCATCGCGGAACCCGGCGAACCCGGCGTCATCACTCCCGAGGACGACGTGCTGGACACGTCCTACGAAAACCGCAAGGGTTGAACCCGCGCGTCCGGCGGCCTTCGCCATCGCGTCCTGGCGCATGACCGGCACCGCCAGGATGCCGAGATGATACGCGAGTCGGCGCGGTCAGGCCGCGCCGGGCAGCGCCTGAAAACGTTGCGCGAGAATGTCCACGAAGGCCTCGGTCACCGTCGACGGCGCGGTCTGCGCTGGATAGGCCATGCACACCCGCACCGGCAGGCGCGGCGTGAATGGCCGTATCGCCAGCCGGTCCGCGAACACCGAGGCGATGTAAGGGTTGACGACGCCCATGCCGCTGCCTGCCGCCGCCAGCGCGCAGATCGTCGCGGAATAGGTCGTTTCGATCTCGGACGCGGGCTGCACCCGGTGCCCCTGCATCGCACCGCGCAATTGCAGGTAGACGTCGTCATCCGCGTTCAGCACCAGCAGCCTGCTTTCGTTCAGATCCATGATGTCGATGGACGGCCGCCCGGCCAGGGGATGGTCCGGCCGCAGCACGCAGACCGCTACGCTTTCGTGCAGGCAGCGTAGGTCCAGCAGCGCGCCATCCAGCGGCGCCGCGGTCACCACCAGGTCGTAGGTGCCATGCAGCAGCCCTTCGCGCAAATGCTGGCTGCCCATGGTCTGCATGTTGATATGGACGTCGGGGTAGCGCTGTGCGAAGGCCTCTACGGCGCCGGGCAGCACGCCCAGCCCCAGCGCCGGGGTGCAGGCCAGCCGCAGCACGCCGCTGCCGCTGCGCCGCATGGCGGCCAAGCGGTCTTCGATACGCTCCAGCCCCACGAAGTGGCGCTTCACGGTGTCGAACAGGTCCTTGGCCTCGCGCGTAGGCCGCAGGCGCCCGCGCTCCATATCGAACAGCTTCAGGCCGCTGGCCTGCTGCACCTGCCCCAGCAGCCGGCTGACGGAGGGTTGCGTGGTGTTCAGCATCTGGGCCGCGCCGGTGGTGGTGCCGGCCAGCATGACCGCGTGGAAGGCCTCGATCTGGCGGAAATTCAGGGGTCGGCTCATGGTCGCTCAGGGTATTGCAAACATGCATAGGCTATGACTAAAAAAGAATTTTTTCAAATACCCATCGACTCCTACACTGGGCTTCCCAGGGTGCCGCCAGATGCGCCCGCGATCCTCCAACCTTCCAGGGGAAGCCTCATGAATCCACGCCGTTCCTGGCGCGCCATCCTGCAAACGCTGTGCCTGGCTGTCGCCGGCGCCGCGCTGCCCGCCGCCGCCCATGCGCAGGCCAGCTATCCCGACCGCCCGGTGCGCATCATCGTGCCCTTCACGGCGGGCGGCAGTTCCGACATCCAGGGCCGACTGCTGGCCGAACACCTGGGCAAGCTCTACGGCCAGTCCGTGGTCGTGGAAAACCGGCCCGGCGCCGGCGGCCACATCGGCGGGAAATTCGTCGCGGATTCCGGTCCGGACGGCTACACCCTGCTGCTCGGCTCCATCGGCCTGCACGCCACCTACGGCGTCTACAAGAGCCTCAACTACCACCCAGCACAAGACCTGAAACTGATCACCGTCGTGGCCGAGATGCCGCACGTGGTGGTCGCCAATCCGGCGCTGGAAGCCGACACGCTGGCCGCATTGACCGCGCTGGCCAAGGCGAAGCCGGACACGCTGCATTTCGGGTCGGCGGGCGTGGGGTCTTCGGTGCACATGGTCGGAGAGCTGTACAAGATGGCCGCGCGGGCGCCCATCGTGCACATCCCGTATCGAGGCAGCTCGGCCGCCACCAACGATCTGCTGGGCGGCCAGATCCAACTGCTTTTCGAAAACGTGCCCACCACGATCGGCTATATCGAAGCGAAAAAGCTGAAGGCGCTGGCCATCACGGGCGCGGCCCGCTCGCCGGCCCTGCCGGACGTGCCCACCGCCGCCGAGGCCGGCCTGCCCGGCCTGACCGTCACCTCATGGACGACGCTGGCCGCCAGCAAAGACGTGCCCGATGCGCTGATCGAGAAAATCAGCGCCGACCTCCGCCGCGTCTACGCGAACCCCGAGTTCCGCGCCGGCCTGGAACGCCTGGGCATGACGCCGGTGGGCAACAGCCCCGCCCAGGCGCGCGAATTCGTCGAGCGCGAGCGCGCCCGCTGGAACCAGGTCATCGAAACCGAACACATCACCGCGGGCTGAACGCCGGCCCCCTCCGCACCCGAAATCCATGAATCGCATGCTTGCAACGTCCATCGCCTGCCGCCGCCTGGGCGCCACGCCTCACCACCATTTCTTCGGCTACTACAACAAGACCGCCTGGCACCGCGACGGCCGCTACCTGCTGGCCAACCGCACGCCCTTCAAGGACGCGCGACTCACGCCCGACCTGGCCGCCGAAGTGGGGTACTTCGACCTGGCCGACGGCGACCGCTACCATGCCGTGGGCAGCACCACGGCATGGAACTGGCAAATGGGCTGCCAGTTGCAATGGCTGGACGGCCAGGCCGACCCGCAAATGATCTACAACTGCCGCGGCGGCGGCGACAGCGGCGTCTACCCCGGATTCCGCTCTGCCGTCCACGACATCGCCAGCGGCCGGACGCGCTTCCTGCCGCTGCCCATCTACGTGGCCGCGCCCGACAGCCGCTATGCGCTGTGCGTGGACTATCGCCGGCTCTACATCACGCACCGGACCATCGGCTACAGCGAACATGCGCCCGGCCCCGTCGCCAACGCGCCGGCCGACGACGGCATCCGCCGCATGGAGCTGGACAGCGGCGAGCACCGCCTGCTGGTCAGCTACGCGGACCTGCGCGATTTCCACCCGCGCGATTCGATGGAACGCGCCATCCACTGGGTCAGCCACATCGAAGTCAATCCGTCGTCGACCCGCATCCTGTTCCTGCACCGCTGGACCGAACGCGTGGAGGACGAGACCTGCTTTCTGCACCGCCTGATCACAATGAACGCGGACGGCAGCGACATGCGCCTGCTGGAATGCTCGGACCACCCCTTGCCGCAATTGGCGGACGATTTCGATCCGGACGCGGTCGGCACTTTCGATTACGAGAAATCCGAATACCAGATCTCGCACCCGCTCTGGCGCGACGACCGCTCCATCATCGTGTGGGGCCCGCATGCCGGCAGCATCCACTACCACCTGTACGAGGATGCGCCCGAAGGCCGCGTCCAGGTCGTGGGCGACGGCGTGCTGACCGAGAACGGCCACATGACGTTCTCGCCCGTGAATCCCCGCTGGCTGCTCAGCGACACCTATCCGGATTCCCGCAAGCACGAACGCATCCTGTTCCTCTACGACATGCAGACCGGCCAGCGCCACGCCCTGGGCAGCTTCTACGCCGACCCCGGGCTGTCCAAGGAAAACCGCTGCGACCTGCATCCGCGCTGGAGCCGGGACGGCACGCAGATCTGCATCGATTCCGTGCACGAAGGCGAGCGCCAGATGTATGTGCTGGACGTGGCGCCGCTGGTGCGCCAGGGCGGCTAGTATGCAATCCCGTGGATGCGCGCGTATCTGCGGGACAGCACGCTAACGGCCCAGGAACACGGGCTTGCGCTTCTGCGCGAAGGCGGTGGCGGCGTTGCGGTAGTCTTCGCTATTGTTGGCGCGGTCGAAGATTTCCTCGATGCGGGCGCGCTGCTCCGCCACCGCGCCGGCCGAAATCGCATTGAGCTGCATCTTGCTGCCCGCGATGGACAAAGGCGCGTTGTCCATCATGTCCGCGCCGAAGCGCAGCGCCTCCTCGACGGGGTCCCGCGCCGCCAGCGCGTCGATGAACCCCGCGGCCCGCGCCTCGGCGCCGCCCACGAATTTCCCGGTGTACAGCCACTGACGCGCGGCGCTGACCCCGATCAGGTGCGACAAACGCACGAGCTGTATGGTGGGATACACCAAGCCCAGCTTGGCGACGGGCACGCTGACCCGCGCGGTCTCGTCCCCGACGCGGAAATCGCAGCACAGCGCCAGGCTGGCGCCGCCCCCGACGCAGACGCCGCTGAGGGCGGCGATCACCGGCATGGGCGCGTCCTGCACGGCGGCGAAGCAGGCCTGGATGACGCTGCGGTACGCGTCGGCACGCACCGGGTCGCTCAGCGCCTCGCGGAACGCCAGGATATCGTCGCCCGCGCAGAAATGCCCGCCGGCGCCGGTCAAGACCACCAGGCGCACGCTGGCGTCGCGCGCCAGCTCCAGGAAGGTGTCGCGCAAATCCGTCCAGGCCTGCAGGTCGCAGGCATTGCGGCGTTGCGGCCGGTTGATGGTGACGATGGCGAGGCGTCCGCCATCGCGGCGCTCCATCAGAATGTCTGTAGCCATAGGGTCTCCCTGCCGCGCCCGCGGCCACGCGGGCGCCGCGCATGCGTTATTTGATGGTGATGTGGGCGGCGTCTATGACGCTGCCCCATTTGGCGACTTCCGCGTCCAATGCCCGGCCGGACTCGTCCACCGAGGTATACATGGGGACGACGCCCTGCTGCTGCAGCTTCTCGCGGACCTTGGGCGATTCGCTCATGGCCTTGATCGCCGCGTTCAGTTTCTGCACCACCGCATCCGGCGTGTCCTTGGGCGCCAGCACGCCGTAGACGGACTGGGCGGTGAAATCCGGCAGGCCCTGCTCGATCAGCGTCGGCAGCTCGGGCAGGGACGGCAGGCGTTTCGCGCTGGCCGCGCCCAGCGCGACGATGCGGCCGCTGCCCAGGTTCGCCAGGGCGGTGGGCGCGGTGGCGAACATGAGCTGGGTCTGACCCGACAACAGGTCCACCATGGCGGGCGCGGCGCCGCGGTAGGGCACGTGCAGGATCTCGACGTTCTCGCGCATGCGGAACATCTCGGCCACGGCCTGTTCGACGGTCCCGGGCCCGGAAGACGCGTAGGCGTAGGTGCCCGGCTCGGCCTTGAGCTTCCGCACCAGTTCCGGCAGCGTCTTCACGCCCATGCCGGCGTTCGCGACCAGCAGGATGGGCAGTTCGCCCACCATGGCCACCGGCTTGAAGTCCTTCAGCAGCTCGAAGCCCATCAGCGACTTGTCCATCAGCTTGCTGTTCAGCGCGTAGGAGGTGGTCGACGCCATGAGCAAGGTATAGCCGTCCGGCTTGGCCCGCTTCACGAACTGGGCACCAATGTTGCCGCTGGCCCCGGCCTTGTTTTCCACCACCACGGTTTGCCCGAGCTGTTCGGACAGCGCCGCCCCCACGATGCGGCCGACGACGTCGACGGCGCCTCCCGCCGAGTACGGCACGACCAGGCTGATGGGCTGCTGCGGATAGTCGGCGCGCGCAGCGCCAGCCGCCGTCACCGCGCATACCGAGGCCAGGACCGCGGCATGCTTGCTCCACTTGATGCTGTTCATGAGAATTCCCCTTGTGGATATTCGACTGCGTTTACTTGCCTACCCGGTAGCCGGAAGCTTCCAGGTCCCATACTCCTTCCACGCCGCGCGGCAGCTCCTTCTTCTGGATGCGCTGGGTCGGCGTCTTGGGAAACTCGTCGATGAAGGCGACATAGCGCGGAATCTGGTAGTACGGCAGCCGCGTTTCGCTCCACTGGACCAGCCCGAGCGGATCGATGGCCTTGCCGTCCCGCGCCCGCACGAACAGTTTGAGTTCGTCTTCGCCCAGGTCGCTGGGCACGCCGACCAGCGCGGCCTCTTCCACGTCGGGATGCTCCGCGATGACGCGCTCCACCTCCCAGGCCGAGATGTTGATGCCGCGCCGGCGCAGCATGTCCTTCTTGCGGCCGGCGTAGTACAGAAAGCCCTGCGCATCCTGGCGCGCCAGGTCACCCGTGCAGAACCAGCCGCCGCGGCGCGAGGAGGCCTCGGCCTCGGGATTGCGGAAATAGCCCAGGAATTCCAGGCCCGGGGTCCTGGAACGCACCGTGATTTCGCCCGCCTGCCCCGTGGGCACGGGATTGCCGTCGTCGTCGGCCAGCACGATGTCGTAATAGTCCAGCGGCTTGCCGATGGCGCCTGCCGGCCCCTGCGGGTTGACGGTCACGAAGGTGATCAGCTCGGACAGGCCATAGCCCTCCCGCAACTCCACCTTGAAGCGGCTGGAGAACGCGTCCCACAGTTCCGCCGGGCATCCGCCGCCCCACGCGATCCTGACGCCGTGGTCGGTATCGGAGGGCTTGGGCGGCTGTTTGAGCAGCATGGGAATCACCGTGCCCAGGTAATGGATGTGGGTGACGTTGTAGCGGCGCGCATCCTCCCAGAAACGCGAGGCGCTGAACCGCTCGACCATGGCCAGGCACGTGCCGCCCAGCAGCGCCGAGATGATGACGGCCACGCCCGCGCCATGGTGCAGCGACTCCCACAGCAGGAAGGTGTCGCCGGGCCGGGCGCCGGTCAGGCGCAGGATGGCCAGGGGCCCCGCGCGCAAGGTCCGGTCGGACTTCAGTACGCCTTTGGGCGCACCCGTGGTGCCGGAGCTGGGCGTCAGCGCCAGGATGTCGTCGGGGCGCGTGCGCAGCGGCAGCGGCGCCGCGGGCAAATGCAGGCTCTGCTCGAAAACGCATTCCGCCCCCCTGCGCCAGAATATGTGCTGGACGCGGCCGAGTTCCGGTTCCAGCACGGCGCCGTGCTCGGCGTCGGCGATCAGGGCGCGCATGTCGAACTGGTCGAACATGTAGGCCAGCGACGGCCCCTTCAGGTGCACGTTGATGGGCACGCGCACCAGGCCCAGCGCGGCCAGCGCGAAGATGGCGACGATGTGGTCGGGATGGCTCGGCAGCATGAGGCCGACGCGGTCGCCGGCCCTGAGCCCGCGATCCCACAGCAGCGTGGACAGCTTGAGCACGCGTTCATGCAGCATGCCCAGGGTCAGCGCGTCGTCCTTGAAGTAGCAGTAGACGCCCTCGGGCTCTTCGCGTGCGCGGCGCGCAATCAATTCCGCGATGGTTTCGTCCGGGACCGGCTCGATATCGACATGGGTGGAGGAAGTCATGGCAGCGTTGGAATCAGTCATGAAGGCTCTGTTCAAGATCACTCGGCCTGGGCCGCTTCCCGGCGGCGAGCGCGCTCGGCCAGGAACGCCTGCATCATGCGGGCGGGTTCGCCGGACTCGTAGGATTCGTGATGGATGCGGATCGCCGCCTGGATGGAATCGCGGAACGCCTCTTCGGTCATTTCTCGGAAACGCTGTTTATCCAGGCGCATGGCCACCGGAGGCTTGGCAGCCAGTTCGTCCGCGATCTGCAAGGCGCGCTCCATGACCTGGGCGCGCGGCACGAGGTGATGGATCAGGCCGATGTGGTGGCATTCGGCGGCGTCCATCATGCGGCCGGTCAGGGTCAGCTCGATGGTGCGCGACATGCCCAGCATTTCGCGCATGATCCAGGGCCCCGTCACGCTGGCGATGCCGGAATTGATTTCAGGCTGTCCCATCTTGACCTCGTCGTGGGCCACGCGGATATCGCCCAGCAGCGCCACCTGGAACGCGGAGCCCGCCGCCGTGCCATTGAGCGCGACGATCAGCGGCTTGGGAAAGCTGCGCATTGCGTCGTAGTAGTTCTCCCACTCGAGGATCCAATCCTCCGCGCGGGCGCCGTCGAAGGTCCTGGCCTCGTTCAGGTCCTGGCCGGCGCAGAACGCGCGGTCGCCGGCTCCCGTCATGACCAGCGCGCGCACGCCTTCGTCGGTGGCGCAGGCGCGAATGGTTTCGACGATCTCGCGGCGCATGTCGGAATGCCAGGCATTCAGCAGTTCGGGGCGGTTCAAGGTCAGGACGGCGACCGCTCCGCGTTGTTCGAATTTGATGTGGTTCAAGGTCATGGAACTCTCTCCTGGTTCACGGCCGGCACGCTTGCCTCCGCACAAATCATAAAATTACATAGCAATTATTAATATTGATATGTAATTTTTAATCAGAATAAGAGAAACCGAGGCTAATAAAAACCTGGGGATTACCTGTAGATCACCTTTCGCCGCCAAGTTAATAATTGCATTTCAATTATTTAGAAGGGACGAAATTCAGGCGAGATGGACGCGGCATTCCAGCCGGACCTGGCCGTGATGGCGGGTCTTTCCGGGAAGGGATTGCGGGCGTCAGGAAGTCGAGAGCTGTCCGGCGGACTGGAGCACCAGGGGCAGCAGTTGCGCGCGCGCCGCCTCCATGTCGAAACGCGAAGCCAGCGTGGAAAGATTGAGCGCGGCCACCACCTGGCCCGCGGGGCCGTAGACCGGGACCGAGATCGAAACGCTGCCCTGCCCCAGGTTTTTCTCGGTCATGGAGTAGCCGTTGCGCTGCGCCTTGGCGAGCAAGGCCAGGATTTCCTCGTCGTCGCGATCGCCGAAACGCGCACGGACATCGGGAGCGAGCCGCGCCACCATGTCCAGCAATTGCGCCTTCGGAGCATGCGCCAGCAGCACCTGGCCCGACGAGGCGGGCAAGGCTGGAAAGCGGCTGCCGACAGGCATGTTCACCGAAGTCAGATGGACGCCGGGTATGTTGCCCAGCACGACGATCTCGTCATCGTCGAGTTCCAGCCAGGACACGGTCTCGCCGGTCTCCTTGGCCAATTGCGCCATGATGGGATAGGCGTGCTGCAGCCGCGCGTTTCCGCTCAACATGCCGCCGGCCAGACCGATCAGCTTGGTCGACAGGGAATACGTCTTCGCCGCGGCGTTGCGCTTGAGGTAGCCCAACTGGTGCAAGGTGTAGACGAAACGCTGCGTCGCGCTGCGTCCAAGTTCCGTGCGGGCGGTCAGGTCCTGCAGCGACAGGCCGTCCGTGTCCTTGTCGAAAGCCTGCAGCACCCGCATGGCCTTCTCCACCGAAGCCACGAACAGGCGCTCGTCGATGCCGTTTTCACGCGCATCCGCCGGACGCCGGGACCCGGACAGATCGGGGGAGCCGGACTCGGGAAGGAACGGATCGGAGCTATTGGTCATGAATCGGAAACGCCGCGCGCACCGGCAGGGTTCAGGGATGAAAAGGCGCGGTCAGTTTACCCCGCCGCCGCATGGCCGGCCCGGCGGACCGCCCGCTAGCATGTCAGCCAGGATTGCGGAATTCATACGATCGTCACCCCTGTGTCATGCGCAGCTTCTAACCTCGCTGCCGCTTTCCTGACAAATAACTTAGCGACTCGTTCGCGATTCTATGAGGTTGGAATGTCCTACTTGACTGATAAATTGCGCGCCCCCTATCGCGAAGCCCAAGGAGAAGTGACGGTACCGGGACAGATGCTCGAAGACATCGTCGCCGCGAATCCCGAGCGCCGCACCTTGCTGAAGAACAGCTTCGGCCTGTCGATGCTGTCGGTGTTCGGCGCCTCGACGCTGCTGACGGCCTGTGGCAGCGACGACGATGACGACGACGCGCCCTCCGACGGCGGCGACGGCGGCACTCCCGGCGGCGAACCGGGCGAAGGCGGCACCACGCCTCCGGCCGGCCCCGACTATTCCGTCACCTTCAAGCCGCTGGGCGACAAGATCGTCGCGGACACCGTCACGGTTCCCGAAGGCTACGTGGCCGAAGTGCTGTATTCGGCCGGCGACAAGTGCATGATCGGCTCGGCCGGCTACGCAGGCATTCCGCAGTCCTACCCCGCCACCGAGACCCAGTCCGGCGGCCAGCACGACGGCATGCATTTCTATCCGCTGGAAGGCGTGGACCCCAACCAGGGCGGCCTGCTGGTGCTGAACCATGAGGCGCTGGACAACGCGACCCTGGACCAGAGCGTCGAAGGCCTCAAGACCCGCCTGTCGAACGTCGGCGTGTCGGTCATCGAAATCGCGCGCGGCAGCGACGGCGCCTGGGCCGTCAAGGCCGACTCGCGCTACAACAAGCGCTACACCGGCAACACCGTCTACAACGTCAGCGGCCCGGCCAAGTCCGTGGTCGGCGCCACCGTCGTCGGCACCCTGAACAACTGTTCCAGCGGCGATACGCCCTGGGGCACGTACCTGACCTGCGAAGAAACGCTGAACAACTACCACTACCTCGCCGGCGACGCCGGCAAGCCGGCCGACGAAGGCTATGGCTGGGTCGTGGAAATCGATCCGCAGAATCCGGATTCGACCGCCGTCAAGCGCACCGCGATGGGCCGCTTCAGCCACGAAAACACGGCTTACATGCTGGACGAGAACAACCGCGTCGCGTTCTACATGGGCGACGACACCACGCCCGGCTGCATCTACAAGTTCGTGCCCGGCAAGCCCTACGATCCGGCCAACCGCGCCAACAACATGGGCCTGCTGGACGAAGGCACGCTGTATGCCGCCCGCTTCAACGACGACGGCAGCGGCAACTGGGTCGAGCTGACCCTGGGCAAGAACAACCTCACGACCGGCGCCACCGATCCGGGCAACTTCACGCAAGTGGCCACCGGCACCGTCATCACCGGCCAGATCGTCGACTTCAACTCCCAGGCCGACGTGCTGGTCAAGACCCAGGCCGCCGCGCGCGTCGCCGGCGCCACGCTGATGGACCGCCCCGAGTGGATCACGGTCGGCGTGGACAAGACCGTGTACTGCACGCTGACCAACAACGGCAGCCGCAAGCGCACCAGCGCCGCCAACCCGCGCGTCAGCAACTCGCACGGCCACATCATTCGCTGGCACGAGCGCGGCGATTCGCCGCTCGCGACGACCTTCGAATGGGACCTGCTGCTGCTGGCCGGCCGCGACGCCGCCGACGGCGAAGCGCCCAACCTGACCGGCAACGTCAACGGCGACACCTTCTCCAGCCCGGACGGCATCCGCGTGGACCCCAAGGGCCGCCTGTGGGTGCAGACCGACGCCGGCACCGGCCCGTCGATCACGGACTTCTTCGGCAATAACTCGATGTACTACATCGACCAGGAAACCGGCGAATCCAAGCGTTTCCTGGTGGGCCCGCTGGGCTGCGAGATCACCGGCATCGCCTACACGCCGGACCTGACGACGTTCTTCATCAACATCCAGCATCCCGACCAGACCTGGAACACGCTGCGCGCAGGCGGCGGCGACGCCCGTTCCGCGACGGTGGTCGTGCGCCGGACGGATGGCAAGCCGGTGGGCGCGTAAGCGTGGGAAGGGTGTGCTGATCCTTGCCTGGTGTCTGACACTTGGGTTCTCCCCATCAGGTGTCCGACACCCGTACGAGATGCCCGGGGAGGTAAAGCCGACCTCCCCGGGTGTCAGACACCCTCTGTAGCGTCGTCGTACCGCGACCGCCGTCTCCCCAGGGTGTCTGACACTTGGCTTCTCCTTCCAGGTGTCTGACACTTGGCTCCCCTTCCAAGGACTGACACTTGGCTTCTCCCCATCAGGTGTCTGACACCCGTACGAGATGCCCGGGGAGGTAAAGCCGATCTCCCCGGGTGTCAGACACCCTCTGTAGCGTCGTCGTACCGCGACCGTCGTCTCCCCAGGGTGTCAGACACTTGGCTTCTCCTTCCAGGTGTCAGACACAGGCCCACTCTCCCCCCGACGCGCAAACAAAAAGCCCCTGATTTCAACGAAATCAGGGGCTTATCTATTCCTGGCGGACAGAGGGGGATTCGAACCCCCGATACGCTTTTGACGTATACACGCTTTCCAGGCGTGCGCCTTCAACCACTCGGCCACCTGTCCTATCTGCGCTTTCCGCGCCTGTTTCCAGAAGCTGCGAAATTTGCGAATCCGCGATTCTAGCAGATTGCGCGCACCCGCAGCAAGGGCGCAATAAAATAGGGGACGCCTTTGCGCCCCCTATCGGCACACGGCCTTCAAGCAGCCGTGGCAGGCGGGTCCTGTTCGCGGTAGGAACTGACCGTGCCGTCCGGCTCGGTTTCCTCCAGCCTCACCCTGAATCCCCAGAGCCGGGCCAGGTGCTTCATCACCTGTTCGGCATCCTCGCCGGCCAGCGGACGGCCGCGGGTCTTCAGGTGGCGCAGGACCAGGGAACGGTCCGAGTCGCGGTTGAAGCGCACCACCTGGATGTCCGGCACCTGGTTGTCGCGATTGTGCTGCGCGGCCAGCAGGCGGCGGATGTCGCGGTAGCCCTCGTCGTCGTGGATCGCGGCCACTTCCAGCTTGGGATTCGCCTGGTGGTCCGAGATGGCGAAGAAGCGGAACTCCCGGATCAGGCGCGGCGACAGGTATTGCGAGATGAAGGACTCGTCCTTGAAGTTGCGCATGGCGAAGTCCAGCGTCTTCAGCCAGTCGCCGCCGGCGATGTCAGGGAACCAGCGGCGGTCTTCGTCGGTGGGAGCCTCGCAGATGCGGCGGATGTCCGACATCATGGCGAAGCCCAGCGCATACGGGTTGATGCCGCCGTAGCCGCGCTCGTCGAAGCCGCGCTGGCTGACCACGTTGGTGTGGCTCTGCAGGAACTCCATCATGAAGCCGTCGTTCGCCAGCCCTTTTTCGTGCAGCCGGTTGAGGATGGTGTAGTGCCAGAACGTGGCCCAGCCCTCGTTCATGACCTTGGTCTGCGTCTGCGGATAGAAGTACTGCGCGATCTTGCGGACGATGCGCACCAGTTCCTTCTGCCACGGCGCGAGCTTGGGCGAGTACTTCTCGATGAAGTACAGCAGGTTCTCCTCGGGTTCCGGCGGGAACGCCGAAGCCTCGACATGCGTGTCCTTCTCGTCCTCGAGCCGCGGCAGCGTACGCCACAGGTCGTTGTACTGCAGGCGGGCGTGTTCCTGGCGCTCGGCCTGGCGCGCGGCCTCTTCCTTGTAGGAAATCGGCGCGGGGCGCTTGTACCGGTCCACCCCGTGGTGCGACAGCGCGTGGCAGGAATCGAGCACCGCCTCGACGGCGTCGATGCCGTAGCGGTCCTCGCAGGACATGACGTACTTGCGCGCGAAGACCAGGTAGTCCAGCACGCCGTCCGCATCCGTCCACTGGCGGAACAGGTAATTGCCCTTGAAGAAAGAGTTGTGCCCGTAGCAGGCATGCGCGATCACCAGCGCCTGCATCGTCATGGAATTCTCTTCCATGAGATACGAGATGCAGGGGTTGGAGTTGATCACGATCTCATAGGCCAGCCCCTGCATGCCGCGGCGGTAGAACTGCTCGTTGCGGATGAACTCCTTGCCGTAGGACCAATGGGGATACCCGATGGGCAGCCCCGCCGAGGCATAGGCGTCCAGCATCTGCTCCGAGGTGATTACCTCGATCTGGTTCGGATACGTGTCCAGGCCGTATTCCGCGGCGATCTTGGAAATCGCGTCGTCATAGGACTGGATCAGTTCGAACGTCCATTCGGAACCTTGCGAGATCGGCCGGGCGCTGCCGGCGGCCTCCGGCTCCACGAGAGCTCCGATGGTATTCATGCGGTCTCCTTTTTGAACAGATCATGGAACACAGGGAAGATCTCGCTGCGTTCGCAGATGCGCCGCATCACGAAATGCGGCTCCAGTTTCTGTTCGTATTCCGCCCACAGGCTGCTCTTGCGCGCTTCCTGCGAGTCGGGGACCTCGATATAGGCGAAGTAGCGGGTGGCGGGCAGCAGGTGCTCGGCCAGGAATCGCGCGCTCTTGCCCGCGTCGGCGCCGAAGGAGTCGCCGTCGCTGGCCTGCGCCGCATAGACGTTCCAGGATCCCGGCGGATAGCGCTTTTCGAGGATCTCGCGCATCAGTTCCAGCGCCGACAGCACGATGGTGCCGCCGCTCTTGGGATCGTAGAAGAAGGTCTGTTCGTCCACTTCCTCGGCGTTGTCCGTATGTCGGATGAAGACCAGGTCGACGTGCTCGTACTTGCGCGACAGGAACAGGTACAACAGCGAGAAGAACCGCTTGGCCAGGTCTTTCTTGCCTTCGTCCATGGAGCCCGACACGTCCATCAGGCAGAACATGACGGCGCGCGCCATGGGGATGGAAACCGACACCCGGTTGCGGTAGCGCAGGTCCAGGTCGTCCAGGAACGGCACGCGGGCCAGGCGCTCGCGGCAGTCTTCGACCTCCTGTTCCAGCGCCTGGATGTCGCCGGCGGGCGCGCCCGCCTCGCGCGCCTTCGCCAGGCGCTCTTCGGCTTCCTCGAGGTCGGTCCGTGCCTTCACGCCGAGCGCGACGCGGCGGGCCAGCGAGGACTTGAGCGTGCGGCTGACGCTCAGCATGCTGGGCGAGCCGGAAGTCGTGTAGCCCGCGCGCTGCCATTTCTTCTGGCTGACCTCGCCCAACTGGGTGCGCGCCATGTGCGGCAGTTCGAGGTCCTCGAAGAACAGGTTGAGGAATTCGGCCCGCGACAGGCTGAAGGTGAACTGGTCTACCGATTCGCCCTCGCCCGGCTCGGATCCGCCTTCGCCCTGCCCGCCTTGCGGCCGATCGAAGGTGTCCCCCTTGGCGAACTCGCGGTTGCCGGGGTGCACCATCTCGCGATCGCCGCCCGTGCCGTGCCGGAAAGTCGGCTCGGAGATGTCGCGGGCGGGCAGGTTGATTTCGCCGCCCTGGTCCATGTCCTGGATCGAGCGGTCACGGATCATCCCGTGGACCGCCTTGCGGATCTGGTCCTTGTAACGCCGGAGAAAACGCTCCCGGTTGACGGCGCTTTTATTGCGCCCGTTGAGACGGCGATCGATCAGTGAATTCATTATTCACCTCGCTCAGGAAGACTTCCTCACACGAAGGTACCACTCGCACAGCAGTCTGACCTGTTTCTCCGTGTAGCCCTTTTCGACCATTCGATCCACGAAACTCTGGTGTTTCGATTTGTCTTCGGCCGAGGCCTTGGCATTGAACGAAATCACCGGCAGCAGGTCTTCCGTGTTCGAGAACATCTTCTTCTCGATCACTTCGCGCAGCTTTTCGTAGCTGGTCCACGTGGGGTTGCGGCCGTTGTTGTTGGCGCGCGCCCGCAGCACGAAGTTGACGATCTCGTTGCGGAAGTCCTTGGGGTTCGCGATGCCCGCCGGCTTTTCGATCTTTTCCAGCTCGTCGTTGAGCGCGCTGCGGTCGAAGCTTTCACCGGTTTCCGGATCGCGGAATTCCTCGTCCTGGATCCAGCAGTCGGCGAACGTCACGTAGCGGTCGAAGATGTTCTGGCCATATTCGGAATAGGACTCGAGGTAGGCGGTCTGGATCTCCTTGCCGATGAATTCCGCGTAGCGCGGCGCCAGGTAGCCCTTGATGAATTCAAGATAGCGGCGGCGGATTTCCTCGGGGTAGTCTTCGCGGCCGATGCGCTGCTCGAGCACGTACATCAGGTGCACCGGGTTGGCCGCCACTTCCGTCTGGTCGTAGTTGAAGACGCTGGACAGGATCTTGTACGCGAACCGCGTGGACACGCCCGTCATGCCTTCGTCGGTGCCGGCGTAGTCCTTGTACTCCTGCAGGGCCTTGGCCTTGGGGTCCACGTCCTTCAGGCTTTCGCCGTCATAGACGCGCAGCTTCGAGTAGATGCTGGAATTCTCGGGTTCCTTCAGGCGCGTCAGCACCGAGAACTGGGCCATCATGTCCAGCGTTCCCGGCGCGCACGGCGCCGAGGCCAGCGAACTGTGATGCAACAGTTTTTCGTAGATGCGGACCTCTTCCGAAACCTGCAGGCAGTAAGGCACCTTGACGATATAGATACGGTCCAGGAAAGCCTCGTTGTGCTTGTTGTTGCGGAAGGTCTGCCATTCCGATTCGTTCGAGTGCGCAAGAATCATGCCGTTGAACGGGATGGCGGAAAACCCTTCGGTGCCCTTGAAGTTGCCTTCCTGGGTGGCCGTCAGCAAGGGATGCAGCATCTTGATCGGGGCCTTGAACATCTCGACGAATTCGAGCAGGCCCTGGTTCGCCAGGCACAGGCCGCCGGAGTAGCTGTAGGCGTCCGGGTCGTCCTGCGAGTGGCGGTCGAGCTTGCGGATGTCCACCTTGCCGACCAGCGACGAAATATCCTGGTTGTTTTCGTCGCCCGGCTCGGTCTTGGCGATGGCGGTCTGGCGCAGCACCGAGGGGTTCAGGCGCACGACGCGGAACTTGGAGATGTCGCCGTCGAATTCTTTCAGGCGCTTCACGGCCCACGGCGACATGATGCCGGTCAGGTAGCGCCGCGGAATGCCGTATTCCTTTTCGAGCGTGTCGCCGAACCGTTCCGGATGGAACAGGCCCAGCGGCGATTCGTTCACCGGCGAACCCTTCAAGGCATAGATGGGATAAGCCTCCATCAGGGCCTTGAGCCGTTCCGCGATGGACGATTTGCCGCCGCCCACGGGGCCCAGCAGATAGAGGATTTGCTTGCGCTCTTCCAGCCCCTGCGCGGCATGTTTGAAGAACGCGACGATCTGCCCGATCACGTCCTCCATGCCGTAGAACTCCTGAAACGCCGGATAGCGCCGGATGGTCCGGTTGGAAAACAAACGGGAAAGACGTGGGTCGTTGCGCGTATCGATGATCTCGGGTTCGCCGATCGCGGCCAGCATGCGCTCAGCCGGGCTGGCGTACGCCATGGGATCACGTTTGGCGAGACTCAGATATTCCTCGAGCGAGAGTTCTGATTCCTGCTCTCTTGCATACTGCGACTTGAAGCCTTCGACGATGTTTTGCACGGAAACCTCCTACAACACGCGAAAAATCCAATACGTCCCTACGTGTCCCCATTGTGCCTCAGCGCCCGCGCATTACTAGACAATCTCGCGATAAGCATCGTTGGCCGGATGGTATGTTGCTTTCGCCACACATCAACCATGAGCACGATCAGGCCCTTTCCGTTTAGGCTGCACCCTTCCGACACAAGTTCCGTCAGGGAATGCAACTTACGTGAATAAGTTCGCTCATTCGCCTTCAGCATATCGCCGTATCCGTGCGCGGTTGATGCGGCCGCACATGAAATGCTCAGCAATGATTTGAAGGGAAGAGCGATGTCCCGGGGATTCTTATGATGCGGGCGTAAGCCCGATGCGCCCGCTATGCGATGGCAGCGGACGGTCTGAACGGCGCATTGCGTCTTCGTTCAGCAGCGTGCCGGTCCGGTCGTGAAAAAGCGCCGATGACGCGGCACGGGAATCCGTGGTGACGAGGGCGCGTGGCGCTGAGCGGTTTAAGCCTTCAGGGCGTATCGCCAAGTCATGTGCCTATGCTAAAGCCAATTGACGGTTTTGTGGCAATTCATTTAGTGCATCGCCGAAAATAGTCATGACATGAAAGCTTCAGGATGCGCGGAACGCTCCCAGATTTGATGCCATCGCGACGGCGCGCTCGCGCCCGGGCCGTCAATCGCGGCGACGCGCGCATTTGGCAGCCGCAGGTGCCGAGTGCTAGTACCCCTTGCGCCGTCCCGGGTTATCGGTTTCAGGACAAGGCAGGCAGTTCGACACGCTGCATCAGTTGCCGCCAGGTGTCGGCAACCCGTGCGCGCACGCGCAGGTCCGCGCCCACGCGTTCGGCGTCGATGAACTCGTAGCGCCGGGCGGCTTCCAGGTGTTCCAGCATCGGCAGCCGGACCATGTCGGCCGCATCGCCCAGCAGCACCGGCGCCAGGTACAGCAGCAGTTCGTCCACGCAACCGGCGGAAACCAGCGCGCCGCTCAGGCCGGCGCCGGCCTCCACATGCACTTCATTGACCTGTTCCTGGGCCAGCCAGCGCATCATCGCCGGCAGATCCACCCGGCCCGGCGCCTCGCCGGGCAGCGGCACGACGCGGGCATTCCTGGCCTGCAGGCGCTCGGCCTTGGCCGCATCTTCGCGGGCCGTGAAAAGTATGACTTCCGATCCGTCGAACAGCCTGGCTTGCTCCGGGATCTCGAAACGGCCGTCCACGACGGCCTTGCGCGGCTGGCGGGGCGTGTCCACGCCCCTCGCGTTGAGCTGGGGATCGTCCTTCAGGACGGTGCCCATGCCGGTCAGGACCACGCAGCTACGCGCGCGCCAGCGGTGCCCGTCGGCGCGCGCGTCCGGTCCCGTGATCCATTGCGACACGCCGTTATGCAACGCGCTGCGTCCATCCAGCGACGCCGCCATCTTCATCCACACCCACGGCAGGCCGCGGCTCATGCGCGAAATGAAGCCGGCGTTCACGGCCAGCGCCTCTTCCCGGCAGACGCCCGTGGCCACCGCGATGCCGGCGTCGCGCAAGCGCGCCAGGCCCTGCCCGTTGACCAGCGGATTCGGATCTCCCAGGGCCACCACGACCCGCGCGGGACGGGCCGCCAGCACGGCGTCCACGCAAGGCGGCGTGCGGCCGAAATGGCTGCAGGGCTCCAGGGTCACGTACAGCGTGGCGCCTTCCACCGACTCGCCGCGCGCCTGGGCGTCGCGCAGGGCGCAAATCTCGGCATGCGGGCCGCCGGGCGGCTGGGTCGCGCCTTCGCCCAGCACCCGGCCGTCGCGCACGATGACGCAGCCGACCCGGGGATTGGGCGCGGTGGAATACATGACGGTCTGCGCCAGCGCCAGCGCGCGTCGCATCCAGAAAAGGTCGTCGGTGTCGCTCGGGGTCATCATGTCCGCGATTGTATGCCGCCCCGGCCGTCCGGCGCAGGCGAGGCCAGCGCAGCCCAGAACCGTCACCGAATGTCCGTTTTGGGCCGATAGGCGTCTTCAGGCAAGCTCGCGCAAGCCCGGCATTGCGGTAAAAATGGCACTGCACCCTTTTCATTCCAACGCCTGGAGCCCGATCCCATGAAACAAGCGCTCATCGTCATCGACGTACAAGAATCCTTCCGGCACCGTCCGTTTTGGGATGAAACCGAGTATCCGGCTTTCGTGGAGCGGATCCAGTCCCTGATCGACACCGCGGCGGCGCAGGACATCCCGGTGCTGCAGGTGTTCCACACCAGCGCCTCGAACGACCCCGCCAACCCGTTCTCGCTGGCCTCGGGCCACGTCCGGACGCTGAAGGAGCTGCACGTCGCCCCCGCCGCCGTGTTCCACAAGACCGTGCATTCGTCGCTCTACGCCAAAGACGCCGACGGCGCCAGCCTGCAGGACTGGCTGGGCAACCATGGCATCGAGGGCGTCATCGTCTGCGGCATCCGCACCGAGCAGTGCTGCGAAACCACGTCGCGGCATGCCAGCGACGCCGGTTTCAAGGTGGTGTTCCCCACCGACGCCACCCTGACCTTCGCCATGGAAAGCCCGTCCGGCAAACACTACACGCCGGCCGAGATCCGCGACCGCACCGAACTGGTCCTGCAGGGACGCTTCGCCCGCATCGCGCGCGCCGCCGACGCGCTGGCGGGCCAGGCCTAAGGCCGATTCACGGGAGGCCGCATGGTTCCGGTGTATTTCGTGCTGTCGCAGGGCATCGTCCTGCTCGACGTGGCCGGCCCGGCGGAAGCCTTCCGGGTGGCCGGCAAGCTCTGTCCCGGCGCGTTCGAACAGCATTTCTGCGGCCCGTCCCGGGAGGTCGAAAGCGGCCTTCCCGGCCTGCACCTGGCGCATATCAAGGCGCTTCCGGCCGCCCTGCCGCCGGAAGCCCTGGTCATCATCTCGGGCATCGTGGGCAAGCCCACGCGGCTGGACGATCCCGGCGCCAGGGCCATCATCGACTGGCTGGCGGTCCGCCATCCGGCAGACGGATTCACGCTGATGACCGTCTGCGCGGGCGCGCTGTTCGCGGCTGCCGCCGGCCTGACCCGGCAACGCGAATGCACCACGCACCACACTTGCCTGGAACAACTGGCCGCCATCGATCCCAGCGCGCGCCTGCACGACAACCGCATCTTCGTCGAGGACGGCAGGCTGGTCAGCAGCGCGGGGATCACGGCGGGCATCGACCTGGCGCTGCACATGGTGTCGCGCCATTGCGGGCCGCGCGTGGCCAGCGAGGTGGCGCGCGACATGGTGGTCTACCAGCGGCGCGCCGGCACGGATTCGACGCTGTCGCCCTGGCTGGACCATCGCAGCCACCTGCATCCGGGCGTGCACCGGGTACAGGACGCGGTCATACGCGATCCGGCCGCGCCCTGGTCGGCGCAATCGCTGGCGGACCACGCGCATACCAGCGCGCGCCACCTGACGCGGCTGTTCCGCGAGCACGCCGGCTGCACGCCGATGGACTATCTCTATCAGATAAGGGTGGCGCTGGCGCGCGACCTGCTGCGCGACACCCGGTTGGACCTGGAGCGCGTGGCGGAGAAGTCGGGTTTCGGGTCGGCGCAGCACATGCGGCGCGTCTGGCGCAAATTCCAGCCGCTTACGCCCAGCCTGGCGCGCGGCGCGGGCTAGTTTTCCTTGCGCAGTTTCCCGGGCAGCAGCGGGCCCTGCATCTCGCGGATGGCCTCGACGAATTCGCCGATGTCCTCGAAGCTCTTGTAGACCGACGCGAAACGCACGTAGGCCACCTTGTCGAGCTTGCGCAGCTCGTTCATGACGAGTTCGCCGATGTGCTCGGTGGGCACTTCCCGCAGCCCGCTGGCCAGCAACTGCTCTTCGATGCGGGCGACCGCCGCGTCCACGTCCTCGGTGCTGACCGGCCGCTTGCGCAGCGCCAGGCTGAGGCTGGCGCGCAGCTTGCCGGGATCGTAGTCGCTGCGGCTGCCGTTGCGCTTCACGACGGAAGGCATGGCAAGCTCCACCCGTTCGTAGGTGGTGAACCGCTTGTCACAGGACAGGCAGCGGCGGCGGCGGCGGATGGCGTCGCCCTCTTCCGAGACCCGGCTGTCGACGACCTGCGTTTCGGCATTGCCGCAAAATGGACAGCGCATGTGTGATCCCTAAAGGCACTGGTGGCAATAGTTGAGCATATTGTAACGATGCGCCGGGCGGCCAGCGTCAATACGGGCTAATCCGCCCCTGCCCGGCCCCGAAAACAAAGGGACGGCGCCTTGCGGGGCCGTCCCTTTGGACCAGCTTGCGGGCACCTGGCCCGCATGCGTGCGGGCTTACTTCTTGCCGTAGACCGGCAGGCGCGAGGTCAGTTCATTGACGCGGGCGCGCACGGCGGCGATGTTCGCTTCGTCGCGCGGGTTGTCGAGCACGTCGGCGATCAGGTTGGCGGTCAGTTCGGCCTCCGCTTCCTTGAAGCCGCGGGTGGTCATGGCCGGCGTGCCCAGGCGGATGCCGCTGGTCACGAAGGGCTTTTCCGGGTCGTTCGGGATGGCGTTCTTGTTGACCGTGATGTGGGCCTGGCCCAGCACGGCTTCCGCTTCCTTGCCGGTGATGCCCTTGGAACGCAGATCCACCAGCATGACGTGGCTTTCGGTGCGGCCCGAGACGATGCGCAGGCCGCGCTTGACCAGCGTGTCGGCCAGCACCTTGGCGTTCTTGACCACTTGCTGGGCGTAGTCTTGGAATTCCGGTTCCAGCGCTTCCTTGAAGGCGACGGCCTTGCCGGCGATGACGTGCATCAGCGGACCGCCCTGGATGCCCGGGAAGATGGCCGAATTGACGATTTTTTCGTATTCGGCCTTCATCATGATGACGCCGCCGCGCGGGCCGCGCAGCGACTTGTGCGTGGTGGACGTGACGAAGTCGGCGTGGGGCACCGGGTTGGGGTAGGCGCCGCCGGCGACCAGGCCCGCGTAGTGGGCGATGTCGACCATGAACAGCGCGCCGTTTTCATGGGCGATGCGGGCCATGCGCTCGAAATCGATGTGCAGGGCGTAAGCGGAGGCGCCCGCCACGATCAGCTTGGGCTTGTGCTCTTTGGCGAGCTGTTCGACCTGCGCGTAGTTCAGGACCTCGTTTTCGTCCAGGCCGTACGAGATGAAGTTGTACAGCTTGCCCGACGCGTTGACCGACGCGCCGTGCGTCAGGTGGCCGCCTTCGGCCAGGCTCATGCCCAGCACGGTGTCGCCCGGCTTCAGGACGGCCATGTACACGCCCTGGTTGGCCTGCGAGCCCGAATTGGGCTGCACGTTGGCGGCTTCGGCGCCGAAGATCCGCTTCAGGCGGTCGATGGCCAGTTGCTCGACCACGTCCACGTATTCGCAACCACCGTAGTAGCGCTTGCCCGGATAGCCTTCGGCGTACTTGTTCGTGAGCTGCGTGCCCTGGGCTTCCATGACGGCCGGGCTGGCGTAGTTCTCCGAAGCGATCAGCTCGATGTGCTGCTCTTGGCGAACGTCTTCCTTCTGGATGGCGGCCCAAACGTCCGGGTCAGCCTTGGACAAGGTGAAGTTGCGGTCAAACATGACGGGGGTTCCTGAGACGGTAAGAAAGGAGAAAACGGCGTCGGGTGGGTAAACCCGGAGAATGCGGGATAGTTTACCCCGTCGGGCCCGATCAAATGCCGGCAAAATGCCCTCAATCCACGCAAAATTGCCGACACGGGCGCGAAAACCACGCCATCGTTCCGCAACCGGAAATCCGCCTCAACCCCACTTGAGAAACTTTCATGCAAGCCGCTCGGGCGCCAAATTACGGCCAGTCGCCCCAATAAAAAGGGCCGCATGGCGGCCCCTTTTGCTGCGCGGCCATATCAGGCCGAGGTGGCTCCGATCTGTTTCGGTGCGAGCTTGGGGTTGAGCGTATAGGTGCCCGTCAGGGACGCCTTGGCCAATACGTGGTTCTGCATGGCCCGCAGCGCGTCCTCGCCGGTGAAGGAACCCTGCAGGTTCAGGGTGGCGACGTCCAGCGCGTACAGCGTGAATACATAGCGGTGCACCAGCGCGTCGTTCCAGGGCGGGCACGGGCCGTCGTAGCCGAAATAGTCCCCGCTCATGTCGTGGTCGTTCGCGAACCACGAAGAATAGGAGTTGATGCCCTGGCGGGAATCCATCGGAGCCAGGGGACCGCCCTTGCCGCGCGGCGTGATGCCGTTGGAGAAGGCGCCTTCCTCGATCTCGCGCAGGTCGGCGGCCAGGTCCACCAGCACCCAATGGAAGAAGTCCACGCGCGGCAGATCGGCCGGCACCTCGCGGCCTTCCTGGTTGACGTCGTCGGGACTCGAGGGCACGTCGGGATCGTGGCAGATCAAGGCAAACGACTGCGTGCTCGCCGGGACGTCGTCCCAGGAAAACTGCGGGTTGAAGTTGTCTGCCAGCGCGACGTGCGATTGCGCATCGATCTTGCCGAACGCGTAGCGCTCGGGAATCGACTCGTGATCGGAAAATGACAAACTCGAAAGTTCCATGTCGTGCTCCTAGATGTGCCGCAAAGGCCCCACTGCCCCTGTCTGTACCCTCAGCGTATCAAAAAAGCCCCCACGCAGCACGTGCCCCCAAGGGGACTGTTTTTGCCTTGGGGCAGCCCGGCAGCAAAAGCTCCGCAATCACGGGTTCAAATTAACACGCGCAAACTTGCGCTTGCCCACCTGAACGACGTAAGTCCCCGCCGGCAATTGCAACGATTTGTCTTCCACGCGGTCGCCGTTCACGCGGACGCCGCCCTGCTCCACGTTGCGCTGGGCTTCCGAGCCGGACGCCACCAGGCCGGCTTCGCGCAGCAGCTTCAGGATCCCCACGGGCGCGCCGCCGATGTGCACTTCGGGGATGTCGTCGGGAATGGCGCCGTCGCGGAAGCGGGCCTCGAACGCGGCCAGCGCGTCGTCCGCGGCCTTGGGGGAATGGAAGCGCGCGATGATTTCCTGGGCCAGCATGACCTTGGCGTCGCGCGGATTGCGGCCGCCGTCGACCTCCTGTTTGAGCGCGGCGATGTCTTCCAGCGAGCGGAACGACAGCAGCTCGAAGTAGCGCCACATCAGCGTGTCGGAAATCGACATGAGCTTGCCGAACATCGAATCGGGCGACTCCGAAATGCCGATGTAGTTGCCCTTGGACTTGGACATCTTCTCTACGCCGTCCGTCCCCACCAGCAAGGGCATCGTCAAGATGCACTGGGGCTCCTGGCCGTACTCTTTTTGCAGTTCGCGGCCGACCAGCAGGTTGAACTTCTGATCGGTGCCCCCCAGCTCCAGATCGGACTTCAGCGCCACCGAGTCGTAGCCCTGCATCAGCGGATACAGGAATTCATGCACCGAAATGGGGATGCCGCCCTTGTAGCGCTTGGTGAAGTCCTCGCGCTCCATCATGCGCGCCACGGTGTAGCGCGACGCAAGCTGGATCATGCCGCGGGCGCCCAGCGGGTCGCACCACTCGGAGTTGTAGCGGATCTCGGTGCGGGCGGGATCCAGCACCAGGCTGGCCTGGGCGTAATAGGTCTTGGCGTTGGCTTCGATCTGCTCGCGGGTCAGCGGCGGGCGCGTATTGTTGCGGCCGCTGGGATCGCCGATGGTCGAGGTGAAGTCGCCGATCAGGAAGATGACGTTGTGGCCCATGTCCTGCAACTGGCGCATCTTGTTGAGCACCACCGTATGGCCCAGGTGGATGTCCGGCGCGGTCGGATCCAGCCCCAGCTTGATGCGCAGCGGCACCCCGGTGGCGCGGCTCCGGGCCAGCTTGCGGGCGAACTCGGACTCGACCAGGAGCTCGTCGCAGCCGCGCTTGGCTATACGCAGATCGGCTTCGACTTCGGGGGTAATGGGGGCTTCGGAGGATGACATGTCAGGGGGACCAACGCGGCTTCGGCCGACAAAAAGGTGTAAAAAGTGACGAAAACTATCGAAAATTCTAGCCGAATCGGCTAGGATACCGCCCTAATCATACGCAATTGCTAGGTATACGCAGTTGCGGCCGCTCTACCACCCGTTGTTCACAAGATGCGCCTCGCGCCAGCCCTTGCCCCGGAAACCGTGGCGCGCGAGGGCTTGTCCGCATCGCGCACCCTGCGAGCTCCTGCCACCTGAGAGGGTATCTTCACGATGAATCGTGGCCTCCACGAACTGGCGAGTAGCATCAAGCGCAAAGTTGCTGCCCTGTTTGCGCCCGCAGAACCCAAGCCCCACCGCTCGGGACTTTTCCGGCGCACTCTTCTCGTCTCCGCCATCGGTCTGTTTGCCGGCGCCGCCGCCCTCGGCATGGTGCAACAGCCCGACCGCAGCGAACTCCCCCCGTCCCGCATCATCCAGAGCGTCCTGCCGCTGAACGCCGAACAGGTCGAAGTCAGCACGCCCAGCGCCGCCCCGTACATCAGCGAGACCCGCATCCGGCCCGGCGACACCCTGTCCGCCGTGCTGCAGCGCCTGGAACTCGACGCCCCCAACCTGCAGAGCTTCCTGACCCACGACGCCAGCGCCCGCAGCATTTACAAGCTGTACCCGGGCCGCTCGGTCCAGGCCGCAACGGACGAGGAAGGCAAGCTGATCTGGCTGCGCTACATCCACACGCCCGGCAACGAGACCGACGGGCAGGTCGTGACGCGCATGCTGCACGTCGCGCCGTCGGGCGACAGCTACAAGGCCGAGGAAGTCGCCGAGAACACCGAGCGCCAGACCCGCGTCGCCGTGGGCACGATCAAGTCCTCGCTGTTCGGCGCCACCGATGCCGCCGGCATCCCCGATTCGGTCACCATGCAGATGGCCGACATCCTCAGCGCCAAGATCGACTTCCTGCGTGATCTCCGCCAGGGCGACCAGTTCCGCGTGGTCTACGAAGTGCGCTCGCACGACGGCCGCTACGCCGGCGCGGGCCGCGTGCTGGCCCTGGAATTCATCAACGGCGGCAAGACCTACAACGCCGTCTGGTTCAGCCCCGACGAAAAGAGCGGTTCGTACTACGACTTCGACGGCACCAGCCTGCGCGGCGCGTTCCTGCGCACCGCCCTGAAGTTCAGCCGCATCAGCTCCACGTTCGGCATGCGCATGCACCCCATCCACAAGACCTGGACGGGGCACAAGGGCGTGGACTACGCCGCGCCTTCCGGCACGCCGATCCACTCCACCGCCGACGGCACGGTCGAATTCTCCGGCTGGCAGAACGGCTACGGCAACGTGGTCATCGTGAAGCACCACGGCAAGTACTCGACGCTGTACGCTCACCAGAGCCGCATCGCCGCGGGCATCACCAAGGGCGCGAAGGTCTCGCAAGGCCAGTTGCTGGGCTATGTCGGCTCCACCGGCTGGGCCACCGGCCCGCACCTGCACTACGAATTCCGCGTGGACAACCAGCCGATCGACCCGCTGTCGGTGGATCTGCCGGTCGCCCGCAGCCTGGAGCCCGCCGAAGTGCGCGCGTTCAACCAGGCCGTGGCGCCGTACAAGCAGCAGATCCAGTTGCTGACCCAGTTCCAGCAGACTCTGCCCGACGCGCTGACCAACGTGGCCAGCCGCTAGGCGGCCCAACCCGGCCTGGCCCCGGGCCTGATCCGGCCGGGTCTCCGCCTGGCCGGGCCTCACCCGGCCGGACAGCACGTCGCCGAAGGCGGCTTCGCAAGATACACTGCGGGGCCGCTTTTTCTTTTTCTCCAGACCCGGTGACCGCCATGCCGCCCATGCCAAGCAAGAACGCCAAGCTCTACATCGGCCTGATGTCGGGCACCAGCGTGGACGGCGTGGATGGGGTGCTGGCGCGCCTGGATGGCGGCCAGCCGCCGCAGGTGCTTGCCAGCGCCAGCCTGCCCATGCCGGCGGACCTGCGCCAGGAGCTGCTGGCGCTGAACCGACCCGGCGAGGACGAACTGGCCCGCGGCGCGCTGGCCGCCAACGCGCTGGCCCGCCTGTACGCCCAGGCCGTGGCCGCGCTGCTGCGCGAGGCTGGCGTGCCGGTGCGGGACGTGGCGGCCATCGGCGCGCACGGCCAGACGGTTCGCCACCGCCCCGACAGCGGCTACACGCTGCAGCTCAATGCGCCCGCCCTGCTGGCGGAACTGGCCGGCATCGACGTGGTGGCCGACTTCCGCAGCCGCGACGTGGCCGCGGGCGGCCAGGGAGCGCCGCTGGTGCCGCCTTTCCATGCGGCCGTGTTCGGCGCGCCCCAGGGCCGCGCCGTGCTCAACCTGGGCGGCATCGCCAACGTGACGCTGCTGGAACCGGGACAGGCGCCGCGGGGCTTCGACACCGGTCCCGCCAACGTCTTCCTGGACGGCTGGTGCCAGCGTCACCTGGGCACGCCCTACGACGCCGACGGCCGCTGGGCCGCGACCGGGCAGGTCATTGCGCCGCTATTGGAGCAACTGATCGCCAGCGAGCCGTGGTTCGCCCTGCCGCCACCGAAATCCACCGGCCGCGACCTGTTCAACATGCAATGGCTGGATTCCCGGCTGGCCGCGTTCGACGGGGACCCGCCGGCGCCGCAGGACGTGCAGGCCACGCTGCAGCGCCTGACCGCCCGGACCGTGGCCAACGCCATCGACGCCGCCGCGGCAGGCACGCGGGAAGTGTTCGTCTGCGGAGGCGGCGCGCGCAACCCCGGCCTGATGCGGGAACTGGCGTACTGCCTGCAGCGCCCCGTGCGCGCCACCGACGCGCTGGGCGTGCCGTCGCAGGAGGTCGAAGCCCTGGCCTTCGCGTGGCTGGCCCAGGCCTTCATGGAGCGCCGGCCGGCGGGCCTGCCCGCCGTCACGGGCGCGCGCGGACCACGCATTCTGGGCGCGCTCTATCCCGCCTGAACCGCAGGCAAACAAAAAGCCCTTCGGCGCAGGCCGAAGGGCTTTCCAACTGCTCGAACGGCGGCTTACACCGAGAACGAGGAACCGCAGCCGCAGGTGGTGCTGGCGTTGGGATTGCGGATGACGAACTGCGCGCCTTCCAGGTCTTCCTTGTAGTCGATTTCCGCGCCGACCAGATACTGGAAGCTCATCGGGTCGACGAGCAGTTGCACGCCGGCCTTGTCCAGCACGGTGTCGTCGTCGTTCACGACCTCGTCGAACGTAAAGCCGTACTGGAAACCCGAACAGCCGCCGCCCTGCACGAAAACACGCAGCTTGAGCTCGGGATTGCCTTCTTCGGCCAATAGATCCTTCACCTTGGCCGCAGCCGAGTCGGTAAAGACCAGGGGAGCAGGCGGGGCGGCCTGCAGGTCGACGGTTTCGGTCACTGCATTCATGGTTCACTCCTGGCCGGTTCGGCCATATTCCGGTGAGCGGCGTCGCCGCTCGTATGGTGTCACTATAGCGCAGGGATTGCGCAGACTCAAAGCTCCAGCTTGACGCTGCGGGAGGCGCGGACGGTATCGCCCTCGAGCACGCTGACGGTCACGCTTTCGGGGACAAATCCCTCCGGCACGGCCAGGATGCCCTGGCTGCGCTGGTACTGATCGAACTGCAGGGCCAGCGACGCGGCGGCGGTGTTCTCGCCGGTGACGGTCACCGGGCCGGATTCGGCCTTCACCTGCATGGGTGCCAGGTCCACGGTCACGGTTTCTCCCTTCAGGATGCCCGTGGCCTGGAACCGCAAGGCGCCGGCGAACTGCGCGCCGCCGTTGCGCCCGCTGCGCATCAGCAGAACCTTGTAGCGCAGGCCGCCTCCGCTGCGGTCGATCTCCACGCCGCGGATGTCCACCGATCCCTCGGGGCCGGGCGGCAGCAATTGTTCGTAGAACGCCAGTTGGTCGCGCACCCGGCCGACCTCGGCCTGGGCGGCGCGCAACTGGGTTTCCAGTTCCTGGCGCGCCGCGCGCTCGATGACGAGTTCGCCGTCGGCGGTGTCCAGTTGCCCTTGCGTATAGCGCAGTTGCGTGGCCTGCTGGCGCATGGCCTCTTCCTGGGCCTCGGCCTGCCGGGCGCTGATGACGATCGCGTCCTGCGGCCGGTAAAGCTGGCGGGCATGGAAATAGCCCGCCGCCCCGCCCAGCAGCACGCCGGCCAGCAAGCCCGCGAACACGCGTAGCCACCCGCCGGCGGGGCGGTGCTGGGGCGCTGCGGTGGGGTTGGCTGGCATAAAGAGCGGCGGCCCGCGGCCTTAGGCCGCGAGCCCGGGCACATCAGGGCAGGATGGCGACCTGGTCCAGGCCGGTGGATTCAGGGATGCCGAACATCAGGTTCATATTCTGGACGGCCTGGCCGGCAGCGCCCTTGACCAGGTTGTCCTGGACCACCATGACGATCAGTTGGTCGCCATTGCCGGGGCGGCTGAGCGCGATGCGCAGGTTGTTCGAGGCGCGCACCGAACGCGTTTCGGGCAGGCTGCCGGCGGGCATCACGTCCACGAAGGCCTCGTCCGCATAGCGCTGCTCGAACAGCGCCTGGAAGTCCGTATCGCGGGCCTCGGGCAGGATGCGCGCGTAGAGGGTGGAGAACATGCCGCGGATCATCGGCACCAGATGGGGCACGAAGGTCAGGCCGACCTTGCCGCCGGCGATCTTCTCGAGCTGGGCGACGATTTCGGGATGATGGCGGTGGCCCGCCACGCCGTAGGCCTTGAAATTGTCGGAGGCTTCCGAGAACAGCGAGCCGACTTCGGCCTTGCGGCCCGCGCCCGACACCCCCGACTTGCAGTCGGCGATCAGGGTCTGCGCATCGACCAGCTTCTTGCCGCCTTCCAGCAGCGGCGCCAGGCCGAGCAGCACGGTGGTCGGGTAGCAGCCGGGGTTGCCGATGACGCGCGCCTTGGAGATGGCTTCGCGGTTCAGTTCCACCAGGCCATACTGGGATTCGGCCAGGATGTCCGGGCAGGTGTGGGGAATCTTGTACCAGCGCTCGAAGGTAGGGATGTCCTGCAGGCGGAAGTCCGCGGCCAGGTCGATGACCCGGGTGCCGGCGGCGATCAGTTCCTGGGCCTGGGCCATGGCCACTCCGTGGGGCGTCGCGAAGAACACCACGTCGCAATCCGTCAGCGTGGCCTTTTCCGGCGCGGAAAAGGCGATCTTCACGCGGCCGCGCAGGTTCGGGTACATGTCGGCGACGGGCAGTCCGTCTTCCTTGCGGGACGTGATGGCGGTCAGCTCCACATTGGGATGCTGCGAGAGCAGGCGCAGCAGCTCGACGCCGGTATAACCGGTGCCGCCGACGATGCCGACCTTGATGCGGGGATTCGATGCTTGGGCCATGGTGTGTGCTCTTCGGAGAACGAGGATAGATTGTATCGCCCGGGACGGCGGATATTGCGGCGGAGCGCCCGGAATGGCGCCGCAATCCAAAGTTCCGACCGGAGGGGATCCGCGGAGTTCCGCGGCAATGTTCGCGCAACAAACTCCAGCGACAAAAAAGCCCGCCGAAGCGGGCTTTTCTGCAGGGCGTTAGCGCTTGCTGAACTGCTTGCGACGACGCGCCTTGCGGAAGCCGACCTTCTTGCGTTCGACTTCGCGGGCATCGCGGGTCACGAAGCCGGCTTGCGACAGCGCGGACTTCAGGGTCGCGTCGTAGTCGATCAGGGCACGCGTGATGCCGTGACGGACTGCGCCGGCCTGGCCGGTTTCACCGCCGCCGTGCACGTTGACCTTGATGTCGAACGATTCCAGGTGGCCGGTCAGTTCCAGCGGCTGGCGCACGATCATGCGGCCGGTTTCGCGGGCGAAGAATTCGTCGACGGGCTTGCCGTTGACGACGATCTTACCCGTGCCCTTCTTGATGAAAACGCGAGCCACCGAGGTTTTGCGACGGCCGGTTCCGTAATTCCAGTTACCGATCATGGCGTTTCCTTAGATATCCAGCGTCTTGGGCTGCTGGGCGGTGTGCGGGTGCTCGGCACCGGCGTACACCTTCAGTTTCTTGATCATGGCGTAGCCCAGAGGACCCTTGGGCAGCATGCCCTTGACAGCCTTCTGGATGGCGCGGCCGGGGAAACGCTCTTGGAGCTTCTCGAAGTTCGTTTCACGGATACCGCCCGGGTACGTCGTGTGGCGGAAGTACTTCTTGTCCTTCGCCTTGCTACCCGTAACGACGATATCGGCAGCGTTGATGATGACGATGTAGTCACCGGTATCAACGTGCGGCGTGAATTCAGGTTTGTGCTTGCCACGCAGACGACGTGCGACTTCGCTGGCCACACGACCGAGGACTTTGCCCTTGGCGTCGATCACAAACCAGTCACGTTGGACTTCATGCGGCTTGGCCACAAAGGTCTTCATGATGGTTCCTAGTAAAAAAATTCTCTGGCCGGACCATCCAGCCAGGTTCTTTCCCAAACCGGACCCGGCCGCTGGAAATACCCAGGATCAAGGTCGATCTCGGCGCCTCGCCTAAGCGTTATTACCCGCCCGTGCAATGGCCAAATGAGGGAAAGCCGGAAATTCTAACACAGTTGCTCAAAAAATGGGCAACCCGCGATTGACCGCAGAAAACAAAGCCGGCGGCGCCCGAGGCGCGCGCCGGCCGAGGGCCGAGTGGGGGACGCATCCCCCGCCCTGTGTCAGGCGCCCAGGTAGGCTTCCAGCACCCGCGGGTGGCCCAGCAGTTCGCGGCCCGTGCCCGTCAGCGCCATGGCGCCGTTCTCCAGCACATAGCCGCGCTGCGCGATCTTGAGCGCCTGGCGCACGTTCTGCTCCACCAGGAACAGGGTCAGGCCGTCGGCGTTGATGGCGCGCAGCGAACGGAAGATTTCCTGCACCACGATGGGCGCCAGGCCCATCGACGGCTCGTCCAGCAGCAGCAGGCGCGGCTTGGCCATCAGGGCCCGGCCGATGGCCAGCATCTGCTGTTCGCCGCCGGACAGGTTGCCGGCGGTGCCCGTGATCCGCTCTTTCAGGCGCGGAAACAGGTTGAACACGTATTCCAGGTCGTCGCCGACGTTCTTCAGGCCGCGGCGGTAGGCGCCCAGTTCCAGGTTTTCCAGCACCGTCATGGTGGTGAGGATGGCGCGGCCTTCCGGCACCTGCACGATGCCGCGGGCCACCAACTGGTGCGGCGCCAGATTGGTGATGTCTTCGCCTTCGAACAGAATGCGGCCGCGCGCCTTGGGCAGCAGCCCCGACAGCGCCAGCAACGTGGTCGACTTGCCGGCGCCGTTGGCGCCGACCAGCGCGGTGATTTCCTTGGCGTTCAAGTCCAGGTCTATGCCGCGGACAGCCTCGATGTGGCCATAATTGACCTCGAGCCCGCGGACTTCCAGCATTGCGCTCATTTCGCGCCCTCCGCTTGTTCGGTGTCATCATCGTCTTCGCGGCCCAGGTAGGCCTCGATGACCTGCTCGTTGTTGCGGATCTCTTCAGGGCCGCCGCAAGCGATGATCTTGCCGAAGTTCAGCACCGCGATGCGCTCGCACAAGCCCATGACGAAGCGCATGTCGTGTTCGATCATGAGGATGGTGTAGCCGCGGTCGCGGATGGCCAGGATCTCGCGCATGAGTTCGGCGCGCTCGCCGGTGTTCATGCCGGCCACGGGCTCGTCCAGCAACAGCAGCTTGGGCTCGGTGGCCAGCGCCCGCGCCAGTTCCAGGCGGCGCTGCTCGCCGTAGGACAGGTTGTCCGCCAGGTCGTTGGCCTTGTGGTCCAGGCGCATCCAGGTCAGGAGCTCGTGGGCGCGCTCGCGGGCGCGCCTCTCGTGCTCGCGGAATCCGGGCAGGCCCAGCAGCAGGCTGGGGAAACCATAGTTCATGTGGCGATAGGCGCCCACCACCACGTTTTCCAGCAGCGTCATCTCCTTGAAGAGACGGATGTTCTGGAACGTGCGGGCGATGCCCATGCGCGTAATGCTGTGCGGCCTCTTGCGCAGCACGCTCTCGCCATTGAAGGTGATCGCGCCGCCGCTGGGCGGCAGCAGGCCGGTGATCAGGTTGAACACCGTGGTCTTGCCCGCGCCGTTGGGACCGATCAGGCCGAAGATGGCGCCTTCGGGAACCGACAGGCTGACGTCATGCAGCACGTGCAGGCCGCCGAAGTTCTTGGAAACGGAGGACAGCTCAAGCATGGCGCTTGCCTCCTTGACGCATCCAGCGCTTGAAGCGCGCCGGATCCCAGATGCCTTGCGGCAGGAACAACACAATCACCACCAGAATCACTCCGTTGAGGACAAGGCGGAAATCCGCGAATCCGCGCAGCAGTTCGGGCAGCACCGTAATGATGAAGCTGCCCAGCACGGGACCGGTCAGGCCGCCGATGCCGCCCAGGATGGCCATGGTCAGGATTTCGACGCCACGGTCGAAGCCGTATTCGTTGGGGCCGATGAAGAAGGTCAGGTGCGCGTTGAGCGCGCCCGCCAGGCCGGCGATCATGGCGCCGGCCACGAAGGCCAGCATCTTGTTGGCGCGCACGTCGATGCCCATCAGGCCCGCCGCCGTTTCGTCGCCGCGGATGGCGTCGAAGGCGCGGCCGACCTTGGAGGCGCGGACTCGCCACAGCACGAACAGCACGATGACGACCGCCAGCACCACGTGCCACCACTGCGTCAACTGCGGAATGCCATTGAGCCCCAGCGCGCCGCCGGTGATCGATTCGGTGTTCAGCACCGTCACGCGCACCACTTCGCCGAAGCCCAGGGTGGCCATGGCGAGATAGACCCCCGACAGGCGCAGGGTCGGCAGGCCGATCAGGGCCGCCACCAGCGCGGGAGCGGCCATGCCGCCGGCCAGCGCAACGGTGAACGGCGCGTCGTAGTTCATGGTGAGCAGCGCGGCGGCGTATGCCCCGATGCCCATGAAGGCCGCGTTGGCCATGGCCAGCATGCCGCAGGCCAGCGTCAGCCAGATGGAGAGGGCCAACAATGCGTTGGTGCCCAGCGTGAGCACCAGGTTGCCGTAGATGGCCCAGAAATTTTCGAATCCGCTCATACTCAAGCCTTGCGTTGAACCACTTTGCCGAACAGACCTTGCGGGCGCACCAGCAGGATCAGGAACAGCAGGCCGAATGCCACGGCGTCGCGCATGGTGGAGCCGATGTACGCCACCGACAGCACCTCGGCGAAGCCCAGGAAGAGACCGCCCAGCATGGCGCCGCGTATGTCGCCCATGCCGCCCAGGATGATGACCGCGATGCCCTTGTGCAGCATCGGCTGGCCCATCAGCGGGAAGAGCGCGTTCGAGTACAGGCCGATCAGCACGCCCGCCACGCCGCCCAGCGCGGCGGCCGCGAACGAGGTGGTGACGAACAGGCGCTCGACGTTGATGCCCAGCAGCCAGGCGGCCTTGGGCGATTCGGCGATGGCGCGCAGCGCGCGGCCGAACTGGGTGCGGCGCATGACGAACATCAGCACGGCCATCAGCGCGAACGACAGGAAGATGATGCCCAGTTCGATGACGGTGAGGTGCAGGCCGGCGATCTCGATCACCTCTTCCGGCACGGTGCCGTGCGGGAAGCGCAGGTTGCTGGCGCCGAAGATGCCCTGGGCGCCGTTGTTCAGGATGATGCCCACGCCGATGGTGGCGATCATGGGGATCAGGTGGGGCGCATTGCGCTTGCGCAGCGGCTTGAGCACTAGGTAGTCGATGATGACGCCGGTGAAGCCGGCGACGAAGAAGGCGACCATCAGCGCGGCCCACAGCGGCAGGCCGAACTGCTGCACCACGGTCAGTGCCGCATAGGCGCCGACCATGAAGACGGCGCCGTGCGCCAGGTTGATCACCCCGAGCACGCCGAAGACCAGCGTGAAGCCCAGCGCGAACAGTGCGTACACACAGCCCAGCGACAAGGCGTTGACGAATTGTTGTTCCAACATGATGGGACGTTCCGAAAAAAAAGCTTCCACGCGGCGTCCTATGCGTGGGCCGACTGCCCCCTTTCAGGGGGACATACCTGCATCCTGGGACCGACTGGCGACAACCAGGGTCAGGGCCTCCACGCAGCTCCCCTGGCGTGGACTTTCCGCCCCGCGTGGGGGCTTTTTTTCATCTTGGGAAGGCCCTGCAATCAAAAAAAGCCCTGCAGACGGCGCACAGCCGTCCGCAAGGCGCATCCCCCCGCGCGGGGATGCCTTGCCTGCTTACTTCTCGATGACGTACTTGCCGTCCTTGGTCACGCTGACGATCGGGGCCTGGTCGGCGTCGTAGCCGGCGGGCTTGCCGGCGCGGTCGGTGGCCTGGCGGAACTTGAACGGGCCGGTGGCGCCGGTCCAGGTCACGGAGGGCAGCGCGTCGCGCAGGGCAGCGCGATCCTTGGCCAGTTCGCCGGTGAGCTTGACGTTCTTCAGGGCCTGGGCGGCGATGTACATGGCGTCGTACGACTGCGCGGCGAACTGGTCGGGCGCGCCGTTGAACTTGGCCTTGTAGGCGTCGATGAACTTGACGTTCTCGGGGGCCTTGTTCTCGATGGACCAGGGGCTGCCGATCCACAGATTGTTCGACGCGCCGCCGGGGGCCAGGTCGAAAATCTTGACGGAGTTCATGCCGTTGCCGCCGATGACGGGCACGTTCAGGCCGAGCTGGCGGGCCTGGACCATGATCGGGGCGCCTTCGGCCAGCAGCGCGGACAGCACGATGGCGTCGGGGTTGGTGCCCTTGATCTTGGTCAGTTGGGCCTTGAAGTCCACGTCGCCCTTGGCGAAGGTTTCGGTCGTGGTGACCGGGATCTTCTGGTCTTCCAGGGCCTTCTTGAAGTTGTCGTAGCCGCTCTTGGTGAAGACGTCGTCGTTGCCGTAGAGGACGGCGACGTTCTTCAGGCCGGTCTTGGCCTTGACGGTGGAGATGGTGGCCGGCAGCACGTCGGCTTCGGTGACCGAGTTGCGGAACACGTAGTTGCCGATGGAGGTGATGCCGTCGGCGGTGTTGGAGGTGCCGAAGGCGACCGTCTTGGCGGCCTGGGCGATCGGATCGGCGGCCTGGGCCGAGTTCGACAGCGTGGGGCCGAAGACCATCAGGACGTTGTCCTTGAAGATCAGTTTCTTGAAGACGTTGATCGCTTCTTCTTTCTTGCCTTGCTCGTCTTCGACCACGAGCACGATCTTGTTGCCGTTGATCCCGCCCGCGGCATTGATTTCGTCAGCGGCGAGCTGGAATCCGTTGCGGATCGACACGCCGTATTGGGCGGCGCCGCCGGACAGGGCTTCCGCCACGCCGACTTTGATGTCGGCCGCGTGGGCAGCCGGAACGACACCGGCGGCGATCAGCGCGGCCAGCAGCTTCTTGGTCTTGGATTGCATGGTTGGTACCACCTTAAAGTCTGTCTCGGAATATTGGTAATCCGGGCTGATGTAATCCTGCCGGATTGACGTCGGATGCCGCCTAAAGGCGCCATGTTTGCGCGTCAAGACCCGGGATATTACTCCTTTGTATCAGGCCGAAACTCGAATGCCGTTCAACAAAAGCCTACAAACCGCCCATTTTTTTGTAAAAAATGCGGGGTTACTAGCAAAAACCCTAACGCTCGCCGAATGCCGTTCAGCACAGGCGGGCGCCCTATATTCTGCCCGATAGCGCGACGCCCAGGTACTGGCCATAAGCGCTTTCGGTCAGGCGGAACCAGGGCATCTCGCTGTCGCGAAAACCCATGTAACTATCGTGCATCGCCTTGAACTTGGGGTCTTTGGCGCCCAAGTCCTGGTACACCTGCTGCGTGGCCTCGAACGCCGCATCCATGATGGAACGGGGAAATGTCCGGATTTGCGCGCCATTGGCCGCCAATTGGGCCAGCGCGGCGGGGTTGCGGGCGTCGTAGCGCGCGGTAGACGCGGCGTGGGCGGCCAGGGCGGCGGCTTCCATCACGGCCTGGTAATGCTTGGGCAGGGCGTTCCAGGCCTCGTCGTTGACGTACAGCGATAGCTGTTCGCCGCCGGCCCACCAGCCAGGTGCGTAGTAATACTTAGCTACTTTATTCAGGCCGAGCTTGTCGTCGTCGTAGGCGCCCGCGCCCGCCACGGCCTGCAGTCCGTCCTTCTCGAAGGCCTCGGCCAGCCTGGCCTGGTCCACCGCCGGCTGCGGCGCCACGCCCATGCGCGCCAGCACGTCCGCGGCCAGGCCGTCGACGCGCATCTTCAGGTCCTTCAGGTCGCCCGGGCGCTTGATTTCCTTGCTGAACCAGCCGCCCATCTGGGCGCCGGTATTGCCCAGCGGGAAGTTGATGATCTTTTCGGGGTTGAAGAGTTCGCGGGTCAGGCGCAGGCCGCCGCCTTCGCTCATCCAGGCGTTCATCTGCCGCGCATTCAGGCCGAAGGGCACGGCGGCGTCGAAGCAGAAGACGGGACTCTTGGCGTAGTAGGCGCGGGAAGAGGCATGGCCGCATTCCACTTTCTTGGTGGACACGGCTTCCATCAGGTCCGCGGCGGGCACGATCTCGCCTTCGGGGAAATGGCGGATATTGAATTTCCCGCCCGTGGCTTCGGAGACGAACTTGCAGAAGCCTTCGCCGATGCCGATGCGCAGGTCCAGGATGCTGGGGAAGGCGGACGACAGGCGCCAGCTCACGGACGGCATGTCCTGGGCGTAGGCGGGCGCGCTGACGGCGGCTCCGGCGGCGACGGCGCCCAAGCCGGCGCGCTTCAAGAACGAACGTCGTTGCATCTCTTTGCTCCTTTACAGCGACACCGGGATCTCAAGCGATACCCGCGGGATATTACACGCCGAGACGGGGCCGGAACGGAAGCCCCGATCCGGTAAGGGATTGCAAAGACCGGAGAGCAAAGAATGCGCGGCGGCGGCCGGAAGCCGCCGCCGGCTGCGGGAATCAGGTCCCGGCGATGGCCATCTGTTCGATCAGGATGGAGCCGGTGGTCTTGGTGCCGCGCGAAATGGTGTCCGCGCCGATCGCGACGATCTGCTTGAACATATCGGCCAGGTTGCCCGCGATGGTGACTTCCTGCACCGCATGCTGGATCTTGCCGTTCTCGACCCAGTAGCCGAACGCACCGCGCGAGTAGTCGCCCGTCACGTAGTTGACGCCCTGGCCGATGAGCTCGGTCACCAGGAAGCCCGTGCCCATCTTCTTGAGCATGGCCTCGAAATCGTCGCCGGGGCGGGTCAGCGTGGAGCCGAACACCAGGTTGTGCGAACCGCCGGCGTTGCCCGTGGTCGCCATGCCCAGCTTGCGGGCGGTGTAGGACGACAGAAAGTAGCCTTCCAGCACGCCGCCCGACACCACTTTGCGGTGGCGCGTGCGCACGCCTTCGTCGTCGAAGGGCGAACTGCCCATGGCGCCCCGGACGTGGGGGTCTTCGGTCAGGTCGATGTGTTCGGGGAAGATGGGCTTGCCCAGCGCGTCCAGCAGGAAGCTGGCCTTGCGATAGAGGGCGCCGCCGTTGGCGGCCTGGGTCAGCGCGCCCACCAGCCCCAGGGCCAGCGGGGCCTCGAACAGGACCGGGAACTTGCCGGTGCGGATGCGGCGGGCCGACAGTCGCGACAGCGTGCGTTCGGCGGCATAGCGGCCGATGGCCTCGGGCGAGGCCAGCCTGGCCGGATCGCGCTCGGAGGTATACCAGTAGTCGCGCTGCATGCCGTTGCCGCGGCCGGCGATGGGCGCGACCGACAGGCTGTGGCGCGAATACGGGTAGCCGCCCAGGAAGCCGCGCGTGTTGCCCATTACGAACTGGCCTTCGTAGGTGCCCACGGTGGCGCCGTCGGTGTTGGTGATGCGGGGGTCGACCTCGCGGGCGGCGCGTTCGGCGCGCAGCGCCAGTTCGGCGGCCTCTTCGGTGGACACGCTCCAGGCGTGATGCAGGTCCAGGTCGGGGAATTCGGTTGCCAGTTGGTCGGCGTCGGGCAGGCCGGCGGCGGGGTCGGCGGCGGTGTGGCGCGCGATGTGCCAGGCGGCTTCCACCGTCTGGCGCAGCGCCGCTTCGGAAAAGTCGGAGGTCGAGGCGGAGCCGCGGCTCTGGCCGGCGTAGACCGTCAGGTCCAGCGAGCGGTCGCGCGTCTGCTCTACGGTTTCGATGTCGTTCTTGCGTACGGAGACCGACAGGCCCAGGCTTTCCGAGACTTCCGCCGCGGCGTCGGAGGCGCCGATCTGGCGCGCATAGGCGAGGGTCTGTTCGACGAGTTCGGAAAAACGCGCGTGATTCGCCGCCAGCGGCAAGGATGAGGAGGATTTAACCATTGCTGTCCAATTTGCAGAGACGGTTATCATAGCCAAGTCTGTCATTGCGCAGTTTTCCATGAATTCCCATACCGAAGAAGATTCCGTCGGCGACGGCTACGACGAGAACGGCTACGACCGTCCCAGCAAGTCCCAGATCAAGCGCGAAATGCATGCCTTGCTGGACTTGGGCAAGCAGCTCATCGAACTGTCCCCGGAACGCCTCAAGCAATTGCCCCTCGAAGAGCGCCTCTACGAGGCCATCCGCATGGCGCAGCGCACCACCGGCCGCGAGGGCCGCCGCCGCCAGATTCACTTCGTGGGCAAGCTGATGCGCGACGCGCCTGCGGAAGAGATCCGCGCGCAACTGGACGTCTGGGAAAACGGTTCGCGCGAGGAAACCGCCGCCATGCACCGGCTGGAGACGCTGCGCGACCGGCTGCTGGACGACGACGAGGTCCTGACCCGCCTGCTCACGAACAATCCCCAGGCCGACGCCCAGCAATTGCGCTCCCTGATCCGCGCCGCCCGCAAGGAGCGGCTGGCCAACGCCTCCCTGCTGCAGGGCCAGGAGCCGCAGAAAAAACATTACCGCGCGCTGTTCCAGGCCTTGAAGACCCTCACTCCCTGAATTTCACCGTCCGCCGTCCATGAACGCCTCGACCGACCTCCTCGATTGCATCGAGATCGAAACCGCCCCCAACCCCACGCATGCCGTGATCTGGCTGCACGGCCTGGGAGCCGACGGCAACGACTTCGTGCCCATCGTGCCGGAGCTCGACCTGCCCGCCGGCGCCGCGGTGCGCTTCGTGTTCCCGAACGCGCCGGTGCAGCGCGTGACGATCAATAACGGCATGGCGATGCGTTCCTGGTACGACATCCTGGTCATGGACCTGGTGCGCGTCGAGGACGGCAACGGCATCCGCGCCTCGGAAGCCGCGGTCCGCAAGCTGATCGCGCGCGAGAACGCCCGCGGCATCCCGACCTCGAAGATCGTGCTGGCCGGTTTCTCGCAGGGCTGCGCCATGACCCTGCACACGGGCATCCGCCTGCCGGAAAAGCTGGCGGGCATGATGGGCCTGTCCGGCTACCTGCCGCTGATGGACACGGCCGAGGCCGAACGCCGGGACGCCAACCGGGACACGCCGATTTTCCTGGCCCATGGCCAGTACGACCCCGTGGTGCCGCTGGCTCGCGCCCAGGCTTCCCTGGCCGAGCTGCAACGGCTGGGCTACGACGTGCGCTGGCGCACCTATCCGATGCCGCACTCGGTCTGCGCCGAGGAAGTGCGGGATATTTCGGCCTTCCTGAACGACGTGCTGGCCTGAGGCCGCCGCAGCGGCCAAAACCGCTTTCTGTATACCAAGTGGTATTCAAGCCCTGAATTTTCCGGGCTAGGCCTTCGCTCGTCCATAGAGAAAAACGCCAACTGCAAAAAGGCTTGTCGCCTGTTTGTCTTGAATATAGTATTCGATTCAAGCCTTATCGGCCCGGGCAGCAGGTGTTCGGGCTTTCCTGTTGTTGTAGTCGATCCATCCCATTGGCCATGTGTTGCGCCGGGTATCGGCGTGGCATCAAGACGCAGGAGAAAGTCCCGTGAAATCCTTGCCATCGCCCCGCTCGGCGGCTGCGGCGCTGCTCGCGCTGTTCGTCCCCCTGGCCGCCCAGGCCGAAGCCCTGAATCCCCCCGTGAAGATCCGCTACGAAGAGGTGGTGCGCTCCATCCTCTACGTGCCCAAGTACGTCGCCCTGTCGCAGGGCTATTTCAAAGAGGCGGGCCTGGACGTGTCGATGAAGACGTCCCAGGGCACCGACAAGGGCATGACCGCCCTGCTTTCGGGCAGCGCCGACATCGTGCTGATCGGCCCCGAGGCCTCCATCTACGTGCAGAACAGCGAATCCCCGGTCAAACCCAGGATCTTCGCGGGGCTGACCGCCACCGACGGCTTCTTCCTGCTGGCGCGCAAGCCGGTCGAGAACTTCGACTGGTCCATGCTCAAGGGCAAGGAGATCATCGGTTTCCGGCCCGGCTCCAACCCGCTGGTGTTCCTGGAAACGGCGCTGCGCAAGCATGGCGTGGATCCGCAGAAGGACGTGAAGCTGCTGAACAACATCGGCATTCCGGCGCGGGCCGGCGCGTGGATGGCCGGCCAGGGCGAATACGGCATCTTCCTGGAGCCCGAGGCCGGCGAACTGGTGCGCAACGGCAAGGGTTATATCGTGGCGTCCGTGGGCCATGAAGTGGGCCAGGTGGACTACACCGTCTTCACGGCCACCGATAAGTACATCCGCGACAATCCCAAGGTCATCCAGGCCTGGACCGACGTGGTGGCGCGCGCCGAAAAGTACGTACAGGACACGCCGGCGGCCACGCTGACGCCGCAGATCATGGCGTACTTCCCGGGCATGGACCAGGCCGCCGTGACCGAGGCCATCGAGCGCTACAAGAAGTACCGGATCTGGAAAAGCGCGCCGCTGGTGACGGCGGAAGCGATGAACCAGTTGCAGGACATGCTGGTCGCCAGCGCGGTCATGAAGGACAGCGCGCGCGTGAAATACGAAGACGTGGTGGTGGCCGACTTCGCCAGGAAGGTGCAATGATGGGCGCCGTCGTCCACAACCTGAAGCCGGACGCGGCCACGGCGAAAATCGCGCTGCGCGACGTCTGTCTGTCGTACTTCACCCAGGAAGGCGAGACCGAGGCGCTGTCGAACGTGTCGTTCACGCTGGCCGCGGGCGAGTTCGTCAGCCTGATCGGGCAAAGCGGCTGCGGCAAGAGCACGCTGCTGTCCCTGATCGCCGGCCTGATCCCGCCCACCTCGGGCTCGGTGGCGATAGACGGCCAGCCGGTGACCAAGCCCAATCCCCGCATCGGCTACATGCTCCAGCAGGACTACCTGTTCGAGTGGCGCAGCATCCTGGACAACGTGATGCTGGGCGCGGAGATCCAGGGCCGGCGCGACGCGCGCAGCGAAGCCCGCGCCGTGCACCTGCTGGAGAAATGCGGGCTGGGCGCCTTCCTGTCGCACACGCCGCGCCAGCTTTCGGGCGGCATGCGCCAGCGCGCGGCGCTGGCCCGCACCCTGGTCACCGAGCCGGACGTGATCCTGCTGGACGAGCCTTTTTCCGCGCTGGACTCGCAGACGCGGCTGGCGATCTCCGACGAGGTGGTGGACATCCTGCGCCGCGAGGGCAAGACGGTGGTGCTGGTCACGCACGACATCGGCGAGGCCATCGCCATGACGGACCGCGTGATCGTGCTGTCGCGCCGGCCCGGCCGGCTCAAGAGCCAGTACCGCATCCATTACGACGGCCCGTCGCGGCCGACGCCGTTCCAGGCGCGCTCGCGGCCGGAATTCAACACTTACTTCAAACAGCTATGGGACGAGCTGGACGTCCACGTGGAGGGTTGACCCATGAACGCGCCCGTCGCCAATACCGTTCCCCTGCGCGCCGTGCGCGCGCCCAGCGAAAAGTACCTGGACTACCTGCGCCGCGACCGCGCGCGCCGCCGGCACATCCGGGTGGCGCAGGCCCTGCTGCTGGCGGTCTTCCTGTGCGCCTGGGAGATCCTGCCGCGCATGCACGTTCTCAATCCGCTGCTGACCAGCTATCCCAGCGCGCTGTGGCCCACTTTCATCGAACTGTGGAACCACGGCAGCCTGGGCAAGCACATCGTGACCACGCTGTCCGCGACGCTGGTGGGCTTTACGCTCAGCATGCTGATCGGCATCGCGGTGGCGGCCGCGCTGTGGTGGTCGGACTTCCTGTACAAGGTGCTCGATCCCTTCCTGGTGGTGGCCAACGCCATGCCCAAGATCGCCTTCGTGCCGATCTTCTACCTGTGGCTGGGCTCGGACTACGCGGTGTACGGCATGGCCGTGGCCATTGCGGTGTTCGTGACCATCATGGTGGTCTACGCGGGCTTTCGCGGCATCGACCTGAACAAGGTGAAGCTGGCCCACACCTTCGGCGCCAGCCGCTGGCAGGTGCTGACCAAGGTGGTGCTGCCGGGCAGCGTGCCCACGCTCATCGCGGCCGTGAAGATGAACATCGGCCTGGCGCTGGTGGGCGTCATCGTGGGCGAGTTCCAGTCGGCCGATTCCGGCCTGGGCTTTCTCATCATGAACGGCAGCCAGGTGTTCAAGCTGAACATCGTCATGACCGCCATCGCCGCGCTGGCCGTGATCTCCAGCGTGATGTACCTGGCCGTGTATCGCATCGAGGCCGCGGTCGCGCGGCGCTACGGATAAGGAGCCGCCATGGAATTCCCCCAATGGGTAAAGGACCGTGTCGTGGCCCGCCAGGGCCGCCTGCATCCCTATGACGAACTGCCGGCCGCGCGCCTGGCCGTGGTGGTGGTGGACATGCAGCAGTACTTCACGCTGCCGGGCTACCAGGGCGAATGCGCGCCGGCCCGCGGCATCATCGGTCCCGTCAACCGCCTGTGCGACGCGGTCCGGGCCGCCGGCGGCACCGTCGTCTGGGTGCAGACCGCGTCCGACAACGCCGACTCGTTCTGGTCGCACCACCACCGCGTCATGCTGACGCCCGAGCGCAGCGCCAAGCGCCTGGAAACGCTGCGCCGCGACTCGCCCGGCTTCGCGCTGCATCCGGAACTGCGCCCGCACGAGACAGACCTGCGGGTGGTCAAGCGCTTCTACAGCGCCATGGCGCCCGGATCGTCGGAGCTGGAACCCCTGCTGCGCGGGCGCGGCGTGGACACCCTGCTGATCGCCGGCACGGTCACCAACGTGTGCTGCGAATCCACCGCCCGCGACGCGATGATGCGGGACTTCCGCAGCATCATGGTCGACGACGCGCTGGCGGCGGTCACGCCGGCCGAGCACGAAAATGCGCTGCACGGCTGGATCATGTTCTTCGGCGACGTGCTGTCCGTGGACGAAGCGACGGCGCGGCTCAGGCCCGCGCAGCCGGCCGAAAAAGCCGCCTGAGCGGGCTGGGCGGACAAGGCCTCAGGCCAGGTCGAGCCAGACCCGCCGCATCGTCGGATCCTCCGGATCCGCGTCGTTGGTGAAGCCCAGGCTGGTCATCAGCGCCAGCATGGGCCGGTTGGTCGAGAGGACCAGGCCGTCGATGTACTCCAGGCCCTGCTCGCGCGCCGCGTCGATCAGGGCCGTCATCAACTGGCGGCCCAGGCCGCGCCGCTGCCAGTCGTCCCCGATCACCAGCGCGTACTCCGCCCCCCGGCCGTCCGGGTTGCGCAGGTAGTGCGCGAACCCCACCAGCACCTCTCGCGGATGGCCGCGGTTGGCCGGGTTGGGCACCTGCGTGGCCGCCACCAGGGCGAGTTCGCGGTGGTAGTCGACCTGGGTATAGCGCGACACCATGCGCGGCGTCAGTTCGCGCATCATGGACACGAAGCGCATATAGCGCGAACGCTCCGACAGCCCGCGGATGAATTCCTGCAGCGGCTCGGCGTCCTCGGGGCGGATGGGCCGCAGCACCCAGGGAATGCCGTCCGCGAAGCGGCGCACCTGCACCAGGCGGGCCGGATACGGGTGGATCGCCATATGCGGATAGCCGGCGGCCTGGGGCGATTCGCAGCCCGGCTTTTCGGTCAGGGTCATCCGCAGTCCGCCGGCCCGCAGATGGGTTTCGCCCGCGTAGAGCGGGTCGATGTCCAGGGTTTCGATGTCGGGCAGTTCCGAGACCAGCTCGGACACCAGCACCAGCGCCTGCTGCAGCGCCTCGGCCGCCATGTGCCCGATGCGCGGGGCCAGCACCTGGCGCCACAGGCGGCTGCGCTCGAACAGTTGGCGCGCCAGGAAGCCGTTGAGCGGGGGCAGGTCCACGCCGCGGTCGGACTGGGACAGCACGGCGTCCGGTCCGCCCGCGCCGAAGCGGATGACCGGGCCGAATTGGGGATCGCGCCGGACGCGGATGGCCATGGGCCTGGATTCCGGCTCGGCGGACGCCACGTCCACGGGCATATCGCGCAGCGGCACGTAGAACAGGGCCAGCAACGTGCGGATTTCGGAGCTGTTGAGTTCGCGCCGGCAATCGGCGCGCACCCGCGCCAGCACTTCGCGCGCGGCCGCCAGGTCCGGCACGTGGGTGGCGGGCTCGGGCGGCTGCGTCTGCAGCAGCAATTGCTGGTTGTAGTGGTGGGTGGCCAGCACGCCGAAGGCGTCGGCGGCCGATTCGGGCGTGCGGAAGGCCGACGTGCCGGCGTCGTCCAGCATGCGCCGCAAGGGCCGCATGCCGGCGTCGCCCATGAAACAGGTCACCACCGGCTTTTTCGCCTTGGGCGCGATCTGGGCCAGTTCGCGCGCCACGGCCGGCATGTCCGCCAGCGCGTCGGGCGCCAGCAGCACCAGCACGCCGTCCACGCCGGCGTCGTCCAGCACCGCGTCGAGGATGGCGCGGATGCGCTCCGGGGTCAGCGGCGTGAAGGTGATGACGGGGTTGGCGGTGGCCGCGTCCGGCTCCAGCATGGCGGCCAGCGCGCGCTGGGTCGCGGGCGCGAGCTCGGCGCGCAGCACGGCGGCGTCGGGGCCGATCAGGTCCATGGCCAGTTGGGGCGGCCCGCTGCCGTTGGAGATCAGCGCCACGCGCCGGCCCTTGGGCCGCCGCGTATAGCCCAGCACCTTCACCGCCGAGAAAAGCTGCACGAAGTAGCGCACCCGGACCGCACCGGCACGGCGCAGGGCGGCATCGAAGATGGCGTCGCTGCTGTCGGCGCCGGACCGGCCGGCCTTGAGCACGATCACCGGCTTGACGGAGGCCGCCGCGCGCAGCGTGCTCATGAATTCGCGGGCCGGACCCACGTCTTCGAGGTAAAGCACGATGCTGTCGGTGCGCGGATCGCTGGCCAGGTAGTCCAGCACCTTGGGCAGGCCCACCACCGCTTCGTCGCCCAGCGACACCGCGGTCGAAAAGCCGATGTGCACGTCCTCGGCCCAGTCCATGACGGCGGCCATGATGGAGCGCGACTGCGCCAGCAGCGCCACGCGCCCCGCGCGCGCCAGCACCGGATGCTGGCTGAGGTTCAGCCCGGCGTGGGGACGCTGGGCGCCGAAGGAGCGCGGGCCCAGCAGTTCGCAGCGGTTTTCCTCGGCCCAGGCCCGGCACAGCGCCTGGGTGCCGCGCGGATAGGGGTCGGGAAGCTCGTGCGGCAGCAGGATCACCGAACGGGGCGCCAGCGGCGACAGGCGGCGCAGCGTCTCCGGCAGGACCGCCGGCGACACGCAAACCAGGGCCAGATCGGGCCGTTCCCCCGCCGCCAGGCCCTGCAGGCTGCCGGGCAGGTCCGGCGCGGCGCCCCTCTCGCACGCGACCACCGTGGTTTTCGACTTGAGCGCGGGCGACAGCGAGCCCGCCGCCGGCAGGGGCCGGTCGGCAACGATCACCAGCGAACCGGGTTCGAACATCGGAGCGAGAGCATGTCGCAGCATAGGGGTCGCGAGCCCTAATCTAAAATACCGTTCATCGTAACAAGACAAGCCCGCCATCCGCTTGATGCGGGTCCAGCCTGACGCCGTTTTGTGGCGCCGCAGCCGCTATCATTGCCATCTATGACCTCCAACGCCTCTTCCCCCATTCGTACCCGTTTCGCGCCTTCGCCCACGGGTTTCCTGCACCTGGGCGGCGCCCGCACGGCGCTGTTCTCCTGGGCCTACGCGCGCCACCACCAGGGCACTTTCGTGCTGCGCATCGAAGACACGGACGTCGAGCGCTCCACGCCGGAAGCCGTGCAGGCCATCCTGGACAGCATGGACTGGCTGGGCATGCAGCCCGATGAAGGCCCCTTCTACCAGATGCAGCGCATGGACCGCTACCGCGAAGTGGTCGCCCAGATGCTGGCCGCCGGCACCGCCTACCACTGCTACAGCTCGCCCGAGGAAGTGGAAGCCATGCGCGAAGCCGCGCGCGCCCGCGGCGACAAGCCGCGCTACGACGGCACCTGGCGCCCCGAGCCCGGCAAGACGCTGCCCGCCATCCCCGAGGGCCGCAAGCCGGTGGTGCGCTTCAAGAACCCGCAGGAAGGCGCCACCTCCTGGAACGACATGGTCAAGGGCACGATCAGCTTCGACAACACCGAGCTGGACGACCTGATCATCGCGCGCCCGGACGGCACGCCCACCTACAACTTCTGCGTCGTGGTGGACGATTGGGACATGGGCATCACCCACGTCCTGCGCGGCGACGACCACGTCAACAACACTCCCCGCCAGATCAACATCCTGCGCGCGCTGGGCGCCACGCTGCCTGAATACGGCCACGTGCCCATGATCCTGGGCCCGGACGGCGAAAAGCTGTCCAAGCGCCACGGCGCCGTCAACGTGATGGAGTACGACAACGAAGGCTACCTGCCCGAGGCCATGGTCAACTACCTGGCGCGCCTGGGCTGGAGCCACGGCGACGACGAACTCTTCAGCCGCGAGCAGCTCGTGTCGTGGTTCGACACCAAGCACCTGTCGAAGTCGGCATCGCAGTGGGATCCGAAGAAGCTGAACTGGGTCAACGCCCATTACATCAAGCAGATGGACAACGCCGAACTGGCCGAACGCGTGGCGCCGCGCGTGGCGAAGCGCGGCGGCCACCCGGAAAAGATCGACCTGCCGGGCGTCATGGGCCTCTTGAAGGACCGCGCGGAAACGCTCGAACAACTGGCCGACGGCGCCATGCTGTTCTGCGCCGAGTTCAAGGGCGCGCCCGCGGAACTGGCGGAACAGCACCTGACCGCCCCCGCGCGCGAAGCGCTGGCGGATTTCGCCCTGCGCGCCCAGGACATCGACTGGACCCGCGAATCGCTGTCCGCCCTGATCAAGGCGGTGCTGGCGGACCGCGGCATCAAGATGCCGCAACTGGCCATCCCGCTGCGCGTCGCCGTCACCGGCCAGACCCAGACCCCGGCCGTGGACGCCGTGCTGGCCCTGCTGGGCAAGGAAGCCGTACTGAAGCGCCTGGCGGGGATTTGAGTTTTGCCGGGTGCCGGACACGAGACACCTTCACAGGTGTCTGACACCCGCAACCCAGTGTCAGACACCCGGCAAGAGCGCCTCCGCCTGGACCAGCCTTTCCTAAGGGTGTCAGACACGAGACACCTTCACAGGTGTCTGACACCCGTACGAGACGCGCTTTACTTTGCCTTGGTGCTCCCGGGTGTCTGACACCCGCAACCCAGTGTCAGACACCCGGCAAGGGCGTCTCCACCTGGACCAGCCTTTCCTAAGGGTGTCAGACACGAAACACCTTCACAGGTGTCTGCACCCGTACGAGACGCGCTTTACTTTGCCTTGGTGCTCCCGGGTGTCTGACACCCGCAACCCAGTGTCGGACACCCGGCAAGAGCGTCTCCACCTGGACCAGCCTTTCCTAAGGGTGTCAGACACGAGACACCTTCACAGGTGTCTGACACCCGTACGAGACGCGCTTTACTTTGCCTTGGTGCTCCCGGGTGTCTGACACCCGCAACCCAGTGTCAGA
>Ga0222420_100149_pt1 | contig 110323 bp, 111 predicted proteins | sample 3A2ome_FD_182470 | JGI IMG/M metagenome (GOLD analysis project Ga0222420, IMG submission 182470) | Enriched microbial communities from leaf-cutter ant dump, University of Wisconsin, Madison, United States - 3A200A (version 2) | ecosystem: Environmental > Terrestrial > Nest > Insects nest > Nest...
ACCACGCTGGCGCTGGGCGCGCAGGCCAAGATCGACGGCGCGGCCTATACCCTCATCGGCCTGATGAAATGCGCCGACCCGGATCCCGAGGAACCTTCGGACTGGATCGAATACCTGCTGTTCAATCCGGCCAAGGGCTTCGTCTGGCTGGTGGAGTCGGAGGAGGGCTGGGAGCGCGTGCAGGTCTGCGACACCTGGCCCAGCCATAACAACGCCACCAGCGTGCGCTGGCGCTCCAAGCTGTACCACAAGCTGTACGACTACACCTCGCGCGTCGAGCTGGCGCTGGGTGCCTTCAACTGGCGCGTGAAGGTGGGCGACAGCACCAAGATCACGGACTACAAGGCCGGCAACCTGAAGCTGACCCGCGAACTGGGCGAGACCGAGCTGGGCTGGTCGGCATCCGGTCCCGTGGCGCCGGCGCAGCTTGCCGAATGGTTCGGCGACCCCGAGCTGGCCAAGCAGAAGGCCATGCCGCGCAGCGCCGGCAGCGGCGGCTACCGCAAGTGGGCCTGGACGGCGATGATCGCGCTGGGCTTCCTCAACCTGGGCAATATCTTCAGCGGGCGCTTCATTCCCATCCTGATCGGCATGGCGTTCCTCTGGTTCCCCGCCACGCTGGCGGACAAACTTTCCGGCAAGGACGAATAGCGAGATGGGCAAGATCCTGTACGCCATCTATGCCGTGGTGGTCGTGCTGGCCGCGACGAGCGCGAGCTCCTCCGGCGTCGGCTACAGCAGCGGCGGCGGCAGCGGCTGGGGCGGCAGCTCGGGCAGTTCGGGATGGTCGTCGGGCGGATCGCACAAGTGAGCGTGCACGCCACGCCCGGCCGGCACGTGCTGGCCGACTTCCGCGGCGTAGCGGCGGACCTGCTGACCGACCCGCAGGCGCTGGAGCGCCAACTGATAGACGCGGCGCAGGCCGCGGGCGCCCGCGTGCTGAGCGCCCATTTCCACCACTTCGGCGAGGGCGCGGGCGTCACCGGCGTGGTCATGTTGAGCGAATCCCACATCAGCATCCATTCCTGGCCCGAGCACCGCTACGCGGCGCTGGACATCTTCATGTGCGGAGCGGCCCGGCCGGAACTTGCGCTGGAGCGCCTGCAGGCGCAACTGGCCCCGGAATCGGTGCGCGTCACCACGGTGGCGCGCGGCTGAACGCCGGCCGCCGCCGGTCCTTGACCTGGCTCAATGTTTCCCCGGGGCGGCAAATTGACGGGCGTTATATACCTATATATATTTCGTTACCGACACACCGATTCCGTAGGGAGAAAATCATGTTCCGCAAACGTTCGATCGCGGCGCTTTCCATGGCGCTGGCTGCCGCCTGGGGCACCGCCGCCCACGCCGGCGACCTGGTGGTGTCGGCTGCCGCCAGCCTGACCAACGCGTTCAAGGAAGTGGCGCAGGGCTACGAGAAAACGCACGCCGGCACGAAGGTGGTCCTGAACTTCGGCGCCTCGGACGTGCTGATGCAGCAGATCGTCAAGGGCGCGCCCGCCGACGTCTTCGCCTCGGCCGACCAGAAGGCCATGGACAAGGCGGTCGCGGAAAAGGCCGTCAAGCCCGCGTCGCGCGTGGACTTCGCCTCCAACCAGATCGTGCTGATCGTGCCCGCCGACAGCAAGGCGAACATCACCGAGCTGAAGGACCTGGCGCGCGAAGACGTCAAGCGCGTCGCCTACGGCAATCCGGCATCGGTGCCGGTGGGGCGCTACACGCAGGGCGCCCTGGAGGCCGCCGGCCTGTGGGACGCCGTCCAGGCCAAGAGCGTGCTGGCCCAGAACGTGCGCCAGAGCCTGGACTACGTGGCGCGCGGCGAAGTGGACGCGGGCTTCGTGTTCGCCACCGACGCGGCCATCATGCCCGACAAGGTGAAGGTGGCCGTGCGCGTGCCCTCGCAGACGCCGGTGACCTATCCCATCGCCGTGACCACGCGCGAGGCGGCCGCCAAGGAAGCCGAGAGTTTCGTCGCTTACGTGCTGTCTCCCGCCGGCCAGGAAATCCTGTCGCGCTACGGCTTCCAGAAGCCTTGATCATTCGTTGCTGAATCGTAGGCATCGATGAGCGATACGGTCTGGGTCCCCCTGCTGCTTTCCCTGAAAGTGGCAGGCTGGGCAACGCTGTTGGCTGCCGTGTCGGGCACGGCCGTGGCTTACGGGCTGTCGCGCTGGCGCTGGCCCGGCCGCGACCTGCTGGACGCCATCTGCACGTTGCCGCTGGTGCTGCCGCCCACCGTGCTGGGGTATTACCTGCTGGTGCTGCTGGGCCGCCGGGGCATCATCGGCGAAACGCTGGCCGGCTGGGGCATCGAACTGGTGTTCACCTGGCAGGGGGCGGTGATCGCCGCCGCCGTGGTGGCCTTTCCGCTGGTGTTCAAATCGGCGCGCGCCGCCTTCGAGAACGTCGACGGCCAATTGGAGAGCGCGGCGCGCGTGCTGGGCGTCTGCGAAGCGGGCGTGTTTTTCCGCGTGACCCTGCCCCTGGCCGCGCGCGGCATCGCCGCCGGCGTGCTGCTGGCGTTCGCGCGGGCGCTGGGCGAATTCGGCGCCACGCTGATGATCGCCGGCAACCTGCCCGGACGCACCCAGACCCTGTCGGTCGCGATCTACGAGGCCGTGCAGGCGGGCGACGACGCCACCGCCAACATGCTGGTGCTGGTGACTTCCGTGACCTGCATCGCGGTCCTGCTGCTGGCCGGCAAGCTGGTGCCCGTCACCGGCGGCCGGCGCGAGGGGAGCCCGCGATGAGCGTCAGCATCCAGGTGCGCAAGCAGATGGTGTCGGGAGACCGCCATTTTTCGCTGGACGTCGCCTTCGAGTCTTCGGCCAAGCGCATCGCGCTGTTCGGCCCGTCCGGCGCGGGCAAGAGCCTGACCCTGCGCGCGGTGGCCGGGCTGCTGCGCCCGGATGCGGGCCGCATCGAAATCAACGGCCGCGTGCTGTACGACGCCAAGGCCGGCGTCAGCCTGCCCGCGCAGTCGCGCCGCGTCGCCTACCTGTTCCAGGATTACGCCTTGTTTCCCCACCTGACCGTGGCGCAGAACATCGCGTTCGGCCTGCGGCGGGGCTGGCTCAATCCGCCCCGGCGCGAGGTCGGGCCGCAGGCGCAGCGCTGGGTGGACGCCTTCGAACTGCGTTCCATCGTGGGCAGCTACCCGAGCGAGATATCGGGCGGACAGAAGCAGCGGGTGGCGCTGGCGCGCGCGCTCATGCTGCAGCCGGACATCCTGCTGCTGGACGAGCCGTTCTCGGCGCTGGACGCGCAACTGCGGGGCAAAATGCGATCGGAACTCAACGCGCTGCAGCGGCAGCTCGACGTGCCCATGCTGCTGATCACGCACGATCCGGCCGACGTGGATGCGCTGGCCGACGAGGTGTTCGAGGTGCGCGAGGGCAAGGTGCGCCGCTACGACGCGGACGTGGGCGTCTAGGGCCTGTGAACGGGCGAACCGGCCCCGGCCCGTTCAGTCCAGCACGCCGAGGATTACGCTGGACGCCTTGAAGATCGCCACCGCGTCGGCGCCGACGCCCAGCCCCAGGTCGTTCGCGCTTTCGTTCGTGACGATGGCCGCCAGCGTCACGCCGCCTTCCAGGACGATCAGGATTTCGCTGTTCACCGCGCCGGGGCGCAGCGCCGAGATCTTGCCCGGCAACTGGTTGCGCGCCGACAGGCGCAGGCCCGGGCCGGGCGCGCCGACGATGACGGAAGACGCCTTGACCAGCGCGATCGCCTCCTTGCCCACCACCAGCCCCAGCTCCTGCGTGCTTTCGCGCGTGATGGTCGCCGTGATGGCCTGGCCGCCGGCGATGCGCAGCACGATTTCGTCGTTGACGGCGCCGGCCCGGATCTGGATGACGGTGCCCAGAAGCTTGTTGCGCGCGCTGGTCTTGAGCATGAAGCGCCTCATCAGGTCGATATCGCCGCTGGCATCCAGGCCGGCGCGGGTCAGGTTTTCCATGAACTTGCGGTGTTCCGCCTCGAGCGCCCGGAAGGTCGCGATGAGGCCGCGGGCGCGGTCGGTGAGCTGCGTGCCGCCGCCGCCCTTGCCGCCCGCCGCCCGGATCACCAGGGGCTCGCCGGCCAGGTTGTTCATGGCGTCGATGGCGTCCCAGGCTCCCTTGTAGCTCATGCCCACGGCGCGCGCGGCATTGGTGATCGAGCCGGTGGCGTCGATCTGCGCCAGCAGGTCTATGCGGTTTTTTCCGCCCCAGGTCTGGGCGCCGGAACGAAACCAAATCGAGCCGTCTAGTTCCAACATCGGTATCGGGCCTGTAGTCGGGGCAGGGAATGGGACAGCCGAAATTTTACTGGACGCACGGCGCGGCCGCGCGGGCGGCCGCAACGATGAGAATGAGATTCTGTTGATATTTCGCAGGCTTCGCGGCACTATGTTCACGCCTTGGGCTCACGGAGAGAACGACATGAAAGCGTTGAAATGGCTGGCGGCGGGTTCCATGACGGGGTTGTTGGCGGCGTGCGCGTCGGGGCCCACGGTGAAGGGCGACTACGACCACCAGGCCGACTTTGCCCAGTACCGCACTTTCGGATTCATGTCGCCGCTGGGCACGGACAAGGCCGGCTACAGCTCCCTGCTGACCGAGAGGCTGAAGAGCGCCACGCGCGGCCAGATGGAGATGCGCGGCTACACCTATAGCGCGTCCAGCCCCGACCTGCTGGTCAACTTCGGGGCCAAGCTGCAGCAGAAGACGCAAGTCACTCCGGCGCCGCCGCCGATGGGGCCGTACTACGGCTACCGCGCCGGCTTCTACGGCGGCTGGCCCGGCTACGGCTGGGGCGACGACGTCTACCAATACACCGAGGGCACCCTGAACGTCGACCTGGTCGACGCGCGCCGCAAGCAGCTCGTGTGGGAAGGCGTGGCGGTGGGAGAGGTCCAGAATCCCGAAACCGCCGGCTCCGCGGAAAGCGTGGACAAGGCCGTCGCCCAGATCTTCGCCAAGTATCCGTTCCGCGCGGGCGTGGCCGCCCCGCAGTTGCCGGACAAGACCAAGCCCTGAGGCCCGCAGGCACCGAAAGGAACCCCGCATGAGCGCAAGCCGCAAGGCACCGTCCCAAGATACCGGCGATACGCCGTCCTACGAAGTCGTCGCCCTGGTGCTCCAGGGCGGCGGCGCGCTCGGGGCCTACCAGGCGGGGGTCTACCAGGGCCTGCACGAGGCCGGCATCCGGCCCAACTGGATCTCCGGCATTTCCATCGGATCCATCAACGCGGCCATCATCGCCGGTTCCCCGGAGGACGAGCGCGTGGACCGGCTGCGCGGTTTCTGGGAGAGCATCTGCCGCCCCGCGGGGTTCGCCTCCGTGCCTTGGGGCGACACCATGGCGGACATGTTCGCGGGCCTGCCTTTCGGCTTCGGCTCGCCAGTCATGAACGGCCACGTCTCCGCGTTCCGGGCCTTGTTCTCCGGGCAACCGGGGTTTTTCAAGCCGCGCTTCCCGCCGCCCTACCTGGTGCACGGCAGGGGCGCGGCCTCCACCAGTTTCTACGACACCACGCCCTTGGCCGATACCCTGCGGCAGTACGTGGACTTCGACCTGCTCAACAGCGGGGCGGTGCGCGCCAGCTTCGGCGTGGTGAATGTGCGCAGCGGCAACTTCGCGTATTTCGACAGCCTGAAGCACACCCTGGGGCCCGAGCACATCATGGCCTCGGGCGCCTTGCCGCCCGGCTTTCCGTCCGTGGAGATCGACGGCGAGCACTATTGGGACGGCGGCGTCGTGTCCAACACGCCGCTGGCGCAGGTGCTGACCACGGACAATATGCGCGACACCCTGGCGTTCCAGGTTGACCTGTGGCCCGCGCGCGGCGGCTTGCCGACCTCGCTGGAAGAGGTGGCCGAGCGCCAGAAGGACATCCAGTATTCCAGCCGGACCCGCCTGGTCATGGACCAGTTGCGGCGCGTGCTCAAGCTGAGGCACGGCCTGCAGCGCCTGCTGGAGCGCCTGCCCGAAGCCGAACGCAATGCGGCGGAGCTCGAGGACATCCGCAGGCTGTCGCACACGCCCGCCACCAACATCGTCAACCTCATCTACGAATCCAAGCACCGGGAACGCTATTCCAAAGACTACGAATTCGGCACCGAGGCCATGCGCGAGCACTGGGAATCGGGGCTGGCCGACATCCGCCACACCCTGGCCAAGCCGGGCGTCCTGGACCGTCCCACGGAGGATAGCTGCTTCGTCGCCCACGATATCCACCGCAACGGGAAGCGAAGCTGACCGGCGCGGAACCCCGATTCCAGCCACAAAATCAGCCTTCGCCTGAGTTTTCAAGCCGCAAAAGTCAGTGATTTCCCCAATAACTGAGTTACATTAACGGGCTATTCACGCGCCTTGACGACGCATGGTTTCATTTTGATCGCGGGCAAAAGTCGCGGTTAAATACTGCGATTACTGGACGCGACTACGGTTTACAACGCTACGCGGGGGTTTCAATGCGGTTTTCGCCTAAACGTGTTTCGGGGCTGGCTTTTTCCGGTGGCGTCCTCGCGCTGATATTGGCGGGTTGCGGCGAAAAGCCGCAAATGAACCCAGGCATGCCCCAGGTCAGCGTCATCACGATCCAGCCGCAGCGCGCTCCCATCGTTTCCGAGCTGCCCGGCCGCGTCGATGCCGTGCGCGACGCCCAGATCCGCTCGCGGGTCACCGGCATCGTGCAGAAGATCACCTTCGAGCAAGGCGGCGACGTCAAGGAAAACCAGTTGCTCTTCAAGATCGATCCGGCGCCCTACAAGGCCGCCTACGATCAGGCGACGGCGCAGCTCAAGCAGGCCCAGGCCAATCTGTTCAGCGCCAAGCTGCTGGCCGACCGCTATGCGCCGCTGGTGAAGGCCAACGCCGTCAGCAAGCAGGAATACGACAACGCCGTGGCCTCCTACCGCCAGGCCGACGCCGCGGTCGCGGCCGCCAAGGCCAGCCAGGACAACGCCGCCATCAACCTGGGCTACACCGACGTCACCTCGCCCATCACGGGCCGCATCGGCAAGCCGCTGGTCACCGAGGGCGCGCTGGTCGAGGCCACGTCCGCCACCCAGATGGCCATCGTGCAGCAACTGGATCCGATCTACGTGGACTTCACCCAGTCCACCGCCGAACTGGCATCCTTGCGCCGCGCGTTCGCCAGCGGCAAGCTGCAGCAGGTCGGCAAGGACACGGCGCGCGCCACCATCGTCCTGGAAGACGGCACCGAATACGACCACCCCGGCAAGCTGCTCTTCACCGGCATCACCGTGGATCCGTCCACCGGCCAGGTGAACCTGCGCGCCGAAGTGCCCAACCCCGACGGCATCCTGCTGCCCGGCATGTACGTGCGCGTGCGGCTGGAGCAGGGCGTGGACGACAAGGCCCTGCTGGTGCCGCAGCAGGCGCTGCAGCGCACGGCCGACGGCATGCAGAGCCTGATGCTGGTCAAGGACAACAAGATCGAACAATTGCCCGTGACCACCGGCGGCGCCCTCAAGACCGACTGGATCGTCACCAGCGGCCTGAAGGCCGGCGACGTCGTCGTCGTCGAGGGGTTCCAGAAGATCCGCCCCGGCGCGCCGGTGCAGGTCAGCCAATGGAACAAGGGCGGCGCGGCCGCGCCGGGCGCGCAGCCTGGGGCGCAACCGGGCGCCAAGCCGGCGGAACCCTCCCAGCAGCCCGGCGCCAAGCCGGCCGAGCCTGCGAAGCAGGACCAGGCCGCAGGCCAGAAATCTTAAGCGGCACGCGGCGCTTGCGCCGCGTTCCTCTTTCGTGAGCATCGCTTTCAGAGTCAGCCCACATGCCGCAATTTTTTATCGATAGACCGATTTTCGCCTGGGTAGTCGCCCTGTTCATCCTGCTGGCCGGGGTGCTGGCCATCCCGAACATGCCGGTGTCGCAGTACCCGGACGTGGCGCCGCCCGCCATCACCATCACCGCCACCTATCCCGGCGCCTCGGCCAACGAAGTGGCCGAGCAGGTCACCAGTATCATCGAAGACCAGCTCAACGGCGCCAAGGGCCTGATCTACTACGAGTCGGTCAGCGATTCCTACGGCACCTCGACCATCACCGCGACCTTCGCGCCGGGCACCAACCCGGACCTGGCGCAGGTGGACGTGCAGAACCGCGTGTCGAACGTGGTGGCGCAGTTGCCTACCGCCGTGCAGCAGCAGGGCCTGCAATACGAGCAGACCAGCACCGGCTTCCTGATGGTGGCCACCGTGTCGTCCACCGATGGCACGCTGGACCAGACCGCGCTGGCCGACTACATCACCCGCAACATCAAGAACCCGGTGTCGCGCGTGCCCGGCGTGGGCCAGTTCCAGTTGTTCGCGGCCCCGCGCGCCATGCGCGTCTGGGTGGACCCGGCCAAGCTGGTGGGCTTCAACCTGAGCATGGCGCAGGTCAACGACGCCATCGCCAGCCAGAACGTGGTGATCTCGGGCGGCAGCATCGGCGCGCCGCCCAACCCCGATTCGCAGCGCATCACCGCCACGGTCACGGCCAACGGCCAGTTGAGCACGGTCGAGGGCTTCGGCAAGATCGTCCTGCGCGCCAACAGCGACGGCTCCAAGGTGCTGCTGCGCGACGTCGCCCGCATCGAGGTCGGCGCCGACAATTACCAGTTCGGCGCCCGCCTCAACGGCAAGCCGACGGCGGCGTTCGCCATCGTGCTGTCGCCCGACGCCAACGCGCTGGCCACCGCCCAGGGCGTGCGCCAGCAGATGGAGGAACTGTCCAAGTACTTCCCCGGCAACATCACCTACGCCATTCCGTACGACACCGCGCCCTACGTGAAGGTGTCCATCGAACAGGTGGTCCATACCCTGGTCGAGGCCATGGTGCTGGTGTTCCTGGTGATGTACCTGTTCCTGCAGAACGTGCGCTACACCCTGATCCCGGCGCTGGTGGTGCCGGTGGCCATGCTGGGGGCGTTCGCGGTGATGCTGGCGCTGGGCTTCTCCATCAACGTGCTGACCATGTTCGCCATGGTGCTGGCTATCGGGATCCTGGTGGACGACGCCATCGTGGTGGTCGAGAACGTCGAGCGGATCATGGCGACCGAAGGGCTGCCGCCCAAAGAGGCCACCAAGAAAGCCATGCCGCAGATCAGCGGCGCCATCATCGGCATTACGCTGGTGCTGGTGACCGTGTTCCTGCCGCTGGCCTTCATGAGCGGGTCGGTGGGCGTGATCTACCGCCAGTTCTCCGTGGCCATGGCCGTGTCGATCTTCTTCTCGGCCCTGCTGGCGCTGACCTTCACCCCGGCGCTGTGCGCCACCATTCTCAAGCCGGTGCCCAAGGGCCACCACGACGAGAAGCGGGGCTTCTTCGGCTGGTTCAACCGCAAGTTCGACGCCACCACGCACGGCTACCAGAACTGGGTGTCGCGCATCCTGCACAAGGGCGGCCGCATGATGCTGGCGTTCGTGCTGCTGGTCGTGCTGCTGGGCTGGCTGTACCTGCGCCTGCCGTCGTCGTTCCTGCCCGAGGAAGACCAGGGCTACGTGGTCAGCAACATCGAGCTGCCCACCGGCGCCACGGCGAACCGCACGGTCGAAGTCATCGAGCAGGTCGAAAAATACTTCTCGGACATTCCGGCGGTCGAGAACATCATCGCGGTGCAGGGCTACAGCTTCAACGGCAACGGCCTGAACGCCGCCATCGCGTTCGTCACGCTGAAGGACTTCAAAGAACGCAAGGAGCGCCAGGATTCCGCGGGTGCGATCGCGTTCCACGCCTTCGAGAAGCAGTTGATGGGCATCCATGACGCCCAAGTGTTCACCCTGGTGCCGCCCGCCATCTCTTCGCTGGGCAACGCCACCGGCTTCGACTTCCGCCTGCAGGACCGCGGCGCGGCCGGCTCCGAAGCCCTGGCGGCGGCTACGGCCGAGCTGATGGGCAAGGCCATGCAGAGCCCGGTGCTGTCCCAGGTCCGGATCACCGGCCTCGGGGCGGGCGCGCAGCTCAGCCTGACCATCGACCGCGACAAGGCGGCCGCGCTGGGCGTGGATTTCAACGAGGCCGCCTCGCTGATCTCCACGGCGGTCGGTTCGGCCTACCTGAGCAAGTTCCCCAACATGGGCCGGATGCAGAACATCTGGGTGCAGGCCGATGCGCCGTACCGCATGCAGTTGAACGACGTGCTGCAGCTCAACGCGCGCAACAGCCAAGGCGGCATGGTGCCGCTGTCCACCTTCGTGAAGGCCGAGTGGAAGCAGGGCCCGGTGCAGGTGGTGCGCTACAACAGCTATGAAGCCATGCGCATCAGCGGCGACGCGGCGGCGGGCTACACCACCGGCGAGGCCATGGCCGAAATGGAACGCCTGGTGGGCGAACTGCCCCAGGGCTTCGGCTATGAATGGAACGGCCTGTCCTACCAGGAACGCCAGGCCGGCAACCAGGCTCCCATCCTGATGGGCCTGTCGCTGCTGGTCGTGTTCCTGGTGCTGGCCGCCCTGTACGAAAGCTGGGCGATCCCGATCTCGGTGATGCTGGTGGTGCCGCTGGGCATGCTGGGCGCCGTGGCGCTGATCAGCGCGCTGGGCATGTCCAACGACGTGTACTTCCAGGTGGGCATGGTGACCGTGATCGGCCTGGCGGCCAAGAACGCCATCCTGATCGTGGAATTCGCCAAGGACCAGTACGCCCGCGGCATGGGCTTGTTCGAGTCCGCGGTCGAGGCCGCCAGGCTGCGGTTCCGGCCCATCCTGATGACCTCGCTGGCGTTCATCCTGGGCGTGGTGCCGCTCGCCATGGCGACCGGCGCGGGCGCCGCCAGCCAGCGCGCGGTGGGCCTGGGCGTGCTGGGCGGCATGCTGGCCGCCACGCCGTTCGCGGTGATTTTCGTGCCGACCTTCTTCGTGGTGGTGTTGGGCCTGTTCAAGACCCGGCCCCGCCTGCTGGGCGCCGAAGCGCGCGCCTTCGAGGAAGAGCAGGCCGCCAAGAAGGCCGCCGCAGAAGCGGCGCCCGATGCCGCGCAACATCCCGCACAACCCCATGGTGGCCAGGAGGGCAAGGAATGAAAGCCCTGAAGTTCAAACAGACCGCCTTGTCCGCTTTCGTCGCGGTGGCGTTGGCCGGCTGCTCGCTGGCGCCCGATTACAAGCGTCCGGACGCGCCCGTGTCGGGCCTGTGGCCCGACCAGCCCAAGGTGCAGTACGGCGGCTACGCCAGCCCGACCTCGCTGGGCACGCAGCCGCCCACCGGCGTCATGCCGCAGGACGGCACGCCCGCCGCCGAGCTGGGCTGGCGCGAATTCTTCCGCGATCCGCGCCTGCAGAGCCTGATCGAACTGGCGCTGCTCAATAACCGCGACCTGCGCGTGGCGGTGCAGCGCGTCGAAGAAGCGCGCGCCCAGTACGGCGTCCAGCGCGGCGCGCAATGGCCCAGCATCGGCGCCGGCATCCAGGGCCAGCGCCAGCACCTGCCCCCCGACATGCGCATGCCGGGCGCCGGCTCGATCAGCAGCTCCTACCAGGCCGGCATCGGCCTGACCACGTTCGAGATCGACCTGTTCGGCCGGCTGCGCAGCCTGTCCGAGGCGGCGTACCAGCAGTACCTGTCGACGGAACAGGCGCAGAAGAGCGCGCAGATCACGCTGGTCGGCGCGGTCGCGCAGTCGTACTTCAATTTGCGCGCCGCCGAGGTCCAGCTCGACCTGACGCAGCGCACCCTGGCCTCGCGCCAGGAGTCCTACGACCTGGTCAAGCGCCGTTTCGACGGCGGCGTGGCCTCGGAACTGGACCTGAACCAGGCCAAGACGCTGCTGGACACGGCTTCGGCCGACCTGGCGCAACTGGCCCGCGCCCGGGCCCAGGCGACGAACGCCCTGGTGTTGCTGGTGGGCACGCCCCTGCCGCAGGACCTGCCCGCGCCGGCGCCGTTCGGCCGCGACCAGCTCCTGGCCGCCGTGCCGGCCGGCCTGCCGTCCGACCTGCTGGAACGCCGCCCGGACATCCTGGCCGCGGAAAACCAGCTCAAGTCCGCCAACGCCAATATCGGCGCGGCGCGCGCGGCGTTCTTCCCGACCATCTCGCTGACCGGCCTGCTGGGCGTGGCCAGTCCGTCTCTGGGCGACCTGTTCAAGGGCGGCCAGGGCTACTGGAGCTTCTCGCCGTCGATCACGACGCCTTTGTTCGCGGGCGGCAGCATCCGCGAAGGGCTGAACCTGGCCAAGGCGCGCGACAATATCGCCGTGGCGCAGTACGAACAGTCCATCCAGCAGGCGTTCCGGGAAGTGTCCGACGCGCTGGCGGGCGAAGCCACCTACGGGGCGCAGCTCGACGCCCTGCGCGCGCTGCAGGATTCGTCCGCGCGCACGCTGGAACTGTCGAATATGCGCTATACCAACGGTATCGACAGCTACCTGCAGGTGCAGAGCGCCCAGGTGGACTTTTTCAATGCCCAGCTCTCGCTGGTCCAGACCGGGCTGGCGGCGCTGATCAATCGCGTCGAGCTCTACAAGGCGCTGGGCGGCGGCTGGGAAGAAACAACGAAAGTGCAATGATGGAACTTGGTGTAAATATCGATCACGTCGCCACGCTGCGGCAGCAGCGGCACACGGCTTACCCGGATCCGGTCGCCGCCGCGCTGCGCGCCGAAGACGCCGGCGCCGACCTGATCACGCTGCATCTGCGCGAAGACCGCCGCCACATCCAGGACGCCGACGTCTACGCCATCCGTCCGCAACTGCGCACGCGCATGAACCTCGAATGCGCGGTCACGCCGGAAATGCTCGAGATCGCCTGCGCGGTCAAGCCCAACGACGTCTGCCTGGTGCCGGAAAAACGCACCGAGCTCACGACCGAAGGCGGGCTGGAAGTGGCGGGCGCCATGGGGCCGGTGTCGGACGCCGTGGCCCTGCTGGCCGAGGCCGGCATCCGCGTGTCGCTCTTCATCGATCCGGATCCGGTCCAGATCGCCGCGGCGGCCAAGGCCGGCGCGCCGGTGATCGAACTGCACACGGGCGCCTATGCCGAAGCCGAGGGCGAGGCCGCCGAGGCCGAACTGCGGCGCCTGCGCGCGGCGGTGGCCGAAGGGCTGCGCCACGGCCTGCGCGTGAACGCCGGCCACGGCCTGCACTACGGCAACGTTACGCCGGTGGCCGCGCTGGACGGCATTTCCGAGCTCAATATCGGCCATGCCATCGTGGCGCAGGCGGTGTTCGACGGCTGGGAAAAGGCCGTGCGCGACATGAAGGCGCTGATGGTGCAGGCCCGCCTGCGCCATGTCTGAAGCCCCCCGCGCCGCGCCGCCGCCAGGGGCCATCGCCGGCATCGGCATGGACCTGCTGCGCATCGACCGCATCGAACGCGCGCTGGCGCGCCACGGCGACCGCTTCGCCGAGAAAATCCTGGGCGCCGAGGAATTGCAGAAGTTCCATGCCCGCCGCGCCCGCGACCCGGCGCGCGGCCTGCGTTTCCTGGCGACGCGCTTCGCCGCCAAGGAGGCTTTTTCCAAGGCCATCGGCCTGGGCATGCGCATGCCCATGACGTGGCGCCGCGTGCAGACGCTGAACGCGCCGGGCGGCCGGCCCGTGCTGGTGATCGCGCCGGAACTGCTGGACTGGTACGCTCAGCGGTTCGGCGCGGCCCATGTTTCCATTACCGACGAATCCGACATGGCCGCCGCCTACGTGGTGGTCGAACGCAAGCCCTGAGCCGCGGAACCGCGTCCGTTGCCCGCCGGCCGGCTTGCCAGACTTAGACAAGGACAGCCTGACATGGCCAAGAAGAAATCCAGGGCGGTGCTGCCGCCCGGCCCCGTGATGGTCGATGTGGCGGGATACTCGCTGACCAAGGAAGAAAAGAAGCGCCTGCGCCATCCGCTGGTCGGCGGCGTGATTCTTTTCGCCCGCAATTTCGAGAACCGCCGCCAACTGACCGCGCTGACGCGCCAGATCCACAAGGCGCGCAAGGAGCCGCTGCTGATCCTGGTGGACCATGAAGGCGGCCGCGTGCAGCGCTTCCGCGAAGACGGTTTCACGCCGCTGCCCCCGATGCGCGAACTGGGCGCGCTGTGGGACCGCGATCCCCTCCAGGCGATGCGCCTGGCGACCGAGGCCGGCTATGTGCTGGCGGCCGAACTGCGCGCCTGCGGCGTGGACATGAGCTTCACGCCCGTGCTGGACCTGGACTACGGCGTCAGCAAGGTCATCGGCAACCGCGCCTTCCACCGCGATCCGCGCGTGGTCGCGATGCTGTCGCGCGCCCTCATCCAGGGCCTGCAACTGGCCGGCATGTCGGCCTGCGGCAAGCATTTCCCGGGGCATGGCTTCGTGGAAGCGGATTCGCACCACGAGATCCCGGTGGACGAGCGCCCGCTTGCGCGTATCCTGGAGGAAGACGGCGCGCCGTACGCCTGGCTGGGCGACGCCGTGCTGCCGTCCGTGATGCCGGCGCACGTGATCTATCCCAAGGTCGACCGCCATCCGGCCGGCTTTTCCAAGCGCTGGGTGCGGGATATCCTGCGCAAGCGCCTGGGCTACGACGGCGTGGTGTTCTCGGACGACCTGACGATGGAAGGGGCCTCGGTGGCGGGCGACATCCTGGCGCGCGCCAATGCCGCGCTGGGCGCGGGATGCGATATGGTGCTGGTATGCAACCGGCCGGACCTGGCGGACGAACTGCTGTCGCGCCTGGAGTTCGAGCATCCGCCCGAGTCCGTGGCCCGTATCCGCCGCCTGATGCCGCGCTTCGCGGCGCCGGACTGGGACGCCCTGCAGGCCGAAACCCGTTATCAGAATGCCCGACGACTTCAATCTCAAATCGTTCCTGGCTGACCTGCCGCACCTGCCGGGCGTGTACCGGCACCTGGATGCGGCCGGGGAGGTCATGTATGTCGGCAAGGCGCGCGACCTGAAGAAGCGCGTCTCGTCGTATTTCCAGAAGAACCTGGCCAGCCCGCGCATCGCCCAGATGGTGGCGAAGGTGGCGCGGCTGGAGGTGACGGTGACGCGCTCCGAGGCCGAAGCGCTGATCCTGGAAAACAACCTCATCAAGAGCCTGAAGCCGCGCTACAACATCCTGTTCCGCGACGACAAGTCCTATCCGTACCTGCTGATCACCGGCCACGCCTGGCCGCGCATCGCCTATTACCGCGGCGCCACGAACAGGCGCGGCCAGTATTTCGGGCCGTTCCCGAACGCCTGGGCCGTGCGCGAGACCATCCAGATCCTGCAGAAGGTATTCCGCCTGCGCACCTGCGAGGACACGGTCTTCGCCAACCGTTCGCGGCCCTGTCTGCTGCACCAGATCGGCCGCTGTTCGGCCCCCTGTGTCGGCGCCATCGAGGCCGGCGAATACGAGCGCGACGTGCAGCGCGCCGTGCGCTTCCTGAACGGGGAAGCGAAGGAAGTGATGGGCGAGATCGAAAGCCGGATGCTGCAGGCGTCCAGCGAGCTGCGCTTCGAGGAAGCCGCCGCGCTGCGCGACCAGATGGGCTCGCTGGCGCGCGTGCTGCACCAGCAGACCATGGAGAACGTCAGCGGCGAGGACACCGACATCATCGCGGTGGCGATCGCCGGCGGCAAGGTCTGCGTGAACCTGGCGATGGTGCGCGGCGGCCGCCACCTGGGCGACAAGCCGTTCTTCCCGTCGCACGCCGAGGGCGAGGCCGCGCCGCAGGTGCTGGAGGCCTTCGTGGCCCAGCACTACACCGACAACGCCATGCCGCCCGTGCTGGTCTGTTCGCACGCCTTGCCGGATGCCGGCCTGATCGACCTGCTGGTGGAGCAGGCCGGCGGGCGGCCCTCGCGGGTGCTGACGCGTCCGCAGGGCGCGCGCCGGGCCTGGCTGGAGCAGGCGGGCAAGAATGCCGAGATGGCCCTGGCGCGCGCGCTGACCGAATCCGGCGCCCGCGCGGCCCGCACGCTGGCGCTGGCCGAGGCGCTGGAACTGGACACGGACGAGACGGCCCTGGACGCGCTGCGCATCGAATGCTTCGACATCAGCCACACGGCCGGCGAGGCCACGCAGGCGTCCTGTGTGGTGTTCGAGCACCACGACATGCAGCCCTCGCTCTATCGCCGCTACAACATCGCCGGCATCACGCCGGGCGACGACTACGCCGCGATGCGCCAGGTGCTGACTCGCCGTTTCGCCAAGGTGGCCGACGGCGAGGCGCCCATGCCCGGCCTGGTGCTGATCGACGGCGGCAAGGGACAGGTGGAAGTGGCGCGCAAGGTATTCGTGGAACTGGGCCTGGACGTGCAGACGCTGGTGGGCGTGGCCAAGGGGGAAGGGCGCAAGGTCGGCCTGGAAACCCTGGTCTTCGCCGACGAGCGCCCGCCGGTCGCGCTGGGCGGCGAATCGGCCGCGCTGATGCTGATCGCCCAGGTGCGCGACGAGGCCCACCGCTTCGCCATCACCGGCATGCGCGCGCGCCGCGCCAAGGCGCGCAACGTGTCGCGGCTGGAGGAAATCGAAGGCGTGGGCGCCCGCCGCCGCCAGCGCCTGCTGGCCCGCTTCGGCGGCTTCTCCGGCGTCGCCTCCGCCAGCATCGAGGACCTGGCGTCGGTCGACGGCATCTCCCAAGACCTGGCCATCCGCATCTACGAAGCCCTGCGGTAGAGGATGGCGCCCATTCCTGTAAAGATCGCCCTATATCCTCCCCGCGACCCCTCCTGCGAGGCAACCTCTACGCCCACAACCACTGCCGCCAAGCCAGGCCGAGCGGATCCGGCTCCGCCGGTCCGCAGCGGCGCCCCCCTGGGGGGGAAGCGCCTCCGGCGCTTCGGGGGGGGACCCCATCTTGCTGTTAGCATACGGACACTATGCCAATTAACGTACCCATTATCCTGACGTGGCTGCGCATCGCCATGATTCCGCTGGTAGTCGGGCTGTTCTACCTGCCCGATAACTGGATGTCCGTTCCCATGCGCGACACCCTGGCAGCCTGGGCCTTCATCATCGCTGCCCTGACGGACTGGTTCGACGGCTGGCTGGCCCGCCGCTGGAACCAGACGTCCGCCTTCGGCGCCTTCCTGGACCCGGTGGCCGACAAACTGATGGTTTGCGCGGCGCTGATCGTCCTGCTGGACCTCAGCCGGGTCGACGCCTTCATCTCGCTGATCATCATCGGCCGCGAAATCACGATTTCGGCCCTGCGCGAATGGATGGCCAAGATCGGCGCCAGCGCCAGCGTGGCGGTGCACCGCCTGGGCAAATTCAAGACGGCCGCGCAGATGGTCGCGATTCCGTGCCTGCTGTATAACCAGCCGATCTACGGCGTCAGCACCAAGCTGCTGGGCGACGTGCTGATCGTCGTCGCGGCGGTGCTGACCGTATGGTCTATGCTGTACTACCTGCAGCGCGCCTGGCCCGCCATCCGCGAAAAGGCCCTGTAGCTGGCGAGTCGCAGGCTTTGCAGTAGCGGGGTCCGCCCCGCCATACCTAGAATGCGGCGTCCGGACCCGGGCGCTGCCGGAGACAACCCGCAAGGCGCCCCAGGCGCCTCGCACCTTGCCGCCGCCCGCGGCCTTTTGCGATGAACACCGCTGCGAATACCTTGGCCATGGACGCCGCCGTCCGCCGGCGCGACTGGAAAATCATTCTGCTGATCGGGGTGGCCCACGCTTCCTCGCATTTTTTCCAACTGGTCCTGCCGTCGCTGTACGTGTCGCTGGGCAACGCGTTCGGACTGGACTTCGCGCGGCTGGGGCTGCTGGTTTCCACCTTTTACGTGGTGTCGGGCATCGGCCAGGCGTCCTCGGGCTTCGTCGTCGACCGGATCGGCGCGCGGCCGGTGCTGTGGTTCGGGCTGGGATGCTTCGTGCTTTCGGGCCTGCTGATCGGCTCGGCCACGGGCTACGCCATGCTGATCGCGGCCGCCGTCGTGGGCGGCATCGGCAATTCCGTGTTCCATCCGGCCGACTATTCCATCATCAACCACCGCATCACCGCGCCGCGGCTGGGCCATGCGTTTTCCGCGCACGGCCTCACCGGCAACCTGGGCTGGGCGCTCACGCCCGTGTTCATGACGACCATCACCCTGCTGGCCGACTGGCGGGTGGCGGCCTACAGCGCGGCCGGGCTGGTCGCGCTGGTGCTGCTGCTGACCGTGCTGGGGCGCGACCTGCTCGGCGGCCCCTTGCCCCAGGAAAGGCAGGCCGACCCCGAGGCCGGCAAGCCGGCGGCCAGGCCCGCCGCCCAGCCGCAGGACGGCGTGCTGACCACCCTGGCGACCCTGCTGTCCAAGCCGGCCCTGTGGGGCGCTTTCCTGTTCTTCGCCTGCACCTCCATCGCCCTGTCCTCGGTGCAGAACTACACCATTCCGCTGCTGGGCCAGCTCTACGACCTGTCCAAGGTCGCCGCCAGCTCGGCGCTGTCGGGCTATATGGTGGCCTCCGCCGTGGGCATGGCCGCCGGCGGTTTCCTGGTGTCGGCCAATCCGCGCACCGAACGCACCGTGATGGTGGCGCTGATCCTGGCGGGCCTGACCCTGGTGGTCCTGGCGCTGGGCCTGGTGCCGGCGGTGCTGGCCGCGCCCGTGGTCGCCCTGGCCGGTTTCTGCTCCGGCGTGGCGGCGCCTTCGCGCGACATGCTGATCCGCCGCGTGACGCCCAAGGGCTCCACCGGCTCGGTCTACGGCCTGGTCTATTCCGGCATGGACGTGGGCTCGGCCCTGGGGCCGCTGGCCTTCGGCCTGCTGCTGGACGCCGGCCTGCGCCAGGGGCCCTGGGTGGGCGCGGGCGTGGCGTTCGCCGCCGCGGCTCTCCTGGCGCAATGGATCGCGGTGCAGGCGCGGCGGGCGGAACCCGCGGCCGCGAGCGGGGCGGCGGCCCGTTCCTGAACCCTTCGCCGACGGCCGCGACGGCTGTTTGACGCGACGCAAAGCCCGGCCGGCTTCAGCCTGATGTAATGACCCTGAGAGTAGAGAGGTCTTTACACAGGAGAAGCACATGAGCAAGGCAAGCATATTGCTGGCGGCGGGAATCGCCTTCGGCTGTTGGAGCAGTGCGGCCCCGGCCGCCTCGCAGGAACCGATACAGCCGGTGGAGCCGGCCGTCGTCAAGGAGCCGGCCAAGGTCGAACTCGGCAAGAAGCTGTTCTTCGATCCGCGCCTGTCGCGGTCCGGCGCGATTTCCTGCAATTCCTGCCACAACCTGGCCATGGGCGGCTCGGACAACCTCAAGGCCTCCATCGGCCACAAGTGGCAGCAGGGTTCGATCAACTCGCCCACGGTGCTCAATTCCAGCCTGAATATCGCGCAGTTCTGGGACGGCCGCGCCAAGGACCTGCGCGAGCAGGCGGGCGGCCCGATCGCCAACCCCATGGAAATGGCGTCTACGCACGAACTGGCCATCCAGGTGCTGAACTCCATCCCCGGCTACCGGGCGGAATTCAAGCAGGTCTTCGGCAAGGACGAGATCACGATCGACGAAGTGACCGGCGCGCTGGCCGCCTTCGAGGAAACGCTGGTGACGCCCAATTCGCGCTTCGACCAATGGCTGCGCGGCGACAAGAAGGCGCTGACGGTGCGCGAACTGGCCGGCTACGAACTCTTCAAGAACAGCGGCTGCGTCGCCTGCCACAACGGCGTGGCGGTGGGCGGCAATTCGTTCCAGAAGATGGGCCTGGTCGCGCCGTACCAGACGGACAACAAGGCCGAAGGCCGGGCGGCCGTCACGGGCAAGGACGCGGACCGCTTCAACTTCAAGGTGCCCACGCTGCGCAACGTGGCGCTGACCTATCCCTACTTCCATGACGGCGAGGCCGCCACGCTGACGCAGGCGGTGGACGTGATGGGCCGGCTGCAGTTGGGCCGGACCTTCACGCCGGACGAGAACGCGCAGATCGTGGCGTTCCTGAAGACGCTGACGGGCGACCAGCCGGCGATCCAGTATCCGGTGCTGCCGCCGTCGGAGGACGATACGCCCCGGCCCGAGCCCTTCCTGAAGTAGCGGGCGCGGGGCGGCTACTGGCGGACGGTGCGCAGGTCCGCCGGTGGCGCGGCCTCGAAGTTGCTGCGCCACGGATTGATGTCCAGGCCGCCCCGGCGGGTATAGCGCGCGTAGACCGTCAATTGTTCGGGCCGGCAGGCCTGCATGATGTCGGTGAAAATGCGCTCGACGCAATGCTCGTGGAATTCCGCGTGCTGGCGGAACGAGACGATATAGCGCAGCAGCGATTCGCGGTCTATGGGCGCCCCGCGGTAGCGGACCTGCACGCTGGCCCAGTCGGGCTGGCCCGTCACGGGGCAGTTCGACTTCAGCAGGCGCGAGGCCAGCGTTTCCTCGACGGGCTCGCCGGGCCGGGTGCGCAGCAATTCCGGCGCCGGCTCGTAGGTATCGATCTCGATGTCCAGCTTGTCGATATAGATGCCGTCCAGTTCGCCCATCCGCAATTCGGAGAAGCGCTGCGGCAGGAAGAAGTCCAGCCCCACGGGGGCGCCCGCGGCTGCGCTCAGGTCGCGCTCCAGGCGGCCGCGCAAGGCGGCCGAATTGACCAGCCGGGTCTGGTTGAACGAATTCAGGTAAAGCTTGAACGACTTGGACTCGATGATATTGGGGCTGTCGGCCGGCACCGAGAAGGTGGCCATGGCGATGCGCGGCTTGCCCTTGGCGTCCAGCCACGACAGTTCGTAGGCGTTCCAGAGGTCCACGCCCGTGAAAGGCAGGCTGCCGGCGGCCAGGTTCAGGGCGGCCCGGTTGTGCGAGCGCGCGATGGGAAACAACAGCGTCGGATCGTATTGCGAGACGTAGGACACGCTCTGGCCGAGCGGGCCGTGGGACAAAGTCATGGCGGCATTACAGGAATAGGGGGAATGGACGCATTGTAGGCGCTTGGAAAGGCCTTATTTTCCGTATTGTGAAATGTAACCTTCGCCATATGAAAGTCCCTGTTGCGCAGCAATGCCAGGGCATTTCACAGATGACAATTGCGTTTCGCGATACGAAATGAATTTTATAACTTGATGATTTTAATGAATAATATTTTTTGTCTTCTATAAGACATAAGCTCACCTTGCTCTGCAGCAGAGGCATAGACTTTCTCCAACGATTCACGCAATGCAAGACGTGAATCCTTTGAAGTCTTTCCCATCACTGACCAGGAGCATCACCATGAGCAACCGCGAAACCGAAATCCGCAATCTGCAGAAGGACTGGGCCGAGAACGCCCGCTGGCAAGGCATCAAGCGCGACTACAGCGCCGAGGACGTCATCCGCCTGCGCGGCTCCGTCGCCGTGGAACACACGCTGGCGCGCCGCGGCGCCACCCGCCTGTGGGAACTCCTGCATAGCGAGCCTTTCGTGAATTCGCTGGGCGCCCTGACCGGCAACCAGGCCATGCAGCAGGTCAAGGCCGGCCTGAAGGCCATCTACCTGTCCGGCTGGCAAGTCGCCGGCGACGCCAACCTGGCCGGCGAAATGTACCCCGACCAGTCCCTGTACCCCGCCAATTCGGTGCCGCAGGTCGTCCGCCGCATCAATAACGCGCTTTCCCGCTGCGACCAGATCCAGTGGATGGAAGGCAAGAACCCCGGCGACGAGGGCTATACCGATTTCTTCGCGCCCATCGTGGCCGACGCCGAAGCCGGTTTCGGCGGCGTGCTGAATGCCTTCGAACTGATGAAGGCCATGATCGAGGCGGGCGCTTCCGGCGTGCACTTCGAAGACCAGTTGGCTTCCGTGAAGAAGTGCGGCCACATGGGCGGCAAGGTGCTGGTGCCCACCCGCGAAGCCGTGTCCAAGCTGGTGTCCGCCCGCCTGGCGGCCGACACCATGGGCACGCCCACCGTGCTGCTGGCCCGCACCGACGCCGACGCGGCCGACCTGGTGACCAGCGACGTGGACGAGAACGACCGTCCCTTCATCACGGGCGAGCGCACCGTGGAAGGTTTCTTCCGCACCAAGGCCGGCATCGACCAGGCGATCTCCCGCGGCCTGGCCTACGCGCCCTACGCCGACCTGATCTGGTGCGAAACGTCCACGCCCAACCTGGAATACGCCCGCAAGTTCGCCGAGGCCATCCATCGCCAGTTCCCGGGCAAGCTGCTGGCGTACAACTGCTCGCCGTCGTTCAACTGGAAGAAGAACCTGGACGACGGCACGATCGCCAAGTTCCAGCGCGAGCTGGGCGCCATGGGCTACAAGTTCCAGTTCATCACGCTGGCCGGCTTCCATGCGCTGAACTACGGCATGTTCGAACTGGCCCACGGCTACGCCCGCCGCCAGATGAGCGCCTTCGTCGAATTGCAGCAGAAGGAATTCGCCGCCGCCGAACTGGGCTTCACCGCCGTGAAGCACCAGCGCGAAGTGGGCACCGGCTACTTCGACGCCGTCACGCAGACGATCGAAAACGGCCAGTCCTCGACCACGGCGCTGACGGGCTCCACCGAGGAAGCCCAGTTCGAGCACGGCAAGGCCCAGAAGGCCGCGTAAGCACAAAAGGGGTTATGCAGTTGTAGTTGCTGTTGTAGGGTGGATTTAGGGTGCCTTCGGGCACCCCTTTTTTTGTCTGGCGCCATGCCCCTTCCGGCATCAGCGCAGCGCGCCTTCCAGCAGGGCCTGCACCAGCCGGTTCTCCTGGTCCGATTGGCGGCAGACGAACGCGATCTGGCGGTAGGGCGCGTCCTTGCCCAACTGCAGCACGCGCACCGGATGCACGTCGAGCAGGTTGGGCCCGGGCTCGGGCAGCACGCAGACGCCCAGGCCCTCGGACACCAGCGCGGTCAGCGCCGCCAGCGATTGCAGGTCGATGCGGCACCGCGCGAAGGGCGCGTGCCGCGCGACGTAGCGCGCGGCCAGGCGTCCGCCCACCGTCGTCTTGTCGAAGCGGATCCATTCGTATTGCTGGAAAAGTTCCGCGACGGTTTTTTCGCGCGACCGGGGCGGGGCGATCAGGACGAGCTTTTCGCGGAACAGCGGCGTCCACGCAAGCCGGCTGGAACCGCCAGTTTCGGGCCGGGCGATGATGGCGGCGTCGATTTCGCCGGTCTTCAGCTTCTCGGCCAGCTCGGTGGCGCGGCCGCGCACCAGTCTTACGTCCAGCCGCGGATAGCGTTCCCGCAGCACGCGCAGCAGCGGCGGCAGCAAGGTCACCTGCAAGGGTTCGATCGTGCCCAGCCTGACGCGGCCTTCGACCTCCGGCGTGCTGCGCCGGCGCAGTTCGTCCAGCCGCGACAGCGCGTCCTGCAGCACGGCGTCCACCTCGGCTGCGAAGGCATTGGGCCTGACCTGCAGCGCGGAGCGGTCGAACAGCGGCTGCCCGAAGTATTCCTCCATCTGCTTCATCTGCAGGCTGACCGCGCTGGGCGAGAGGTTCATGTCGGTCGCTCCCGCGGCGAAGCTGCCGCCGCGCAGCACCGCGTTCAGCGTACGGAAAGATTCGATCTTCATCAGAAATCCTCACGTAGTGTTTTAAGAATCCTCGCTTTATATCATCAGGGCCGAAGCCTAGTATCGCTGCGACAAGACAAGCACGGCTGGCGCCTCCAAGGCATGCGTCGCATGCACGCCGGACCGCAGACAGGGAGACATGACATGAACAGAATCCTCGCCGGCCTGGCGGCCGCATGCCTGGCCGGGGCGATGGCGGCCGGCGCGGCCGCGGCGCCGCCCGCCTTGCCGCAGACCATCACCATGGTGGTGCCGTTTCCGCCCGGCGGCAGCAACGACGTGTTCGCGCGCGTGCTGGCGGAAAAGCTGGGCGCGCGCATCGCGTCCACCGTCATCGTCGAGAACCGCCCCGGCGCGGGCGGGGCCATCGGCGCGGAATACGTGGCGCGGGCTCCCAAGGACGCGTCGGTGCTGATGCTGTCGTCCTCCACGCTGACCACCAACGCGGCGGTGCAGACCAACCTGAAGTACGACGTGGTGCGCAGCTTTGCGCCGGTGGCCATGCTGGCCCGCAGCCCGATGGCCCTGGTGGTGGGGCAGGACTCGCCGTACCGCTCGATGGCGGACCTGCTGGCGGCGGGCCGCCAGGAGCCCGGCAAACTGACCTACGGCAGCGCGGGGCTGGGATCGGTCAACCAGATGGCCAGCGAAATCCTGGCCGGCGGCGAGAAGACCGCGTTTACGCATGTCCCGTACAAGGGCATGTCGCATGCGCTCAACGACCTTGCCGGCGGACGGGTCGATTTCGTGATCGGCAGCTTCGCGTCGACGGCGTCCCTGCTCAAGGGCGGCAAGCTGCGCGTGCTGGCGGTGACCTCGCCCGAACGTTCGCAGTTCTATCCGGATCTGCCCACCATCGGGGAAGGCCAGCCCGGGTATTCGGTCGAGCTGTGGTGGGGCGTGCTGGCGCCGGCCGGCACGCCCGCGCCGCTGGTCGAGCGCCTGAACGCGGAGATCCGCGACATCGTCAACGATCCCAAGATGCGCGCCATGTTCGCCGAGGAAAGCGCCGTGCCGGCCGAACTGACCGTGCCCCAGTTCGCCGCCCTGGTGCAGGCCGATGCCGCCAAGTGGAAGCAGGTGGCCGCCGATCGCCATATCTCCATCCAATGAGCGGAAACCGCCGCTATCCGAGAGTCCACGCATGAGAAGCAAACTGTTCGTTCCGGGATCGCGTCCCGAGCTGTTCGCCAAGGCGCTGGCCGGCCCCGCCGACGCCTTGTCGTTCGACCTGGAGGACGCCGTGGCGCCCGGGCGCAAGGACGAGGCCCGCGGCCACCTGGCCGGCCTGCTGGCGTCCGCCGAGGCGCGGGCGACCGCCAAGACCCTGATCGTGCGCGTCAACGCGCTGGACTCGGGCCATTTCCATGCCGACGTGCGCGCCGTGGTGCGTCCGGGGCTGCGCATGGTGAACCTGCCCAAGGCGGAATGCGAGGCGGACGTGCTGGCGGCGGCGGGCGCCATCGAGCAGGCGCGCCACGACAACGGCGTGGAACATCCCGTGGGCCTGCTGTTGAACATCGAGTCGCCGCGGGCGTTGCGCCGCGCCGCGACGCTGGCCGCCGCCCATTCCTGCGTAGCGGGCCTGCAACTCGGGCTGGGGGACCTGTTCGAGCCCGCCGGCATCGACCGGCGGGAGCCGGCGGCGGTGCGCCACGCAATGTTCGCGCTGCGCCTGGCGGCCGCGGAGGCCGGGGTGTTCGCCTACGACTCCGCCTTTGCCAATATCGAGGACGAGGCGGGCTTCACGGCCGAGGCCGAGCTGGCGCGCCGGCTGGGCTTCCTCGGCAAGAGCTGCATCCATCCCAGGCAGGTGGGGCTGGCCAACGCCGCCTTCCGGCCCACCGATGCGGAAATCGCCCACGCCCGGCGCGTGGTGCAGGCCGCCGTCGAGGCCGAGGCCCGGGGCGTCGCCGCCTTCGTGGTGGACGGCCGGATGATAGACGGCCCGTTCCTGCGCCGGGCCGAGGCGGTCCTGCGCATGGCCGCGGACGGAGAGGCGCGATGACGGCCGCCGCGACGCAGAAGCCGTCCGCCGGGCCGCTGGACGGCGTGCGGGTCCTGGACCTGAGCGCCTATATCGCCGGACCCTACGGCTGCGCGCTGCTGGCGGACCAGGGGGCGGACGTGATCAAGGTGGAGCCGCCCGCGGGCGACAACCTGCGCAAGTACCCGTCCACGCTGGACGCCGAGAGCCGCGCCTTCCTGGGGGTGAACCGGGGCAAGCGGGGCCTGGTGCTGGACCTGAAACAGGAGGGCGGGCGGGCGGCGCTGCGCGAACTGGTCAAGCGCGCCGACGTGCTGGTGCACAACTTCCGGCCGGCCGTGCCGCCGCGCCTGGGCATCGCCTATGAGCAGTTGGAGGAAATCAATCCGCGGCTGATCTATTGCGCGGTCACCGGCTACGGGGAGACCGGGCCGCTGAAAGACAAGGCGGGCTACGACCAGGTGCTGCAGACCATGACCGGGATGTGCGCGCTGCAGGGCAAGGCGGAAGGGCCGCCCGAAATACTCTATGGGTCGGTGGTGGACTACTACGCGTCCGCCATGGTGGCCGCGGGAGTGGCGTCCGCGCTGTACGAGCGCGAGCGCAGCGGCCGCGGCCAGTTCGTGGGCGTGTCCCTGCTGCGCAGCGCGCTGGCGCTGCAATCGGCGAGGCTGGTGTGGGCCGAGGGCGAGCCCAGGCGGATCGGGCGCGACATGCGGTCGGGGGGCATCACCGGCATCCATCCCACCGGCGAAGGCTATCTGTACATTTCGGCGAACACGCCGCACTTCTGGCAGGCCCTGTGCGCCAAGACCGGGCTGCACGCGCTGGCCGCGGACGCGCGCTACGACTCGGTGCGCAAGCGCGCCCTGCATCGCGACGAGATCGTGCCGCTGCTGCGCGAGGCGCTGCGCGCCAGGACCGCGCTGCAGTGGGAAGCGCTGTTCGGCGAGGAGGTGCCCTGCGCCGCGGCGCGCGGCGTGGAGGATATGTTCGATTTTCCGCAGGTCCAGGCGGAAGGCATGATCTCGACCTTCGCCCATCCGGTGGTCGGCAGCTACCGGGGCTTCGCCCAGGCGATCAAGTACGGCCGCAGCCGGGCGCCGGCGCCGCGCGCCGCGCCGGCCTTCGGCGAGCACAGCGACGACGTGCTGGCGGAGGCGGGCATCGGGGCGGAACAGGCGGCGCGGCTGCGGGACAGCGGGGCGCTGGGCTAGCGTCCCGTCCCTAGCCGGCGACCGCCGGCGCGTCGCCCAGCGCGTCCAGGCAATCTTCCAATGAGGGGACGCTTTGCGCCAGCGCCGCCACCGTCTCGGCATCGACCTTGGACAGCGGAGGGATCTCGGCCAGCACGCGGACATTGCCGAACCGTTCGATGGCTTCCTTGTTGCCCGCCGACAGCGGCCCGCTCATGATGACGCCCAGCACGGGGATGCCGCGGCGCCGGAGCGCTTCCAGGCTGAGCAGGGTGTGGTTGATGGTGCCCAGTCCGCTGCGCGCCGCCAGGACCACCGGCATGTCCAGCCGCGCGATCAGGTCGATCATCATGTGCGTGTCGTCGATGGGCACGTAAAGTCCGCCGGCCCCTTCCACCACCAGCGGCGCGCGCGTGGCCGGCGGCACGATGCGGGTGGCGTCGACGACGGCGTCTTCCAGCGTGGCGGCCGCCCACGGCGACAGCGGGGCCTGCAGCACGTAGGCCGGCAGGTGCAGGCGTTCGGGCGGCAGCCCGGCCAATTGCGCGACGGTGTCCGTGTCGCCCGGCTCCTCGGACACGCCGGTCTGCACCGGCTTCCAGTAGTCGGCGTTCCAGGCGCGCGCCAGGATGGCGGATACCAGCGTCTTGCCGATGCCGGTGTCGGTGCCGGTCACGAAGACCCCCGCGGGGCGTCGATCAGTTTTTTTCCACATGCCGTAGGCCAGGTGATACGTCACCTTGGCTCCTTGTTCGTCAAACGCCGCCAGCACCCGCCGCAATCCGGACGCGCTGAGCGGCCTGCTTCCGTGCGCGGGGGTCGTGGCGCCTATGCCTTTCAGGCCCTTCAGGAAATGCAGGCCGTCGGGATGATTATGTATCAGCCGCTCGCTGCGGATACCACCCGCCAGATTGCCCATGTCCGGACGGATGGCATCGCTGCGGGGATACGCGGGCGTGGCCGCGCTGAGGCCGGCCGCCTGATGCGCCGCCTGCCATTCGCGGAAGGTGCCCGCGGCCAGCGTCGCCACCGCCAGGCGGCCGCCCGGCGCCAGCAGCGCGGCCAGCCGGCCCAGGCCGGCGTTCAGGTCGGAAAACCATTGCACCGCCAGGCTGGAACAGATCAGGTCGTAGCCGCCGGGCAGCCCCTCGGGATGTTCGCCGTCCAGCAATCGGTAGCGGGCGATGCCGGGCAGGGGCGGCTGGCGCTGCGCTGCCGCCAGCATGCCGGGCGAGATGTCCGTCACCGTCCAGTCGGCGGGGCCGAGGCGGCGCGCCAGCGCCCGGGTCAGCAGCCCGGTGCCGCAGCCGATTTCCAGGATGCGCGCGAACCGGGGCAGCGGCAGCAGGGCGATGTCGCCGGCCAGGCGCTCCGCGGCGATGCGCTGGACGGGCGCGTGCTCCTCGTAGCGGCCGGCGGCCGCGCCGAAGCGGGCGCCGACCCGGGCGTTGCGCGGCGCCTGCGTCATGCCTGGGGGGCCACGCGGGCAAGGAAGGCGCGGATCTGCGCGGCGCACCACGGCGCGTCCGAGACGGGCAGCAGGTGGCCGCCGCCTTCCCGCCAGCGCAGGTCGTCCGGGGGCCGGCCGGCGTAGGCCGCCCGCGTCATCGGGGCCGGCACGATGGGATCCGCCTCGCCGGCCAGGACCAGCAGCGGCGCCTCCAGCGCGGCCAGCGCGGCGCGCCGGTCGTCGTCGCGCAGCGCCCGCAGATCGCGGCCCAGCGCCTCGGCCCGGGGCTCGCCGAGAGGCCCGCCGAAAGGTCCTGCCGCGCCGCAGCGCTGGCGGAAATCCCGCAGCACCGCCATGGGGTCGGTGGACAGGCGCGTTGCCATGCGGTCCAGCATGCGGGCCGGCACGCCCGCCTCGAAGCCGGGGCCGGCGGCGAAGCGCGGGAAGCCGTTGATGGAGACCAGTCCCCGGCAGTCTTGCGGCAGCCGGCCCAGCAGGCGCAGCACGCCCATCGAATGGCCGATGGCGACCACCGGGCCGGCAATGCCGGGATCCCGGGCCGGGCCGAAGTAGCCGGCGTCGAAGACGGCTTGCGGCCAGTCGTCCAGTTCGGCGCGCAAGCGCGTCCAGACCGAGGCGTCGAAGGCCCAGCCGTGGACGAACAGCAGAGTGGGGCGGGAGGACTGCCGCATCACGCCAGCACCGCGGCGAAGCCGTCGATCAGCCGCGAGACGTCGTCGTCCCGATGCGCGGCGCTGAGCGTGACGCGCAGGCGGCTGGTCCCGGCGGGCACGGTGGGTGGGCGGATCGCCACGGCCAGCAGGCCGCGCCGCTCCAGTCCGGCCGCCATCTCCAGCGCCCGGGTTTCGTCGCCCACGATGGCCGGCACGATCTGGGTGGACGAGGCGCCGGTGTCCAGTCCCATGCCACGCAGGGCGGCGCGCAGGCGGTCGCCGGCCGCCGCCAGCCGGGCGCGCTCGGCGTCCAGCGTGGGCACCAGGTCCAGCGCCGCGTCCATGGCGCCCAGCACCGCGGGCGGCAGCGCCGTCGTATAAATGAAGCCGGAGCAGGCATTCACGAGGTAGTCGCACAAGACGCGCGAACCGGCGACATAGGCGCCGAAGCCGCCCAGCGCCTTGCTGAAGGTGCCCATGGCCAGGTCGATGCGGCCCGGCGCCAGGCCGGCCAGCCCCATGCCGCCGGGGCCGAGCACGCCGGTGGCGTGCGCTTCGTCCAGGTAGAGGAAGGCCTGGTAGCGGTCGGCCAGCCGGGCCAGGCGCGCCACGTCGGTCCGGTCGCCGTCCATGCTGAACACGCTTTCCGTGACGATGAAGCGCGACACGGGCTTGCCCGCCGCCGCTTCCGCCCGCGCGGCCAGCAGGCTCTCCAGGTGGTCCAGGTCGTTGTGCCGGAACCGGATCTGCCGCGCGCCGGCCGCCTGGCAGCCGTGGTGCAGGCTGGCGTGGTTGAGTTTGTCGGCATAGAGCTCGATTTCGCCCTGGCCGGAGGCGGCGCGCAGCAGGGCGGGCAGCACCGCGGCGTTGGCCTGCCAGCCCGAGGCCAGCAGCAGCGCGGCTTCCGTGCCTTTCAGGCGGGCGAGCTTGGCCTCCACCTGTTCGTGCAGGTCCAGGTTGCCGCAGACCAGGCGCGAGGCCTGGGCCCCGGCCCCGTGGCGGGCCGCCCATTCGCGGGCGCGCTCCACCAGCAGCGGGTGCCGGGCCAGCCCGAGATAGTCGTTGCTGGAGAAGTTCAGGACGGGGGCGCCGCCCAGCGCGATGCGCCCGGGAGCGGCGGCGGTGGCCGTGCGCAGGCGGCGGCGCACGCGGCGCGTTTCGGCCCGCGCCAATTCGGAAGAAAACAGCGTATCCAGCTTTGACATCGATCTATCCCGCAACGGCCGGGCGGGGAGGGGCCGCGCCAGGCCGTAGAATGCGGGCCATTGTAGTGGAGGCGCAGGCGCGGCCTGCGCCGGTTTTCAGGAGGTGATCCATGCACGTGCCCGACTGGGTGGCCCAGGGCCAGGCCCATATCTGGCTTCCCTATGCCCAGATGAAGACCGCGGCGGCGCCGCTGCCGGTGGTGCGCAGCCGCGGCAGCCGGCTCGAACTGGCCGACGGCCGCAGCCTGATCGACGGCGTGGCCTCCTGGTGGACCGCGTGCCACGGCTACAACCATCCCCACATCGCGCAGGCGGTGCGCGCGCAGTTGGAAGCCATGCCGCACGTCATGTTCGGCGGGCTGACCCACGAGCCGGCGCTGACCCTGGCGCGCCGGCTGGCCGGCCTGCTCGGGCCGGGGCTGGACCGCGTGTTCTATACGGATTCGGGCTCGGTGGCGGTGGAAGTGGCCATGAAGATGGCCCTGCAGTTCTGGCTGAACCGGGGCGAGCGCGGCCGCGCGCGCTTCCTGGCGTTCCGGGGCGGCTACCACGGCGACACCTTCGGCACCATGGCGGTGTGCGACCCGGACGAGGGCATGCACAGCCTGTACCGGGGCATGCTGGCCGAGCACGACATCGTCGACCTGCCGCGCAGCGAGGCGGAGCTGGCCGCGCTCGAGGCGCATCTGGAGATCCACGGCCCGCGCCTGGCCGGCATCCTGGTCGAGCCGCTGGTGCAGGGCGCGGGCGGCATGCTGCTGCACGACCCGGAAGTGCTGCGGCGGCTGCGCCGCCTGGCCGACCGGCACGGCCTGCTGCTGATCTTCGACGAGATCTTCACCGGCTTCGGCCGGACCGGCACGATGTTCGCGTTCGAGCAGGCCGGCATCCGGCCCGACATCCTGACCCTGTCCAAGGCGCTGACCGGCGGCACCCTGCCGCTGGCCGCCACGGTGGCCAGCAGCCGGGTGTTCGACGCCTTCTGGTCCGACGATCCCTCCCATGCGCTGATGCACGGCCCCACCTTCATGGGCAATGCCCTGGCCTGCGCGGCGGCCAACGCGTCGCTGGACCTGTTCGAGGCCGAGCCGCGCCTGGCCCAGGCCCGGGCCATTTCCGGCGCCCTGGCGGCGGGGCTGGAGCCGTGCCGCGAGCTGGCCTGGGTGCGCGACGTGCGGGTGCTGGGCGCCATCGGCGTGGTGGAACTGGACGGCATCGCCGACCGCGAGGGCCTCAAGCGGCGGCTGGTGGAGGCCGGCGTCTGGGTGCGGCCGTTCAGCAATGTGGTCTACCTGACCCCGGCGCTGACCATCGAAGAGGACGAGCTGGCCGGCCTGACGCGGGCCGTGGTCGAGGTGCTGGGCCGGCAGCGGCCCTGACCCCGGCGCGCGCCGGGGGACGGTGGCGGGGCAAGTCCGTTCGGGCGCCTTGATTCAAATCAAGGCAGGGGGGCCGGCGCGCTGGTTACCATCGGCGCATGCGAGCAAAATCGATCTTCGCCGTCCCGGCCGGCCTGCCCCCGTCCGAACGCCAGCAGCGCCGCCATGCGCTGGTGCGCCTGTCGCTGGCGTGGCTGGCGATGATGCAGGTGATGATGTTCGCCTGGCCCGGGTATCTGCGGCACGAAAGCATGCCGGCGGACGCGCTGGAAACGCTGGACTGGGCCATCGTGCTGATGAACTGGGCCAGCCTGGCGCTGACCGTTCCCGTGGTGCTGTATTCGGCATGGCCGATCTGGCGCCACGCGGGCGCCAACCTGCGGCACGGCCGCGCCGGCATGGACGTGCCGGTGGCGCTGGGCATCGTCGCCGCCTTCCTCCCCAGCGTCCACGCCACCTACGCCGGGCGGGGCGAGGTGTATTTCGATTCGGTCACGATGTTCGTGGCCTTCCTGCTGACCGCCCGCTATCTCGAACTGTGCGCCCGCCAATCCTTCGGCGGCGCGGCCGGCGGGCCGCGCCACGAGCGCGTCGAGGCGCAGCGCCTGGCGCTCGGCGCCCGCGCCGACTGCCTGGCGGCGCGCTTCGTCATGGTGCAGGTCGCGCTGGCGCTCGCCGCCGCGGCCGCCTGGGCCTATATCGACCCCGCGCACAGCATTCCCGTGATGGTGGCCCTGCTGGTGATGAGCTGTCCCTGCGCCATGTCGATGGCGGTGCCCACCGCCATGGCCTCCGCGCATTCGGCGCTGGCCGCCCACCCCAACATGCCCGACGCCGCGCTGGACGCGCTGCTGGCCGAGGCGCGGCGCAAGGCCCGCCAGAACCTCAACGGCTCGGTCGTCTGGCATCTGCTCATGACGCCGCTGGCGCTGGTCGGCTGGGTCACGCCATGGCTGGCCGCGATCACCATGCTGGTGTCGTCGCTGGCGGTCGCCTACAACTCCTGGCGCCTGTGCCGCCGCGACTGGTCCGGCGCGCTGCCGCCCGGCGCCGCGCTGGAAGCGGCTCCATGACCATCCTCTACCTGTTGCTGCCCCTGTCCCTGCTGTTCGTGCTGGCCATCGGCGTGTCGCTCTGGTGGGCCGTCTTCAACGGCCAGTACGACGACACCGACGAGGCCGGCACGGCCATCCTGCGCGACGACGACAGCGGACCCGCCAGCCGCGGCTGAGGTTGTGCGCGAACGCCGCCGCCTGCGCCGCGGCGCCATTGGTCTGTTGCGCCGGACGCGCGTTCCCCTGTACTGCCTGTAGGGTTTGATCCATATCAACGTCCGTTTATCCGCCAACCCCCATCATTGCAACGTGGATCTATTTGTTTCTCTTTAGGGGAAGGTGATGAACGATTGCGCAGCAATCGCAAGCAAGGCCGATACCTTCAACTACAAGGTCGTGAGGCAGTTCGCGCTCATGACGGTAGTCTGGGGCATCGTCGGCATGGCTGTGGGCGTTTTCCTCGCCGCGCAGCTAATCTGGCCGCAACTGAACTTCGATACCGCATGGCTGTCCTACGGCCGCCTGCGCCCGCTGCACACCAACGCGGTCATTTTCGCGTTCGGCGGCAGCGCGCTGTTCGCGACCTCGTACTACGTGGTCCAACGCACCTGTCAGACGCGCCTGTTCTGCGGCCCGCTGGCCGCGTTCACGTTCTGGGGCTGGCAGATCGTCATCGTCGCCGCCGCCATCACCTTGCCCATGGGTTTCACCAGCAGCAAGGAATACGCCGAACTGGAATGGCCCATCGACATCCTGATCACGCTGGTATGGGTGGCCTACGCCATCGTGTTCTTCGGCACCATCGTCAAGCGCCGGTCCAAGCACATCTACGTGGCCAACTGGTTCTTCGGCTCGTACATCCTCACGATCGCCATCCTGCACATCTTCAATAACATCGAGATGCCGGTCACGCTGTGGAAGTCCTACTCCGCCTACTCGGGCGTGCAGGACGCCATGGTGCAGTGGTGGTACGGCCACAACGCGGTGGGCTTCTTCCTGACCACCAGCTTCCTGGGCATGATGTACTACTTCGTGCCCAAGCAGGCGGGCCGCCCGATCTATTCCTACCGCCTGTCCATCGTCCACTTCTGGGCGCTGGCCTTCACGTACATGTGGGCGGGCCCGCACCACCTGCTGTACACCTCGCTGCCCGACTGGACCCAGTCGCTGGGCATGACCTTTTCGCTGATCCTGCTGGCGCCGTCCTGGGGCGGCATGATCAACGGCATCATGACCCTGCAGGGCGCCTGGTACAAGCTGCGCACGGATCCGATCCTGAAGTTCATGGTGACGGCGCTGTCGTTCTACGGCATGTCGACCTTCGAAGGCTCGATGATGTCGATCCGCACGGTCAACGCGCTGTCGCACTACACGGACTGGACCATCGGCCACGTGCACTCGGGCGCGCTGGGCTGGGTCGCCATGATTTCCTTCGGCTCGCTCTACTACCTGATCCCGCGTCTCTACGGCCGCGAAAAGATGTACAGCGTGAAGGCCATCGAACTGCACTTCTGGATCGCGACCATCGGCGTGGTGCTCTACATCGCCGCCATGTGGATCGCCGGCGTGCAGCAGGGCCTGATGTGGCGCGACACCGCGGCCGACGGCACCCTGGTGTACAGCTTCGTCGAAGAACTGAAGACGCGGGTTCCGTATTACCTGATCCGCCTGCTGGGTGGCACGCTGTTCCTGTCGGGTGTGTTCGTCATGGCCTGGAACGTGTGGATGACGGTGCGCGGCGCGCGCCCGGTCAACCCCGCCATTCCGCTGGACGATCCCCATGCCGCGCGTCCGTCGGTCCCCGCGACCGCCGTGCCGGCCACCGTTTGACGAGGACATCATGGCCAACAAGCAACACGGCTTCTTTTCCCACCAGACGCTCGAGAAGAACATCGGGTGGATGATCATCGCCAGCATCCTGGTGGTGTCCTTCGCGGGCCTGGTCCAGATCATTCCGCTGTTCTTCCAGCACAGCACGACCCAGGCCGTCGCGGGCGTCGAACCCTACAGCCCGCTGCGGCTGATGGGCCGCGACGTCTACATCCGCGAGGGCTGCGTCGGCTGCCACTCGCAGCAGGTGCGCGTGCTGGCCGCCGAAGTGCAGCGCTACGGCTCCTATTCGATCGCGGCGGAATCGGTGTTCGACCATCCGTTCCTGTGGGGCTCCAAGCGCACGGGTCCCGACCTGGCGCGCGTGGGCGAGCGCTACTCCGACGATTGGCACCGCATCCACCTGCGCGACCCGCGCAAGGTGGTGCCGGAGTCCAACATGCCCGCCTACCCCTGGCTCGAAAAAACGCTCATCACCGGCGAGAACGTGGACGAGCGCATGCGCGCCCTGCGCAAGCTGGGCGTGCCCTACACCGACGAGCAAATCGCCGCGGCGCCCAAGGAAATCGAGGGCAAGACCGAGGAAGACGCGCTGGTCGAGTACCTGCAGGGCCTGGGCGTCGGCGTGCGCAAGGCGAAGCAGGCCGAGCAGGCCAGGCAGGCGGAAGAGGCCCGCAAGGCGGCCCAGTCCGCCGCGCAGCCGGCCGCCGCGGGAGGCTGACCATGCTGGCCTATCTGAGCGCAATCGTCACCGCCATCTCGATGGCGACATTCTTCGGCATCGTCTGGTGGGCCTGCTCGCGCGGCCGCCAGGGCGCCAACCGCGAATCGGCCATGCTGCCGTTCGCACTGCCCGATGAATTCGGGCCGGGACAACAAGATGGAGCGAATCGGTCATGAGCGATTTCGTTAATGGCTTTTGGGGATATTTCATCTCTATCGTCGCCGTGGGCGGCGTGCTCTGGTGCGTGTGGCTGCTGTACACGCAGCGCCGCTGGCTCAGCGCCAAGCCGGCCAGCGGCCAGGTCGAAGACACGGGCCACGTCTGGGACGGCGACCTGACCGAACTGAACAACCCGGTGCCGGGCTGGTGGACCTGGATGTACCTGCTGGCCTGCGCCTTCGCGCTGGGCTACCTGTTCTTCATGCCCGGCCTGGGCGAATACAAGGGCCAGCTCGGCTACAGCAGCACGCAGGAAGTGGCGCAGCAGCAGGCCAGGATGGCCGAGGCCGTGCGCCCGATCTACGCGCGCTTCGAAACCATGGACATTCCGCAGATCGCCCAGGACGCCAGCGCCCGCGAAATCGGCCAGCGCCTGTTCCTGAACACCTGCGCGCAGTGCCACGGCTCCGACGCCAAGGGCGGCCCCAGCTTCCCCAACCTGAGCGACGGCGACTGGCTGCATGGCGGCACTCCGGAAGCCATTACCCAGACCATCACGCAGGGCCGCGTCGGCGTGATGCCGCCCTGGAAGTCGGCGATCGACGCCAAGACGGCCGGCGATATCGCGCAGTACGTGCGTTCGCTGTCGGGCCTGACGGCGGACCCGGTTCGCGTGTTCCGCGGCAAGCGCGAGTTCGCCAACTACTGCGTCGCCTGTCACGGTGTGGACGGCAAGGGCAACCAGGCCATGGGCGCGCCCAACCTCACGGACGACGTGTGGCTCTACGGCAGCTCGGAGGCCACCATCGTCAAGACGATCCTGGACGGCCGCGAAAACCGCATGCCGGCGCACCAGGACATCCTGACGCCCGAGCAGATCAAGATCCTGACGGCGTGGGTCTGGGGCTTGTCGAACAAGCCGGACGCGGCGCCCCAGGCATCGGCCGAGGCGGCGAAGTAGACGGCGGCGCGTAGATGGGGGCGCGAGGCCGCGCCCCCATATCACTGGACTTACAGCAGGGAGCAGGACATGGATGATGGGTCAACCGCAAGCGTCGGCAATTCGCCTGGCGGTGACCCGCCGCCCTGGCAGCCGTACACCAGGCCGCCTCGTCCCGGGCAGGAAACCCTGGAACAGACGCTGGCGGGCGTGCGCAGCAAGATCTACCCGCGATCCGTCAGCGGCATCTTCGCCCGCTGGCGCATCGCGTTCGTCTTTCTCACCCAACTGATCTTCTACGGCCTGCCCTGGCTCCAGTGGAACGGGCGCCAGGCGGTGCTGTTCGACCTGGGCGCGCGCAAGTTCTATCTGTTCGGCCTGGTGCTGTGGCCGCAGGACGTCGTCTACCTCGCGGTGCTGCTGGTGATTTCGGCGCTGGCGCTGTTCCTGTTCACGGCGGTGGCGGGGCGGCTGTTCTGCGGCTACGCCTGTCCGCAGACGGTCTACACCGAAATCTTCATGTGGATCGAGCGCAAGGTCGAAGGCGACCGCATCGCGCGCATCCGCCTGGACGAATCGCCCTGGTCCTGGCGCAAGGCGCGCCTCAAGCTGACCAAGCATTTCCTGTGGATCGCGCTGGCCTGGTGGACCGGCTCCACCTTCATCGGCTACTTCGCGCCCATCCGCGAACTGGGCCATGAACTCTTTACCCTGCAGCTCGGGCCGTGGCAGTGGTTCTGGATGCTGTTCTACGGCTTCGCCACCTGGGGCAACGCCGGCTTCATGCGCGAATCGGTGTGCAAGTACATGTGCCCCTACGCGCGCTTCCAGAGCGTGATGGTGGACCCCGACACCTTCGTGGTCACCTATGACAAGCGCCGCGGCGATCCGCGGGGCGGACGCTCGCGCAAGATCGACCACAAGGCGGCCGGGATGGGCGATTGCGTCGATTGCAGCCTGTGCGTGCAGGTCTGTCCCACGGGCATCGACATCCGCGACGGCCTGCAATACATGTGCATCGGCTGCGGCGCCTGTATCGACGCCTGCGAGCAGGTGATGGACAAAATGCAGTACGAGCCCGGGCTGATCCGCTACACCTCGGAGCGGGCGATGCTGGACGGCCTGTCCGCCAAGAGCGCGCGGTCCCATTTGCTGCGCCCGCGCGTGCTGGTATACGGCACGCTGATCCTGGGCCTGGCCGTCGCCTTCGTGGTGTCGCTGGCCATGCGCAACCCCCTGCGCGTCGACATCATCCGCGACCGCGGCTCGCTGGGCCGCGAAGTGGCCGGCGGCCTGATCGAGAACGTCTATCGCCTGCAGATCATCAACACGTCCGACCAGCCCATGCACCTGCGCCTGTCCGCCGACGGCATGCCGGGCCTGGCCGTGCTGGCGGGCCAGCAGGGCGCCGACACGGTGGACGTGGAACCCGCGGCCAACAAGCTGGTGCCCATGGTCATCCGCGCCCCGGCCGGCTCCCCGCCCGGCGCCCATCCCATCACGCTGCGCGCGCGCGGCCAGGACGGCGAGAAGCGCCAGATCGAAACCGACGAAGCCGCCAGCTTCTATGTCCCCGAGTAAGCACTGAAAAGGATATCCCCATGAACGCAGACCAAGCCCCCCAGCCCGCCAAACCCTGGTACCGCGAGCCCTGGCCCTGGATCCTGATGGCCGGGCCCTTCGCGGCCATGGTCGGCTGCTTCGTGACGATCTATTTCGCGTTCACGAACTTCAGCAACCAGCCGATCCAGGACGGCGTGGTCAAGCGCGGCCTGGTCATCGAGCAGGCCGCGCCCAGCGCCAAGCCGTAAACGGGGAGCGCACAAATGGGCTTGCGATCGCTGATGTGGATTTTGTGGCCGTCCTTCCTGGCGGCCGCGGCGGGGAGCGCGCTGATCTTCGCCCTGATCGACCCGCTGGACGTGGCGATCTTCGGCCACGTCCCGACTGGGCGCACGGGCTTCTACACCGTGTCCTTCTTCGTGCTGTGGGTGATGGCGGGGCTGTCCAGCACGCTTACCGCCTACCTGATGCCCAAGTCCGAGGAAAACGACGACCTGCTGTGAACAGGCTCTAGACTTTCTTGACGAATTCCGACTTCAGGCTCATCGGGCCGAAGCCGTCGATCTTGCAGTCGATGTCGTGGTCGCCGTCGACCAGGCGGATGCCCTTGACCTTGGTCCCCATCTTGATCACGCCGCCGGAGCCCTTCAGCTTCAGGTCCTTGATGACGGTGACGGTGTCGCCGTCCTGCAGCACATTGCCCGCGGAATCGCGGTAGACCTTGGCTTCCTCTACCGCTTCGGCCGCTTGCGGCGGCCATTCGTGCGCGCATTCCGGGCAGATGTAGACGCCGCCGTCTTCATAGGTGAATTCGGACTGGCATTTCGGACAGGCGGGCAAAGCGCTCACGGATAAACCTCTGATGCAAAACGGCGCTATTCGCGCAATGCGCAAGTATAAAGCGCCCATGGCTTCAGGCAGGTGTCTGGCAACTGCCGCATATGGAGCCAAGTGTCTGGCAACTGCCGCATACGGAGCCAAGTGTCTGACAACTACCGCATATGGAGCCAAGTGTCTGACACCCTTACGCGATGACGGCACGGATTGCAGAGATGCCGCCGGGTGTCTGACACCCCCAGGGAAAGATATTGCCACGCCGATGGGTGTCAGACACCCCGATGCGCTGCTTCAAGCCTGTAGCGCCTTGCCGTACGGGTGTCAGACACCTGCGGCATACGCAGCGGCGCCTTCAGCCAAGTGTCTGACACCCTTACGCGATGACGGCACGGATTGCAGAGATGCCGCCGGGTGTCTGACACCCCCAGGGAAAGATATTGCCGCCCCGATGGGTGTCAGACACCCTGATGCGCTGCTTCGAGCCTGTAGCGCCTTGCCGTACGGGTGTCAGACACCTGCGGCATGCGCAGCGGCCCCTTCAGCCAAGTGTCTGACACCCTTACGCGATGACGGCACGGATTGCAGAGGTGCCGCCGGGTGTCTGACACCCCCAAGGGAAAGATATTGTCGCCCCGATGGGTGTCAGACACCCCGATGCGCTGCTTCAAGCCTGTAGCGCCTTGCCGTACGGGTGTCAGACACCTGCGAAGACACCCGCCCCCGCTCCCTCCAATTCCAAAACACACTGTTCCGCCACGCCAAACAAGCCTTGCCTGCACGGCGGGTAAAATCCCTGGCTGTCGATCAAGTTGGGGGCGCGCGTGCAGCCGGTCATTTCAGTCCAGGACTTATCCAAGCGGTATGCGTCGGGGTTCCAGGCGCTCAAGAACGTGAGCCTGGATATCCGGCGCGGCGAGATCTTCGCCCTGCTCGGACCGAACGGCGCGGGCAAGACGACGCTGATCAGCATTATCTGCGGCATCGTCAACCCGACGGCGGGCAAGGTGCTGGCCGACGGCCACGACATCGTGTCCGATTTCCGCGCGGCGCGGGCCAAGATCGGGCTGGTGCCGCAGGAAATCTCCACCGATGCCTTCGAAAGCGTCTGGAATACCGTCAACTTCAGCCGCGGCCTGTTCGGCAAGCCGGCCGACCACGCCTACGTCGAGAAGGTGCTGCGCGACCTGTCGCTGTGGGACAAGAAGGACAGCCGCATCATGGCGCTGTCGGGCGGGATGAAGCGCCGGGTCATGATCGCCAAGGCGCTGTCGCACGAGCCCGCCATTCTGTTCCTGGACGAACCCACCGCGGGCGTGGACGTGGAGCTGCGGCGCGGCATGTGGGAAATGGTGCGGCGGCTGCGCGAAAGCGGCGTCACCATCATCCTGACCACGCACTACATCGAGGAAGCCCAGGAAATGGCCGACCGGATCGGCGTGATCCGCAAGGGCGAGATCATCCTGGTCGAGGAAAAGCACGCGCTGATGAAGAAACTGGGCAAGCGCCAGTTGGCCCTGACCCTGAAAGCCCCGCTGCCCGGCATTCCGACGGCGCTGGACGGTTTCCAGTTGGACCTGTCGGCCGACGGCTACAAGCTGGTCTATACCTACGACAACCAGGGCGGCGGCGAGATCTCCCGGCTGCTGCACGAACTGGGCAGGCTGGAGATCGAGTTCACGGACCTGAACTCATCGGAAAGCTCGCTCGAGGATATCTTTGTCAGCCTGGTGCACGGTCAATCATGAATTTCTACGCCATCCGCGCTATCTACCTGTTTGAAATGGCCCGTGCCTGGCGCACGCTGATGCAGAGCGTGCTGTCGCCCGTGATCTCCACCTCGCTGTATTTCGTGGTGTTCGGGTCGGCCATCGGCTCGCACATGGTCGAGATCGACGGCGTCAGCTACGGCGCCTTCATCGTGCCGGGCATGATCATGCTGTCGCTGTTGACGCAAAGCGTCGCCAACGCGTCCTTCGGCATCTACATGCCGCGGTTCTCCGGCACCATCTACGAAATCCACTCGGCGCCGATTTCCTACGTGGAAATCGTCATGGGCTATGTGGGGGCCGCCGCCAGCAAATCCATCATCCTGGGGTTGATCATGCTGGCCACGGCGCGGCTGTTCGTGGCCTTCGAGGTGGCGCATCCGTTCTGGATGCTGGCCTTCCTGGTGCTGACCGCCGTGACTTTCAGCCTGTTCGGCTTCATCATCGGGATCTGGGCCGACGGCTTCGAAAAGCTGCAGATCATTCCGCTGATGATCATCACGCCGCTGACCTTCCTGGGCGGCACCTTCTATTCCATCAAGATGCTGCCGCCGTTCTGGCAGGCCGTGACCCTGTTCAATCCGGTCGTGTACCTGGTCAGCGGGTTCCGCTGGGCGTTCTACGGGGTGGCCGACGTCAGCGTGGGCATCAGCGTGGGAATGACGCTGGCCTTCCTGCTGGCCTGCGTCGTGGGCGTGCGCTGGATCTTCAAGACCGGCTACCGGCTGAAGACCTGATCCAGGCCGTACCCGTCCGGCGCCTCAAGGCCGCGGAATGATCTTCCTGTCCATGAGCACGCCCAGCCAGTGCTGGACGCACTGCTCGGTGTCGAAGGCCTGGGTAAAGCCCGCCTGCTTGATCTTGACCGTGCTGACGAAGGCGGGCGGCGGCATCTCCTTCAGGCCATAGCCGAACCGGGCATCGGCCGAGAAATGGGACTGGCCCAGGATGTCGCCCAGCGCCAGGGGCCGAAGGCCGTGCGCCTGCACGAGTTCCGACCATAGCTGCGCGCGGGTGGGCAGGTATTCCGCCAGGCGCACGGGCCGGTCCGGGCCGGGTTCCAGGCGGAAGAAATCCGCCAGGCCGGGCCACAGGTCGCGCCAACTGAAGACTTCCCCGTTGGTCAGGTTGAAATGCTCGCCCCAGGCCTGGGGCGTGTCCGCCGCCCAGGCGGCGGCATTGCCGATCAGGCGCACATCCACGGCTTCGCGTGGGAAGGAAACATGGCCGGGATAGCAGAACGGCTTGCCTTCGGCGCGGCACAGCGAGGCATAGACGCCGATGATGGGCACGGTATTCATGGCCACGCCCACGTTGGGGCCCACCACGATGGCGGGCCGGAAGATGGTCCAGCCGAATCCGAGTTCGGCGGCCTTTTCCCGGACGTAGTCCTCCTGGAACCAATAGGAATTGGGATGATCGTCGCGCGGCTCGCGTTCGCGCGCGGGGATGCGGATGGGATGCAGATGCACGCCATAGGCCTTCGTGCCCTGCAGCAGGGTCACGTGTTGCAGCCGGGCGGCCCGGCCCAGGGGCTCGATGACGTTCCTCAGCATCGCCAGATTGGTGGACATCTGGTCGGGGTCCGTCCAGCCCGCGATCAGGCCGGGTTTTTCGTAAACGGCGGCATAGACCACGTGCGTTACCTGGCGCAGCGCGCCGAAGCAGGCGCGGCTGGCGCCGGCATCCTGCAGGTCGACCGGCAAATGGGTGAACGGCTTCCGGCTGAAGACTTCGGGGCGCCTGCGGGAAACGGCGATGACTTCCCAGTCTTTATCGAGAAAAGCGTCGATGGCGGCCGTGCCGATCAGCCCGCTGGCGCCAGTGATGAGAACAGTGCGTGACATCCTGCTACCTTGTTTGGGTGGTCCACTGAAGGAAAATGGCGGGCGTTCAGTCCATGACGAGATCGATCTGCGAGAACAGTTCCTTGAAGCGGGCGGATTCGTCCGCCATGCGCTGCCCGAACTCCTGCCGGCTGTCCGAGGCCGCCGTGATGCCCAGCGTGGCGAACTTCTGCTGCACCTCGGGATCGCGCACGGCCTTGGCGATCTCGGCATTCAGGCGGTCCAGGATTTCCTCGGGCGTGCCGGCGGGCGCCACGATGCCGTACCAGGCCACGCTTTCCGCGCCCGGCAGGCCCGCCTCGGCGATCGTGGGCACGTCGGGCAGCATGGGAGAACGCTTCACGTCGGCCACGGCCAAGGCGCGCAGCCTGCCGGATTGGACGAAGGAAAGAATGGGAGGCAGCCCGCTGATCACCATTTGCGTGCGCCCGCCCAGCGTGTCGGTGACGGCGTCGCTGTTGCCCTTATACGGAACGTGCAATATCTTGGTGTGCGAATAATGCTGGAACAGCTCGCCCGCGATGTGATTGCTGGTGCCCATGCCGGCCGAGGCGTAGCTGACCTTGTCCGGGTTGTCCTTGATGTAGCGGATCAGCTCCTGGAGCGTGCGCACGGGCAGCGATGGGTTGACCAGGATCACGTTGGGTCCGGTGGCCACCAGGGCCACGGGCGCCAGGTCCTTGGCCGGATCGTAGGGCATGCGCTTGCGGACGTTCGGATTGACCGTGATCGGCCCGGCGGAGGCGAAGCCGATGGTATAGCCGTCCTTGGGCGCCTTGGCGATGATGTCGGTGCCCAGGTCGCCGCCCGCGCCGGGCTTGTTCTCGACGATGACCGGCTGGCCCATCTGTTCGGACAGCGACTTGGCCACCAGCCGGGCGATGATGTCGATGGAGCTGCCCGGGCCATAGGTGGCGATGAGCCGGATCGGCCGGGTGGGGTAGGACGGCGCGGCCGTCTGGGCGGCGGCGACGGTGGCGGCCAGGCCCAGGGCCAGGCCGGCGAACAGTCTGCGTATTGTCATGATGTCGTCTCCTCGCTGATGCGGATGTTTCGGTCCGAATCCGTCAATCCCTATGGGAATACATGAGCTTGCCCGGCTGCGGCATCCGGGCGCGCAGAATGACGCCCTGCTCGGCTTCGGTGATGTACAGCGTGCGGCGGTCCGGTCCGCCGAACGCCACGTTGGTCGTGCGCAGGCCCGCGCAGGAACGGATGCGGTACAGGGGTTCGCCCAGCGGGCTGAACAGCCAGACGGTGCCCGCCTGGGCATGCACGACCGCCAGGTTCCCGGCCTCGTCCATGGCCAGGCCGTCGGGCCCCGCGGTGCTTCCCGAAAGCTGGATGTAGCGGCTGGCCTTTTTCATCTTGCCGTCCGGCTCCAGCCGCAGCGCATAGATCGCGTTGTCGTGCGTGATGGCCACGTAGAGCACGTTCTCGGCGCGGTTGAGCACCAGCCCGTTGGGCCCGGCCAGGCCGTCCATCAACAGGTCCACGGTCTTGCCGTCCGCGCGCAGCCGGAAGACGCGTCCGGTGGGGTTTTCGAGCGCGCTTTCGCCCTGGTCGGTAAAGTACAGGTCCCCGTTCGAGGCGAAGAACAGATCGTTCAGGCCCCGCAGTCCCTCGCGCAGCACGTGCCGCAGATAGGGCTTGATCGTGCGCGCTTCCGGGTCCAGCAGCATCAGGCCATGCAGGTGGTCGGCCACGAAAATGCGGCCGTCGCGGTGTATCTTCAGCCCGTTGGGCTCGCCTTCATAGCGGAGGACGACTTCGAAGTTTCCCGCCGGGTCCACGCGCAGGATGCGTCCATGCGCAAGGTCCACGCACCACAGATTGCCGGCCCGGTCGAAGGAAGGGCCTTCCAGAAAAGAGTGCATCCGGGCGTGGCGCGCGGCCAGCCAGGCGGAAGGCTGGCCGGTCAGGTGGAGCGAGTCGGGCAGGCGCGCGTACACGTCGGTGCCGAGATTCTCTGCGGGTGGGTACATGATGAATACGCCTCGGGGTGTCAGGACTGCGGATGGGGGACGGGCAGTTCGATGCCCAGGATGAGCGAGCTGAGCGCCTTGCCGTGGGGGTCCAGCCGCAGGGAACGCGTCACGCCGCCGGCCAGCACGTCCGGGATCACGAAGTTGAGCGCCCTGAGGCTTTCGATCTCGTAGCGTTCCACCGGCCCGGCGCCCAGGTGCGCATAGGCCTGCCTGACGCGTTCGGCCGTCAGTTCCCTGCGCAGGACGCGCCAGGCGGATTCGTCGTAGGCGATCACCGCGACATTCGACGTGTTGCCCTTGTCGCCGGAACGCGCGTGGGCCAGGTCGTAAACCAGGGTTCCCATGGCTAAGCTCCCACCGTTATCACTTGGGGCGTGACCCAGCTCTTGGGGATCAGGACCGAATCCACTGCGATGACTTCCTTGGCGCCCAGGTTGACCGGTCCGCCCGCGCCGTAAGGGCCCTGCATGTTCAGTTGGCGCACGTGGTCGCCCAGCAGGTGGGCGCTTTTTCTGTCGGGGCAGCGCGCGGCAATGCGCAGCCTCACTTCGTAAGGGGCGCTGGACAGGGCCTGCGGGTGCTCGCCATGCAGGCTGCTCATGCCGATGAGATCGACCTGGAACTCGCTGGCCGCGCCGCCGTCGAGCCTGAAGCGCTCCTGGACGGTCCGGGCCGCGAGTTGCGCCCGGGCCACCGCGTTGGGGCCGGCATAGGCCACTTCGCCGGCGCCTATCCAGCCATCGGCATAGCCCACCACGACTTTGTAGGTATCGGTGCGCGCGCGGGCGTTCGCGCCGCGCACGGCCACGCGGTCGGGAGTCAGTTCCTCGAAAGACAGGCCTTCCAGGCTGAGCACGCAATCCGGCGTGATATAGGCCCGCGGGTCGTGGATTTCATAGAGCGCCTGCTCGGTGCAGGTCATGCGGTCGAGCCGGCCGCCCGAGCCATCCGGCTTGGCGATGTGGAGTTCGCCGTCGCCGTATAGATCCGCATAGGGGTAGGGCAGCTCGGCAAGCCGCGGCACGTCCTTCTTGCCCGGGTCGGCGAAGTAGCCGCCCGTCACCTGGGCCGAGCATTCGAGCAGATGGCCCATGATGGTGCCGGCCGCCATGCGCGGCAGGTCGTCGTAGTCCCAGCCGTGGTGGTGCATGGCCACGCCCAGGAACAGCGACGGGTCCGCGACGCGGCCCGACAGGACGACGTGCGCGCCGGTGGCCAGCGCGTCCCGCACCGTGTCGGCGCCCAGATAGGCATTGGCGGACGCCAGCCGGGGCAGAATCTCCTCCAGCGGGAGCTTGCGTTCGCGGAGTTGGAGTTCGGGATGCGTGCGCAGGCGGTCGGCGACGTCGTCGCCCACAATGGCGGCGCACTTCAGGTCGCGCCAGCCCAGGGACCGGCCTATTTCCAGGGCGGCCTGCGCGGCGCCCGTCGGGTTGGCCGCGCCCATGTTGGACACCAGCCGCACGCCTTTTGCGCGGCACAAGGGCAGGAAGCTGCGCATGCGCTCGGCCAGCATGGGGTTGAAGCCCAGCTTGTCGTCATGCTGCCGCGCAAGCGTTTCGCGCGCGATGGTGCGTTCGGCCAGGCATTCGCACACCAGGTAGTCCAGCTCGCAGGCTTCGAGCAGCGCGACCGCCGGCCCCAAGCGGTCGTCGGCCATGCCCGCGCCGACTCCTACGCGCAGTCGCGCGCGGGGATCTTTCATGCCGTATCTCCGTATGCGCAGGGCTGCCTGCGCGTCGCCAGGTGAAAGCGTCTTTCCGTTCTGCCGCGAGGCCGTGGGAGCAGGACGCTTGCGCCCAGTATGAAGATATTCGGCTAATGCTCAAAATGATATATTCATATCTCGGTGATAACTTCAACACATCACGATGCCTAGGCTCACGCTGACCATCTCCGAACTGGAAGCCGTGCTGCTGGTGGCGGACACCCTCAATTTCCGCGCCGCTGCCGAGCGGGCCAGCATCTCCCAGCCGGCGCTCAGCCGGCGGGTGCAGGCGGCCGAGCAGAAACTCAACGCCAAGCTGTTCGATCGCGACCGCCACCGGGTCGCTCTGACCGACGCCGGCGCCGAACTCGTGCCCATCGCCCAGCGCATGCTCTCCGAGTTCCGCGATTCGCTGAGCGACTTGTCCGAATTCATCGCGGGCAGGCGCGGCAGCGTGAGCATCTGCGCGCTGCCTTCCGTGGCGGCGGCCATCCTGCCGCAGGCGGCGCAGGCCTTTCAGCAGTTCCATCCCCAGGTGCGCCTCGTCGTCCAGGCGGTGTCCGCCGGCCAGGTGACGCGGGCGGTCGCGGACGGCAACGCCGACATCGGCCTGTCCGTCGCGCCGCAGGTGCCGGCCCAGGGGGTCGCCTTCAGCCCGCTGCTGGAGGAGCAGTTCGTCCTGATTTGCCCGCGGCACGATCCCCTGGCGCGCAGGAAGGCGGTGGACTGGAGCGCCTTTTCGAACCGGCCCTTCATCGCCAGCGGCCCGGCCAGCAGCATCCGGCTGGTGACGGACAGGATCCTGGCGGCGTCCGGCCTCGCGCCGGAAGCGAACTACGTCGCCGACAATATTTCGGTGGTCGGGGCGATGGTGGCGGCGGGGGTGGGCATCGCGGCGGTGCCCAAGCTGGCGCTGCGGCTGATGGACACCACCCGCCTGCACAGCGTGGCGCTGCAATCGCCCACGGCCACGCGCGAGATCGGCATCCTGGTGAAAGAGCAGCGCTCTTTGTCGGCCGCCGCGAAACGTTTCATCGCGACCTTGCAGCAGGTCGGGGCCGACATGAAGAAAACCATCTGACCAACCGCCCGCCGGTCAGAACTCTCCCACCGGCGCCGCGCGCGCCATGCCGCCGAAGGCGTCCAGCAGGCGCTCGCGCCAGGCATGGACCGGATCGTCGTCGGCCAGCAGTTCCAGCGGGCTGGTGCAGCGGGCCCACATGAACATGCCGAACACCGCATAGTCCGCATAGGCGGGCGCTTCGCCGGCCAGGTAGGGCTGTTTGCCCAGCGTCTGCCGCAGCGGCAGCAGCGCCGCGCGCAGCGCGGCGATCTGTTCGGCATAGCCGGCGGGCAGGTCCTCCAGCTTGCCGAAGCGCTTTTCGCGCGTGGCGCGGAAATAGTCCTTGTCCTTGTCGTGGATCAGGCCGTGGATGCTCGGCAGCAGCAGGCGCGCCAGCGGCGGCACCAGCGTGGTGTCGGCCCAGGAGTTCGCGAAGAGGCTCAGCCCGCGGCCGGCCGCGCCGCCGAACAGCGAGGGCCGCTCGGGAAAGGCATCTTCGAGATAGCAGGCGATCTGCCAGGAATCGCTGACCACGTGCCCGCCATGCACCAGCACCGGAACCAGCTTCTGGCCGGAAAACTCGATGGCTTCCTTTTCGGTGAAGCGCCAGGGCACGGTCTGGGCGGACAGGCCCTTGTGGGCCAGCGCCATGTGCGTCTTCCAGCAATGCGGGCTGAAGCGCAGCGACGCGTCTGCGCCCGCCAGGTCGTAGAGAGTGAGGTCCGGGTTCAAGATGCTGCGCTCCTTGGGGATGGGGACGCAAACAGGATAACCCGGGAAAACATGGCCCCCGCGCGGCGGAGGCCATGGCGGCTTTACTGCGGGGCGGCGCCGCCCTTGCTCAGGTTCATCACGCGCTGCTTGAGCTGGGGATCCTGCTGCACGGCCTGGCCGATGCCGTTGAATTCCTCGACGGTCAGGCCGTCGGCGCGGACCAGTTGCACCATTTTGGCGTCCGCTTCCTGGACGACCTTCTGCTTGGCTTCGTCCGTCTGGGCGGCGTCGACCTTGGGACGGTATTCGTCCACGACGCCGGAAATCTTCTGCGAGGCCGACGCGAAGCGCTGCAGTTGCTGGTCGGTCGGCTGGATCGCGGGCGGGGGCGCCATTTGCTGCTGCGCCTGGGCCTGGCCTTGTGCCTGGCTGGCCTGTTGGGCAAAGGCGGGGGCACCGGACAGCGCCGTCGTCAGCAGGGCGGCGGATAGGAATGCGTAAGTGGAACGCTGCATGAAACCTCCTTGTTCCGGTTGAATGTCGAACCATGATGACGACCGGAGCGCCCCAGGGGCAAGTTTCTCGATGTGTTTTCCTGTTTCGGCAGGCCACGGTAGGCGCGCGCCCTGCCGGGGGGCGGCCCCGCGGGCGCGCCGGAAACGTTTTGCGCGTTTTCGTAGTCGCTGCTGGCCGCGATGTTTCCTTAGGTTTTCGGCAGCGGCGCCGGCGGCTAGACGATCAGCATGCTCACCATCACCAGGGCCAGCAGCAGCACGTAGACGCGCGCGTGCAGGCGGTCGGGGATGCGGGGGATGAGCGGCGCCGCCAGGCGGATGCCCGCCAGCGAGCCCAGCGCCAGCGCGGCGAATGCCAGCAGGTCCACATAGCCCACGATCCACGGCGCCAGGGCCTCGGGCAGGCCGCGGGCCGCCGCCATGTAGGCCAGCGTCCCGACCACGGCCACGGGCAGCGTCAGCGGATTGGCCATCGCCGCGGCCTTGGACATGGGCAGGCCCCGCCGGCGCAGCAGCGGCACCGTCATGACGCTGCCGCCGACGCCCAGGAAGGCCGCGACCGCGCCGATGGCCACGCCGCCGCCCACCATGACGCCCTGGCCCAGCGGACGCGGGCGCGCGTCGTCCTGCGCCATGAAACCCTGGCGCAGCAGGCAATCCAGGATGGTCGCGCCCAGGTAGGCGATGAAGGCGCCGCGCACCAGCCCGCCGCTGGCCTGGGTGGCGGCCAGCGCGCCCAGCAGGGAGCCGGCCGCAATAAAGGCCGACAGCGGCCAGACGTAGGCGCGCAGGATATTGCCGGCGCGCTGGTGCTTGCGCGTCGCCGCGATCGAATTGACGATCATGACGCAGGTGGAGGTGGCCACCGCGATGTGCATGGCCGCCAGCCCGACGGCGTCCTGCGCGCCGTGGATCGCGGTCAGCACGCCGTACAGCACGGGCACCACCACGAAGCCGCCGCCGAAGCCGAACAGCACGGTGGTTACCCCGCTGAGGCAGCCGAAAACAACCAGAATCAGATAAACCATGCCGCCCGTCCTTCCAGGGAAAAGGATCACGATACGGCTGCGGCGTTTGGCCCGCTTTCGAGGTTGGGACAATAATGTTGGTGTTTCGGCCACAGCATCCGCCGCCGGCCAGGCGGCGCAAGCGCCATGCGCAACGCCCATATCGACATCTACGACCACCTGGACCGCGCCGTCGTCGCCATCGGCAACGACTATCCCTCCGGCCAACTGCTGCCGGCGCACGCGCACCGGCGCGCCCAGCTCCTGTACGGCGCCACCGGCGTCATGCAGGTCGCCACGCGCGACGGCAACTGGGTGGTGCCGCCGCAGCGCGCCGTATGGATTCCCGCGGGCGTCGCGCACGAGGTCCGCATGCTGGGCGTCAGCACCCGCAGCGCCTACATAGAACCTGGCGCGGCGCGCGCGGGCGGGCAGGCCTGCGAGGTGATCGAGGTGTCGCCGCTGTTGCGGCAATTGCTGCTGGACGCGGTGGACATGCCCGCCGATTACGACCGCGGCGGGCGCGACGGCGCGCTGGCGGCCTTGCTGCTGCACGAGGTCGAGCGGGCGCCGGTACTGCCCCTGCACATTCCGCTGCCGCGCGACGCGCGCCTGGCGTCCCTGTGCCGCGAATTCATCGCCGCGCCCGACGTGCGCGCCGCGCCGCAAGCCTGGGCCGCGCGCCTGTACATGAGCCCGCGCACCTTCAGCCGCCATTTCCGCGCGCAGACCGGCATGGCGTTTTCGGAATGGCGGCAGCGCGCCTGCGTGGTGCTGGCGCTGTCGCGGCTGGCCTCGGGCGCGCCCGTCACCGCCATCGCGCTGGATTTCGGCTACCAGAGCCCGGCCGCGTTTTCCACCATGTTCCGCCGCGTGCTGGGGCGCCCGCCCACGGAATACCTGCGCCAGGGCTAGGCTCGGCCGGTACCGAAGCGGGCCTCGCACAGGCCTCCGGGTTGTTACTATGCCGGCACCCATGACGCACTCAACGACTTCTACGCATCCACCGCTATCCATCGGCGTCGCCGGCGCGGGCAGCGCCGGCCTGGCCACCGCCCTGGCGCTGGCGCAAGCCGGCCACCGGGTCCGCGTGTTCGAAAAACACCAGGGTTTCACCACGATGGGCGCGGGCCTGCTTTTGCAGCCGCCCGGCGTGCGCGCGCTCAGGACCCTGGGGGTGGACGTCGCGGCCCTGAACGTGGGCGCGCCGATAGACCGCCTGCTGGGCCTGTCGCACCGCGGCTGGCCGGTGGTGGACATCGACTACCTGGGCGACGGCGCGAGGGCGGTGACCCGCGCGGCCCTGGGCGAAGTGCTGTTCGATGCCGCCCGCCGCGCCGGGGTGGATTTTTCGTTCGGTTGTCCGGTCACGTCGCTCGACAGCCGGGCGGGCAAGGCGCTCGTGACGCACGGGGAGGGCGAGTCCTGTTTCGACGTGTTCGTGGCGGCCGATGGCGCGGCCTCGGCGCTGCGCGAGCAGGTCGGGCTGGCCGCCCGCTCCCGCGTGTATCCCTGGGGCGCCTTGTGGGGCCAGTTCTGGGTGTCCGATTGGGCGGGCGCGACGCAACTGCTGCAGCGCTTCCGCGGCACCCGCGAAATGATGGGCCTGCTGCCCACCGAAACCGGCCCGCGGGGCGTGCGCCTGTCGCTGTTCTGGAGCATCCGGCACGATGCCTTGCCGGCCTGGCGCGCGGCGCCGATCGGCGAGTGGAAGGCCCGCCTGCTGTCGCTGTGGCCCGAGGCTGCGCCGGTGGTCGAGCAGATTTCAGGGCACGAGGACCTGGCGGTGGCGACCTACCGCCACACCTGGCCGCGCGGATTGGCCGCGGGCCCGTTCTGCGCGGTGGGAGACGCCGGCCACGCGATGAGCCCGCAACTGGGCCTGGGCACGACGCTTGCGGCCCTGGACGCCTTGGCGCTGGCGCGCGCGCTGGGCCGGCACGGCGCGGCCGGGGGGCCGGCGCGCTACGCCCGCAGCCGGCTCATGCCGTCGCGGCTGTACCAGACGCTGAGCCGCGCGTTGACGCCTTGCTTCCAGGCGTCGGGACCGGGCCTGTGGCGCGACCTGCTGTTCGGCGGGGCATTGCTGGTGCCGGGGATGCGCGCGCTGATGAAGCGCGGCCTGCTGGCCATGCCGCAACCGGATCGCCGCCGCTGATCGGGGCCGCGCGCCGTCAGGCCGCGTACCAGAGCACCGCGAAGAAATGGCAGACCGTGCCAGCGAGCACGAACAGGTGCCAGACGAAATGGCTGTAGCGCCAGCGGTTGTCGAGCACGAAGAACACCACGCCGCCGGTGTACGCCAGGCCGCCGGCTACCAGCCACCACAGGCCGCCCACGGGCACATGCTCGACCAATGGGTTTACCGCGATAAGCACCAGCCAGCCCATGGCCAGGTACAGGCCGGTGGAAATGGCGGGGCGGTTGAGCCGCTTGCTGGCCTTCAGCCCCACGCCCAGCAGGGCCATGCCCCAGACCAGGCCGAACAGCGTCCAGCCCCAGGGGCCGCGCAGCGCGCCCAGCGCGAACGGCGTGTAAGTGCCCGCGATCAGCAGGTAGATGGCAGAATGGTCCAGCACATTGAAGAACTGCTTGGCGCGGCTGCGGGGCAGGGCGTGGTAGATAGTGGAGGCCAGGTACAGCAGGCACATCGACGCGGCGAAGACCGCGGCCCCCGCGATGAAGGCGGCATCGCCCTGGCGCACCGCGGCGACGATCAGGATGGGGGCCGACACCAGGGCGCCCGCCGCGCCGACGCCATGGCTGATGGTGTTGGCGATCTCTTCGCCTAGGGTCTGGGGTCTGTCGTCGGGAAACATGAATGCGTCTTGATTGGCCGGAAGCATCCACCATAGGCGCTTTGCCGCGCCGCTTCAAGGCCGCCGCCGTCTCTTGCGCACGCGATGCGGGGCGGGTTTGATCTTGTGCAAACCAGGCCCCGGCCCAAGGCCTGGAATGCCGCGGCCGCGAAGTTACGGTGTGATACATTCCATGCCGGTTGTCATGCTCAACGGGTTTACTGGCCGAGGCCTCGAATGGCGCGCAGTTTTACCAGTCTGTTTTTCAAAACCGCGAAGAAACTCGGCAGGTTGCAACGCGCGGCGCTGCGCGCCGCGGCTCCCCAGGCCGCCAAGCGGCGCGGCGCCACCCGGCGCAAGGCGGCCGTCGCCGCCAAGCAGGCGGCCAAGACAGCCAAGCCCGCCGCGCCCGCGGCGCCGTCCCTGGGCGGCGGCCGCTGGGAGGCCGCCAGGCAGTTCTCCGACAGCCGGGGACATCGGCTCGGCTTTTCCCGCTATACGCCTGTTTCCGCTCCGCGCTCCGGCATGCCGCTGGTGGTGATGCTGCACGGCTGCAGGCAGACTTCCCTGGCGTTCGCCCGCGGCACCCGCATGAACCAATGGGCCGATGCCGGCGGTTTCATGGTGCTGTATCCGCAGCAGTCCCTGGCGCGCCAGATGCAGCGCTGCTGGCGCTGGTTCCAGCCGGACGGCGCGCACGGTGGCGCGGAGGCCGACCTGATCGCCGCGCTGATCCGCTCGGAGTCGGAAAAGTTCGGCCTGGACCCCGAACGCATCTACATCGCCGGCCTGTCCGCCGGCGCCGGCATGGCCGCGCTGGTGGCCCTGCGGCATCCGGACCTGATCGCCGCGGTGGCGATGCATTCCGGGCCGGTGGTGGGCGACGCCCACAGCGCGACCGGCGGCATCGGCACCATGCGGCGCGGCACGCTCAAGCCGCTGCTTCCGCTGGTGGAGCGCGTGGCGGACCCGGCGGCGTTCCGGCTCGGCATGCCCGCCATGATCCTGCAGGGCCAACTGGACCCGGCGGTGGCGCCGCGCAACGCCCGCCAATTGTTCGAACAGTTCCGGGCGGTCAATGGAATACCGCCGGAAAGCGCGCCGGTGGAGCACATACTGGGCCTGGGCACCGAAAAAGCCTATCGCCGCGTGGACCTGCTGCGCGGCAAGAGCGCCGTGCTGCGCCTGTGCGAGATCACGCGGCTGGAGCACGCCTGGAGCGGCGGCGACGCGTCCATCCGCTACCACGCGCGCAACGGCCCCGACGCGTCGGCGCTGATCTGGCGCTTTTTCCAGGCGCAGCGCCGCCCGGCCGCCTAGGGCGGACAGCCCCTAGGGCTGCTTCTTCGAAGGGTCGCCGCAGCCTTCCATTTCGCCCATCTTCGCCATGTTCTGCTGGATTTCCTCCGGCGTCAGGTCGAGCTTGTGCGTGGCGATGGACCAGCGGTGCCCGAACGGATCCACCACCTGGCCGTAGCGGTCGCCCCAGAACATGTCCGTCACGGGCATGGTCACCTGGGCGCCGGCGGCCACGGCCTGCTTCATGGCGGCGTCCACGTCGTCCACGTACAGATGCAGGGTGACGGGCGTGCCCTTCAGCGCCTTGGGCCCCAGGCTGCCCCACTGGGGAAAATCGTCCATCAGCATCAGGACGGAATCGCCGATGCGCACGGCCGCGTGCATGATTTTGCCGTCGGGGCCCGGCAGCCGCGCGAGTTCCTGGGCGTTGAAGGCTTTCTTGAAGAAGGCGATCGCGTCCGCCGCGCCTTCACACACAATGTGCGGGGTCAGCGTATGCATGCCTTCGGGGATGGTCCTGGTTGCAGGGGTGCCCATATCGAGTCTCCGGTATGTTGGTTTGAAATTGGGGCGGGCGGCGCGATCGCCGGCCGCCCCGGTTGCCCTAGTTGCCCACCAGCGTGGTGAATCCGCCCCAGCACATGCGCTTGAAGTCGAATACGCCTTCGCAGCCCATGTCGTTCAGCCGGGGATCCGACATCACTTTGGCATTGATCCGGTCCCGCTCTTCCTTGCTGGCGTACATGATCCACGCGAACACGACGGTCTCTCCTTCGCGCGCGCCCGCCGCGGCGCTGAACGAGGCGGAGCCTTCCTTGTCGATGTCTTCCGCCACGCATTCGCGGTAGTCCAGCGCGCCGTGCTCCAGCCACACCGCCTGGGCCCGCTGCGCCATCTTCTTGTAGGTTTCCAGGTTGGCCTTGGGCACGCTCAACAGGTAACCGTCTATGTACTTTTCCATCAATGACTCCTTTGATCCGTGTTGTTCTATCGCGCTTCGGGCGCCCCGCGGGCCACCGCCGCGCAACCGGGATCCGGTTCCGGTGAGTGTCACTGTATCGGGATCGGGCGCGCTTTCCGATAGGCGATTGCGACATTCTTGAGGGTAGATTGCGACAGCCGGCAAGCGTATGCTTTGCGGGATGAAAAACATCGCGTTCCTGCTGCCCCTGGGGGCCAATATCGCGTCGCTGGAAACCGCCCGGCACGGCTTTCTGGTCGCCAACGAATACCTGGCCGCGCACGGGCGCGAACCCAGGTTCAAGGTATGCACGCTGGCCTTGACGCGCGAAGTCAGGCTGGACGACGGCCGCATCACGGTGCAGGCCGACACGGTGCTGGCCGACGCCCGCGGCATCGATATCTGCATCGCGCCGCCGCTGCTGGGCTCGGTGTCCGACGCCGTGTTGTCCAACCGCGAACTCATCGAGTGGCTGTCGCGCCACCACCGCGAAGGCGGCGAGGTCGCCAGCCTGTGCATGGGCGCGGCGCTGCTGGCGGCCGGCGGCATCCTGGACGGGCAGCAGGCCGTGGTCCATTGGGTCGCGCAGAACCTGTACGCAAGCCTGTTCCCCAGCGTGCGCTGGGTCAGCGACCGCGTCGTGATGGCGGACAACGGCGTCTACACCAGCGGCGGCGCGTTTTCCGCGGCGCACCTGGTGCTGCACCTGATCGAGAAGTACACGGACCGCGATACCGCCATCTGGTGCGCCAAGTATTTCCAGCTCGACTGGAGCCGCCAGAGCCAGTTGCCGTTCTCGGTGTTCATGGGGCAGAAGGCCCACGCCGACGAGGTCGTGCGCGCGGTGCAGGACTACATCGAAGGCCGCTACACGGAAAAGATCACGGTCGAGGAGCTTGCCGGCCGCCACGCCATGGGCCGGCGCACGCTGGAGCGGCGTTTCCGCCAGGCCACCGGCAACAGCATCGTGGAGTACGTGCAGCGCGTGCGCGTGGAAGCCGCCAAGAAATGCCTGGAGACCTCGCGCAAAAGCGTGGCGGAGGTCATGTACGAGGTCGGCTACAACGACACCAAGGCCTTCCGCGACATCTTCAGCAAGTACTGCGGCATGTCGCCCGTGGGCTACCGCGAGCGCTACCACTACCAGTAGGGCGGCGGTTCATCCCTGGTAGCGGTACACCCGGGTTTCGCGCAACACGAAGCCCGCCGATTCGTACAGGTGGTGGGCGGACAGCCGGCCGGGATTCGAGGTCAGGTCGAGCGTCCTGGCCTTCAGTTCGCGGCTTTTGACGATGGCCGCGTGCGTCAGCGCCATGCCGACCTTCAGCCCGCGCGCCTGCTCGTCCACCACCACGTCCTCGATCCAGGCGCGCACGCCGGTGGGAATGCGGAAATGCACCAGCGTGAGCGTGCCGACGATGCGCCGGTCTTCGCCCATGGTGGCGACGAACACGTGGTTGCAGGGCGAGTGGACGATCTCGTCCAGGGCCTCGCGCGACAGCGGCGGGGCGGTTCTGGACAATTGCGGCAGCAGGCGCGCGAAAGCCGCCACCAGGGCGTCGTCGGCCTGCGCGGCCACCGCGACTTCAACGTGGTTTCCCAAAGGTTTCACCGGGGTCTCCCGCTAGAGCTACCTCGATGTTGTAGCCCACACCCGCTCGGGATACCAAGCGGTGAATTTCATCGCCCCGGCCAGGGCCGCGACCGTCACCGCGATCGTGATGGCCTGCGGTAGCTGCGGACGGAACGCCAGCAGCGCGTCGGTCGCCGCCATGAGCCCGAACGCCAGCGCCCAGGCGGCGGCGATCGCATATTTCATGCGCACGAAGCGGCGGCTCTTCCAGACATACTCGGGTTCTGTCTCGCGCGCGTATTCCAGCGTGAACGGCCGGCGCAGCGCGATGGTCAGCAGTACGATCGACAGCATTCCCGCGTCCACGCGCAGGCGCGCCTCGGCGACGGTCCAGGATTCGCCGTCGGCCATCGGCGCGTAGACCGTCAGCCCCGCGAACAGCAGGAGCGTGGCGGTCTCCAGCAGCTTCACGCGGCGTTCGGGGCTGAGCCAGTCGCGCAGCACCAGCCCCGCGGCCACGACGGCGCCCGCGGCCAGGCCTTCCAGCACTCCGACAGCCCTTTCGATGACGACAAACATGATGAAGGGCGCGAGCGCCAGCAGGATGTTCATCTCGATTCCCCGACCTTGAACGCGCTCCCGCGCGTGTGCCGCGTCGCCGTGAGAATCAAGACGCGAACGTGTCCATTTCCGCCTGTCCGCCAGAATGGGGCATGTCCCGCCATCCGTCCATCGGCCGCCTGGACGGGTCCGGAAGGCGGAGGCCGTTCACCGCGCCTGCTGCCCGACGGCGATCGGCCGGTCTCCCGAGATCGTGGTCCGGTGCATTTCGCGGTCGAAGCCGTCGTAGTCGTTCATCGCCAGGTGCTGGGTGCAGCGGTTGTCCCACAGCGCCAGGGACCCCGGCGCCCAGCGGAACCGGCACGTGAACTCGGGCCGCGCCGCATGGCGGTACAGGAATTGCAGCAGCGGTTCGCTTTCGTCCTGGGTCATGCCGTCGAAGCGCAGCGTGTAGGTGCTGTTCACGTACAGCGCTTTCCTGCCCGTGGCCGGATGCACCCGCACCACCGGGTGCACCACTTCGCTGCTCGCGCGGCCGTCGGTGCGCACGTCCATCTTGTGGGCCGGATCGCCGTTGTTCACCACGGCGCCGCCCGCGCCGTACGAGCGGACCGGGCTGTGCACCGCGGCCAGCCCGTCCAGGATGTTCTTGAGCCGGTCGGACAATGCGTCGTAGGCGCGGTACATGTTCGCCCACATCGTGTCGCCGCCGTAGGGCGGAATGACGCGGCCGTAGAGCGCCGAGCCCAGCGGCGGCGCTTCGGCGTAGCTCATGTCGGTGTGCCACAGGCCGCCGAACAGGCGGCGCGTGGTTTCCGCCTTGCCTTTCATCACGGGGAGGATCGTGGGATGCCCGTCCAGCGCCCGCACGAAAGGCACTTCCAGCAGCTCGCCGAAGCGCTTGCTGAAGTCGATGTGCTGCTGCGGCGTCAATTGCTGGTCGCGGAAGAAAATCACCAGGTGCTCGTGCAGCGCGGCGCGCACTTCCTCGAACTGCTCGTCCGACAGCGGACGCGACAGGTCCAGGCCGTGGATTTCGGCGCCCAGCGCGCCGGCGACAGGCCGGGTTTCCAGATGGCGATACGTGGTCATGCGTGTCTCCTTGCCTATTGAAGTCTGATCTGGGCGCTGCGCACCAGCGCGCCCCATTTTTCCGTTTCGGATGCGATATAGCGTCCGAAACCCGCCGGCCCTTCGGCCGCGATGATGCCGCCCATGGCGCCGATCTGTTGGCGCACTTCGGGCTGCGCCAGCACCGCGAGCAGTTCCTGGTTCAGGCGTTCCACCACGGGCCTGGGCGTGGCGGCCGGCGCCAGCACGCCGAACCAGCCCGCGATTTCATAGCCCGGCAGGCCCGCCTCGGCCATCGTCGGCACGTCGGGCAATTGCGGCGAGCGCGCGGCGCTGGTGATTGCGAGCGCCCGCAGCTTGCCCGCCTTCACCAACTGCAGCGCCGAGGGCATGTTGTCGAACATCATCGGCACGTGCCCCGCCACCGTGTCGTTCAGGCCCGGCGCGCTGCCCCGGTACGGCACGTGCGTCAGGCGCAGCCCCGCCGACGCCGCGAACAGTTCGCCGGCCAGGTGCAGCGAGGTGCCGGCGCCCGGGGTGGCATAGCCCATCGGCTCCGGCGCCTTCCTGGCGTACGCGATCAGTTCCTGCACCGAACGCACCGGCAGCGAGGGATTCACCACGAGGAGATTGGGCACGCTCATCAGCATGGTCACCGGCGCCAGGTCGCGCTGCGGCTGATAGGGCAGGTCCGGGTACAAGGCCGGATTGATGGAGATGGGGCCGATATTGCCCATCACGATGGTGTAGCCGTCGGCGGGCTGCTTCACGGCGAAATCCGTTCCCACGTTGCCGCCGGCGCCGGCCTTGTTCTCCACGATGACGGGCTGGCCCAGCCGCTCTCCGAGTTTGTGGCTGACCAGCCTGGCCAGCATGTCGGTGGATCCGCCTGGCGGATAGGGCACGATCCATTTGATCGGCTGCGAGGGCCACGGTGCTTGCGCCGCGGCGGGCCCCGTACAGAAGGCGAGGCCCGCCGCCAAGGCGAGTGCGATGCGTTTCATGCGTTTGTCTCCTTCACTGGCCCGCCGGTCTTGCCGGGAGCATCGTTTCTGTGTATTGTTCACCTAGTGATCAATATGTTTATCAGGTGAACGCGTGAAGAATAATAGATCGATCCAGCGGTGTCTATCCATCATGCGGGCCTTCCGCGGCAAGGGCCGGCCCACGCTGGCGGAGCTGGCCCGCGCCGTCGATCTGCCGCACGCGACCGTGCTGCGCTTTCTGCAGACGCTGGAGGAAGAGGGCTATGCCGCGCGCGAAGACAGCCGCTGGCGCCTGACGCCGCAGGTCTTCGAGCTGGGATTCGCGGCCATGGACAGCCTGGGGGTCACCGACACCGTGCAGGAAATCCTGCAGGGGCTGGCCGACGCCTATTCGGGCACGTCCAACCTGGGCGAAGCCAATCCCGAAGGCGTCATCATCATCGGCCGCGCCATGGCGCCCGCCGAGCGGCGCCGCCTGGTGGTCATGAACCTGCGCGTGGGCAGCGTGCTGCCGCCTTCGAGCGCGCTGGCGGGCGGCCTGCGCCTGCCGGCGGGGCAATGGTGCCGCTACGACTATCCGGACAGCAACCAGGTGTCGGTGGCGGTCCCCGTGGCCCAGGCCGGCCCGCGCGTGCTGTCGGTAGGCATATCGGTCGCGGTCTCGGAGATCGTCGGGGACCGCCTGGAGGCGGAAATGGTGCCCGCGCTGCGGCGGGCGGCCGAGACGATCGCGGGCGTGATCCGGGTCGGCGTGGTGTAAGGGCAGGCGGCCTCAGGCGGCCGCGGTCTCCGGCAGTTTCGCGATCACCTTGATCTCGAACTGGAAGCCGGCCAGCCAGGTCACGCCGATGGCGGTCAGCGTGGGGTGGGGCGCCTCGCCCCAGTATTCCGGCACCACGCTCCAGATGGTTTCGAACTGCCTGTCGGGGTCGACCATGAAAACCGTGATGTCCACCACGTCGTCGAAGGTGGAGCCGGCCTCGGCAAGGACGGCTTGCAGGTGCTCGAAGGCGAGCCGGACCTGCGCCCGCAGGTCGGGTTCCGGCGATCCGTCCTCCAGGCTGCCGACCTGTCCCGACACGAACAGGAATCCATTGGACCGGATCGCGGGGGAATAGCGGTACCGTTCATAAAGCGCCCGGCGGCCGGGCGGAAAAACGACGTCGCGAGTTGCCATGAGTGTTCTCCATCAATGGGCCGCGATGGCCCGGGGTCAACGATGGAGAAACTGTAAGCGGCCGGCCCGGGCGGATAAACCGGCAAGTCCAGCCAGCACTATTTGTAGAATCCAAACAATCGGGCAGACAGGGGGCGGGAATGGACCGTTTCGATGCGATGCAGGCGTTCGCGCGCGTGGTGGAGACCGGCAGTTTCACGAAGGCCGCCGAAACGCTGCACATGAGCAAGACCAGCGTGACGCAGTTGGTGCAGCAACTGGAGGCGCGGCTGCGGGTCAGGCTGCTGAACCGCACCACGCGCAAGGTCAACGTCACGGCCGACGGCGCGGCCTATTACGAACGCGTGCTGCGCCTGCTGGCCGACCTGGACGACGCCGAGACCAGCCTGTCCGGCGCATCCGCCTTGCCGCGCGGACGCCTGCGGGTGGATGTGCCCAGTCCGCTGGCCCGCCTGGTGCTGGTGCCGGCGCTGCCGGCGTTCCATGCCCGCTATCCCGACATCCAGCTCGACATGGGCGTGAGCGACCGCATCGTGGACCTGATCGGCGAGAACGTGGATTGCGTCGTGCGCGGCGGCGAAATGGCCGACCAGTCGCTGATGGCGCGGCGCGTGGCCGACCTGCAGTTGGGCGTTTTCGCGGCGCCCGCCTACCTGGAGCGCGCCGGTTCGCCCGCGCACCCGGGCGAACTCGAAGACACGCACCACCGCATCGTGGGCTTCCTGTGGTCGCGCACGGGCAAGGCCCTGCCGTACGCCATGCGCCGCGGCGCCGAACGCATCAACGTGCACGGCCGCCACGTGCTGGCGGTGGACGACGGCAATGCCTACCTGGCCGCCGGCCTGGCCGGGCTGGGCGTGCTCTGGCTGCCGGACTACATGTCCCGGCCGCACACCGAGAGCGGCGAACTGGTGCCGCTGTTCCAGGACTGGCGGCTCGATCCGATGCCGATGTACGTGGCGTTTCCGCCGAACCGCCACGTCAGCGCGAAGCTGCGCGTGTTCATCGACTGGATCACGGAACTGATGGGGCAGTATGCGCCGGGCGGGGGCGCGGCGCGCGCCTGACGCGCCGCCGCGCCGCGGCCTTCAGCCATCCTGCCGCCGCGCGCCGCGCAGCAGCTTGCCGGGCAGCTCGCCGGTGGCCGCGCCCTGCTCGAAGATGGGAATGCCGCCGACCAGCGTCGCCTGGTAGCCGTCGGCGCGCTGGACGAGGCGCCGGCCGCCGCCCGGCAGGTCGAACACCATCTCGGGGCAGTGCACTTTCACCGCATCGGGATCGATGATGTTGACGTCGGCCTTGTAGCCCGGTTGCAGCAGGCCGCGGTCCAGCAGTCCGTAGACGCTGGCGGTGTCGCGCGTCTGGCGCCTGACCACGTGTTCCAGGTCCAGCAGCGGGCCGCGGCGGCGGTCGCGGGTCCAGTGGCTGAGCATGAACGTCGGCATGCTCACGTCGCAGATATAGCCGCAATGCGCGCCGCCGTCGGACAGGCTGTTCACCGTGTTGGGGTGCCGCATCAACTGGTGCAGATGGTCCAGGTTCTCGTACGAATAGTTGAAGGACGGGTAGTAGAGAATGGCCTGGCCATCGTTCTCCAGCATGAGGTCGTAGACGATCTCCAGCGGCGGGCGGCCGCTGCGCTGCGCCATGGCGGCCACGCTTGCCTCGGGCAGCGGCTCGTAGTCGGGATCGCTGCCCAGGCGGTAGATCTTGTGGAAGCTGCCGAACAGGGTCTCGGCGCGGCGGTCCACCAGGCCGCGCTGCTCGTTCATGATGCGGCTGCGCGTGCCGGGATCGCGCAGCCGCGCGAGCTTCTCCGGCAGCGGCAGGGCGTGCAGGGCCTGGTAGCTGGGATGCGCGATGAAGGGGTGCAGCGAGCTCTGCCACGAAAACAGGATGCCCAGCGGCCGCCCGCTGATGCCGGCCAGCAGCGGCACGCCTTCCCGGTGGGCGCGGTCCAGGCTCAGCACGATCTGCTTCCAGACGTCGGGCGCGCCGTCCGTCTGCTGCAGGTTGAACAGCACCGGCAGGCGGTTGTGGCGCGCAAGCTGTTCCAGCCAGGGCATTTCGCCTTCCATGGCGGGATGGTTGGCCGTCATCTGGAACACGCCGTGGCCCACCTCGCCCATGACCGATCCCAGCGCCGTGATTTCCTCGCCGGTGGCGAAAGTGCCGGGCGGATACTTGCGCTCGTCGTACTTGTGCAGGAAGGTGCGCGAGGTCGAGAACCCGACCGCGCCGGCCTCCAGCGCTTCGCGTACCACCTCGCGCATGGCGATCAGGTCGGCGGGCGAGGCCTCGTCGTGGTGGATGGCGCGTTCGCCCATCACATAGGCGCGCACCGCGCTGTGCGGGATCTGCGCGCCCACGTCCAGCGCCTTGGGGCGGCGGTCCAGCGCATCGAGGTATTCGGGAAAGGTCTCCCAGTCCCACTGGATGCCTTCGGACAGGACCGAGCCCGGAATGTCTTCCACGCCTTCCATGACCTTGATGAGCCAGTCGCGGCGGTCGGGCTTCACGGGGGCGAAACCCACGCCGCAATTGCCCATGATGGCGGTGGTGACGCCATGCCAGGTGGACGGGCTGAGGTAGGGATCCCAGGTGGCCTGGCCGTCGTAGTGGGTGTGGATGTCCACCCAGCCCGGCGCCACCAGGCAGCCGTCGGCCCGGATCTCGCGCCGCGCCGCGCCGGCCTTGCCTTCCGCCTGGACGACGCGGCCGCCGTCGATGGCCAGGTCCGCCGTGCGGCGGGGCTGGCCCGAACCGTCGACGATCGTGCCGCCGCGTATGACCAGATCATGCATTGCGCTCTCCTTCGGACTTGCGCGGGGTTATTGGAGGACCAGGCCGATGCGCCGGATCACGGCGCCCCAGCGGTCGCTGTCTTTCTGGACGATCTGCGCGAATTCCTTCGGTCCCGCGCCGCTCACTTCGTTGCCTTGCGACACGATGCTCTGGGTCACCTCGGGCGAGTCCAGCGCCTCGCGGAACACCTGGGCCACGCGCTCGGCCAGCGCGGGCGGCATGCCGCCGGGGCCGAAAATCCCTTGCCAGCCCACGATGTCCAGGCCGGGTATGCCCTGTTCCTTCAGCGTGGGCAGGTCCGGCAGCACGCTCAGGCGGCGGTCGGTGGCGGGCCCCAGCAGCTTGACCTTGCCGGCGCGCGCATTTTCGACCGCGGTCGCGGTGCCGTCGAAATAGACCTGCACCTCGCCGGCCAGCAGCGCGCGGCTGGCGTCGGCCGTGCCTTTGTACGGCACGTGCACGATGTCGATGCCGGTCTGCTGCTTCAGGATCTCGCCGTTGAGGTGAGAGGTGGATCCCAGGCTGTACGAGCCGAAGTTCAGCTTGCCGGGGTTGGCGCGGGCGTAGTCGATCATTTCGGCCGTCGTCGAAAAGGGCGCGTCCTTGTTGGCGACCAGCACCGTCGCCGAACGCACGGCCTGCAGCACGGGCGTGAAGTCCTTCACCGGGTCGTACGGCAGCTTCTTGTACAGATGCGGGTTCTGGGTGTGCGTGACGACGATGGTGTAGAGCAGGGTGTAGCCGTCGGGATCGGCGCGCGCCACTTCCTGCGCGCCTATCATGGTGCCCGCGCCGGGCTTGTTGTCCACGATCACCGGCGCGCCGGTCCGCTGCGTGACCTTCATCGCCAGCATGCGCGCCAGCGCGTCCGAACCGGACCCGGCCGGAAACGGCACCACCAGCCGGATGGGCTTGCCTCCGCCGGGCCACGGCGGCGCCTGCGTGGCGGGCGCGGCAGCCGCCGAGATACAGGCCAGGGCGCCCAGCATCGCAACCCCGCCCTTGCCCAACAGCGTTAAGAAATGCTTGCGGTTCATGTCGTCTCCTCCTTGGGGGCAGGCAATGCCGCGCATTGCCCTGGCCGGCCTCTGTCGCCGGGCGGCCTGTATCTTTTCTTGCCGCGGGGTTTTCTCCGCCTTGGCAAGTCGTTTTTAGTCTTGCCATTGATCGGAATCAAATGCATATTGAGCCCAATCTCGATGAGAAAAATACATGAGCCTCTCCCTTCGGTCGCTCCAGCACTTCGCGGTGCTCGCGGAAGAAAAACACTACTCGCGCGCGGCGCAGCGGCTGCACCTGACGCAGTCCGCGCTGACGCGCAGCATCCAGTCCCTGGAGGACTCCCTGGGACTGGTGCTGGTGGACCGCGCGTCCACGGGCGTCGTGCCCACGCAGGCCGGGCGCGCGGTGCTGGAGCGCGCGCAGCGCATCCTGGGAGAAACCCGCGACCTGCGCCGCGAGGCCGAACTGATCCGAGGCCATGACACCGGCCGCGTGAACCTGGGCGTAGGCGTGTTTCCGGCGGCCGGGTTGTTGTCGCCATTGCTGGTGCGCATCGCGCGCGAGCATCCCGGCCTGAGCGTGCATGTCGAGGTGGAAAGCTGGCAACGCCTGCTGGACAAGCTGCTGCAGGACAAGCTGGATTTCGCCGTGGCGGTCACCCACAGCCTGCCGCCGCCGGACGATTTCGTCTTGCGGCCCTTGCCGCCCCACCATGGCGGCCTGTTCACGCGCGCGGGCCATCCCTTGCTGGAAGTGGCCAGGCCCCGGCTGCGCGCCGCCCTGGGGCAATACCGCCTGGCCGCCACCGACCTGCCGCCGCGGGCGCGCGAATACCTGGCCAGCCTTTACCAGGTGGCGCGGCAGGACGAATTGCCCATCGCCTTCGAATGCGACAGCGTCGCCGCGCTGCGGGACGTGGCCCTGGGCAGCGACGTGGTGCTCTTCTGCACGCGCGAGGCCATCGCGGCCGAGCTGGAGCAGGGCCTGCTCGCGCCCTTGCCGCTGGCCTATCCGGCCACCGGCCCGCTGACCCACAGCGTCATCCACCGGGCCCGCCGCACACTGTCCCCGACCGCCGAGCGCGTCATCGAGCTGGTGCAGGAACTGCTGGCGGACGCGGCCGCGCCGGCCAGGAAACGGCGCCGGCCTTAAGGCCTGTTCACATCCGTCCGTGGACAGCAGGGGGGCCCGCGCTCAGTCCGGAATCTCGGGTTCGACCAGGCGCTTCAACTGGTCCAGCGAATCCTGCCAGCCCAGGTAGCACATCTCCGGGGGAATCACCTCGGGGATGCCTTCCTGCCGGATGCTGAGTTCAGTCCCGCAGGAAACCTGCCGCAAGGTGATGGTGGTCTGCATCCGGCCCGGCAGGCCCGGGTCGTCGAACTGGTCCGAATAACGGATTTTCTCGTTGGGGACGAGTTCCAGGTATTCGCCGCCGAAGTCGTGGCTGTGGCCGGTGCCGAAGTTGCGGAACGACATCTTGTGCGTGCCGCCGACCTTGGCGTCCAGGCGATGGACCAGGCAGGTATAGCCGTAGGGGGGAAGCCAGCGCGCGATGGCGTCGGGTTCCAGGAAAGCCCGGTAGATGCGTTCGGGGGGCGCGCGCATGACGCGATGCAGATTGACCGTTCCGGTAGCCATGGTGAGTCCGCCTTTAAGGAAGTTGTGCGTACTGACACGACGTACCAGTGGACCGGAAATCGACATGGCAGATCCTGGGGAAAACCCTGGATATGCACATCCCGTTACGAAGTTGACGCAGGCTCCCCGCCGGCCGGGCGTTTGCGCCGCCGGCGCGCCGCCAGCCATTTGCCCGCCGCGATCACCAGCAGCGCGCCCGCCAGTTCCACGGCCATCTTGAGCAAGGGGGCGGGCTCGCCCCAGCGCTCGACGATGAAGATATCGGTAATCAGCATGCCGCCCGCGATCCAGCCCAGCAGCCCGGCGCCCAGCGTGACCGCCACGGGAAAGCGGTCGATCAGCTTCAATACCAGGGTGCTGCCCCACACGATGATGGGCACGCTCACGCACAGCCCGAAGATGACGTAGTAGAGCTGGTGGTCGGCCTGGGCGTTCTGCGCCGCGCCCGCGATGGCGATGACGTTGTCCAGGCTCATCGCGAAGTCGGCCAGGATGATGGTTTTGATGGCCGACAGCACGGTGGCGCCGCCGGCGATGTTGCCGTGCGCGTCTTCCTCCGGCGCCAGCAGCTTGATGCCGATCCACACCAGCAGCAGGCAGCCCAGGGCCTTCAAGAAGGGAATGTCCAGCAGCACCAGCGCGAAAGCGATCAACAGCACGCGCAGCAGCACGGCGCCCGCGGTGCCCCAGAGTATGCCTCTCATCCGCTGCCTGTCCGGCAGGTTGCGGCAGGCCAGCGCGATCACCACGGCGTTATCTCCGCCGAGCAGGATGTCGATGAGGATGATCTGGAATATGGCGCCCCAATGGAACGTCTCGATGGCTTCGAGCATAGGTATCCCGCCGCAAAGAACCAGGAAGCGCAACGCGTTGCGCGGCCTGTACAGGCGGCGTCTGCCCCGCGCGTTTTCTTTTCATTCTAGGCAGGGCGGGCGCCGGACCCGCGAGTACCGGCGCTGCGTCCAGGGTTATGGAAGCGGTTCCCGCATGACCAGCACGTTGATCGTGTGCTCCTTCCAGAAGACCTGGTGGATGCGGGGCACCAGCGCGCGCAGCGCCGCCGCGCTGCAATCGTCGAAGCTCACCAGGACGGCGGGCCGCTCCCCGGCGCCGGGTACGCGTTCGATACGGTCGAACGACGGAAAGCCGTACTTGAGAAGAAAACCCCTGACGTCTTCGTCGGAGGTGCCTGCTTCCACAGGGGTGATCAGTAGCTCGGCCAAGATGGTTCTCCTTGGTGTCCGGTCGCGTTGTCGACTGTAGCCCCAGGCGGCCGGCGTTGTACATGGGCGGAGTTCGATCTTCGTCCGCGGGCGCGGGAGCGCGAAGCGCGGGCGGCCGCAAGAAATCGGTTGACACGGATTATGCTCAACACTAGCATAAATCGTTCCCCTTTTTTTGGCCCACAAATGCTCTAAATGAGTATATAAGTGACGGAGACACTCATGGAAGCCCGCAGCCACCGATCCATCGAATTCGACCTGCCTGCCGCGGCGGGATGCTCCAGCGCCGTCGGCCACGCCTGGGCCCAGGTGCCCGAACCCTTGCCCGCGGCCGAACAGGCGTCCGTTGCGGCCCGGGTGCGGGCCTTGCTCGAGCGCGAGAGCGCCGTGCTGGTCGCCCACTACTACGTGGACGCGGCTTTGCAGGAGCTGGCCGAGCAGACCGGCGGCTGCGTCGGCGATTCCCTGGAAATGGCGCGCTTCGGACGCGACCACGCGGCGCGGACGCTGGTGGTGGCGGGCGTGCGCTTCATGGGGGAGACGGCCAAGATCCTGAGCCCGGACAAGCGCATCCTGATGCCGGACCTGGAGGCGACCTGTTCGCTGGACCTGGGTTGCCCGGCCGGCGATTTCGCCGCCTGGTGCGACGCCCATCCCGACAGGACGGTGGTGGTCTACGCCAATACCAGCGCGGCCGTGAAGGCGCGGGCGGATTGGGTCGTCACCTCGTCCATCGCGCTGGACGTGATCGCCGAACTGCATGCGCGCGGCGAAAAAATCCTGTGGGCGCCCGACCGTCATCTCGGCGGCTACATCCAGGCGCAGACCGGCGCCGACATGCTGTTGTGGCAGGGCTCATGCATCGTGCACGACGAGTTCAAGGGCACGGAGCTGGAACTGTTGCGCGCCGAACATCCGCAGGCCAGGGTGCTGGCCCATCCCGAGTCCCCCGCGGCGGTGCTGGCGCAGGCGGACGTGGTGGGCTCGACCACCCAGCTCATCGACGCCGCGCGCAAGCTCGATGCCGGCATCCTGATCGTGGCGACCGACCAGGGCATCCTGCACAAGATGCGGGCGCAGGCGCCGGGCAAGACCTTCCTGGCCGCGCCCACGGCGGGCGACAGCGCCACCTGCAAGAGCTGCGCGCACTGCCCCTGGATGGCCATGAACGCGCTGGCCAACCTGGCGGACGCGCTGGAAGGCGGCCGCAACGAGATCAGCCTGGACCCCGCGCTGGGCCTGCGCGCCAAGACCCCGATCGACCGCATGCTGGACTTCGCCGAACGGCGCAAGCGCCGCGTTCAGGCCAGCGGGGACCTGGCCCGCGACACCGCGCTGTACGCGCGGGTCGGCCCGGCCTAGCGCCTTCATCGTCCTTCACCGGAGAGCCGGCATATGGAATTCGACGTCATCATCATCGGAAGCGGACTGGCCGGCCTGGCCGCCGCGATGGAACTGGCGCCGCGGCGGCGGGTCGCGCTGGTGTCCAAGGGCGCCCTGGCCGACAGCGCCAGCAACCGCGCCCAGGGCGGCATCGCCGCGCCGCTGGCGGGCGACGACAGCGTGGACGCGCACGTGCGCGATACGCTGGTCGCGGGCGCCGGCCTGTGCGACGAGCCCGCCACGCGCGACATCATCTCGCGGGCTTGCGGCGCGATCGCCTGGCTGCGCGGGCAGGGGGTCGAGTTCACCGTTGAACGCGCAGGCCTGCACCTGACCCGCGAAGGCGGCCATGGGCAGCGCCGCATCGCGCACGCGGCGGACGCGACGGGCAGCGCCATCGTGGCCGCGCTGGGCAGCCGCGCGCGCGGGCAGGGCGGCATCACGCTGCTGGAGCATCACTGCGCCGTGGACCTGCTGCTGACAGGCGAGCCGGGCGCCGCCTGCCGCGGCGTGCGCCTGCTGGACGCGCGCGGCGGGCGGGTGTTCGATGCCGCCGCCGCCCAGGTGGTGCTGGCCAGCGGCGGCGCCGGCCAGGTCTACGGGACGACGACCGCGCCGCCGGCCGCGACGGGCGACGGCATCGCGATGGCGTGGCGCGCGGGATGCCGCGTCGCCAACATGGAATTCACGCAGTTCCATCCCACCGGCCTGCACCATCCGCTGGCGGACGGCTTCCTGATCTCCGAGGCCGTGCGCGGCGAAGGCGGCCTGCTGCGCCTGCCCGGCGGCGCCCGTTTCATGCCGGCGCACGATGCGCGCGCCGAACTGGCGCCGCGCGACATCGTCGCCCGCGCCATCCAGGCCGAGATGGCGCGCCACGGCCTGGACTGCGTCCATCTCGACATCAGCCACCGGCCGCGGGATTTCCTGCTGGCGCACTTTCCCACCATCCACGCGCGATGCCTGGCGCTGGGCATCGACATCGCGGCCATGCCCATCCCCGTTGCGCCGACCGCGCACTACACCTGCGGCGGCGTGGTCGCGGACGTGGCGGGCCGCAGCGGCCTGCCGGGGTTGTACGTGATCGGCGAGGCGGCCTGCACCGGCCTGCACGGCGCGAACCGCCTGGCCAGCAATTCGCTGCTGGAATGCGTGGTGATGGGGCGCGCCGCGGCACAGGACATGCTGCGTCTTGCGGCGCCGGCCATCCGTCGCGCCGATGGGCCGCGGGCCGCCGCGGGCGCGGTCCGCCCCGCGTCCGCGGACCTGGCGCGGCTGCGGCAGGACCTGCGCCAATCGATGAGCCGGGACGTCGGCGTCGTGCGCAGCGACGCCTCGCTGCGGCGCGCGGCGGGCTTCATCGGTCCGCTGCGGGCCGAGCTGGAGGCGAGGCTGCGCCGCGACGGCCTGAGCCTGGATCTGCTGGAATTGCGCAACCTGGCGCTGGTCGCCGACCTGATCGTGCGCGCCGCGAGCGCGCGCGACGAGAGCCGGGGGGCGCATTTCAATCGCGATCGCGCGGATTGGAGAGCCGAGCGCGAGGACCGCGCGGCTTGACTTGATTGCGCTTGCGGCCGGTAGCCGTATCAACAGACGCCGGTCAGCAGATGCTGCGCCGGCCCTGTCGCCGCTCGCCGGAAGCGGGACGGCGACACGCCCATGTGCTCGCGGAAAAAGCGGGAGAAATTGCCGGGCGTGGAAAAGCCCAGGTCCAGCGCCACCGAGGTCAGCGGCTGTTCCTGGTGCACCAGCAGGCGCACGGCTTCCTCCACGCGCACGGCGCTCCAGAACACTTGCGGCGTGGTATTGAGCTGGTCCCGGAAGAGCGCGAAGAAATGGCCGCGCGACAGGCCCACGCGGCTGGCCACGTCCTCGACCGCCATCGGCTCGTGGACGTGCTCGCGCATGTAGGCGATGGCCGCGCGTAGCCTGCGGTCCAGCGTCGGCGCCGCCGATACGGGGCCGGCCGCAAGGCCGGGTTCGGTGGACGATTCGATCGCGGCCTGCAGCAGGGCTTCGACTTCCGCATCGATATCGGCGCCGGGATGTTCGTGCGGGGCGACGATCTTGTCCAGCAGGCGCCAACAGCCCTGGCGCACCGCGGCGTCGATGGGCACGCCCGGCGCCGCGAAATGGAAGGCGCGCCCCGTGGCGGCGCGGCGTTCGTCCAGCCAGGGCTTGGCGATGTACAGCACCAGGAAGATGGCGGGACGCGACCGGTCCAACAGCCTGGCGTCGTGCGATTCATAGGTGTTGGTTCCCAGCGCAAGGTGTTCGCTGTAGGGGACCAGGGTCTGGCCGACGTGGCCTTCCACGCGCGCGCCGCCCAGCCAGAGGGCCAGTTGCACTTCCGCGTGCGCATGCGCGATCAGGTCGTCGCGCAGTTCCAGCACGACGGCGCGGCCGAACGCGCCTTCGTGCAAGGCATAGGTCTCCTGCATCTCTGTCTCCATTTTCTTCGCCCCATCATGACAGCGAGCCTCTATAGGGCGGCGAGTTCATCGGGCGGCACGGCGCTTACAGGAATTTTAGGGTCGTTTGCGCGCTTGTCCGCCGTAGGTGTATTCACCTAGCACAAGATCTGACTCTGCGATAAGTCCGCGCACCCGGCGATAAGCGCGTTGCCGCCTGCGCCGATAAAGTCCTGGGCATCTGCCGGTTTGCCGCAGATTTTTTCAGAACAGAGAAGGAGACAGTTGTGCGCATTGCCAGCATTTTGGTGAACGGCAGGCAGGAGGTGGGCCTGGTGTCGGGCGACGGTTCCGCGGTGGCGCCCTTCGCGCTTGAAGCGGAGCAGAAACGCGCGGGAGCCCAGGCGGTGATCGACCTGCTCGTAGCGGGCCGGGCACTGCCCGAAACGCGAGCGGCGCTGCCGCTTGCCGATGTGACGCTGCTTGCCCCGCTGCCCAGGCCCCGCCGCAACCTGTGGTGCGTGGGGCGGAACTACCATGCCCACGCTAAGGAACTCTCGGCCTCGGTCTTCAAGGACAATGACGCCAATCCCGAGTCCTGGCCCATCGTCTTCACCAAGGTGCCGGAGTGCGTGGTGGGCCCGCGCGACGACGTGCTGCTGCCCGTGGGCGTCTCGGAACAGATCGACTACGAAGCCGAGCTCGCGGTGGTGATAGGCAAGGGCGGAAAGAATATTCCGGGGGCCCGGGCCATGGAGCATGTCTTCGGCTACACCGTCGTCAACGACGTTACCGCCCGGGACGTGCAGATGCGGCATCAGCAGTGGGACATGGGGAAGTCCTTCGACACCTTCTGCCCCATGGGGCCGTGGATCGCCACCGCGGATGAATTCGACGGCACCCGCACGCGCGTGCGCTGCTGGGTCAATGGCGAACTGCGCCAGGACGGGCCGACGGAGAACATGATCTTCGACATCCCGTCCTTGATCGAGACGATTTCCCGCGGCATCACGCTGTACCCGGGCGACGTGATCGCGACCGGCACGCCGGCCGGCGTCGGCATGGGCATGCAGCCTCCCCGCTATCTCACCGCGGGCGACGTGGTGCGTGTGGAGATCGACGGCCTGGGCGCGATCGAGAATACTTTCGTTGGAGGGCAATCATGAGCACGCAGCACATCAACGGCCTGGCCGTGGAGATCGACGGCCAGGGGCCGGCGCTATTGTGCATACACGGCCTGGGCGGCTCTTCCAACACCTGGACTCCCGTGATGCAGGCCTTCGAAGGTTTCCGCGTCATTCGCCCGGACCTGCCGGGCAGCGCGCGGTCGCCGCGGGCGCCGCAGGCCTTGTCCATCGAGGCCTACGTGGACGCGCTGCACGGAATGCTGGCCGAGCTGGGCGTCGATGCGCTGCACATCGCCGCGCATTCGCTGGGCACCATCGTGGCCCAGCATTTCGCCGTGGCGCATCCGGTCCGGGTCAAGTCGCTGGCGCTGTTCGGTCCGCTTGCGGCGCCGCCGGACGCCGGCCGAGCCGGCATCCGGGCGCGTGCGGCGCTGGCCCGCGGCGGCGACGCAGCCATGCAGGAAATCGCGGACGCCATCGTCAAGGGCGCCACCAGCGCCGAGACGAAGCAGGACCAGCCCGCGGTGGCGGCCCTGGTGCGCGAGAGCGTGATGCGGCAGCCGCCGGAAGGCTACGCGCAAAGCTGCGAGGCGCTGGCCGGCGCGCAGCCCGCCGCGGTAGAGGCGCTGGACGTTCCCGCGCTGCTGGTGACTGGCGACCAGGACGGCGTGGCGCCCGCGGCCAATGTCGAGGCCTTGGCCGCCCGCATCGCGGGAAGCCGCCACCTCGTCCTCGGCGGATGCGGCCACTGGACGACCTACGAAAAGCCCCAGGCCTGCGTCGACGCCCTGCGGCATTTCTACGCGGCGCTGCGCTAGCCGCCGCTTTCCTGGCGTTTCAACATAAGAAATCGGCGCGCCTGGCGGGCCGGAGGAGACTTGTCATGTCCAGAATTGCCATTATCAATGTCGCCATCTTCGACGGCAGCGGCGCGGCTCCCTTCCAGGGCGAAGTGCTGATAGAAGACACGCGCATCATCGAGGTCGCGCAGGCCCCCCGGCAGGTGGGCAGGGCAGGCGCGCGCGTCATCGACGGCCGCGGCCGCTTCCTGATGCCCGGGATGACCGAAGCGCACACGCATTTCTCGTGGAACGACCAGCCCTCGCTTGCGGCGATCCAGTTCATGCCGCCGGAGGAGCACATACTCTGGTGCGTGCGCGTGGCCAAGCGCTATCTGGAAATGGGTTGGACCTCGGCCATCGGCGCCGCGGCGGCGAAGCCGCGGCTGGATGTGGTGCTGCGCAACGCGATCGATGCCGGCGAATGTCCCGGGCCGCGCTACCTGGCGGGCAGCCAGGAGATCACGACCATAGGCGCATTGGGCGACAACTCGCTGCCGCACATGCCGTTCGAAGAACTCAGCTTCGGCAGCGTTTGCAGCGGTCCCGAAGAGATCCGGCGATCGGTGCGCACCTTCATCAAGTACGGGGTCGACCATCTGAAGATCAATCTGTCCGGCGAGTACATCGCCGGGCTGCCGGCGGAGATGTCGCCGTTCGCGGAGGAAGAGATCGCCATGCTGGCCAGCGAGGCCAAGCGCTACGGCAAGCGCGTGGCGGCGCACGCGCGTTCCAGCGTATCGGTCAAGCAATGCGTGCGCCACGGCATCGAGATGATCTACCACGCCAGCTTTGCCGACGAAGAGGCGCTGGATATGCTGGAAGCCAGCAAGGACAGGCATTTCGTCGCGCCGGGAATCGGCTGGCTGGTCAGGACCGCCTTCAATGCCTCCGAGTACGGCATCACGCCCGCCGCGGCCGAAAAAATGGGCTACAAGCGCGAGCTGGAAATCGCTTCGGAGTCGCTGCGCAAAATGCACAAGCGCGGCATCCGCATCCTGCCCGGCGGTGACTACGGCTTCGCATGGATGCCGCATGGCACCAACGCCACCGACCTCCAGTATTTCGTCGACTACATCGGCATGACGCCGACCGAGGCGCTGGTGTCGGCCACCCGCCTGGGCGGCCACATCATGCAGCGGCCCGACGAGCTGGGCATGCTGCGCCCCGGCTACCTGGCGGACGTGGTCATGGTGGACGGCAATCCGCTGGAAGACCTGTCGCTGCTGGTGGATCCGGAACGGATCAGCCTCGTGATGAAGGATGGGCGGATCTACAAGGATGCGTGCGCGGATGGGGCGCCGCCGCGCCCGGCCGCGCGGGATACCCGGGAGGCGGTTGCGGCGCATTGAGCGACGCGGGCATCAGGCCGGCGCCACGGCTGCTTTCACGCTGGCAGGGTGTCACCCGGCATGGATCGGGCGGGACGGGCGAGGCGCCCCTGAACGTCTATACATCCCGGTCCTTGCCGGCCAGCGTTCGTAGCGTATCGATAAAGCGCCGCTGCTCGGCCGTCCATGTTTCATGCCTTCGTGTCAGGATGCCGAAGGGGGCCATGGGTTCGTCCAGCCGGATGGGCAGGGCCTTCACCAGTCCCATGCGCAGATAGTCGGTCAACGCGGACTCGGACAGCACCATGATCGCGTCGGTCAACTGAATCAACTGCTGCATCGAATAGACCGAACTGCATTCGGTGATGTCCAGGGGGCCGGAAGCGTCAGCCTCTGCAGCATCTGGTCGAACGCGATACGCGCCGGGGTGGTGGCGGGCTGCAGCACCCAGGGCCACTCGCGGACGAGTTCTTCCAGGGGCAGCTTGCGGCGTCTTATCAATGGGTGTCCCGCCCTCACTACGACCAGCAGGCGTTCGTTGCCCAAGGCCTCGAATTCATACGCCTGATCGTCAGTCATGGGATTGCGGCGGGCAATCGCGATGTCGATGTGATTCTGATCCAGAAGCCGCAGCACCTGGTCGCTGGTGTCGCCCATGATGCGCAGCCGGAGCTGGGGGTTCTCGGCCTTCGTTTGCGCCACGGCGTTCATCACCAGTTTCGGAGCGGCGCCCATGATGGTGCCGATAGCGAGATATCCGTATCCCCCTTCCTGGCGCACGGCCAGGTCTTCAGCGCACCGGCTCAGGCCATTGAGCGTCGATTCGGCAAACCGCAGGAGTTGGCGGCCAAGGGCGGTCGCCCTCAGGCCGCGCGGCAAGCGCTCGAATAGCTGGCAGCCGAACATGTCTTCGATCTCGCGGAGCATGCGGGTGGCAGCGGGCTGCGACATGTTGAGCTGGATCGACGCGCGGTGCACGTTCTGGTGCGTGCCCAATACGACCAGCATATGCAGGTGGCGATAGCGCAGGCGGTTGAGCAGACTGCGCTTGAGCACGGGAGGAGCCTCAGGACGGGTCATGTTTTATCGATACCTTCAAGGTATCGGATGTGACGAAAATCTGATTTGTACTGCATAGGTCCTGCGCCGTACAGTGTGCGCATATAAATAGACCCAGGAGACATCATGCAAAGCCATTCCACGTCCATTCGCGGCGACCTCTGACGCCGCGCGCCCGCCCGGCGCTTTTCATAGCCCCAGTTCTTTTGTGTCGACGTGCTCGTGGTGCGTTGGCATGGAATGCCTTTGCACATAGGAAACGTCGTGAAGAAACTTCCCCCCGCATTGCTTGCCAGGATTTCCTGGCGTTTGCTTCCTTTTTTGCTGCTGATGTACGTCATGGCGTTCCTGGACCGCGCCAACGTCGGGTTTGCCAAACAGGCCTTCCAGGCAGACACAGGCATCGGCGATGCGGCCTTCGCTCTAGGCGCAGGCATATTCTTCGTCGGCTACGCAGTACTGGAAGTGCCCAGCAATCTGTTGATGCACCGCCTGGGAGCGCGCCTGTGGATGTGCCGGATCATGGTCTCCTGGGGACTGGTATCCGCCGCCATGATGTTTGCCCACACCGAAACCACTTTCTATGTGCTGAGATTCCTGCTGGGCGTGGCCGAGGCCGGCTTCTTTCCCGGCGTCATCCTGTACCTGACCTATTGGTTCCCCAGTAGCCAGCGGGCGCAGGCGATGGGCTTTTTCTATTTCGGCGCGCCCCTCGCGTTCATTCTCGGCAGTCCGTTGTCGGGACTGTTGCTAGAGCTTGACGGCATGGCAGGCTGGCACGGCTGGCAGTGGATGTTCGCGGTCGAGGGCCTGCTGGCAGTCGCGGTGGGCATCTGGGCATATTTTTACCTGGACGACAGGCCTGCCGATGCCAAGTGGCTCGACGCGGGCGACCGGGCGCTGATCACCGGCATCCTGGATCAAGAAGACCATGAGAAGGCTAGCCACGGCCATGGGTTGATGGCGGCCATGCTGCAGCCTGCCGTGCTGTACCTCGCCCTGATCTATTTGCTGATACAGGGTAGCGTCTACGGCGTCGTATTCTATCTGCCGACGCTGGTGGCAGGCTTGCTGGGCGCCAAGGTCGGATTGCTGGTCGGACTGGTATCGGCCGTTCCGTGGTTGTGCGCGCTGCTGGCCGCCTGGCTCATTCCCGGGTATGCGGACCGCACGCAGAAGCGCCGCGCGATCGCCGCCATGACCTTGGTGATGGCGGCGGCAGGCATGGCATTGTCGGTCGGCGCTGGCAGCCCGCTGTTCGGCGTGGTGGGCCTGTGTTTTGCAGCGGCCGGCTTCATTGCCGTGCAGCCGGTGTTCTGGACGTTTCCCGCCAGCCATCTGTCGGGCGCCGCGGCGGCCGGCGGCATCGCGCTGATCAACTCGCTGGGAGCGGTGGGCGGTTTCATCGCTCCCATTGTCAAGACATGGGCCGAAGGCCACTTCCACTCGCCCGCTGCCGGCCTGTATCTGCTGTCCGGCACCACCCTGCTTGCAGCAGGGCTGGTGCTGGCTATCCGGTCTCGCCTTGCGATCGCTCCCCTCGGCGCGACCCGCGCGGCGCCCTGAGCCATTCCTACCCTAAGTACACGGAGTTCCCGAATGATGACACCCACCATCAAACACGTACGCGCCTTCACCTTGCGCGGTGGTGGCGCCGACTATCACGACCAGTCCGATGATCATTGGATCGACGACCACATCGCTACCCCCATGGCCAAATATCCCGAGTACCGCCATAGCCGGCGCAGCTTCGGCATCAACGTGCTCGGCACGCTTGTGGTGGAGATCGAGGCGTCGGACGGCAGCGTGGGTTTTGCGGTGACGACCGGCGGTGAACCGGCAGCCTATATTGTAGAGAAGCACCTTGCGCGCTTCCTGGAGGGTGCCAAGGTGACGGATATCGAGAAGCTCTGGGACCAGATGTACAACTCGACGATGTTCTACGGCCGCAAGGGCCTGGTCATCAACACGATCTCGGGCGTCGATTTAGCGCTGTGGGATCTGCTGGGCAAGGTGCGCAAGGAACCGGTGCATCAACTGCTGGGAGGGGCCGTGCGCGATGAAATGCAGTTCTATGCCACCGGCGCCAGGCCCGACCTGGCCAAGCAAATGGGCTTCATCGGCGGCAAGCTGCCTCTGCATCATGGTCCGGCCGAGGGCGAGGAGGGGTTGCGCAAGAACCTGGAAGAACTCGCCACGATGCGGGATCGCGTGGGTCCGGATTTTTGGCTGATGTTCGATTGCTGGATGAGCCTGGACCTCAACTATGCCACCCGGCTGGCCAAAGGCGCGGCCGAGTACGGCCTGAAGTGGATCGAGGAGGCCCTGCCTCCCGACGACTACTGGGGTTACCGCGATCTTCGCAAGAACCTGCCAAGCGGCATGCTCGTTACGACGGGGGAGCACGAGGCCACACGTTGGGGCTTTCGCATGCTGTTGGAGATGGGTTGCTGCGACATCATCCAGCCCGACGTCGGTTGGTGTGGCGGCATCACTGAGTTGCTCAAGATTTCTGCTCTGGCCGATGCACACAACGCGCTGGTCGTACCGCACGGTTCGTCGGTGTACAGCTATCACTTCGTCTGCACCCGGCAAAACAGTCCCTTCGCCGAATTCCTGATGATGGCTCCCAAGGCCGACGAAGTGGTTCCGATGTTCCACCCGCAACTGCTCGGCGAGCCGGTGCCGGTGAACGGGCGTATGCGTATCTCGGCGCTGGACAAGCCGGGTTTTGGCGTCGACTTGAACCCGGAATGCGCATTGCGCCGGCCATACCCCCGTTGAGGTCTTTCCTATGCAACTGTCTTTCAATCCCTTCAAGGCCGCGCTGGCCGAGCGCCGTGCCCAATACGGTATCTGGGCGGGTTTCGCCCATCCCTATGCGGCCGAAATCGTGGCATCCACCGGCTATGACTGGCTGCTGCTCGACGGCGAGCACGCGCCGAATACCGTTCCCACGCTGTTGGCGCAACTACAGGCGCTGGCACCTTATGCCACGCATCCGGTGGTGCGTATCGTCAAGGGCGATGCCACGTTGGTCAAGCAGGTGCTCGACATCGGCGCCCAGACGCTGATGGTGCCGATGATCGAAACTGCCGAACAGGCGCTCGAAATGGTGCGAGCCATGCGTTATCCCCCCTTCGGCATTCGGGGAGTGGGCGGCGGGCTGACCCGCGCCACCCGATGGGACGACGTGCCCGACTATATCCGGACTGCGCAAGAGCAACTGTGCCTCATCGTGCAGGTGGAATCACGCCGGGGGGTGGAAAACGTTGCGGAGATTGCCGCGGTCGACGGCGTGGACGCCGTATTCATTGGCCCGGCCGACCTGTCCACGGGCATGGGCCATGCCGGCGATGCCAGCCAAGCCGAGGTTCAAGCGGCCATCCGCCACGCAATCGATGAAACGCGCAAGGCCGGCAAAGCCAGTGGCATTCTTGCGCCGGCCGAGCCAGACGCCCGCCGCTATGCCCAGTGGGGCTGCAGTTTCATCGCCGTTGGCATCGACATCAGCCTGCTGCGCCAGGCGGCGCGGGCCAATCTCGCCTGCTATCGGAGCATCGAACGCGGCGCCCAGCATCCCGCTGGCCCTTATTGAGGGTCGCTCCTCGCCCAAAAGGAACCAATTATGAGCACTTTGCCTGTCTTGCAGCATTACATTGCCGGCACATTCTCTTCTTCCAGCGAGACGCACGAAGTCTTCAACCCCGCGACCGGCGAAGTGCTGGCCCAATCGCCCATTGCCTCGAAAGAGGACGTGGACCGCGCAATTGCGGCAGCGCGCGCGGCCCAGAAGGGCTGGGCGCGCAGGCCCTCCATCGAACGCGCGGGGTACTTGCGCCGCATCGCCGCCAAGCTTCGCGAGAACGTGCCCCGCCTGGCCCGCATCATTTCCCAGGAACAAGGTAAGACGCTCGGCCTGGCCGAGGTGGAAGTGAACTTTACCGCCGACTACCTGGACTACATGGCTGAATGGGCGCGCCGGCTGGAAGGCGACATCATCGCCAGCGACCGCGTCAATGAGAACATTTTCCTGTTGCGTAAGCCGCTAGGCGTGGTCGCGGGTATCCTGCCGTGGAATTTTCCGCTTTTTCTCATCGCTCGCAAGGCCGCCCCGGCGCTGCTCACCGGCAATACCATCGTCATCAAGCCTAGCGAGGAAACGCCGATCAATTGCCACCTGTTCACCGAGTTGCTGGCTCAGACCGACCTGCCGTCGGGAGTGTTCAACGTGGTCTACGGAACGGGGGCGGTCGGCGGGTTCTTGTCGGCGCATGTCGGCGTGGACATGATCAGTTTCACGGGAAGCGTGGATACCGGCGCGCGCATTATGGCGGCGGCCGCAGATAACCTGACCAAGCTCAACCTGGAACTGGGCGGCAAGGCTCCGGCCATCGTGCTGGCCGATGCCGATCTGGACCTTGCGGTCAATGCTATCCGCGGTTCGCGCATCATCAATACCGGCCAGGTTTGCAACTGCGCCGAGCGAGTGTATGTGGCGCGCAAGGTGGCCGATGAGTTTGTGGCCCGCATTGCCGCGGCCATGGCGGCTACCCGGTACGGCGACCCGCTGGCGCAGCCCGATGTGGAAATGGGACCGCTGATCAACCGCAAGGCGCTAGAGGGCGTGCAGGCCAAGGTGCGAACCGCGCTGTCCGAAGGCGCCACGCTGGTCACGGGCGGCCAGGTCGCAGACCGTGCCCGGGGCTTCCATTTCGAACCCACGGTGCTGGCGAACTGCCGTCTCGACATGGAAATCATGCGCAAGGAGATCTTCGGGCCGGTGTTGCCCATCCAGGTTGTAGAAGACCTGGATGAAGCGATCTCGCTGGCCAATGATTGCGAATACGGGCTGACCTCTTCGGTCTACACCCGTGACCTGAACCAGGCGATGCACGCGATGAGGGAACTGGATTTCGGCGAAACATACATCAACCGAGAGAACTTTGAAGCGATGCAGGGTTTTCACGCAGGGGTGCGCAAATCCGGCATCGGGGGGGCTGACGGCAAGTACGGCCTCTATGAGTACACACACACGCAAGTCGTGTATTTGCAGTCCTGATCTGCGTTCTCCTTGCGGCCCGCACGGCGTAACGCGCGGCCGGGCAGGGCAGCAGGGAGGTGGTCGCGGCGCATTGAGCGCCGCGGATCTCAAGCCGGCGCTGCAAACTCCTTGACGCTGGCCGCCAGCAACTGCGCGGTGGCGGCGGAGAGCGTCCATCCCAGGTGGCCGTGGCCCGTGTTGTAGAACACCCCCGGCCGCTTGCCCGGACCCACCCTGGGCATCATGTTCGGCGTCATCGGGCGCAGCCCGCACCACGGCACCACGCGCGCGGTGCGGATGCCGGGGAAGTGCTTGCGCGTCCAGTCCACCAGCGGCTGCACGCGTTCGGCGCGGATGTCCATGTTGAAGCCGTTGAACTCGGCCGTGCCGGCCACGCGGAACCGGTCGCCCAGCCGGCTGGTGACGATCTTGGCGGCTTCGTCCAGCAGGCTTACGCTGGGCGCGGCGGCGCGGCTTTGCGCGTCGTCCAGGTGCACGCTGATGGAATAGCCCTTGACCGGGTAGATGTTGAGCGAGTCGCCCAGCCGCTTGGCGAATTGCCGGCTGGCGGCGCCGGCGCAGATGACGACGGCGTCGGCGGATTCGCGCCGGCCGGCCCGCGCGCCGTCCGCGCCGGCCAGGTCCAGCAGGTAGGCGCCGCCTTCATGGGCGATGCCGCGGATGTCGGCGTCCTGCACGAAGCGCACGCCCCGGCGTTCGCAGGCGCGGGCCAGGCCGCTGGTGAACTTGTGGATGTCGCCGGTGGCGTCCGACGGCGTATAGAAGCCGCCGTGGCAGGCGGTCTGCAGGGCGGGCTCGATGCTGCGCGCTTCATCGGAAGAGACCGCATAGCGCTCCAGGCCGCCGGCCTGCAGCAGCGCGTTGGCGCGGCGCGCGGTCTCGAAGCTGGCCGCGTCATGGTAGATGTGCAGGATGCCCCGGCGCTCCAGGTCGAAGTCTATGCCTTCCTCTTCGGCCATGGCGTACAGGTGCCGGCGCGCCTCGATGGCCAGGCGCGTGGTGTCGATGGTGTTCTGGCGATAGTTCCGAATCTGTCCGACGAACTGGGCCAGCCAGGAATACTTGTGCCAACTGAGTTTCGGGTTGAGCAGCAGCGGCGCGTTGCTGCGTCCGAGCCAGCGCAGGCCCTTCATGATGGTGGACACGCTGTTCCAGACCTCGGCGTTGCTGGCCGACAACTGGCCGCCGTTGGCGTAGGACGTTTCCATGGCGGGATAGCGCTGGCGGTCGTAGACGGTGACCTCGTATCCCAGTTTGTTCAGGGCGTAAGCGGACGTGACGCCGGTGATGCCGGCGCCGATGATGGCGATGCGGGGCATGGTCGCTCCAGATTCGGGTGGCCGCGGCCACTCGGCCGCAGCACCCCATCTGTCTCTGTACCTGAGAGCTTCACCCGCCGCGCGGACGGCGGCGGGTTCCCCTTCGGTGGGCGCGCGCGGCGCCTCTCTCCAGATTGTCTAGACCGCGCAGTCCTGTTTGCCTGAGAGTTTCCGGGGCGGTTGCTCCGTCGGCGCCTGCCGCGGGGGGCAGGTCTCTTCTGCGGGGTTTTGGATCGACTGGGGCAGGATAGCCAAAATCCCAGCATATGGGACCAAGGGTTAGTACTAATGGGCCCCGGCTCCATGGCGAGGCAACAGGCCCATGACCTCCAGCCGCTTGCACAACTGCGACAGCCGTTCCATCTTGTAGGCGTCCACGTCCATTCCGGCATAGTCATAGAAGCCCTGGCCGTCGCGCAGCCCGTTGCGTCCCTGCTCCATGTTGCGGGCGATGACGTCCGGCGCCGCGAAACGCGGATCGATGGCGCCGGACAGGTAGCGCGACGCGTAGTAGAGAATGTCGCCTCCGCCCCAGTCGATGAATTCCAGCAGCCCCAGCACCGAAAAGCGCAGCCCGAAGCCCAGGCGCACGGCGGTGTCGATGTCTTCCGCGCTGGCCACGCCTTCCTCGACCATGCGGGCCGCTTCGTTCATCGCCAGGGCCTGGATGCGGGGCACGATGTAGCCGGCGGCGGGCGCGCATTGCACGGGCTGCTTGCCTGCCTGGCGCAGGACGCCGAGCAGGCCCTGGGTCGCGGCATCGCTGGTCTGCGGGCCGCGGCTGACTTCGACCAGGGGGATCAGGCAGGCGGGATTCAACCAGTGCGCGTTCAGGAAGCGCTCCGGGCCTTGCACCAGGTCCGCCAGTTCGGTGACGAGAAAGGTGGAGGTGGTCGAAGCGATGACGCTGTCCGGCGCGCAGGCGCCGCCCAGCCATTGGAAGAGGTCGCGCTTGGCGTCCAGGCGCTCCGGCACGGCTTCGAACACGACGCGCGCGCGCCGCAAATCGTCGGCCGCGTCGTCGCGGGAGCATATCCGGACCCGTTGTAGCGCGGCGTCCGCTTGCCGGTCGTCCAGCAAGCCCAGCCTGGCCAGCGTGCCGAGTTCCTGCCGCAGGCTGTCCCGTACGCGCGCGAAGTACTGCGCCTGTTCCGCGGCCGGGCGGCCCTTGGCGTCGATCAGCGTCACGTCCAGTCCGGCGTGCACGTAGGCCAGCGCAATGCCTATGCCCATGCGGCCGGCGCCGGCCACGCAAAGTCTGTCGTTCATGGCGAGCCTCCTTGTCAGCAACCTTCGGCCAGCAGCCTGGCCATTGCGTCGCGCGACAGGCGATCCAGGCCCAGCCGCTCCAGCGTGCGCCCTTCGGCGTAGAGGTCGCGGCCGACGATGGCGCTGGCGAGGCTCAGCAAGCCTTGCGCCACCGGGGTCGGGACGCCGGCCCAGCGGCCGGTCGACACCAGGAACGAGAGCCCCAGCCGCGTGTCCTCCAGCATGTAGCGGTGCGTGCGCAGGTCTATGGACTCGCGCCAGTCGCCGCTGTCGGTGAGCCTGCCGTGCGCGCCGCGGCCGTACATCCATTCATCGCCTTCGGCGGCGTAGTGGTCCGATAGCGGAAAGTGCGGCGCGGCATAGCCCAGGGCCGTGCGGATGGCGATGCGCTCGGCGTCCAGCGCGTCGGTCACGCGCCGTATGGAGGCCTGGGTGCCCTCGTTGTGGATGTCCCACTTGTCGAAATGTTCCAACGGGCCGGCGTTCATCATGATGAGCGGGGGATGGATGACGGGGCCGGCATTCATGAGCGCGCCCGACAGTCCGTCTTCGATGGGCTCGATGCTGGGATAGGCGCGCTTCGCCAGCGCCAGCGCGCGCTCCGAGAGGCGGCTGGGGAACACGCCGGTGGGCAGGCGGGTGGCATAGCCGCTGACCACGACCTTGTCGCCGTGCTTGCGGGCCAGGTAGGGAAGAGTGCCGGTCTCGGCGAAAGCCACTTCGGCGGGGTTGCCTGCCTCCCGCATGGCGCGGGCGAACACATAGCTGCCAAAGGTGCCCGGCGGCAGGAACACGGCCAGGCCGTCGCGGAGCAAGGGCGCGAGCTCGCGCGCCAGTGTTTCGTGCGTGGTGGAGGGAAGGGGGACGACCAGCAACTCCGCATCGGCCACGGCGGCGCGCAGGTCCTGGACCAGCCGCAATTGGTCCGGTCCGTCGCCCAGCGGGATGCGGCGGGAGCCGCGGTAGTCGGTGATGGTCAGCGCGCCTGCGTCCCGCAGCCCCTGGAAAGCCGAGCCGTCCCGGCGCCACCAACGCACCTGGTGGCCTTTTTCGTGCAGGTCGGCCGCGGCCGCATAGCAGCCATGGCCGCCGCCTATGACGCTGATTCTCATGCTCGAGCTCCTTCTTGTGGAGCTTTGATCCTAGCGGCGGCGCGCGGCCCGGGCTGCGCCGAATGCGCAAGCGGCATTCCGATCCGGCAAGGGATTCGAGGCGCGGCCGCGCCGCGTCATTGCCGGCTTTGCCGCAAGGTGTCCGACGGCAGACAGCCGTAGCGCTTGCGGTAGTGGGTGGCGAAATGCCCGAAACTGGCGATGCCGTGCCGCAGCAGGATGTCGGTGACGCTGTCGCCTACGCGGGCCTGTTCCAGCGCCGCGTGCACCAGGGCCAGCCGCTGGTTGCGCAGGTAGTCGCTGGGACTTTGCTTCAGGAACTGCGCGAAGCCGTTCTGCAGCGTGCGTACGGACACGCCGCAGTGCCTGGCCAGGTCCGCCAGGGAAATGGCTTCGTCGAGGTGGCTTTCTATGTAGTCGCGCGCGCGGCGCACATGCAGCGGCAGCGGCTGGCGGCGGTCCGCCCGCAGCGCCTCGGAATAGTTGTGCGGAAGCTGGGTCAGCAGCAGCGTCAGCAGATAGTCCGAGAAGCCGGCGGCCAGCGTCTGCGTGACGCCTTCGATCGCGGGATGCCGGTACAGCCGGCACAGGTAGTCCAGCGTTTCGCGCACGGCGGCCGGACCCGGGGCGTCGGCTTCCATGTGCAGGTCGAACACCAGCGCCTGCTTCACCGGGCGTTCCAGCAGCCGTTGCAACTGGCGTTCCAGCGCGAGCCGTTCGATGCGCAGGATCAGGTTGCGGCAGTCGCGGCCGATGCGGATCACGCTGCGCTCGGAGGGCGAGGAGATCGTCAGGCTGCCGGCGTTCATGGACGCGCTGCGCTTGCCCAGCGTTATCAGTCCGGACCCTTGCAGCGTGATGCGGATCAGGTAGTAGTTGGCGATGTCGCCGGCGTCGATCTCGACTTCGGCGCCGTAGTGCAGGTCGAAGAGCGCGGCGTTGCCGAAGAACACGCCGTACAGGCGCGACTGCAAGGGTTTTCCCTGGGCGACGCACATGCGGTGCGACCACAGGTGCTGGCTGACCTGGTCCCTGATCTCGGAGATGTTGCCCGAATCCAGCAAGCAATGGCGGTCCAGCGGATTGGTGTCGTTGAACATGCTTTCCTGCGCAGCGGGAACAGTCATTGCGTGCGGCGTATAGAGGCGTGCCGTGCAAAGACCTACAAAAGATGGACTGCAAGCAAGTGGGACGCAGCCCCACCCATCGGGTGCCGGGGCCGATCCCACCACCACACAAGGGAACAACCATGACTGACGGCAGCCCGCGGCACGGAACGAAATCCAGCTACGCCTACGAGTGGTATGTCGTCGTGATATGCATGCTAGCGTACATATTTTCCTTCGTCGACAGGCAGATCCTGGCGCTGATGATCGAACCGATCAAGCACGATCTGCAACTGTCGGATACGCAATTCAGCCTGCTGCACGGGCTGGCTTTCTCGTTGTTCTATGCGTTCATGGGCATCCCCATCGCCTTGCTCGCGGACCGCTATTCGCGCCCCAGGATCATCGCGGTCGGCGTGGCGTTCTGGAGCCTGGCCACGGCGGCCTGCGGCCTGTCGCGCAATTTCGCGCAGATGTTCCTGGCGCGCATCTGCGTGGGCGTCGGAGAAGCGGCGCTGTCGCCCGCCACCTACTCCATGCTCAGCGATATGTTCCCGCGCGAAAAACTCGGGCGCGCCGTCGGCATCTATTCGATAGGCTCGTTCATCGGCGGCGGCATGGCCTTCCTGATCGGCGGCTATGTCATCGACCTGCTGAAAAGCGTGGATACCGTCATGCTGCCGGGCCTGGGCGCGTTGCGGCCATGGCAGGTCACCTTCTTCGCGGTCGGGCTGCCCGGCCTGCTGATCTCCTTGCTGATTTTGCTGACGCTGCGCGATCCACAACGGCTGGGCCTGAGGCGCGACGCCGCGGGGCAGGTCCGGAAGCCTGCCATGAAGGACACTTTCCGCTTCCTGGGGCGGCATCGCCGCACGTTCTTCTGCCATTACATCGGCTTCTCTTTCTACGCCATGGTGCTGTTCGCGCTGCTGGGCTGGACTCCCGCCTTCTACATGCGCAAGTTCGGCATGTCGCCGGTCGAGGCGGGCTACATGCTGGGCATGGTGGTGCTGGTAGCCAATACCGCCGGAGTATTTTGCGGCGGCTGGCTGATGGATGGGCTGGCCAGGCGCGGCTACCGCGATGCGCCGCTGCGCGCCGGCGTGATCGGCGCGGCGGGCATGGCCTTGCCGGCGGTGGTCTTCACGCAGGTGGATACGCTGTGGCTGTCGGTGGGCCTGTTGCTGCCCGCCATGTTCTTCGCCTCGTTTCCCATGCCCACCTCCACGGCCGCGATGCAGATACTTCCGCCCAACCAGATCCGCGCCCAGGTCTCGGCGCTGTTCCTGTTGATCTCCAACCTGATCGGGCTGGGCCTGGGCACCACCGCCGTCGCGTTGCTGACCGACCGGCTGTTCAAGAGCCCCGGCGCCGTGGGGCAGTCCATGTCCGTCCTGATCGGAGCGGCCGCGGTGCTGTGCATCGCCCTGCTGGCGGCGGGCTGTAGGCACTACCGGACGAGCCTGGCGCTCGAAGAGGAAGACGCCCGGCCGCTGGAGGCTGCGCGCGCGCTGTCATAAGACCCGGCGCCTTCCGGCCGATGCGGCCCTATTTACACCAGTGTTACCTCTCCCTTGAACTGCACATCCCTGGTAAAGAAATCGCGGCGGGTGTTGGGCTATAAGGATGCTTCTATGCATCACTGATCCGTTCTCGCAGGACGCCAAGGCCGTCGCCCCGACCGGCCGTTCTTGCCCTGCTGCAAACCGGACCCCAATTCATGCCCCGTGTCATCCGCCGTTCGTCCCTAGCCCTGCTCGCCGTCCTGACGGGCGCCGTGGCGGGATGCTCTTCTCCCAAGCCGGAGTTCGAGAAAGAAGACTTCGCCCAGAGCGACACTTATTCCCGCACCGTCTCCGCCGGCAGCGCCGCCGCCTGCGACGCCGGGCGCCGCGCCCTGCTGAGCCAGGGCTACTACATCGACCGGTTCGAGGCCGCCCGCGTGACCGGGCACAAGAATTTCCAGGCGGAAGACGGACAGCACACGCAGATCAGTTTCAATATCGAATGCGCTTCCGACGGTAACGCCAGCGACCGCGCGACGGTGTTCGCCAACGCCGTGCAGGACCGCTATTCCATCAAGCGCACCGCCAATTCGGCCAGCGTGGGCGTGAGCGTGCTGGGACAGGTGTCCATGCCCTTCGGCGCCAGCGACGATTCGCTGGTGAAGACGGCCAGCCAGACGGTGTCGCGCCCCAAGTTCTACGACGGATTTTTCCAACTGCTGCAACGCTTCCTGCCGGACGCGCAGGCGGCTCCCGCGCCGCAGGCGTCCCAGGCGGCCCCGGCGAATAATCCTGCGAATCCCGCGAAGGCGGCGCCGTCCAAGCCGGCGCCGGCCGCGTCGCCGGATACGCCCGCCGATACCTTGAATCCGGCGGCCGCCTCGGACGCGCCCGCCGCCTCCGGCAAGGCGCCGCCCGCGGCGAACCCGCCGTCGGCCGCGACGCCTGCGGCGCCCGCCGAAGCCGGGCCCGGCGACGCGCCTGCCGCGCCCACCCCGGCGCCGGCCGGCGCAGACACGGCCAAGTAAGCCCACGCCCGAACACCGGTTTGCCATAGCGCAAACAGACGCGGCGCGGCGATTCGCGCCGGCGTCCGCATCCGGCGATAATCCGGGCCATGACATATCAACTCCTGAAAATGCTCCACGTGGCGGCGGTGGTCGCCTGGCTGGGCGGATCGCTGTTCGTGTCGCTGTTCCTGCTGTCCTCGCAGCCGCGGGATGGCGACGAGGCCCCGAAAGAACGCAAGATGCTGGGCGCGCTGCGCCGGTGGACGCTGTTCGTGACCACGCCCGCCATGGTGCTCACCTGGCTCGTCGGCCTGCACCTGGCGATGACCTTCGGCTGGTTCGCCATGAGCTGGATCTGGGTCAAGATAGGCTTCGCGCTGGCGCTGTCGGCGCTGCTGGGCGTCCAGAGCGCGGCCCTGCGCCGCATGGCGGGCGGCAGCCCCCGGCGCCCGCCGCTGGTCGATCTGTATGCGCCGTTCACCGTCATCGCGTCCGCCGCGATCGTGACGCTGGTCGTGGTCAAGCCGTTCTGAGCCGCCGCGCGGCGGGCATATGCCGCGCGGCCATAACCAAACACCCCTGTAATAAGGACTCAACAAAGTATTCGTTCGCCGGGGGAGTCCCCGTCCCTAGAATCGTTTCTCTCATAACCGCATAGCCTGAGAGGCGATTTCAATATGACTCCCCGTTTTTTCAAGAAGCTGCTTGGCGCGGTGCTGGCCTCGGCGGCGATGTTCCACGGGCCCGCGTTTTCGGCCGATCCCAAGCCTTTGAAGGTCGGCGTGCGCGGCGGCGTCGACGAGCAGATCTGGGAAGTCGTGACCCAGGTCGCCAAGAAGAACGGCCTGGCCGTGGAGCCCGTGGTCATCACCGGCACGGCCAGCCCCAACGAGGCGCTGAACAACGGCGACCTGGAGGCCAACGCCTTCCAGCACATTCCCTTCCTGAACGACCAGATCAAGCAGCGCGGCTACAAGCTGGTGCCGGTGGCCAATACGCTGATCTCGCCCATCGCGTTCTATTCGCGCAAGTACAAGTCCCTGGAGGAACTGCCGGACGGCGCGCGGGTCGGCATTCCCAACGATCCCAGCAACCAGACGCGCGCGCTCGTGATCCTGCGCGACCACGGCCTGATCACCCTGAAGGACGGGTTCGATCCCGCGACGGGCACGGCCACCCTGGCCGACGTGACCGCCAATCCCAAGAAGCTCGACTTCGTCGAAAGCGCGTCCGTCGTGCTGGCGCGCTCGCTGCCGGACGTGGACACCGCCGCCATCGTCAACAGCTTTGCCTACCAGGCCGGCCTGATCGCCACGCGCGACGGCATCGCGGTGGAAAAGAAAGAGAACAATCCCTACGTGAACATCATCGCTGTGCGCGAGCAGGACAAGAACGCGCCGTGGGTGCCCGAGCTGGTCAAGGCCTATCACTCGGAGGAAGTGCGCCAGTTCATCCTGAGCAAGTACGAAGGCTCGGTGATCCCGGTTTTCTGAGCAATGATGCAACATGAATTTTCCGCAGGGGACCCGGCCGCCGCGCCGCCGTCCCGGGCCGTCGACGCGCACGTCGTGTTCGAAGGGCTGCAAAAGCGCTACGAGGCCGCGCAGGGGCCGGTGGCGGCGCTGTCCGACGTTTCCTTTTCGATAGCCCGCGGCGAGGTGTTCGGCATTATCGGGCGCAGCGGCGCCGGCAAGTCCACGCTGCTGCGCTCCATCAACATGCTGGAGCGGCCCAGCGCCGGCCGCGTGCTGGTCGACGGCGTGGACGTGGGCGGGCTGGACGAGAACGCGCTGGTGGGACTGCGCCGCCGCATCGGGATGATCTTCCAGCACTTCAACCTGCTGTCCGCCAAGACGGTGGCGGAGAACGTGGCGCTGCCGCTGCGCGTGGCCGGCGTGAAGCCCGCCGCGGCGCGGGCCCGCGTCGATGCCCTGCTGGACCTGGTGGGGCTGCGCGACAAGGCCGATACCTATCCGGCCAAGCTGTCCGGCGGCCAGAAGCAACGGGTCGGCATTGCGCGCGCGCTGGTGCACGATCCGGAAATCCTGCTGTGCGACGAAGCCACTTCGGCGCTGGATCCGGAGACCACGCAGTCGATTCTGAGCCTGCTGCGCGACATCAACCGCAAGCTGGGCCTGACGGTGGTGCTGATCACGCACGACATGGCCGTGATCCGCGAGATCTGCCACAAAGTGCTGGTGCTGGACGGCGGGCGCAAGGTCGAGCACGGCGAGGTCTGGCGCGTTTTCGGCAACCCGCAGGCGGACGCCACGCGCGCCTTGCTGCGCCCCTTGCAGCACGACCTGCCCGCGGACCTGGAGGCCAGGCTGGTGCCCGACCTGCAAGGCCGCGACGGCGTGGCCGTGCTGCGCCTGCGCTTCACGGGGCAGGGGCGGCCGGAAGGCGTGTCCCTGCAGGCGCTGGCCGCACTGGGTCCCGGCGCGACGCTGTTGCATGGCGGACTGGACCGCCTGCGCGGCCACGCCCAAGGCAGCCTGTTGGTGTCGGTGCCCGCGGGCGCATTACAGGAAGAGGCCACGCGCGCCGCGCTGGTGGCCGATCAGATCAAGGTGCTGGGCTATGTCGCTGCCGATGCTCGATAAATACGTGCAGGCGTTCCTGCAGACCCTGGCGATGGTGGGCATCTCGGCCGCCATCGCAATCGTTTCCGGCCTGGCGCTGGCGGTGGTGCTGACCGTCACCGCGCCCGGCAACCTGTATCCGCGGCCGCGCTTCAACAAGGCGCTGTCGATCACGGTGAATACGTTCCGGGCCATTCCGTTCATCATCCTGCTGGTGGCCATGCTGCCCTTCACGCGCTTTCTGGTGGGCACCACCCTGGGCACCTGGGCCGCCATCGTGCCGCTGTCGGCCAACCTGGTGCCGTTCTTCGCGCGCATCGCGCAGGTCAGCCTGAACGAAGTGGACCACGGCCTGGTGGAGGCCGCGCGCGCCATGGGCTGCCGGCGCTGGCACATCGTGCGCCACGTGCTGCTGCCGGAAGCCCTGCCGGGCATCATCGGCGGCATGACGGTGAGCGTCATCGCCATGATCAACGCCTCGGCCATGGCGGGCGCCGTGGGCGCGGGCGGCCTGGGCGACCTGGCGATCCGCTACGGCTACGAACGCTACGAGACCCGCGTGATGTTCGAGGTGATCGTGATCCTGATCGCGCTGGTGTCCATCGTGCAGTTCACCGGGGAATGGCTGTCGCGCCGCGCCGACCACAAACGCTGATTTCCGCGCAAGGGCGGCTGCCCTTGCCTTACCTGACAAGGAATTCCGAGATGTCCGATCATCCGCAACAGGGCTTCGCCACGCGCGCCATCCACCTGGGCTACGACCCGCTGGACGAGCAGGGCGCGCTGTCGCCGCCGCTCTACCTCACGTCCACCTACACCCAGGACAGCATCGAAGCCTTCGACCAGATCCGCCTCGGCGAAAAGCAGGGCTATGTGTACGGCCGCACCCGCAACCCGACGCAGGCGCTGCTCGAAGAGCGGCTCGCCTCGCTGGAAGGCGCCGAGGCCGGCGTGGTCACCGCCTCCGGCATGGCGGCCATTTCGGCCACCCTGTTCTCGCTGCTGCAAAGCGGCGACGAAATCGTGGTCGACCAGATCGTGTACGGCACCGCCTTCACCCTGTTCGCGCAGGGCCTGACGCGCTTCGGCGTGCGCGCGGTGTTCGCCGACTTCACCCGTCCGGAAAGCGTGGCCGCAGCCATCGGCCCCAAAACGCGGGCGGTCTACTTCGAAACGCCCGCCAATCCGAACCTGCGCCTGGTCGACATTGCCGCCGTGTCCGCCATCGCCCGCGGCAAGGGCCTGCTGACCATCGTCGACAACACCTTCGCCACGCCGGCGCTGCAGCGTCCGCTCGAACATGGCGCCGACATCGTGCTGCATTCCGCCACCAAGTACCTGGGCGGGCATGGCGACCTGCTGGCCGGCGCGGTGCTGGGGCGCAAGGAACACATCGATGCGATCCGGCTGCAGGGCCTGCGCTATTTCACCGGCGCGACCCTGTCGCCGTTCACGGCCTTCCTGGTGCTGCGCGGCATCAAGACCCTGGAGCTGCGCGTGCAGCGCCACAGCGAATCGGCCAGGAAGGTGGCCGAGCTGCTGCGCGGGCACGCCGCCGTGGCCGAGGTGTTCTATCCCGGGTTGCCCGACACGCCGGGCGCGGAGATCGCGCGGCGCCAGCAGGCGGCCGGCGGCGGCCTGGTGGCGTTCGAACTGAAGGGCGGGCTCGCCGCCGGGCGCACGCTGCTCAACAGCCTGAAGCTGGCGCGGATCGCGGTCAGCCTGGGCGACCCGGAAACGCTGATCCAGCATCCCGCATCCATGACGCATGCGAGCTATACGGCCGAAGACCGCGAGCGCTACGGCCTGTCCGAAGGCTTGCTGCGCCTGTCCGTGGGCCTGGAGACGCCCGAGGACATCCTGGCCGACCTCAGGCAGGGCCTGGACCGGGTGTAGCCGCCGGCGGTGCCGCGCGGCGCCACGCCACCCAGTCGCCTTCTCCCTCGAAATGACGCGGGCCCCGGCTGGCGGCGGCCAGGCCTGCCCGCAACACGTCCATGTCCAGGCCGGGCAGGTTGCGCAGCAGGGCGGGGGGCAGGCGGGCTATGTCCAGCACGGCGCCGTCGAACTCGATCGCCATCAGCCCGCCGCCGTCGCTGGGCACGCGGACGAACCACAGGCTTTCCATGTAGTCGCCGTACCAGGGGTCGGGGAACATGGCCTGCGTGTAGCGGAATCCGAATTCCTGGATCTCGTGCCATGGCCAGAACTCCCGCTGCCCCATCGCGCGCAGGAGTTCGCTGCTGCGGGTCAGGCCGGCGTCGTCGAAACTCACGGTTTCGCGCAGGGGATCTTCGGCCGGCGCGGGGCCGGCGAGCAGCCGTTTGATAAATGACCACATGGCGTCGCGAAGTAGAGGGAGGATAGGTCCTGGGACCTGGCCCGGCAAAGATGCTACAACCATCGGTTCACGTCAAATCCGCGCCGCCGGCCCGGCCCCGCCACGGGCCGGCGGCAAGCACGAAGGAGGGCATCCATGACGGACAAGACGCCGGACGCCGCGGACCTGGAACTCGCGGCCGCTCCCCGCAACCCCGACGAGGAACTGGCGCCGGACTGGCGCGAGGGCATCTACCCGTACCGCCACCGCATGCTGAGGCGCAATTACGAAAAGCAGAAGTACCGCCTGCAGGTCGAATTGCTGAAGCTGCAGGCCTGGGTCAAGGCCCGCGGCCAGCGCGTCGTCATCCTGTTCGAAGGCCGCGACGCGGCGGGCAAGGGCGGCACCATCAAGCGCATGATGGAGCACCTGAACCCGCGCGGCGCGCGCGTGGTGGCCCTGGAAAAGCCCTCCGACACCGAAAGGGGCCAGTGGTACTTCCAACGCTATGTGCAGCACCTGCCCACGGCCGGCGAGATCGTCATGTTCGACCGCTCCTGGTACAACCGCGCGGGCGTGGAGCGCGTCATGGGGTTCTGCACGTCCGACGAGTATCGGGACTTCCTGCGCCAGGCGCCGGATTTCGAGCGCCATCTCGTCAGCAGCGGCATCCACCTGATCAAGTTCTGGTTCTCGGTCAGCCAGGAGGAACAGCGCCGCCGCTTCCTGCAGCGCAAGGTCCATCCCCTCAAGCAGTGGAAGCTGAGCCCGGTGGACCTGGCCTCGCTGGACAAATGGGACGACTACACGCGCGCCAAGGAAACGATGTTCGCGCATACGGACACCGCCGATGCGCCGTGGGTCGTGGTCAAGTCGGACTGCAAAAAGCGCGCGCGGCTCAATGCCATGCGCTATGTGCTGAACCGCCTGCCGTACGAAGGCAGGAGCGAGGACGCCGCGATGGCGCCGGATGCGCTGATCGTGGGCCGCGCGCTCTGATCAGGCGCCCAGCGCCTGCAGGTTCAGCACATGGCTGCGCCCGATCCAGACGGCGCAGTCGCGGTGGTCGCGCAGCGAGTCGCCGGTGTTGGGGTGCATGAAGACGTCCAGGGCGCCGTGATGCAGCGTCAGCCAGGTGGCGATCTCGGCGAACTGCGCGGGCGCGAACGCGATCTGGTAGCTCCATCGCGGATGCGGGCCGACGGGGCGCTCGTGGAAGCGCCCCAATTCCATCCGGCCGCCGAATTCCGCGGCGATCCGTTCGCGCAAGGCGTGCGCCGCATCGCGGCTATCGGCATCGAAGTAAACGTGGGCGTGCCAACTGGCGACGTCCGCTGTGGTCGGGTCTGTCATCGTGTGCTCTTCGTTCGGGGTCAGCCGCCGGCGCGCTTGGCGCGGTGGCCGTGTTTTTGCAGGGCTTCCATGATCCGGTCGCAATGGTCTCCCTGCACCTCGATCACGCCGTCCTTCACCGTGCCGCCGGAACCGCAGGCGGCGCGCAACTGCTTGCCCAGGGCGTTCAGGGCGGCGGCATCCAGCGCCAGCCCCCTGACCACGGTGACGCATTTGCCGCCGCGCCCCTTGGTTTCGCGGGACACGCGCGCCACGCCGTCGCCCGCGGGCCTGGCGGCCTGCTTGCACTGGCACAGCGCAAGAGGCTGGCGGCATTGCGGGCACATCCGGCCGCTTTCCGTGGAATAGACCAGGCCGCCCGTCGGGCTGCGTTTCATGGTGGGCATGGGTAAAAGCCCCTATCTTAATCGTCGCAGCGTTCCGCCGCCGCGCGCTATTTGCCCCGCATCTGGTCGATCAGGCGGCGGTCGCGCTTGGTCGGCCGCCCGGCCTCGATGCCTAGCGCGGGCTCCGGCGCCAGGCGGCGCATTTCCGCGGCGCGTTCGCGCGCCGCCACGCTGTCCGGGGTTTCTTCGTAGAGTTGGCGCGCCACGGGCGCCGGGCCGCGCACGCCGCTGACGGCCACGACCCGCACGCGCAGCGCGGGGTCTTCCTTGCGGATGGCGACCAGGTCGCCGGGCGCGACTTCGCGCGCGGGCTTGGCCGGCTGGTCGTTCACCAACACCCGGCCCTTGCCGATTTCCTGCACGGCCAGGCTGCGCGTCTTGTAGAAGCGCGCAGCCCAGAGCCATTTGTCGAGCCGGATCTTGTCCATCTGCCTGTCCCTGCCGGATTGCTGTGCCAGGGACCATGATAGCCGGGCCGCAAGGCCCGGCACCACTCAATCCAGCGCCAGGTTCGCTTCCTTGACCACGCGCTGCCACTTGGCGATTTCGGCGCGGCGGAAGGCGTCCAGTTCGGCGGGCGTCGAGCCGATGGGCTCGGCGCCGATGCCGGCCAGTTGCTCGGCGATGGCGGGGTCCTTCAGCACCTTGGCCAGCGCCTTCGATACCTGGTCCACGATTTCGGGCGGCGTGCCGGCCGGCGCGAACACCGCGTTCCATTCATAGGTTTCGTAGCCGGGCACGCCGGATTCGGCGATGGTGGGCAGGTCGGGCGCGGTCTTGGAGCGCTCCAGTCCGCCGACGGCGACGGCGCGCAGCTTGCCGTTCTTCACGTGTTGCCAGGCCGAGCCCATGCTGGCGAACATGACGGGCACCTGGCCCGACATCACGTCTATCATGGCCGGGCCGCCGCCCTTGTAGGCCACGTGCTGCAACTGGGTCTTGGCAAGCAGGTTGAACAGTTCGCCGGCCAGATGCTGCGCCGAGCCGGGGCCGGCCGAAGCGAAGTACACGTGGTCCTTGGCGCCGGGCTGGCCCAGCTTGATCAGGTCGGCCACGGTCTTGACTTCGTACGACGGCGTGACGACCAGCACGTTGGGCACGCGCAGCAGCAGCGAGATCGGCGCGAACGCGGTCAGCGTGTCGAACTGCATTTTCGAATGCAGCGCGGGATTCTGCGCGTGGTTGGACGCGTCCAGCATCAGGGTGTAGCCGTCGGGCTTGGCCTTGGCGACGACCGCGCCGCCGATCATGCCGCCGGCGCCGCCGCGGTTCTCGATGACGACGGGCTGGCCCAGTTCGGCGGCCAGCTTGGGGCCGATCAGGCGCGCCACCACGTCCACGGTGCCGCCGGGCGGGTAGGTCACGACCAGGGTGAGGGCGCGTTCGGGATAGGCGGCGGACGCGGCGCCGGCAGCGCCGGCCAGCAGGCCCGCGGCGGCGAGCAGGCCGCCGCGGCGGGCCAGGCGTTTGAACAGATGGGTCATGATTCGTCTCCTTGGAATTGGAACAACTGCAGCGGCGTGTCGGCAAGCAGGACGCGCCGTTGCGCGGGGTCGTCGATCCAGGCGTCCAGCCATTGCATGGCCGCGGGGTAGGACGCCAGATGGCGGTGCTCGGTGTGGGGCCAGTCGCTGCCCCACATGAGCCGGTCGGGGGTATAGGCATCCAGCAGTTGCTGCGCGGCCAGGCGGCCCGACGCGGCGCAGGCGGCGGCCGGCCAGTTGCGGTAGGGGGCCGACAGTTTCACCCAGACGCGGCCGCTGTCGGCCTGTCGCAGCAGGTAGCGGAAGCCGGGATCGGCGGTGCCCAGCGCGGGATCGGGGCGGCCGAAATGGTCCACCACCACGCGGCAGCCGGCCGCCAGCAGGGCGGGCACGATGTCGGGCAGCCGCGCGGCCTGCAGATGCAGTTCCACGTGCCAGCCGAGCGCGTTGACGCGGGCCAGCAGGGTCTGCCAGGCGGGCGCATGCAAGCCGGGCAGGTCCAGGCCGATCAGGTTCAGCCGGATGCCGGCCACGCCGGCCTCGGCCAGTTCCCGCAGCCCGGCTTCCGCGATGTCCGGGGCCACGACCGCCACGCCCCGCAGGCGGCCTCGCGCGGCGCGCAGCGCCTGGACCATGTGGCTGTTGTCGGTGCCCAGGAAACTGGGCTGCACCAGCACGCCATGGCTCAGTCCGTGGCCGTCCAGCAGCTTGAGGTATTCCGCCGGCGTGGCGTCGTGGTCGGGGGTATGGCGGCGCACGTCGGCAAGCGCCAGGCCTTGCCGGAATACGTGCGCATGGGTGTCGACGGCGGCGCCGGTGACGGGGGTGGGCAAAACGGTCTCCTTGTCGTGCGCGCGGCGCGGGGCCGGCGGCGCTTTTCTATAAGGCGGGATTCTAGGAAGTCGAAATATAATTTTCCATTCTGGAAAATCGGTTTATATATATCGGATCAATATGGAAACCCGGCATCTGCGCTATTTTCTGGCGGTGATCGACCATGGCAGCGTCAGCCGCGCGTCGGAATGGCTGGGCATCGCGCAACCCGCCCTGAGCCAAGGCCTGGGGCGCATGGAGAAGGACCTGGGCGTAAGGCTGTTCGAGCGTTCGCGCCGCGGCGCCGCGCCCACGCCCGCCGCGCTCGCCATTCTCGAAGACGTGCGCGCCAGCGTCGCGCGGATCGACGCGGCGGCGCACCGGGCGCGCGAGATCGGCCGCGGCAGCGCCGGGCAACTGACGGTGGGGCTGGTGTCGTCGGCCCTGTTCGATACCTTGCCGCGCGCATTGCGCGAGATGCGCAGGCTGGCGCCGGGCGTGCGGGTGATCCTGCGCGAGATGAGCAATGCCGAGCAGGCCGAGGCCCTGCAGACCGGCGAGATCGACATCGGCCTGATGCACACGCCGGTCGCGGTGGGCGGCCGCATGCGCGAACGCCAGTTGCTGCGCGACCGGCTGGTGGCGGCCGTGCCGGACGAATTCGAGGTGCCCGCCGACGGCCGGGTCTCCATGGCGCAGATCGCGCAGGCCGGACTGGTGATGTATCCGCAGTCCCAGTTGCCGGCGTTCTACGCCGGGATCCTGGACGCCATGCGCAAGGCCGGGCACGACGCGCACGTGGCGCAGGAGGCGAACCGCACGCTGACCGTGCTGTCCTGCGTCGCCGGCGGCTGCGGGGTGGCCTTGCTGCCAAGCTGGATCCGGTCCATGGATTTCCGGGGCGTGCGCTTCTGCGAAGTGCGCGACGGCCAGGCGCTGCCCAGCTTCGACCTGAGCGCCATCTGGCCCGCGCGGTCGGTGCCGACGCTGGCGGACATGTTCGCCAATCTGGACCTCGGCGCGCGCTGAATCCGCCGCAGCTTTCGATCCGCCTTCAGCGGCCCTGCCGGAATGCTTAAGCCAGGCTTAAAACGGGCCTGGCGCCGGAACTCGAAGTACGCGCCACGTCTAACAAGAGACGCGTATCGGAGGGCACCGGCTCATGGACCTGAATTGGCAGCAGCAACTCGCGGAAAGCGCGCTGTGGCTGGCGCGCGCGTTCGGCATTACCGCCGTCGCGCTGGCGCTGGCCGCGGTGGCGCTCGCGCGCGCCACGGACTGGGGACGCAAATTCTGGCGGCTGGCGTGGCCGTACCTCAGTCCCCGCCGTAGTTGGCGGCCCTTGCTGACCCTGGCGCTGCTGCTGTTCCTGGCCATGTTCGCGGTGCGCATGACCGTGCTGTTTTCGTTCTGGTACAACGGCTTTTACAGCGCGCTGCAGGCGCTGGACCAATCGGCGTTCTGGCATTTCCTGGGCATTTTTTCGGTGCTTGCCTGTGTGCACGTGCTGCGGACCCTGGCCGACAGCTATGTCGGGCAGGCCTTCGACATCCACTGGCGCGTCTGGCTCAATGAACGCTTGACGCGCGATTGGCTGGGAGCGGGCGCGTATTACCGCGGCCATTTCCTCGACGCGCCGGTCGACAACCCCGACCAGCGCATCGAGCAGGACATCGCCATGTTCGTCACCGGCTCGCGCACGCTGGCGATCGGCGCGCTGAGCGCCATCGTGTCGCTGGTGGCGTTCACGTCCATTCTGTGGGGCCTGTCGGGCGCGCTGACGGTGGCCGGCGTGGAGATCCCGCGGGCCATGGTGTTCGTCGTGTACCTGTACGTGATCGTGGCCACGCTGTTCGCGTTCAGGATAGGGCGGCCGCTGATCCGGCTGAACTTCCTGTCCGAACGCCTGACCGCGAACTTCCGCTATGCGCTGGTGCGCCTGCGCGAGAACGCGGAGAACGTGGCGTTCTATCAGGGCGAGGACGTAGAGCGCGCGACCCTGTGGACGCGCTTCACGGCCTACATCGCCAACCTGTGGGCGCGCGTGTACCGGGGCCTGAAGTTCGACGGCTTCAACCTGTCGGTCAGCCAGGTGGCCGTGGTGTTCCCCTTCATCCTGCAGGCGCCGCGCTTCTTCAGCGGCGCGATCAAGCTGGGCGACGTCATCCAGACCTCGCAGGCCTTCGGCCAGGTGCAGGATTCGCTGTCGTTCTTCCGCACGTCGTACGACACCTTCGCGCAATACCGCGCCACGCTGGACCGGCTCAACGGGTTCCTGGACGCCAACCAGGCCGCGCGGGTCTTGCCCTCGGTGCAGGCGGAGGCGCTTCCCGACGGGCTGGATATCGAAAGCGTGCGATTGCGCCGGCCCGACGGCGCGGTCCTGCTGCGGGATCTCAATCTGCGGTTGCGGCCCGGCCAGGCGTTGCTGATCAAAGGGCCGTCCGGCAGCGGCAAGACCACGCTGCTGCGCGCGCTGGCCGGCCTGTGGCCCTATGCCGAGGGCAGGGTGCGGCGGCCGCAGGGCGCGGCCGCGCTGTTCCTGTCGCAGCGGCCCTACCTGCCCCTGGGCGACCTGCGCGGCGCGGTGGCCTATCCCGGCCTGGCGCAGCCCGAAGACGATGCGCGGCTGGCCGACGCGCTGGGGCAGGTCAACCTGGGGCATCTGGCCGGCCGGCTCGATGAAGTCGCGGACTGGGCCCGCATCCTGTCGCTCGGCGAGCAGCAGCGCGTGGCTTTCGCGCGCGTGCTGTTCAACCGGCCCGCCATCGTATTCCTGGACGAGGCCACGTCCGCCACCGATGAAGGCCTGGAGCACGCGCTGTACAGCCTGCTGCGCGGCGCGCTGCCTTCATGCGTGCTGGTCAGCGTGGGCCATCGCAGCACGCTGGACGCGTTCCACACCCACAGGCTGGACCTGGACGGCGCGGGCGACTGGTCGATGGGCCCCATGGACGCGCCGCGGCCCGGGCCGGCGGCGCTGCGGCGCGCCGCGGCCTGAAGGGCGACGCGCGGTATCAGGTGCCCACGCGCAAGGGGCCGGTCAGCTTGCGCAGCGCGGCGACCACGCTTTGCGCGGTGATCCGCCCGGTCTTGGGGTTGGCCGACGGAATGTTCTGGATCTCCATCGAGAACGTCGCCGAATCGGAAGCGACCTCGACGCGGTGGACATTGCGTTCCAGCGAGGGGTCGGCCCAGATTTCGAGGGTCGTGCGGTCCGGCCCGATGCCGGCAAGAGAGACGCTGACCGCCACGTTGAGGTTGGCCGGAAACCCCACGGCGGCATCGCGCGGCGACCCGCGGAAGATCAGGCGGGGCTCGGTGATGGCCGAAATGTCGATATCGTTTTCGGCCAGGTAGGGGGCGCCCAGCAGGCCGCGCACCGGCTTGCGGGTGATCATCGTGACGGAATGGATGACGCCTTCCGCCGCGGCGGTGATCGCGTCCAGGCCGAGGATGGCGCCGGACGGCACCACGATCTGGCCCTGGTGGGCGCGGGCGACTTCGATCAGGTCGTCGTGGCGCAGCAGGGCGCCCGAGCTCAGCACGACCAGCTTCTTGCCGGCGCGCAGCGCCGGTTCGGCGATGTCGCGGAACACGGCGGCGGGGGCGCACTCGACGACCACGTCGCAATGCTCGTGCAGCGCGCCGATGGTGGTGAAGGCGGGGGCGCCGTTGCGCCATTCGAAGGCCGGCGGGGCCTGGGGATCTCGCACCGCGACGGCGGCCAGCGCAAGGCCGGGCAAGCCGGCGTCCAGGGATTGCGCCACGGCCTGGCCGATGGCGCCGAAGCCGGCGATGCCGACGCGGTAGCGAGTCATAGGGATCCTTTCTGTGCGTTGGCCATATAGTCTACGGTCAGATTGGACAGCGCGCGCACGCCGTTGAGCAAGCCCGACTCGTCGACGTAGAAGCGCGGCGAATGGTTGGGCGCGGCCTTTTCCACGTCCGTGTCCTTGGGCGTCACGCCCAGGTAGAAGAACATGCCCGGCACCTTCTCCTGGTAGAAGGAAAAGTCCTCCGACGCCGTCGACTTGGGCTGCAGGCCGTAGTTGCCTTCGCCCGCGACGCGGCGCAGGGTGGCGCCCATTTTCTCGGTCAGGCCGGGGTTGTTGACGGTGGCGTTGTACAGCTCCACCACGCGCACGTCGGCCTTGGCGCCCGCGCTCTGCGCGATCATGTCGGCGGTGCGCGCGATGCGCTGGTGGATGTCCTTCTTCATGCCTTCGTCGTAGGTGCGGATGGTGCCGGTCATGGCGACGCTGTCGGGCACGATATTCATGCGGTTGCCGCCGTGGATCGCGCCCACGGTGATGACGGCGGGTTCCAGCATGCTGTTGATCTGGCGGCTGGGTATGGTCTGCAGCCCCAGGATGATCTGCGAACTGACCACGATGGGGTCGATGCCCGACCACGGCCGCGCGCCATGCGTCTGCTTGCCGGTGACGTCGATCCAGAACTGGTCGGCGGCCGCCATCGCGGGGCCGCTGCGCCACGACAGCTTGCCGGCCGGATAGGCGCTCGACACGTGCAGGCCGAAGATGGCGTCGACCTTGGGATTGTCCAGCACGCCTTCCTGCACCATCATCTTGGCGCCCCAGATCTTCTTGCCGTCGGGCTCGAAATCGGCAGGGCTTTCCTCGGCAGGCTGGAAGATGAACTTGACGCTGCCGGGCAGCTCGTCCTTCATGCCGGCCAGGACTTCCGCGGTGGCCATCAGAATGGCGGTGTGGGCGTCATGGCCGCAGGCGTGCATCACGTCCACTTCCTTGCCCAGGTAGGTGCCTTTGGCCTTGGACGCGAAGGGAACGTCCACCTGTTCCTTGACCGGCAGCGCGTCCATGTCGGCGCGCAGCGCCACCACCGGGCCGGGCTTGCCGCCCTTGAGCACGGCGACGACGCCGGTGCCGGCCACGCCGGTCTTCACTTCCATGCCCAGCGCGCGCAGGTGGTCGGCCACCAGCTTGGACGTGCGCGTTTCCTGGTTGCCGAGTTCCGGGTGCTGGTGGATGTCGCGGCGCCAGGCGATGAGCTTGTCCTCGATGGCCTTGGCGCGCTGGTCGATCTGCGCGGCCAGCGCGGGATTGGGCGCCGGGACCAGCGGGCCTTGCGTGCCCGGCGCGCTTTGCGCGGCCGCCGGACCCGTCAGCAGCAGATGGGCGGCAAGCGCCAGCGGCGCCAGGCGGAACAGGGCATTGGGTTGCGGCATGTCTCGTTCTCCTCTTGGTTGTTAACGTGTTATTGGAAGAGGATGTTACCTGAGCGTTCTGCCGCCGGCGCGTTTGTTACGGACGCTTAAAAACAGGGCGTTTTGATTCCGCCGGATGGAATTCCGCGGGCCGGAACCGGCCCGCGGGCACGTCGATCGCGCGGCTTCCGGTCATTGCAGCTTGATGCCCAGTTCCTTGATCAGCGGCCCCATGTCGGCCCGGTCCGATTCGATCGTCGCCGCCAGTTCTTCCGGCGTGCTCCCGATCGGGATCATGCCCAGCGTTTCCATCTGCGCTTGCATCGCGGGATCTTTCAGGATGTCGGATACCGATTTCCGGATCAGCGCCACGCGGTCGGCCGGGATGCCCGCCGGGGCCATCAGGCCGATCCACGGTTGCGGCGCATAGCCCTTCAAGCCCGACTCCTCCAGCGTGGGCGTGTCGGGCAGGCCGCCGAAGCGTTGCGGGCTGGTGATGGCCAGGGCGCGCAGGCGGCCGCTGTCGATCAGGCCCTTGGAGCTGGACGGCGCGTCCAGGCCCACGTCGAGCTGGCCGCCGATCAGGTCGTTCTGGGTCTTGCCGGATGAAGACGACGGCACGTACAGGGCCTTGATGCCGGCGCGCCGGGCCGTCTGTTCCCAGACCAGGTGGAACGCCGTGCCGATGGAGAACGAGCCCACGCTGAGGTTGCGCACCTTGCTTTCCCGCACGAAGTCTTCCCAGGTCTTGAGCGGGCTTTCCTTGGGCACGATGAAGATGAAGGGCGTGCGCGCCACCAGCGAAATCGGCTGCAGGTCTTTCTGCGGGTCGAACGGCAGGCTGTCCACCGCGAACGGCACGATGGTGACGGACGAGGCCACCACCATGCCCAGTGTGTAGCCGTCGGGCGCGGACTTGACCAGCGCGCCCGTGCTGATGATGCCGGACGCGCCGGGCCTGTTCTCCACCACCACGGGCTGGCCCCAGGCGGCTCCGAGCTTGCTGGCCAGCACGCGCAGCATGACGTCCACGGGGCCGCCCGGCGGGTTGGACACGATGATCTTCACCGGCTTGTCCGGATAGGCGGCGGAGGCCGCCAACGGCATCAGCAGAGCAAGCGCCAGCGCGGTTTGCTTGAACATGGAATTTCCCTTGAATCGTTGATATAAGGCGCGCCGGGCGACGAGGCCCGGGCGAGGTACGGACGAGGCTCGGACGGACTCAGGCCAGGATCTGCATATGCGGGGCCGCGGGCCAGCCGGGCGCGTCTCCGCGGATGAACGCGATCCATGCCGCCTGGGTGCGGCGCGTCAGCTCTGCGGCCTGCGCGGGCGGCAGGCCGGCCAGCATGGGCGCGGCGGAGAACGCTTGCAGGGTGTCGAACACGAAAGGCAGTTCGATGCAGTGGCAGGCGCCGAAGCGCGCCGTGGGCGCCACGTCGAAGCGCGCGAGCCAGGCCTTGCGGCCCTGGGCGATGGCGTCTTCCGCCCATCGCCGCGAAGGCGCGCCGAACACTTCATCGCTCAGTTGCCGGCCGGCGTCGTCGGCCGCGTTGCCGGGGAAGGCGGCCATTTCGTCGTGCGTGTAGCAGACCAGCACGTCGGCGCGGGACGCGGCCCGCTTCAGCGCCGGCGCGATGTCCAGCGGCAGCACCTCGCCGTCCAGCACGGGGCCGAACAGGCTGCGGCTGCTGCCTTCGGCGCGCAGGGCTTCGGCCACCTCGGGCGCCTGCTGCGCCGCCAGCAGCGCCGCGACGGGCAGTTCGCGCGCCGCGTCCAGGGTATCGGCGCCGGCCGCGCGCAGAAAGACCCGGCCCAGCGCGTCCGCCTGTTGCGCGCTGCGGAAGCCGCGGCCCAGCGCGGCGCTTTGCAGGATGGCGCGCGAGAACCGCGGCTTGCGGGCCAGCATGGCGCAGATCGAGGAGGCGCCGGCGGACTGCCCCATGAGCGTGACCCGCTCCGGATCGCCGCCCAGGTCCTGGATATTGTCCAGCACCCAGTCGATGGCGGCTTCCTGGTCCAGCAGGCCCACGTTGGCGGTCCGTCCGGCCACGTGCAGCCAGCCCAGCGCGGCCAGCCGGTAATTGACCGCCACCACCACCACGTCCCCGCGCCGCGCCAGCAGGGAACCGTCGTACCAGTCCAGCGCGCCGGCGCCGCTTTGCCAGGCGCCGCCGTGCAGCCACACCACCACGGGACGGCGCTTGCCGTCTGCCGCGGGCGTCCAGACCGTCAGGTGCAGGCAGTCTTCCGACTGGCCGGCCTCGAAATCACCCATCGCCCCGCGCAGGCGCGACGGCAATTGGGGCGCGACCGCGCCGCGCCCCGTGGCGTCCAGGCTGCCGCGCCACGCCGCGGGTTGCGGCGGCGCGAACCGCAGGCGGCCCACGGGCGCCTGCGCATAGGGAATGGCGCCATAGCGGCAAACGCCGCCTTCGCGCACGCCGGTCAGCGTGCCGGCCCGCAGCGCCGCCTGAACGGTCTGACTCATATCCTGCCCCCTTGTGTGATTGTCGGTCGAACGACCGCGGCGGATGCCGCGGCCGCCGGACTATGGTAGGGAGGAAAGGCCGTTGCCGGGCATGCCGGTTTCGATCGAGGCCATGCGCAACCCGCATGGCCCGTGGGGGGGGGCTCCGCGGAAGGCTTACTTCAGGATGCGCGCGTCCAGGCTGTTGTCCGCCAGCGCCTGGGCCTGTTCCCGGGACATGCCCAGGTGATCGTGCAGCGCATGGAAGTTCTCGTTCACGTAGCCGCCGAAGTACGCCGGATCGTCGGAGTTGACAGTCACCTTCACGCCCGCGTCCAGGAGCGACAGGATGTTGTGATCGCGCATGTGCTCGAATACCCGCAGGCGGATATTGGAAAGCGGACAGACCGTCAGCGGGATCTGCTCGTCGATCAGGCGGGCGATCAGCCCGGGGTCCTCGGCGGCGCGCACGCCATGGTCGATGCGCAGCACCTTCAGCAGGTCCAGCGCTTCCCAGATGTATTCCGGCGGCCCTTCCTCGCCCGCGTGGGCCACGGCCGGCAGGCCTTCGGCGCGCGCGCGGTCGAACACGCGCTGGAACAGGCGCGGCGGGAAACCTTTTTCGCTGCTGTCCAGCCCGACGGCGATGAAGGCGTCGCGATAGGGCAGCGCGGCCTCCAGCGTGCGCATCGCCTGCTCTTCGGGCAGGTGGCGCAGGAAACTCAGGATCAGGCCGCTGCTTACGCCCAGCTTTTTGCGGCCGTCCTCCAGCGCCTGGCCGATGCCGTCCAGCACCGCTTCCAGGGGCACGCCGCGGTCGGTATGGGTCTGGGGATCGAAAAAGGGCTCGGTGTGGACCACGTTCTGCTCGCGGCATTTCAGCAGATAGGCCCAGGTCAGGTCGTAGAAATCCTGTCCGGTGCGCAGCACGTCCGCGCCCAGGTAATAGAGATCCAGGAATTCCTGGAGATTGCCGTAGTCGTAGGCGCCGCGCAGGGCGTCGATATCGGGCCAGGGCAGCGCCACGCCGTTGCGCTGCGCCAATTGGAACAGCAGCTCGGGCTCGAGCGAGCCTTCCAGGTGCAGATGCAGTTCCGCCTTGGGCAATGCGTTGAGCCAGTCATGCATGGACATAATGTTCGGATCCCGGAGGTAATGCGCGTTCAGGCCGCCAGCGCGACGCCGTCGGCCTGGATGGCCAGTTCGAGCTGGGCGGCGAAGGCGCGCGCCTGGCGCGTGCTGGGCCGGTCGCGGCGCCAGATGGCCGCCAGCGGCGATTTGCGCAGGGCGGGCAGGGCCGGCAGCACGACGAGTTCGCCGCGCGCCTGCTGGACGGCCGCCACGCTGCCGGGCAGCATCCAGATGTATTGCCCGTCCCGCAGCATCTCGCGGCCGAATTCCAGCGACAGGGCGCCGATCATATCCGGTATCGGCAGTCCGGCCTGGCGCAGGGACGTTTCCAGTTCGCCGCGGATGCGGCTGCCGGGCAGGGCGGTGATCCAGGGATAGGCCACGTAGTCGGCCAGCGTGGTGTCCGGCGCTCCGGCCAGAGGATGGCGGGTGGAGCAGGCCAGCACCACCGGATCGTCGAGCAGGGCGGTGGAGCGGTAGATCTGCGGATTGACGGTGGAGGAGAAGCGGCTGATCAGCACGTCGATCGCGCCGGCGTCCAGGTCCTCGATCAGCCGCTCGTGCGTGCCGATCTCTATCGTCAGGGTGATGCGCGGAAAGGCCTGGCGGAAGGCGCGGGCGGCCTCTGCAACGGGCCACCCCGCGAACATCGAAAAACAGCCCACCGTCAGACTGCCTTCGTCGCCGCGCGACACGGCCGCGAGATCGGTCTCGGCCTTGCGGAAGCCGGTGAGCAACTGCCGCGCATGGCGGCACATCGCAACGCCCAGCGGCGTGCAGGTGGTGCCCTTGGCGGTGCGCTCGAACAGCCGCGCGCCCACCAGCTCCTCGATTTCGGCGATGGCGCGCGACAGGCCCGATTGCGTGCTGTGCAACTGCGCGGCCGCCTTGGACAGATTGCCCAGTTCGGCGACAGTCAGCACGATTTCCAGGTGCCGGATGCGAAGCTTGCCTCGGAATGGTGTCATGGCGGCGGCGGGATGGCGATGTGCCGATTATTCTCCGTCGCCGGGCGCTTGGCAACGCGCCGGCGGGATTCGGATATATCTAGTTCGTCGCGATGCCGGATCGCGGTACGATCCCGGCTGACTTCGATTTTTCAGGATAGCCATGCGCCAGCGTTCCATTCGCTTTCGAATCGATACTTTTTCTCGCGTGCTGATGGGCGCGCTGTTCGCGGCCGCCGCCGCGGGAGCCGCGCAGGCGCAGTCGCCCGCTTCCGCCACCGGATCGCGCGCCCAGCCGGCCGCGCCGGCCCAGCCGCTGCCCGCGTTGACCCCCAAGCGCAGTTTCGACGACGCGCCCGCCGCGCCCGCGCTTGCCGCGCCTGCGGCCGCGGCAAGCGCCGACCCGGCGCCGGCCGCCGTTGCCGCGCCCGCCGCCGTGGCGCCTGCTCCGGCCGCGGCGCCGGCCACCGCGCCCCAGGTCATCGTTCCGACCGAACTGGATACCAAGGCCTGCATCGCCAAGCTGCGCAAGGGCGCGGCCGCCAACGGCCTGACCGTGGCCGATTGGGACAAGTACACGGCCAACGCCAAGCTGCTGCCCACGACGGTGGCGTCCGCCAAGGGCCAGCCCGAAGGGCGCGAAGCGTGGTGGGACTACATCGCCAAGACCGTGGACGACGAACGCGTGAAGGACGGCAGCGCCGTGCTGTCCAAGTACGGCCCGCAACTGGCCGCCATCAGCCAGCAATACCAGGTGGATCCGGCCACGCTGGTCGCCATTTTCGGCATCGAAACCAATTACGGCCGCCAGGTGGGCAAGACCAATGTGCTGGACGCCTGGCTGACGCGCGCCTGCACCGAGAACAAATCGCTGTGGGAAAAGAACGCCTACGCGTCGGTGCGGCTGCTGCGCGACGGCACGGTGCGGCCCGACGACTTCGTCGGATCCTGGAGCGGCGCTTTCGGCATGACGCAGTTCATCCCGACCTCGTTCTATGAATTGGCCGCCGATGGCGACGGCGACGGCAAGATCGATCTGTACAACTCGCTGCCCGACGCCCTGGCGTCCACCGCCAACCACCTGCGCAAGCGCCGCGCCAAGTGGACGCACGGCCTGCCGGCGGTGGTGGAGGTGCGCGTGCCCGCCGAACTGGCGGCCGCCATTCCTCCCGAGCCGGATGCGGAATACGTGGGGTCGCAGGACCGCCGCACGATCGCGCAATGGGCCGAGGCCGGCCTGAAGCAGGGCGACGGATCCGCGTTGAAGCTGCCTTCCGGCAACGACCAGCAGGCCTATCTGTTCGCGCCCACCGGCGCCAAGGGCCCCGTGTTCCTGGCCACCGTGAACTTCGACGCCATCCTGCATTACAACCAGTCGCGCCGCTACGGCCTGGCCGTGTCGCTGCTGCTCAATCGCCTGCAGGGCGGCCCGGCCCTGGCCGCGGCCTGGCCCACCGACGATCCCGGCCTGTCGCGCGCGCAGATCAAGGAATTGCAGGAAATGCTCTACGGCCTGGGCTACGACGTGGGCGTGGCCGACGGCATTCCGGGCGCCAAGACCCGCGACGCCGTGCGCGAGGAACAGGCCAAGCGCGATCTGCCCCAGGACGGGCGGGTCGGCAAGCGCATCTACGACGCGATCAAGGCCACCTGGCCGCCCGCGGCGATCCGCACCCGCCCGGACAGCCAGTCGTGACGGCGGCGTCGGGCACGCAGGGCTACGGCGAAAACGCGGCGGCCCTCGCGGTGGCGGCGGCCGAACCCACTTCGGAGCTGCGGCGCGGCTGAAACCGCGCCGGCTCATCCATCCGGATATGGGCCGGGCCGCCGGCCGCCGTTATGATGGTGGGCACCGCATTTTCTCGTGCCGCCATGTCCGCCGTGTTGTTTCCTCCCGCCTTCGACACCGCCCGCCTGCACGCGCGGCGCATGGACGAGGCGCACCTTCCCTTCATCGCCGCCATGCACACGGACGCCCGCCTCATGGCCTCCATGGGCGGCACCCGCGACCTCGCCGCAAGCCGGCTCTATCTGTTGCGCAACGTCGCGCACTGGGACGAGCAGGGTTTCGGCATGTACGTGCTGAGCGAGGGCGACGGCGGCGTCCTGGTGGGGCGCGCCGGGCTGAAGCGCGCCGTGTCCCACGATGGCATCGAAGTGGCCTACGCCTTGGCGCCGGGCTGTTGGGGCAGGGGATACGCCACCGAAATCACGCAGGCGCTGCTGGCGCTGGGCTTTTCCCGGCTGCGCGTGGACGCGCTTGCGGCGGTGGCGATGGAAGGCAACGCCGCGTCCTGCCGGGTGCTGGAAAAGTGCGGCATGCGCCATGTCTCCACGACGGGCGAGGGCGGCGCGATGAAGCGCCGCTACGAAATCCGCCGCACCGAGTGGCAGGGGGCGATCGCCGCGTGAGCGATCGGCGCTAACATTTCCCCATGAGCACCAAAACCATACCCGACGACGATCCGCCGCCCGTTCCGCCCGAACCGCCCGCGCCCGAAGAGTGCTGCAACAGCGGCTGCATACCCTGCGTCTATGACGTCTATAACGAGGCCATGGACAATTACCGCGAGGCGCTGAAAGCCTGGCGGGCCAGGCACGAGGAAAAATCCGGAGCCTAGCCGGCCAGCTTCATGTGGATGATGGGAAAGGGCCGGCCGGAGTCGTCGTGGTCGGAGCGTCCCACGTCCTCGAAACCATAGTGCTTATAGAAGCCGTGGGCCTGCGGATTCTGTTCGTTCACGTCCACCAGCAGCGTGCCGTGCAGCGAACGCGCGAAATTCAGCAGGCGGCGCCCGGCCCCCTTGCCGCGCTTGTTGGCGTCCACGAACAGCATTTCGACCTTGTTGCCGTTCAGGCCCATGAAGCCGGCGACTTCACCGGCGTCGTCCTCACAGACCCATACCCGCACCGAGGGCAGGTGGGTGTTGAGCACTTGCGGATACATGGCCTGGATCTCTTTTTCCGTCAGGAACGTATGCGTGGCTCGCACAGAGCGGAGCCAGATGTCCACCAGGGCCAGGTCGTCGCCGTGATTGCGTTCTCGGATGTTCATTTCTTATTGATCTAAGGGGCGAGCGCCGCAGCGGTCCTTCGATGGGTGTCTGACACCCTTGCCATACCGTCGCGGACTGCGCCCATCTCCCATGATGTCAGACACCGGAATCGCGATAGAGGTCAGTGGCCGCCAGGACGGTTTCCATCTGCACAGTATGCGCGAAAACGAAACGGTCGCCGTAGACGGTTTCATCCGGAAACTCCGAGATCAGCGCCAGCGGCAGTTCTTCGCGGTCGCTTTCCGCGACCTGCACCGGAATGCCGTTGAGCACGTCGAATCCGGTTTCGAGCGCGTGCGCGTGGAAAAGTTCAAGCTGCCGGGCGTTGAACTCGACCAGTCCGGGCACGTTGCGGGCCAGCCGCGCCGTGACGCCTTCGATCAGGCGGCGGGCGCGTTCGCCCCAGCCCGGATGGTGGCGCAGCACCAGGAAAAAGCCCTTGGGTATCGTCCATAGTTCGAAGTGGCGCGGCAGGTAGCCGGACAGCGGGCGCGTCCACTCGTGCGCGGGATAGCCGTGCAGGTTGATGTGCAATTGCGCGCCGCTGATGGCATGCGCCTGGTGCCGGCCGTCGCGCTCGAAGAACGGGGCGCGCTCGCGGTAGGCGATGTCGTCGCCCAGCGCGCTGTAGCGCGAAGCGTGCAGCATGTGGCGCGGGTGGTGTTCGCGCAGCCGGTTGAACAACGCGTAGCCATCCGGATTCTCGGCGGCGATGAGGGCGAAGTGGGCATCGCCGCGCGCGGCCAGCGCCTGCGCGGCGCGCAGGGCGCCGACCACGCCGGAGGTTTCGTTGGCGTGCTGCGCGCCCGAAATGAATACGGCGGGGCCGGGGCCGCGCAGGTAGGTGCCCAGCACGGGACGGCCCTGGCGCGAGACGGCCTGGAACGTGTCGCCGCCCAGGGCCGCCATGCAGCCGGCGATCTGCGCCGCCGAAAGCGGTTCGCGGACCTGAGCCAGCGGCGTATTCGGCGCCACGGGGACGACGGGCGCCAGCGCGGCGAACGGCTCCAGGGATATCTGCACGCGCGCCGCGCCGTCGTGGCGGCGGATGTCGGGGATGATCTGGCCGGGTTGCAGGCCGCGGTCGCCCAGGGGCCGGCCCGAGTGCTGCTGGAAGTGCTCCAGCAGCGAGAAATACACGTCCTCGTGCAAGGCCTCGAACGTGCTGACGATTTCCTCGTCCACCGGCAGCGCGAAGTCGATGCCGGGCAGGTCGACGCGGATCTCCAGGCGCTCGAAATAGGGTTCGTGGGCGCCCCAGGCGTGGGCGCGCACGGTGTCCACGATGCTGCGGAAGACCTGCTGGTACTCGGTGACCTGGGCCGCGTCGGCGTGCAGCGTGCCGTCGGCGCCGCGCACGCGCAGCCAGCCGGTGGGCGACAGCTCGGGCGTGCCGTCCAGCGCCCGGCCGAGCTGGTTGGGGGCGTAGACGCGCTCTTCGATCTTGCGGCCGTCGGCGTATGCCAGGCTGACGTCGTAGTGCAGGTCGTCCGCCCCGGGCTGCATCGTGACGCGCACGCCTTCGAGCAGGGCGACCAGCGGGTAGGCTTCCAGCGTGAAGCGCTTGGCCTGCGCGTGCTCGTGCAGGGGATAGCGCACGGTGGCGGAGACCAGCCCGTCGCGCTCGACTTCTTCCAGGAAGAAGTGCAGCAGCGGCTTGTAGGCGCTGCGGAAGCGGGCGATGACGCCCGCCTGCGCCAGCCGGGCCTGCGCCGCGCGGCGGGCTTCCAGCCCTTCGAACAGCCAGCCTTCCACGACCGCGCCGCGCCACCCCGGCGCCATGTAGGCGTGGGTCCAGGCGTCCAGCGTGCGGTCGAATGTTCTGTCCAGCAATGCCATCTTCAACAATCCTTAAAAACTCCGGTGGGGCGCCCAGCCTTGCATCAGTGTCCGAGACCTATACGGCACAGGTGTCTGACACCCTGGAGAGACAACGGTCAATACACTAGGCGCCGCAAGGGTGTCAGACACCCATGCAAGCCAGACTTGTACAGCACAGGTGTCTGACACCCTGGAGAGACA